>SXGT01687085.1_pt1 | contig 37485 bp, 28 predicted proteins | sample 3176221 | NCBI WGS metagenome assembly SXGT01 (sample SAMN11356862, study PRJNA531348) | freshwater metagenome | isolation source: freshwater sample F1-120 | place: China: Fuxian Lake, Yuxi | collected 2017-12-25 | reverse complement strand
GTCTTCAATCCGCCCCTGGCCGCCGAAGATCCCTGCGCGCAGTAGGCTCGACGCGGCCGGCCCCTGTCGCCACCGCTCGCCCAACGCCCCGTTTCAACCGATTCTCCCTTGGCTGGGCTATTCGCCTCAGGCGAAGGGGCGGAGGGCATACCGAGCGAGTAGGGCCAACTCGGGCAGGGCGCCCTGGCGACCGGGTCCCGTGAGCCGGTGCCACAGGTAGGCCGGGCGCAGGTGGTAACGCACCGTGAACTCCCGCGCCAACGCGCGCAGCTCCCCGCCGTCCAGCGTGTGGGGGTATTCGCTCGGGAAGGCGTCCCCTGCGCCGTCGAGGGCCAGCTCGTCGAAGAACGGCGTGGTGGGATAAGGCGTGGCCACCTGGAACGACGCGTAGGTGGGCGCCAGCGTCTCGGCGAAGGCGTAGGTCCGCCAGATCTCGTCGCGCGTCTCGGTGGGGAGCCCGATCAGGAAGTAGCACAGCGTTCGGAGTCCCACCTCGTGCGCCCACCGAACCGCGGACTCGGCTTGCTCACGCGTCTGCCGCTTGTCGGTGAGCTCCAGCACTCTGGGTACGCCCGACTCCACCCCGTACTGGATGAGCGCGCACCCGGCGCGGCGCATCAGCGCGAGGAGCTCCCGGTCCACCGTGTCGGGCCGCGTCTGGCAGGCCCAGACGAGCGTTGAGCGATCGGCGATCAACGCCTCGCACAGCGCGACCACCCGCGGGCGGTCCGCGGTGAACTCGAGGTCCTGGAAATACGCGACGCGCACCCCGCTGGCGGTGGCGGCGGCGATCTCGCCCATCATCTGCGGCACCGACTTCTTGCGGTATTTCCGGCCGTACATCGTGAGCAGGCAGTACTTGCAGCGCCACGGGCACCCGCGCGTCAGCTCGAAGAGACCCAGCCGCTCGCCCAGGACCTCGTACCGGTAGTCGCGCGGATCGACGAGGTCGAAGGCCGGAACTGGCAGGCGCGTCACGTCCACGGCTTCGGCAGGTGGCGCGCGGTGCAAGGTGTCGCCCAGGCGCACGGTGCCCGGCACCTCGCCGGCGCGCGCCCCACTGGCCAGCGCCGCGAGCGCGTCCTCGGGCTCGCCCAGGATCGCCGCCTCCTGGCCCACGTGGCGCAGGACCGCCTCAGGGCGCATGGTCACCTGGGCGCCGAGCACCACGGTCCGGTCGCGCGGAAAGGGCGCCAGAAACCGCGCAGCCTGATCGAGATCGGTGTTGGGGCACTGCCACCGGTCGAGCGGGGACAGCGTGACCGCGACGAGGTCGGCGCCTGGCGCCGTGACTGGGCGATCGGGGCGCGCACGGGCGTCGGCCAGCGTGACCTGGTGGCCGCGCTCCCGGAGGACGCCGGCGGCGCTCAGCAGGTCTAGCGGAGGAAAGGCGCGGTTGTAGCGGCGCACTTTGCCCGAGAAGAGCTCGCCCCAGGCGGCGTTGACCAGGTGAACGTGGGCCACGCTGAGACTCTAGCCTAAGGCGGCGCGTTTTGCGGGCCGCGATCGTGCGCGTTGCTGGGTGTGTAGGCCAGGTTGGCCGTGTTGACCCTGGGTGGTCGCGCGGGCTAGCGTGCGCCTGTGTTCGAGCGACAGGTCTGTTTCTGCGCCGACGACGTCGGGATGGATGACGCGTTGGACGACGGCGTGCGCGCCTCCGTGGAGCAGGGGGTCGTGCTGCGCAGCGTGAGCTTCGCCCCTCGGGGCGGCTCGGCTTCCCGGATCGCCGGCTGGCTCCGGCGCACCAACGCCGCGGTGGGCCTCCACGCCATCTACGGGGGCGCCCCGCTCCCTGAGCAGGTCCGAGCCTTCCAGGACCACCTCGGCGCCCCGCCGGCGTTCATCAATAGCCACAAGCACCTGCACATCCTGCCCGCGCTCCGCGATCGGCTCATCGAAGCCGCGGTGAGCGGCGGAGTTCGGGCGATCCGCAACCCGGTCGACCTCGTCGCCCACCGGCTCGCCGCGCCCTGGTGGCCCCTGCGACCGCGGATGCTCGCGTGGCCCCTTGCGTCGCAGGTCGCGCGAGGCGTCGCCCCGAAGGCGAGGGCCCGAGGGCTCGTGTGCCCCGACGGCATGGTCGGAGGTCTCCACATGGGGCGCCTCTCGATGGGCGTGCTCGACGAGCTCTGGCCGCTGCTGCGGGGCGGTCCGAGCTGCGTGGAGGTGGTGGTGCACCCGCGCTGGCGCTCGGCCGAGCGGGTGGCGCTCACGGCGCCTCTGCTCGCCGCCACCCTGGCCCACGAAGGGCTCGCCCACATCGACTACCGGGCGGTCACCTGATGGGGGTGCAGCTCTCCACGGTGGTGCCGCTCCATAACGAAGAGGGCAACGTTCAGCCGCTGTACGACGCCTTGATCGCGGTCCTCGACGGGCTCGGGCGAACGTACGAGCTGGTCTTTGTGGACGACGGCTCTTCCGACGGCACGGCCGCCGCGCTGGCGACGCTGGCCGAGGCGGATCCCCGTGTGGTGGTGATCACGCTGCGCCGAAACTTCGGCCAGACGGGGGCGCTGGCTGCCGGGATCGACCACGCCAGCGGCGAGGTCCTCGTCACGCTCGACGGCGACCTCCAGCACGACCCGCGCGACATCCCGGCGCTGCTTGCGGCGATCGACGGCGGGGCCGACATCGCCAGCGGCTGGCGGCAGCGGCGCACCGACGTGGACCCCTGGCTGCGGACGTTGCCGAGCCGGGTGGCGAACTCCTGGGTTCGGGCGCTCACCGGGGTGGCGCTCCGCGACTTCGGGACCACGTTCAAGGCCTACCGCCGCGAGATCGCCCGGGAGCTCGAGCTCTCGCCCGACATGCATCGCTTCGTGCCGGTTCTCGCCGCGCAGCGCGGGGCAAGGATCGTCGAGGTTCCTATCGCGAGCCGGCCGCGGCACTCAGGACTGAGCCACTACGGCATCGGGCGCATGTGGGGCGTCCTGGTGGATCTGATCGTGCTGAAGTTCCTCACCAGCTACGTGGCGCGGCCCCTCCGGGCCTTCGCGGCGGTGGGGTTGCCCCTCTTCGGGCTGGGCTTCCTGGTGGCGCTGGCCGTGACCGTCCAGTTCTACTTCTTCACCGAGAACATCGGCTACGGGAACCTCATCTTCGCCACCTTGTGCATGCTCATGGGCGTGCAGCTCGTGGGCATGGGCCTCGTGGCGGAGCTCCAGGCGCGCACCCACGCCCGGGTGGGTCGGTCGCGCGGCTATGCAGTACGCAGTGTGGTGCGGCGCGGGCGCGTCGAGGCGCGGCCGAGGGACCGACGCGCTCGCGGACGCGGCTCAGCTACTCGCTAGCGAGGCGGTCGAGGTCGAGCGGGGCGCCGGACGGATCGACGAGGCGGCCGCGCTTGGTAGACACCCAGGCGTTGCCGCGCTCGAGGCGCACCCAGTGGGTTCCGCTGCGGCGAGCAACCACCACGGCCGTGTCGCCCGGGGCGAGGATCCGGACCCGCTGGTATTGGGCCCCCGGGCCGCGCCGGACCACCGCATAGACGCGGCTGGTGGCGCTGACGGCGCCTTCGGGCAAGGCCTCTGGCACAACCTCCGGAGCGGGCGAGGGGAGGGCGGCTGTTGGCGCGGTGTTGTCGATAGGCGCCCAAACGGTGCGCGCGATCTCGAGCTCGGGCGGGCGCGGGGGCTCAGGGGAGCGCTCGAGTGCCCACGCGGACTGTCGCGCTTCGAGCTCGGGCGGGCGCGGGGGCTCAGGGGAGCGCTCGGGTGCCCGCGCGGACTGCCGCGCTTCGAATTCCGAGCTCGTCCGCGGCTGAACCCGTGGCCTCTCGGGCGCGCGCCGCGTCGCTGGGGCTGTGAGCTCCTGGGCGCGCAACGCCACGACGCTGGGGTCTCCAGCGGTGGGCGCGGTGGTGCCGGACTCCGGCACGTTGGAGGTGGTCTCGGTGGCGTGCTGTGACCAGAGCCCGATGCCGATGCCGGCGGCGAGGCACACGAGGGCTGCAGCGACCACGACGCCGCGATTCCAGCGTGGGCGTGCTGGAGCCGCCGCCGGGCGCGCCGACACCTGGGCCTGGGCGTCCTGGGCCTCGTATACCGGGTGCGACAGGAGCGTCTCGACGCTGTCTTCTTGCTCCTCGTCAGCGCGCGGGACCGTTGCCGGTGCAGCGATCGCGTCCGGGGAGGGAGTCTCGGAGACGGCGGGCCTCTCGGAGACGGCGGGCTCAGGTTCCATCTCGAACAAGACGCTTGGCATCTCATCAGGCAGCTCGCCCTGGGCGGGATCGGGCTCGGGGTCGGGTATGGACGTGTCGAGGAGCGGCGTGGTGTCCAGCTGACGCGCGGCGGCTTCGGCTCGGCGGCCGGGCCAACGCCCTTCCAGCTCTACGCGAGGCTCGTCCGCCGTGCGCAGGAGGCGCAGCGGGGTGACCGGGCTGCGGGGTCTGACGCCGATGGTCTCGGGCCGCGCCTCGGTGGCGGCTTGTTTGTTGGCTCGGGCCCACTCCGCAGACAGTCGGTTCAGCGCGTCGGCGACTCCGGTCCAGTTGGGAGGGCGATCTTCGCGCGCAGCCGTGTCGGGCGCAGGGCTCGCCGACGGCTCGGCGGGCGGCGCGGGCACGCGCGCCTCCGGGGGCGGCGTCTCTGCCTCGACGGGAGCGGGCTCCTCACCTTCGGCGCTCGAGTCGACGTCCGTGTTGGCCGGGGGCTCGGCGGGCGCTGCCACCGGCGCCGGCTCGGGCTTGCGTGCTGCAACCTCCTGTGAGCGCGTCCGGGTGGCCTGACCGAGCGTCCAGCGCCACCGCTCGTGCAGGGGGCCGTACAGCGAGAGCCACGCCGAGAGCCAGGCAGCCCCTCCGCTGGAGGCTTGGCGCGCCGCGAGGTCCGCCAGGCGTTGGCCGCCGGGCCCGAGGATCGCCTCGCGGATCTCCGCGAAGTCGCGCCCGCCCACCGGCAGCGCGGCGAACGAGGCGCCGCTTCGAGTCTCCCGGTCCAGCGCGAAGCGGAGCTGCTCGCAGAAGCCGCGCCAGGAGGTGGAGCGCTCGAAGGCTGCCACGACGGCGCGCTCGAATAGCCACGGCGCCGCGAAGTGGCCGTGAGCTCCGTGCGTGACGACGAGGAGCAGGCCAGCCGAGGACGGCCGCACATCCACGGTCCGCAGCCACAACGCCGAGGGGCCGGTGAGCCCCGGGATGGGGGCGTCTTCGAAGGACAGGCGGCACAACGCGACCGCGTCGAGGTAGTAGGCGCGTGCGTCGCCGGTGGTGAAGAGGCGGACCCTCCCGGACTCCCGGTGGTGTTCGGCGGCCGCGAGCTGCACCTCGCTCGACAGGACAGGCAGCGGATCCGTGTCGTCCGCCGCGATGGCGAGCGGCGCGAAGCCGGGCAGCGTGGCCTCCAAGGGGCGCTGCTGCACCGCCTCGTGGAGGCTCTCGAGCACCCGGTGCGCGCGGCGTGTGGCGCGGATCGGATCGGTCCCCTCGAAGGACGACGGGCCGGGACCGGCTACGGCGAGGAAGAAGCGTCCGTCGGGGAGCCGCTGCCAGACCGGGAGGGCGTCGTCTGCCCCAAGGCGTGCCGCCGTGAGCCCCCGGAGCGGGAGCGTTGCGCCGTCGGCGTCGGCGCGGCCCTCTGGCCGGGGCTCGATGTCGTCGGTGGGGAATCGCATGGGTGCCTTCCGGAACGTGTCGCGGTTGCCCTGGGTGTACCGGATTCTCAGCGGCGTGTCAGCGACGACTTCGGGGGCTCGACACGCTGGGGCCTATTCGAGCACGTCGAGCCCCACCCGCCCGACCACGCGCCCATCGGTGGCAACCACATCCACTGTCCAGTGGCCCGTGGCGCGAGTGGGCAGCTCGGAGCGGCGCAGCTGGCTCCGGAGGTATGCGGTGTTGGGGGTGTCGCTGTGCTCGCCGCGCTCGGCGAGCATGGAGGTGAACTCCTCCCCGTTCTTGCGCCAGACGTGGCGAAAGCCCTCCGCTGAAGCGCCGGGCGCGAGCACCGCGGTGAGGGCGACCAGGTCGCCCAGCGCGGACGCGTCGATGGACGTGAGTACCGACGACAAGCGCCGAGGCTCCACGAGCGAGGGTCCGATGCCGCTCCCCTCGAGGATGTAGTAGGGGACGGGCGGGATGACGGGGCCAACCACGAGCGAGAGGCCCACCGCCGCGCCCGAGAGCAGGATCGTGGCGTTGCGCAGGCGGCGGAAGCCGAAGGTGACGCTCCGCAGGTGCAGGGAGACGTAGCCCGCGGTGCCCAGGAACATCGCCAGCATCAGCGTCGGCCGGGGTCCCAGGTCGGGGAGCAGCGTGGGTAAGGCCAGATTCAAGGCTGCGAACAGCGCGATGAAGAAGTAGGTCGCGCTGGCCCATCGGTACTTCATGAGGAAGCGGTCGAACACGATGTCGAGCGTGGCCAGCACCGCAGCGAGGGCGAGGACGAAGAAGAAGTACTGGTTGGGGCTGCCGAAGGTGGTGGAGCGGAAGTAGAAGGGCAGCAGGAAGAAGAGCATGCCCTGATAGAGGTTCTTCATGACATAGGTCATGACAAAGAACCCGACCTTCTGGCGGACGGCCGTTCCCTCGGCCGGTGGCTCCGGGCGCTCACCGAAGGCGCGGTAGAACGCCACCAGCACGAGCCAGAGCCCCACGACGCCGCCGAACAGCCACCGGGAGTGGTCGTAGCCCTTCTGGGCGAAGAACATGACCAGCACGCCGAGACCGAGGGCGTAGAACGAGTGGAGCCACCAGAGCTTCGCGTGGTGCTTGTCCAGGAACGCGCGGACGCCCGCTTTCCGCCCCTGGCCGGCCGTGGCGACTCCCGCGCTCATTCTGGGTCGCAGGGCCCCTCGCAGGTCTGGGTGATCACCCCGCCCGGGCGGAGGAACGCGTCCAGCTGGGCCTTGCCCGCGGGTGAGCGCCGCACGCCTTCGTGCACCGGGTCATTCGGTATGGCGCCTGGGATCGCGAGGTCTCCCGGGCGCGGTGACTTCACCCCGAAGTCGAACTCGACCAGCGCGGACTCTGGCGCGTTCTCCACGGGGAGCGCGGCGGGGGTCTCGTTCGTGGGGCCAAGCCGCGGGATGCCCAGGGCCCGCGCGTGGAGGCGCGCGGCCATGTTGGGGACCTGGGGGTCGCCTAGCCCCGTCTGCAGGAGCAGGCGGACGTCAGCGGGGCGGTTGGGAAGCTGCGCGTCCAAGACATGGGGCGCCCAGGTGATGGGGTCGAAGCGATCGCAGGCCTGCTGCGAGAGGGCCACGAACTTGGCCTGCTCGACCTTCTCCAGCGCGTGCTGCTGGAGGATCATTAGGAACGGCGCGAAGTTGGAGGATCGCATCATGATGTGGGAGAAGCCCGCGCCACCCACCCCCAACACCGCCCGGTCGATTGTGGGCGTGAGCGCCATGAAGGTGCCGCCGAGGATGTGCCCCTGGCTGATCCCGTAGAAGGACACGTGCTTCGGATCGTAGGCCGGTCCGCCGACGCTGAGCTGCAGCTCCTCCGCGGCCGCGAGCGTGGAGCCGATCGCGCGGGTGAGCGCCATCTGGTTGACCATGCCTTGGTGGACGCGTTCGGCGAAGAGCAGCGTCTTCTCTGGGTGGTTGAAGAGGTTGTCCACCACCACCGTGCGGTCCGTGGCGTCCATGCCCCACCAATCCACACCAAAGACCACGAAGCCCTTCTCGACCGCCAGGCCTCTGACGAAGCCGCCCGAGGTCTCCGAGAGGTCGCCGAAGAAGCCGTGGCCGAACTGCAGCGCGCGCACGGGCCCGGTGAGGCCCCTCGGGACCACCGCAACGAACGGCACCGTGGCCATGCCGTTCTGGACCACCTCGCCCGTCGCGTCGCGGTGGAGCTGCGCGCCCGCGGCGTCGTCCGTGACGAAGCGCGGGACTGACAGGGTCCCGTGAATTACTCGCGGGTCCGTGCCGGCCGGGTCGTCGACCACTTCGGTGATCGTGACGGCTGGCGGGGTGGCTTCGAGGAGCGGCAGGACCTGCTCCCGGATCCTCAACATGTCGTGGGTGGCGTTGGCCTGGCTGCGCGTGGTGAAGTCCCAAGCGAGCTGAAGCTCCTGGCGCGAGACGCCCGCGCTGGCGAGCAACGGAAAGACGTCGGCGTCGTATCGGGTCATGAGGCGATGCGCGGCGCTGCCGGGTGCGGCGGTGCCGTCGCGCACGGCAGCGAACGCGGCGGACGGGGCGACGGGCGCGCCCTCGGGCGTGGTGAGGCCACGGATCGCCACGACGTAGCGGCGCTGGTTGGCCAGCCGGACCTGGGGCCGGAGGATCAGCAGCTGATCCGAGGGGTCCGCGGCGCGCGGATCCAGCTCGGACAGGTGGAGCACGCGCTCGCCGGTCTCGGTGTCGATGATCAGCGTCTCGTTGTCTGGAGCCTGAGAGGCGGTGAGGTCGGACGCGTAGGGGACGAGGTGCTTCGGGTCTACTCCCTCGGGGAAAAACGCCAGCAGCGTGGGCGAGTGGCTCCAGCCGTCGTCCTTCCAGGGCTGCGTGAGATCGATGGGCCCGCCGTCGTGGTTGGTGGGCAGCGCCTCCGGGCTCATGGCGACTCGGCGCCCGGTCGGGAGCGTCGGGTCATCGACCAGGAACACGTCTGACGGATAGGGCAGCATGCAGTCGCCGCCCGAGCGCAGCGGGTTGCAGCCGTCGTCCAGCACCGGTCCTGTGGGCTCCTCCACGTCGGCCTCGGCCGCGGCGTCGGCCGCAGGCGCGTCGGCTGCCGGGACGTCGGGCGTGGCGCCGCGCGGCGTGTCGTCCTCCGCGCACGCGAGCGCACCGGCGACGAAAACGAGAACTATTGCGGGAAACGAGCCGAGCCGATGAACGCGCACGCAGCCTCCTGGGCGACAGGCGCCGATGATAGCGCCCCGAGCCCTCCCGCGGGAGGCCCGAGGTACCGGTGATCTTCTCGTCGCTCACGTTCGTCATCTTCTTCGCCATCGTGGTCGGCGCGATGGTCGTGATGAAGGACGAACGCCGCAAACAGTGGTTCCTCACCATCGCCAGCTTCGTGTTCTACGGCTGGTGGAACTGGTGGTTCCTCCTCCTCATCATCGGCTCGTCGGTTTGGTCGTTCGAGTTCGGGCGCCTCCTCGCCAAGGCGACCGATGGGCACCACCGGAAGCGCCTCCTCGCTATCTCCGTGGCGTTCGACCTGGGCGCGCTCGCGTACTTCAAGTACACGAACTTCTTCATCCAATCGTTCGCAGAGGCCTTCGGGGTCTCTGCCCCGATCCTCGACATCCTCCTCCCGGCCGGCATCTCGTTCTTCGTCTTCCAGACGATGAGCTACGTGATCGACGTCTACCGCGGTCACATCCCCGTCTGCGAGGACCGGCTCAAGTTCTTTCTGTTCGTCGCCTTCTTCCCGCAGCTCGTCGCGGGCCCGATCGTCCGTGCCGTAGAGCTCCTGCCGCAGCTCGACAACCCCATCAGGATTCGCCGCGACAACGTCGTGTGGGGGAGCCAGGTCTTTATCTTCGGCCTCGTCCAAAAGACGCTCATCGCCGACTCCGTCGCGGGGTTCGTGGATCCCGTCTTCAAGGACCCTGCGCTCTACGACGCGGCCACCCTCTGGCTCGGCCTGTTCGCTTACACGGTGCAGATCTTCTGCGACTTCTCGGGGTACTCGCTCATGGCGATCGGCACCGCCAAGATCCTGGGCTTCGACCTCGTCGAGAACTTCCGAATGCCCTACCTGTCGCGGTCGATCACGGAGTTCTGGCGGCGGTGGCACATGAGCCTGTCGTTCTGGCAGCGCGACTACCTCTACATCTCACTTGGCGGCAACCGGAAGGGGAAGTGGCGCACCGACTTCAACCTGGTCGCCACGATGGTGCTCGGAGGGCTATGGCACGGCGCCGGGTGGAACTTCGTCCTGTGGGGCACTGCCCACGGCCTCGCGCTCATGGCGCACAAGCACTGGTCTGCCCGTGTGCGGCCCGCCGAGCGCTTCCAGGGCATGGCCGGGTACGTGTACTCCGCGGGGGCATGGGTCGTGACGCTGCTCTTCGTCATGGCGCTGTGGATCCCGTTCCGAGCCCAGAGCTTCGAGATCACCGCCGTCTACTTCCAGGGGCTGTTCGAGGCGGAGGGTGTGCGGTGGCTGAAGCCCCAGGTCCTGCTCCTCGTCGCGGGTGTGGCGGTGTGGCACCTCGCTTACGCGTCGCGCCTGCCGCATGGCCTCCCGGCCCAGAACCCCTTCGCGTGGCGCCCGCTGTTCCTCCTCGGGGCCATGGTCTTCCTGGTGGTCATGTTCGCGCCGCTGGACGCCTCGCCCTTCATCTACTTCCAGTTCTGAGGCGGAGAGGGGGCTCCGTGGGCCGGGGTCTCTCGCGCTGAGCGGAGAGGTCACTGACCGCACCGGACCATCTCTTCGTCGCACGGGAGGGGCTCTTTGTCGGGTGGCAGGCACGTGACGTTGTGCGCCAGGTTCTCCCGGAGGCTCCGGCAACATGAGCAGACCGGAAACAGCTTGTCGCAACGTTTGTTCACGACATCCGGCTCGCCGATGCTGCAGCAGGTGTACTCCGAGGCCAGATAGCAGACGCCATCCGGAGATACGGCCACGCCCGGAGAGAACCGGTCCCCTGAGAGCGTGGCGCACAAGTACTCGGTGGCCCGGCCGACACCGCCCACGCACGCCACGCACCCCGTGCCGCAGGCCGGCGAGCCGGCGGGTGGATCCTCTTTGGGCGGGTCTTTCGGCTCCTCGCACCGGCACGTCGCGGAGGAGCAGGTGGAGCCCTTGGCGCACCAATTCGCGCTGGCCTTCGGATCGCACCACTTGCCGCTCGAGAGGAAGAAGTCTCGAACGTCGTCTTCGCACTTCGGTGCGTCTTCGAGCGCGCAGTTCGCGTTGCATTGCTTGCCGCTGGGCCAGCTGGATTCGTCTGCTCGGTCGCACTCGCACTTGCCGCAGCTCTTGCAGTCCGCAGCGCAGCGGCACGGCGTGCCGTTCCTCTGGTTGCCACTCCGGGCGGTCGGGTCGCACAGCTCGACAAGCTCCGGATGAACGGTGCATTCGTCGGTGGTCTTGCCGTCGCCGCAACGCGCCGTCTTACAGCCAAAAGACTCGATGGCCGGGAAGTAGCCGATGACGTCGCTGCAGTAGTTGGTGGGCGCGATCAGCGCGCAGAGCGGCGCTTGGATCGCGCAGACGCACTGGTTAGCGAGGCAGCTCGCGATGTGGGCGCCCACCTCCGCGTTGCAGACTGCCTTGCAACGGATTGTATCGCATCGGGTCTGGCAGGCGTGCTCGTCGAGATCGAGCTCGCGGACCTCCCACGGCTTCACTGCGCTCTGGTCCGAGCAGTTGGGCGCGCTCTGCACGGCCTCCAGGCATTCGACGATTCGCTTCAGGTCCAGACCCAGCCGTTGCTGGCAGGCCGCGCAGCCAGGCCGGGTCCGAAAGGCCAGATCAATGACGCCGAGCGCCCCGAGGCCGCCTGTGAACACGTCGGCGATAGTGTTGCCGTCGACCGTGGTGCACTGCCGGCACTCCGGCACTGAGGAGCCCGAAGCGCGGTCGTAGAGGTATTGGCAGCCGGGGCTGAGGTGGAGTGCGCCGCGTTGGACGCTCGCCTCCTCCTCGTCCGGCTCGGCGGTCAGCGCGGCGGCGGTAGCGAGCAAGAAGCCGGGGTCGGACAGCGCCGCTGTGAGGAGGAGGCTGGCCTCCGAGTCGATGGCGGGCCCGCGCCGGTCGCCGCGACCCACGCCGCGACGCTGGCGCCCTCGACATCGACCGCCCCCTCGCCGCTCAACGGGAATACGGCGTATCGGCCGTCGGTGGTCTCGCGGGCAAGGCCGGGCTCGGGTGTGGGGGCTGCGGCGCTTGCCACCAGCAAGACCGACGAGAGCTCGTTCTCCTCGATGTCGAGGCGAGTCTCGGTGCGGAGCGTGGCGCCGCCGGACTCGCGAACGCGGAGCACCCAGGTCCCCGTGTCGTCGGAGATCTCCGCTATTCGCTCGATGGCCGTGGCGCCCCCAACTGTCGCGGTCACCACCAGGCCGGTGGCGGAAGGGGAGACCGTAACGCTGCCTCGTCCGAGGCCGCCGGGACCCAGAAGCTGGATGGTTGCCGAGCTACCGGCGGTTGAGACGGCGTAGCCGGTGAGGCCCGCCGCAGCGCCGCTCCCTTCGGCGGGGGATGCGCCGGTCGGGAGTTCGGTGTCACGGGTACCGCCGCCCGCGTTCCCGCAAGCGAGGACTGTGCTGGCAATGGCCAGGGCGAGCTGTCGCATAGCCACATCTTGAAGTGCGTCGCACCTCATGTCGAGCCGCCACGCGTCGGCCGGGGCCGGCACGCTTGGACGCGTTGCCGGCGAGTTGGCAGCGCGTGGGCAGAGAGCCATAGAGACGGCGGCGGAGGGACGCTGGCCCGCCAAGCCTCATGCCCCGCGCCGCACGCCCTTCAGAACCCACCGGCTTTGGCCCGAAGGGAGTCGAAGAGAGCGCATGGCTTTCCCCGCGAAGAGGCGGGCCGTGGCTCGGGAGGGACCGCATGGACGACCATACTCAGACGATCGCCAGCAGTGTGGGACGAGCCCACATTCCGGCAGCGAGACGGGCCGGCCCGATGCAGGAGCTGCCAGAGACACTCCCCGGCGGGTATCGTCCCGTGCGAATCGTAGGTCGCGGCAACTTCGCCACGGTCTGGGAGGCCCGTGATCTCGAGGGCGCCCCCGTCGCGGTGAAAGTGCTCCACTCCAGCCACGTTCAAGCGACGAAGCGATTCCAGCGCGAGATCAAGGTGTTGCGCTCGCTGCCTGCCAACAACCACACGGTGGGCTACGTGGACCATGGTCAGCTGCCGGACGGCACGCCGTTCCTGGTGATGGAGTATGTGTCGGGGCTGACCCTGGAGCAGATCCTCCGCTCGGGACGCCGCTTCAGCGAACAAGCCGCTTGCGCGCTGATGCTCCAGCTCTGCCGCGCGTTCTTCGACATCCACGCCCTGGGGGTGACGCACGGCGACGTGAAGCCCAACAACATCATGCTGAAGAAGCCGTCGCGCTCTCCAGGGCTGGGCAACCCCGCGGAGCCGGTGATCGCGCTCCACCAAGTGGAGCGGTCCGCCCTCGAGGTGAAGCTCCTGGACTTTGGCCTTGTTCGGGACACCCAAGGCTTGCTTCGTCTCCTGGAGCAACAGGAGATCCTGCCCGGCAACGACTTCTGTGACGAGCTCGACTTCGGCATGCTCACCGGGACTGCGGAGTACATCGCGCCCGAGGCCGTGGCGGACTCCCGGCGCTCGGTCGAGGAGCCCGCAGTCAGTGACACCCCAGGGGATGTCTTCGCGCTCGGTGTGGTGTTTCACCAGCTACTGACGGGAAGGGTCCCCTGGCCGTTCGAGCCCGGTCCCGATGGGATCACGACGAGTGATCTCAAGGCCTACCTTGACGCTCGCTTTGCGAAGGGTCGTCCGCCCCCGCCGACGGGGCTCTCGTCGCCGGTCTGGACGATCGTCTCCAAGGCGCTGGAGCGCGATCCAAAGCTGCGGCAGTGGGACGCGAACGAGCTGGCGCTCGACCTCGAGCGCTTCATCAACTTTGGGGTGGGCGTCGCACCGGAGCTCGAGTCTCACGCCACCGTGGTCGCGTCCCTCGGCGGGGAGTCGGACTCGAAGCAGCTCGAGCCAGTTCCAATGCTCGTCCCTTGGAGGCCAGGAAAGAGCCTCGGCGCTCCGTCCGGCCCCACGCGGCCGCTCCGCTCGGCAAAGACCGTGGTCACGCGAAAGAAGCGCATCACCGAGCGAATGACCGAGTCCGTGATGGCGGTGCCACCCGGGCGACGCCTCCTCGCGCTGGTGGTGGGGGCGGCCGCGGTCGTGTTTAGCGTGGTGCTGTAGCTGCGAGTGGCGTTTGGGCCAATGGCACAGACCCCCTAGAGAACGCGCTGCGGGACGGCGTCTGGGGCGAGGCTCATCTCTTCGGCCCTTCAACCGGGAGCGACTGTGTCCAGCGCGTACGCGTCGAGCAGGGCCAGCAGGGCCTCGTGGCGCCGCGAGCCTTCGCGCCGGGCCGTCTCCGTGTGGAGCGTGCCCGCGAGGAGCAGCAACTTTCGACGGAAATGGTCGACCGCGTGGTGGCGGTCGTCGAGTGCGCGCTCGGTCAGCGCCACGGGGTCGTCCGGGTGGTGAAAGGACGCACGGCCGGCGGCCCGTGGAGCCATGTGCTGAGCGGTAGCGAAGCACCGCGCCGCGCCGATCACGCCGATCGCATCCAGACGGTCGGCGTCCTGCAGCACCGCGCCGACTCCCGAGTTCGGGGGGAGACCGCGCGACCAGCTAGACGTGCGGACCGCGTCGAGCACCACGGCCTGCTCGTCCGCCGTGTAGCCGGCAGCGTCGAGCAGGGGACCCGCGGCGGCGGCAGAGCGCTCGCCGCCCAGCGGCCGGTCCGCGTGGTCTTTCGGAATGGGGACGAGGTCGTGGACGAGCGCGGCGGCGCCCGCCAGGTCGGGATCGACGCCGTGTGAGCGGGCGAGGTGGACCGACCAGCGGTAGACCCGCTCGATGTGCCAACGGTCGTGTGCCAGCTCGTCCGTGGGGACCGTGGGGCCCACGTGCGCCCACAGCGCCGCGTGGCGCTCGGTGTGGAAAGGCGGCCTCATGGTGCGTCCGGCTCCCCGATGTCGTCGAGGAGGGAAGCCGCGTCAACCAGGGGCGGCGGTGGCGCAATCGGCTCGTCGGCCGGCTCGGCGGGCCCGCCGGCGTCCGGCGGGGGGGGCTGGAACGCGGGGTCCGTGCGCCGATCGGTGAGCGTGGCGGTGACCGAGCCCTCAGCGAGGGAGGGCAGCGCGCTGGACTCCTTGATGGTGGCGGTCAACGTGGCGACCTGACCAATCCATGCGTCGTCCGTGGAGGAGGTCCCGACGAGGAGGTAGAGGTCAGTGAAGTAATAGAACCCATCGGACGCGAGCACAGGGTTCCTCCGGACGCGCGGGCGCCCCCACGCGGTCCCGTCCGGGCGCAGCAGGGCTACGTCCACCGTGTAAGCCCGGCCCTCCAGCGGCGGCAATTGGGTCCTCAACGCGCAGGCGACCATCGTTGCGCCTTGTCCGCCCACCACGACTGGGAACTCGCCGTTCGCCGCCACGGGGAGGACCGAGGCCTCGATCGGCATCGACACCGTGTGGGTGCCGATCAGGAGCGCTGGCAGCGGCGTGTCTTCGGATGCGCTGCATCCGGAGGCCAGGAGGGCGCAGAGCGCGACGGCGCAAAAGGAATTCACCGGAGCGCGAGAGCGCGGAGGTGAACCGGGCCGGGGAGCTCTGGTGCCCCGGCCCCAACATGAATTCACCGGAGCGCGAGAGCGCGGAGGTGAACCGGGCCGGGGAGCTCTGCTGCCCCGGCCCCAACATGAGATTGCTCGCCAGCGGGCAGGGTCGTACACGGCCGCAGCATATCCACTGTGGGTGCCAGGCTCCAGCGGCGGCGTCCCCGGCGCTCAGGACCTCGACACCGCCGCGCGGGGACCGTACAACCTGCGCTCGCGGCGAATGGGAGGGCAGAATGAGAGAAGCAGGCCGACGACGACTGACCTTGGGGCTCTTGGGTTTCATGCTCGCCTGCGAGTCGAGCGATAGCGGCGCCGAGTCCGCCCTCCACGGGTCCGCGGACACGCTCGACGGCGTCGAGGCGACGGACACGGCCGACGGCGTCGACACGGACGGTTCGGATGGGAGCGCGGCCGGAGATGCGACCGACTCCACCGAGGGCTCCGATGGCACGGACAGCAGCGATGGCTCCACCGTCAGCGACGCCACGGACGGCAGCGATGTGACCGACGGCGCGGACGCCACGGACGGTAGCGACGGCATCGACAGCGCGGACGCCACGGACGGCACCGACGGCATCGACAGCGCGGACGTCACGGACGGCAGCGATGCGACCGACAGCGCGGACGTCACGGAGGGCAACGACGGCACCGACACCGCGGACGTCACAGACGGCAGCGATGTAACCGACGGCGCGGACGTCACGGACGGCAGCGACCTGGTGGACGCCACGGACAGCAGCGACCTCGTGGACGCCACGGACGGCACCGACCTCACCGACACCACCGACGCCACGGACGGCACCGACCTCACCGACACCACCGACGCCACGGACGGCACCGACACCACCGACGGCACGGACGGCACCGACATCACGGATGGCACAGACGGCACCGACCTCACCGACACCACCGACGCTACCGACGGCATTGATGCGTCAGATGGGCTCGACGCCACTGACGGCACGGGCGCCTCCGGCCCGTGCTGCGTCCAAGGCGCGTGCGAGATGCTGGACACGACGTCCTGTGCCTTGGCTGGAGGCAGCTTCGCCGAGGGTGCCAGCTGCGACGTAGCGGTCTGCGTCCCCCCGGGGCCCGGAGCCCCATGCTGCCTGCCGGATGGCGGCTGTGTCGCGTCCGAAGCGGACGAGTGCCAGGCCTTCGGTGGCGTGTTGTCTTCTGCGGCGTCGTGCGAGATCGCCCAGTGTCCGGTCCCCGCCCCGGACGCGTGGGCCTGTTGTACCGGATCGGTGTGCTCCACCGCCGCAGCCGACGCGTGCACCTCGGGCGGTGGCACGCCCTATCTAGGCCTCGTCTGCGAGGAGCTGGTCTGCAGCGCGGCCCCGGCGACCGGAGCCTGCTGTACGCCGTTCGGTGCCTGCGTTCCAGGCCTCACCCAGGGCGCGTGCACGGAGATCGGCGGCTCGTTCAGCGCCGGCTCGAGCTGCAAGCCCGCGACCTGTGGTAGCTGAGACGCGGCCGTTCGGCAGACCGCGGGGGTTCAGGTTGTACGCCCGCAGCGGGGCCGCGCGCCGATCGCGGCGCTCCTCCGAGCGCGCGAGTACGGCTCAGGCCGCGCGCCGCACGTAGCGGATCCGCGCCGGCTTTTTCGGACCGATGAGCATGAAGTCGTAATTGGGCTGGTATGACTCCGCCGAGCCCACCAGGGTCATGTCGAAGCGGCGCAGCATGGTCGTGAAGATGGCCTTCAGCTGCAGGTAGGCGAAGTGCAGCCCGATGCACTTATGCTTGCCGCCGCCGAACGTGATCATCGAGTACGGGTGCTTCTTGTTCTCGGCGCGGCCCTCGCCGAACCGGGAGGGGTCGAAGGACTCTGGGCGCGAGAACACATCGGGGAGCAAGTGCTGGGCGCCCGGTGAGGTGACCATCATCGTCCCCGCGGGGATCCGCCAGTGACGGTAGGAGAACTCTTTTATCGCCTTGCGCATCATGATCACGATTGGCGGATGCAGCCGCTCGGTCTCCATGATGAAGGTCTCGAGCAGGTCGGCGTTCTTGAGGCTTCCGAGGGTCATCGAGTCTCGGGTCGGGTGCAGCCTCTCCAGCTCGGCGCGGATGCCCTCGAGGTGGCCGGGGTTTCGGAGGAGCTCGATCACGGTCCACGCGCTGAGCGCCGCGCTCGTGTGGTGGCCTGCGAAGACCACGGTGAGAATGAGGCCCGTGAGCTCGTCGTGGGTCAGCGCGCGCCCGTCCTTGTAGCGCCCCTGGATCAGCGCCTGGAGGAGGTCGTCCTCCGGCTTGGGCGAGCGGCGGCGCTCGTCCACGATGGCGCCGAAGAGCTTCACGAGGTCCTTGCGGGCCCGGTCGCGGGCCCGGAACTTTGGGATCGGCAGGTACGGGAAGAAGTAGGCGAGCGGCGTCAGGCTGGCGTCGAGGTGGTGGTAGAGCTCCGCGAAGTGGGTGTCGAGCTTCGAACGGAACTCCGCCCCCAGCAGCGAACGGCTCGACGTGTACATCGTGAGCTCGATGCCGAAGTCGTTGAGGTCAACCTCGCCCTGGGCGCCCCAGCCGTCGAAGTATCGCTCCGCCTCCTCCGCCATGAGGAGCGCGTATCGCTCGAGGCAAGACGCCTTCAGCGCCGGGTAGAGGAACGCCAGCTGCTCGTCCATGATCTCGGGCTCGGCGTCGTAGGCGATCCCCTTGCCGAACACGGGGGTCATGATGCGGTAGGCCTCCTTCGCGGAGAGCACCGAGTCAGACGCGCGGAAGAACGCCTCGCTGGCCTCCGGGCTCACCATGCCCACCGCGGGTGTGCCCATCAGGTTGAACGTGAACAGCTCGCCGTGCTCGCGTTGCCCGCGCTGCATGAACGAGACGGGATCTTGCCCGAACTCGCGCGTGTGGCCGATCACCGGCAAGCCGCGCGAGAGGTAAGGGGGCATCGCTTGATCGGGCTGCCGGTTGAGCCACGTACGCAGGGTCAGGCTAGCGTCCATCGGGGTCCTCGCTGTGCTGGGTCGGTGACGGCGGGTGGCTCGCGAGCGAGCGGCCGCGGCAGGTGGATCAGTAGACGAACGGGATCATGCGGAAGCGGGCGCGGGCGCAGTACTGCTCCCACAGCGCTCCGTACTTCTTGCGGCAGCGCTGGTCGTCGCGATGTGCGCGGTGGAGCAGCAGCGTGAATAGCCAGGCGGGGAGGAGCCACGGCCATGGGGCGCTGAGCCCGGCGGTGCCCGCGAAGGCCACATAGACCAGGATCTCGCCCGAGTAGTTGAGCTTCCGGCCGATGCCCCAGAATCCTGAGACGAGCAGGCGGCCGCCCACGGTCTCTGGCGCTTTGCCCCAGATGAGGCGCGTCGGATTGGCCTTGAACCGGCTCTTCTGCTCGTTGGTCCCTCGGAAGACCCAATAGCCGAAGCAGAAGAGAGCCGTCAGCGCCACTGCTGCCCAGGGCGCGATCGGTTCGGGGCGGGTGAGGAGCGTCCACCCGGGGATGCAGTAGAAGAACGGCACGAGCGCGTAGTCGCCCCAGACCAGCATGAAGCCGAACCGCTCCTCGATGACATCGAACATCGAGAGCATGCCGTGCTCGAACTGGAAGGTGAGGAGCAGGTAGATGAACGTGAAGGCCTGAAAGAGCGCCATCGCCAGCGAGACCGAGCCGGTGCGGGCCAGCTCCTCGAAGGCGAACGACGCATTCAGGATCGCGAGACCGATCAGGGAGGGCCGGTAGCTGAAGACCTTGAGGTCTACGCCGAGAGCGGTTGGGTTGAGCTCGCTGCCCAGCCAGAACCCAGCGACCAGCCCGCGCTGTCCTCGCTCGCTGCCAGTGGCCCAGAGCCACGCCGAGAGCACGACGCTGAAGAGGTTGGCCGCGAGGAAGAGCGCCCAGAAGTTCCGGACCGGCCAGGCGCCGTCGATGACCCCCGCCAGCGCCAGCCCCACGAAGCCGAGCACGGCAACCAGGAACACGGCGAGCCCATTCATCGGGTACTCGACGCGGGTCCCATCGGGCAGTAGGGCGCCCGGATGGCGCCGCGCGGGGACCCACCGAGTGAGGAGGCCGAGCGCTATCACGAAGGCCGTGAAGGCCCCGGTAGCCACGGCGATGCTGCTGAGGGTCATTTGCTCACCCGTCGACTGGAACGCGTTCTATCTTCTCGAAACGACTGATGTTTTTGCCGATTCGAGGGCGCTCTCTAAGCCGAGGGTGCGGATGGAGTCAACACTTCTCCGTGAGATCTCGCGCTGCGCGGGGGTGCCCCTGGCGGGGCCGGGCTGCGGTCAGCGCGTGCGCGTGGGCAGGCCGCCACGGCCCGGCGCGCGTCCCGGCTGCCGCGAGGACGGCTGCACCGTCGTGGGCTTGCGCGGCTGAACCTGCGGCTGCGGGGGGCGAATGGAGGGCGCCGGCTGCCGGCTGGGCGCACGCTCGAAGGCCGGTCGCGAGGGCTTGCTCTCGATTTGCGTGGGTCGCGAGGGCTGGCTCTCGACGCGGGTGGGTCGCGCAGGCTGAGTCTCTACGCGGGTGGGTCGCGCAGGCTGAGTCTCTACGCGGGTGGGCCGCGCGGGCTGAGCCTCGACGCGGGTGGGCCGCGCGGGCTGAGCCTCGACGCGGGTGGGCCGCGCGGGCTGAGTCTCCACACGGGTGGGCTGCGCAGGCTGTGTCTCGATCCGCGTGGGCTGGACCTCCGTGCGCGCTGGGCGCCCGGGCTGGGTCTGCGGCCGTGCGGGCTGGACCTCCGTTCGAACCGGGCGCCCCGGCGGGAGCTCCGTCCGCGCTGGTTGGGTCTTGACCTCATTCGGGTTCGAGGGCTGGGTCTCGAACCGCGAGGGCTGGCCCTCCGTGCGAGCGGGCCGGCCCGGCTGGAGCTCCGGTCGCGCCGGCTGGGTCTCGACGCGCGAGGGTCGGCCGGGCTGTACCTCGGTCCGCGCGGGGCGGCCGGGCTGGGCCTCCGCCCGCGAGGGACGGCCGGGCTGGCCATGCCGCTCGATCTCGGGTCGCGCCGGCTGACGACCGGCCTGGCCAGGACGTCCCATCATTGCAGAAGCGCCATCACGTGCGCCGGGTCGACCGTCGCGGCCGTCGGGACGACCCGCGTCGGTCGCGGGCTGCCGTCCCTGGGCCTTGTGGTCCTGGTAGAAGCCGGGCGAGGTCCCCGCCGGCTGACGGCCGGTGCCCGCTGCAGGGCGCTGGAAGCTCGGGTTACGCTCGGGACGGCCGCTCGCTGCGGTCCGGGTGGGGCGATCCGCGTCGTACCGAACCGGGCGGTTGCCCTGACCGGCCCGCGCCGAACCCACAGGTGCCCGCTGCCCGATGTCGCCTCGGCGCGGCTGCGTCGTGCGATAGGGGGCCTGGTAGGCCTGCCGCTGGTAGCTGGCAGGGCGCACGACCGGCTGGTAGACGGCAGGGCGCGACCAGAGAACGCTGCGACCCATGCGGTAGAACGGGCCCGGGCAGGGGCGGCCGTGGGCGATGTGGTAGTGGTGGTAGTAACCACGGGTCGAGTACGCGTGGTACCGGTAGTAGTAGGGGTCGCTATAGAGCACGGGCGGGCGGCCCAGGATCCAGTTACCCGAGACGTACGCGCCCCGGTGGTAGTACCCCGGCAGCCAGTAGTGGCCCGTGCGAATCCCCGGCCGCCAATAGCCGTCCACCCACACGCCACCCGAGACATAACCGACCTCCCAGGTGAAGCCGGCGCGCACTACGCTCGGGCGCCAGAAGCCCCAAACGTAGCTGTCGGCCACGTAGTAGCCGTCGACCCACGCGTACCCGGACCGATCGGACGGTCGCCAGAAGCCGTCGACCCAGTAGCCGTCTCCCCCGACGTAGCCGTTCACGTAGACGGCGTCCGCCCGCGTGGTCGTGGGATACCAGTACCCCTGCACATAGGTGAGGCCATCCCAGTGCCCCGGCACCCAGGCGTACCCGGTACGCACGACGGGCCGCGCGAAGCCGTCGATGAAGTAGCCCGTAGGCGCCCGGTAACCGGGCTCATAGACAACCTCTTCTTCGGTCTCTTCGACCTCCTCGGGCTCCCAGTCGGGCGCCACGTACTCGCTGGCCTCGTAGTAGCCCGGGCGCCAGCGGAAGTTCTCGCGCTTCTCCTTGCGCCAGACTCCCATCTGCCAGACGCCGTCCGTGCCCCGATAGCCGGGCTCCCAGGCATAGCCGGGGGGCGCAGACTCCTCGGGGACGAAGTCGTAGTCGTACCAGTTGCCGTCAGCGTCGTAGCCCGCGTCTTGCCAGACGAAGCCCGGCTCCTCGGCCTTGCGCCAGAAACCTTCGACCACCTCACCGTCGGGGCGCTTGCACCCCTGCTCCCAGGTGAAATCGCGCCCGGGTGACTCCGGGATTGCGGCCTCCTCGTCGTGATAGGCGCGGGCGTCGGGGACGGCAACGGTCATCCCGACGACGAGCGCGGCGCCAGACAGCGCCCGGGCGAGGTGACCCAACGAGAAGAGGGAGGCAAAGGTTCTCATGGTGCGCTCCTGGGCTGGGTTTTCCCCAGCGCCGCATCAACACGCCATCCAACCAAAGCAAACCACGTGCCGGGCTGAACGCAAGCACAGCGCTTATCTTCGTGTGGGCCACCCGTGGCGAGAGCGCCACACCGCGTGGCGTGCCTGCGTCGCACCCCGCGCTGGAGCCCACGGGGAGTCGCGCTGCGGCCTAGGCTGCCCGTCTACGAGAGGTAAGGTGCGGTCCCTGCGGCGTGGTCGGTGAGGTCGTAGATCACGCCGAGGCCGGGTACGGCCGCTCGGAACGCATTGTAGATGCCCACTTTCAGCGTGAGCGCCGCGGCGCTGCATCCCTGACAGCCTCCGCCCATCTCGAGGTAGAGCGTGTTGCCGTCTACCCGGCGGAGCGTCACGTTGCCCGAGTGAGCCGCGAGGCCAGGGTTGACCTCGTCCTCGATCATGGTGCGGACAACGCGCTCCAGCGCCTCAGAGTCGGGGAGCGGCGTTCCGGGTGGAATGACGGGCTCGCTCGCCGCCCTTCGCAGCACCGACCCAAGGGCCGCGGCCAGGGGGCGCCAGTCGCCCTCCTTGCCCGAGCGCCGCGCCACCCGCACGACGGCGCCATGAACCTCTACCCACGCGACCTCCGGGTGCTCGAACAGCGAGCGACCAAAGGGGGACGCGGCGGCCGAGGCCGCGTCCGCGAAGCGCCACGACAGGCCGGGCAACACCTCGACGCCGAGCTCGAAGCTGCACTGCCGGTTGTCCGAGGACGGATGAGCCAGCACCCGGAGGGCGTCGCTCTCCGGCGCCGCGGGACGGTGCTCGATGGGGCGAGGGCGCACGACCCGAGCAGGGACCGTCGGCTTCTCTGGCGGCCCGGGAGGTGTCCCGGACGAATCCGCGCCGACCGGCTGCCGCGTTACGGGCCCGCCCTCTGGGGGCGAGCCGCCGGGTGCGAGGCTGGAACGCGTGGAGGAGGCTTCCTGCCGACCTCGTGGCTCTCCAAGACGGTCTAGCGCCGCGTCGAGCACCCGCCCCAGGGGGCCCGCCCGCTCGCCGGTGGTCGCCGCGCCGCGCGCGATGACCCCTAACAGCTTTCCGATGGTAGAGCGGATCACGGGCGGTCTACTGGTCGAGCGCCCAAAGGGGTCCCAACGGAATGTGCGACCGCGGGGAGGTGCCGGGCCGGAGCGCCGGTCAATGTGCCGCGCTAGCGCGCTGCGGCCGAGCGTTCCAGATCCGTGCGCAGAGGAGCAGGCCGACCAACGCCACGGGGAGCATCGCGCCGGGCCAGATCGTCCAGTTCTCGGCAGACTTGGCCGCGTCCCCGACGGGGAGCATGGCCGCATAGAGGAACGCCTGGGTGCCGGTGCCGAGGTAGACGAAGCCGTCGATAATCCCAGTCACCACCCCGGCGTTCTTCGAGCCGCCGAAGTCCATCGAGGCGGTGCCCGACAACATCCCGTGAACCCCGATCACGCAGAGCGACATGAAGACCACGGCCCACCCGAGCAGGGGAGAGCCGAGCAGGAAGAATGCGGCAATGGTGCCGAGCAATAGCCCCCCGAAGAGGACGCTGGCCACGGGTCCCCGCCGGCTGTTGAAGACGTGGTCCGAGATGAACCCGGCAAACACGCCCCCGAGGATCCCCGCCACACAGAGCAACATGCCCCAGTTCTCGTAGACGAAGGAGGTGTCGTCTCCGATCGCCTTCGCGTAGAGCCGGTACTGCTTCATCACCGCCTGCCGGAGGAAGCCCGAGCAGAACTCGATCGCGACGATGAACCAGATCACGGACTGCGAGAACATCTTCCGGAGCACCTCCATGAGGCTCAGCGTGCCGACCTGCCCGGAGCTGGCGTCCCCGGTGTCGAAGTCAGCGAAACCTGCGGTGGCGGGTGTGTCACGGACGAACATCGCGGTGGCGGCGCAGGACGCCAACAGCACCGCCGCGGGAACCCAGAAGACCGACGTGAGCCCGGGGCCTTTGGCCAGCATCAGGCTCCAGTCGTAGGCGAAGTAGAGACCGAGCGAGATCAGGATGCCGAACAGGCCGCCGAGCACGCCGCGCTCCCGCACGTGAAACCAGGGGGCGTTGACCTTGACGATCGAGACCGCGCCGAAGCTCTGGAAGTACATGTTGGCGGCGTTGAGCCAGAGCAACGAGGTCTTGAGGTGCGACGTGTCGCCAGCCACCGCCGTGCTCATCGCGACCGCCATGCCCACATTGCAGAGCGCCGACCCAAAGGTGCCGATGAGCATCGTCAGTCGGCCGCCGAAGCGATCGGTGAGGGGCCCGTTGATGAGGAAGGCGATCCCATAGACCCAGGCGCCCACGCCGTCGAGGTCGTTGAAGTCGGCCTTGGGAAGGACGCCTGCCTTGTCGAGCTCGCCGGCGATCGCCGACAAGTTGTAGCGGCCGAAATACAGGAACCCGTAGGTGAGTCCGAGCGGCAGCCAGTTCTGGATCCGCCGCTTCTTGTAGGCGGGGCTGTGGCCAAGGTCGACCTTGGGGAGCTTCCAGAGCACCACGCCTACTGCGACGAGCAGCAGCACGATGGGAGCGAGTCTTTCGAGCCACGGCGGCATACGTTCCTCCGACAAGAGCCGCCGAACCTAGCACGCCCCGTGTACGGCCGGTAGGCGCTAACGGATCCCCACCGATGGCCTCAGAACCGGCACTCCACCTTCCCCTCTGGCGAGCGAAGGCCGAGCGCGTCGGTACACGCCGCGGAGCAGAGCTTGAGGTCGCTGGAAGCGCAGGGCAAGCCGCTGTTGGGGATCGCGATGTCCATCGGGGCCCCCCCGGTGATCCAGGTGCCGATGGCGCTGGCGCTGCAGTCGCAGCCCCCCGGCAGCTCCACGACGCGTCCCCGTGTCCCGAGGAAGGCGGTCGTCAGGTTGACCATGGCCGCGTCCATGTCGAAGCGCCGGAAGGGCTGGGCGTTGTAGAGCCCGTGTTGCCCCTGCGGGCGAAGCATGGGGATACGCACGGCGTCGAAGGTGCCGTCGCCTCGAGCGCGGTTGGCGCGCATCGGCTTCGAGGCGCGCGGGGTCTCGAAGAACACCGGCTGGTCGCGGGCGTCGCCGGGGCAGTCGAAGGTGTCCCAGTCGCCGTCGTGACCGCGCTTGCAGGACCACGCCGAGCGCCCGTCGGCGAGGTCGTCGATGTCGTACAGCACGCTCGGATGGATGAGATCCGGGTGCGACGTTTTGAAGCGCTCCAGTCGGTCGACGGACTCATAGACGTGCGTTCGGACGAGCTCGTAGTCCATCGAGTGCCCGTAGCGGGGGTCGGCCTCGAAGAGCTTGCGCCAGCCCCACTCTGCGCCAACGGACTCGTCCCGCATCCACGAGCCGTAGAGGCCGGCGGCACGCGCCTCGGAGATGGCCGTGTTGACGGGCACGTTCATGTCGCCCGCCGTGGGCATGACCAGCACGCGCGTGTTGCTGTCGCGCCAGCGCTCACCGACGTGCGGGTCGTAGCTCACGTCGATAGGGTCGAGGAGCCGAGCGGACCACGTCGCGGGGTCGGCCGGGTCGAGCGCGTGCTGCGCGATCCCGAGGAAACGCCGCAGCTCCGGCGAGTTGCGCCGATACCCGAGCCCCTCCTGGAGGGCGACCAGCGGGGCACCGGCGGGGTACGTGGTGCCTTGAAAGGTCACGTCGATCCCGAACGTGGCGAAGGTGGCCAGCGGGGTGCCGAAGCGTTGCTCTGGGGTGCACTCGCCCCCACACGGGCCCGCGTCTCCGCGATAGGCGGTGAGTCGGAGGCGGTCGCCGAGGCGCGTCGTGTCCTCCACGACCACGGGGTAGACGAGGTCTTTGACCGCCACGCCCGTGAGCTGGGCCAGCAGCGGCCGCCTCTCCACGGGCCCCAGCGCGTCGGAGCCCACGGCCACGCGGACCGTCCCTCGCGGCGACACCTTCGCCCAGCTCCAGGTGCCCTTTTCGAGGTTCTCCACGACCAACACGTCGCCCGGCTGGATCTCCGGGATCTGGCCGAGGTCGACGCGCTGCGACTGCCCTGCGTTGTTGACGAGCGCCGTGAGGCGCAGGGCGCTGCCCGCCACGGGGCGCTGGTGGTCGTCGCGCTCCAGTGCTCCGAGGATGAGCGGACCGATCACCGGCAGGTAGACGGCCTCGGGGACCCCAGCTTGTCGGGAGCGTGTCCCGATGTCGGTGAGCCCCGCGCCGCCGGCGTTCGGCGACGCTGCGTCCAAGCTGGGCTCGGCGCCCTTCAGTATCCCGGTGGTGATCCCCCCGAGCGAGATGCCCCAGAGGCTCACGGTGTTCTTGGGGCCGCCGAGGTCGACCTTGCCGTCCCCGTCCACGTCGCCGAGGAGGCCGCCGTCGGCGCTCTTCGTCTTGCCGTCGAAGCTGCGCAGGATCCGGACGAGCTGCATCCACTCGACCACGGACTGGCGCAGCATGTCGCGTGTATGGAAGAGGTCGGCGGTCCAGAAGTCGCCGCCCGGGTCGGGGGTCCCGTCGTTGTTGAGGTCACGGTCCCGTCCGCCCAGGATCGTCTCGGCGATACGCGGGGTGCCGAACGGCGCAAAGAGCAGCCCGTAGAGAGAGACCACGTCCTCCACCAGGCGGTAGTTGCCTCCGTGACCATAAGAGTCGATGGCGCAGGTCGCGTAGCCCATGGCGGCGTGCCGTCCCATGAAGTCCTGCATCCCGATCCGGCTGCCGGTGTACCCGTGGGCGTACAGGAGCACGGGGAACGGCCGGCAGAACGGCACGCCGTCCGGATTCCCGGCCTCGCAGGTCACCGAGGGCTGCTCGCGCGGCAACACGCACCAGTAGCTCACCTCGGTGGTCCCGACGGTGGCGGTCCCCGTGGTGGGGTCGAGGTCCCAGCTCTCGTCGTCGTCGTCGTCCGAGCCGGGCGCGGCGCCCCCGTCCTTGTCGACCATGAAGTTCGGTGCGCTGAAGCGGCCCCAGAAACCTCCGCCGAGCGCCTTCAGGTCGGTGTCGATCGCGCAGAGGTTCGGCGTCCACTCCTCGGTGATGAAGCGCCAGATGCTGCTGATCGTCATGCCGAGGCAAGCGCCTTGCTCCATCGCGCCGTCGGCGGACTCGTTCTGTGACTGGAAGACCTCGAAGCCCTGGACGGGGAACTCCGTGCTCAGCCGCGCGAGCGGGCCGTGGCCGTAGAGCCCCTTGCGCACCACCTCCAGCCCTTGGGTCTGCAGGCCCGTCGAGAACGTCCACGCGAAGGCAATGTCCTCCCGCTCCAGCCCATACCGAGAGAGCAGCGCGGGCGCCTCGGACAGGCCGTCCGACTGGGACGCGGGGTTCACGGCGGGGAACGGCGACTCGACCGGTAGCCCGTCCGCGCCCAGGAGCCGGCGGGTGAGCACCACGGCATAGCGGCAGCCCTGCTCCAGCGGCCAGACCGGCCGCAGAATCAGCGTGTTGTTTTCACGGTCGTAGAAGGTGAGCAGGTTGTCCGCGATGCAGCGGTCCCACGCCAGGCTGTGAGGCTCCTCGCCGTCGCACGCGTGCGGGTGCATGAGGTTCGGCTGGTCGAGGTGGTCGTCGAAGTCCGTGTCCTCGCCCGGGTCGAGCACGCCGTTACGGTTCGTGTCTTCGCTCCGCTCCTCGAAGAGGACGTTGTTGGACAGGCCCCGGGGGTCGTACTCGAACGTGATGTTGTCTCCGTCTTCGAGCCGATAGCCCTCGGGCGCGTCCGCGTCGGGGATTCGCCGGGAGTGCGCATCAAGGATCACGGGGAAGCGCCCGCGGCCGATGTCCAGGGCCACCTCCTCACCGAAGCGACCGCACCCGCGGTCCACGTTCAGGAGGTAGACGGCGTCGTCCCGAAAGTCGTCCCGGTGCGGGCCGCCCTCGGGCCAGGGGCCCCCGTTGTGGCGCGCCCAGAGGTCCGGGAGGTCCAAGAGGCCCCCGAACGACACGGTGATCGGCGCGTAGATCCCGAAGCCGTCCAATCGGTCGAAGTGCGCGCGCATCCGCGACTCGAAGTCCGTGCCCGCGCGCGTGCTCACGTTGATGCGGCGGCCCGTGGGGGAGCTCGGGTCCAGCTGGGTCGCGGCGTCGTTCGGCAGCGGGATCTCAGGCAGCGGCTTCGCCTCGGGATCCCAGGTGACCTGTACGCCTCCCGCTCTGGACGTGGCTCCGAGGCCCGATGCGGGCTCGCCAGCACAGCCCAGCGCAAGCAACAACGCGGTGGCGACGATTGTGAGGTGCCTCATGTGTTCCTCCGGCGGCGCTTAGTGGCGCGGCACCTTGACCTCGCAGTGAAGGATGATCCCGCCCGAGGGGCCGGGATCCACCACCCAGCCTGCCACGAGCCGGGCGTCGGTTTCGTGGTGCTCGAGGTAACGCAGAATGAGCGGCTCGAGCAGCGAGTCGAGCGGCGAGGGCAGGTAACCGCTAGCCGCGAGGGTTCGCAGGTTCTCGAGCGCGTCCAGCTCGCCCCAATGCGTGGCGAGGACGCACGCGTTCCACACCGTGACCGCGGTGCCCACGGCGGCTCGCGTGGCCTCGATGCCGGCGCCTTCCGGGACCTGCTCCAGCGCCGGCTCGCCGAACGTCACCAACGCCGCGGCGAGGCGTTCGGACCTCACTGCGGCTGGCCACTAGGCGCCGGGATCTCCGCCGGAGCCCCCGAGAACGCGGTCGCGAGGAAGCGCGACACTTGGCCTCGCATCGCGGCGTCACGGAACAGCACGAAGTGACCGTCGTAGGCGTCGGGGGTGGCCATGATGAGGCCCTGCGTCGTGGCAACTCCATTGACCTGCACGTTCCCGCTCACCGGGCCGGGCACCACCCGACCCTCGGGGTAGCCCGCGAACGGCTGACCGCCACCGTTCGCGAGCAGCGGGCTGACCACGGGGATCTCCAGGATGTCTGCCAGGATTCGCGTGGTCCGGTTGGGCGTATAGGTGTCTCCCACGCCCATGGTCACAAGCAGCGGGTGCGGCGTGGTGACCTCCACGGGAGGCTGCCGAGACAGCAGCTTGGCGTAGTTGGCGGGGTCGATCGGATCAAAGTAAGCCTGAAGGATCGCCATGAGCGGGTGGCTCTCGCCGGCATCCTCGCGGAACACGGTCTTGATCGCCCCCGGGATGTTCACCGGGCTGGTCTTGGTGAGGAGGCTGTTCGACACCGACGCGCCGGCGCCGGAGAGCACGACCGCTCCGATGCTGGGCTCCAGCGACGCGAACAGGGGGCCGAAGGTTGCGCCCTGCGAGTGACCGACGAACGCCAGCGGGCCGAAGTCGACCGTGGCGCTCCCCAGCGGGCCGGAGAAGGTCTCGGCGAACAGCGTGAGCGAGAAGTAGTCGGCCGCTGACTGGACCGCGTTGCCGCGAGCCGCCGCAGGGTTGGCGACGTTGAAGTACAGCACGTCCGGCTCGAGGTCTGTGGTGCCCCGCCGTGGCCCGTGCATCACCTGGTCGATGCCCAGGGTGGCCGCCGGGGTGCCCTCCAGGGTCGCGGCGAGCGCCGCCGTGCCGTCCGAGACATGCGAGCGGAAGTTGCCGCCGGTGCCGTGCGCGTACAGCACGAGCGGCCAGCCGCCCTCTGGGGCCGTTCCCTTCGGGACGGTGAGCGAGAAGCACACCGACTCGGTGCCGATCGGCGCGGGCGTGCCCCCAACCTCACGAATGGCTCCCCCGTCCTCCGGGCGGAGGTAAGGGCGCGTACCCGACTGAAACACCGGCAGCTCGATGGTGCCCTGGTACTCCACGAAGTCCTTGTGGACAGCGCAGACTCGGGTTTCGTCCGCTGGGTCCGTGCAGGGGCTCGGGGTGCCCTCCGCACACTCGACGACCTTGGCGAGGGCGGGAGCCGGTTGCGCCCGGGCGGAGGTGCGCATGGCGCGCATCAAGGCTGTGGGATCCATGGTGGTGAACACCGCCGCGCCCACGATCTCGCTGGCTGCGAGGCCCTGGTCGGCCAGCCAGGCGCGCAGCGGCGCGTATGCGGCCCAGGCGTCTGCCGCCACGGGGTCTCCCGGCGCGGCGTCGGCCAGCAGCTTCGCGAGGTCCTCGTCCTGCCCGAAGAGGCGGCCCTCGGTGTCTTTCACGCCCGAGAGGATGACCGATGCGTAGGTCGTGGCCGGCTCCAGAGGGCTCGAGGCGCCGATGTCCACCGACAGCCAGTTCTGGCACAGGTACTTCGTACGCCCGGCCGCGGCCCAGCCGAAGCCCGACTCTGACCGGAACCGCGGCGAGTCCTGGTCGATGTTCACCACCTTCAGGTTCTTGCGAGACTCTGGCGTGTCCTCGAGCTTGATCGAGGAGAAGTCGATCCCGGTGGAGAACTGGAAGAAGACCGTCGGGGTGGTACCGGCCCCGGAGAGCCCGGTGTTCGCGGCGTCCAGCAGCAGCTCGACCGGGTCGAAGTCGATGGGACCGCGACCCGGCTTGGGGTGCCCGGCGGTCCATCGTCCTGCGCGGATGTCGTTCGGGTAGGGCAGGCGATAGAACTCGCCGCTCGGGGACTCGCCCGAGGCGTTCGGCAGCTCGAAGTAGACCCTAGGCGAGTCCGGGTCGTCCTTGTCACACTCCGCGCCGGGCCACGCGGTGGCCGCCTGAAGGGCCTCGAGCCACGTGACGCACTGCCCCTGCTCGCCGCACACGAGCCCCGCGAAGCAGTCGGCGTTCCGCGCGCACTTGGCGCCGTAATCCAGCTCGCCGCCGGTCGCGCAGGCTCCGGACAGCCCACCGACGTACTCGCAGAACAGCCCTCGCGCACAGTCGCCGTCGAGAGTGCAGGCCTCGCCCACCTCGTGCGTTCCGGCCTTCTGACAGACCTGGGTGGGACGCGGGAGACAGACGGTGCCCTCCCCGAACTCGGCCACGCAGGTGTCGTTCGAGAAGCAGGCGGTGTCCGGCTTGTAGCGGGGGAGCGGATCCGGGGGCTCGAACGAGGCGCACTGAAGCCTCGGGCCGCAGTACGCGTTGGCCTGGCACTCCGCCGTGATGAGGCATTGGACGTCGAGGAGCGTGGTTCCCGCGGGCTGGCACGTCGAGTCGCACTCGAGCCCGTCTCGGCAGTCGTTGTCGTCGGTGCAGGCGAGCCCGATCCCAAGGCCGATGATCGGGGGGCCGGTGACGGCGTCCGCAGGCAGATTCGGGAACTCGACGAAGTCCTCGGCCTTGAAGCAGCCGGGAGCGGCGATGAGTGCGGCTGCGATGGAGAGGGCGTACTTCATGCGTGTTCCTTGGGGCTGTAGGGGCGGATTCTACCGGCTCGAGGGCCGCCGCGGGCGGGTGGTGAGCTCGAGGATCTCGTTGAGCGCCTTGCCAGTAAAGCGCGTATTCGTCCCGATGCGTACGTGGACGTGTGAATCGTGTCCGGGTGCGAGGTGGATGCGCTTCCAGGCGGGGTCCGACTTCCGTGCCTCCGGTACGCGCTTCAGAGCGCGGTAGATCGACCGGTCCACGAACAGGTGCTGCAGCGGGATCTCGAGCTCGGCAGCGGCGCGCGCTAGGATGCGAAGCCAGCGCCAGGTGCGCGTGGCGTCGAGGAGCGCCGCGTCGGGCGCGAAGTGCGACCGGTTGTCGGCCGTGACGTAGGACAGATCCGCGTCCAGGCCCGACAGGTGGCTGGCGTGGTGCGCCTCGTACTCTAGCAGGCTCCGCCAGACGGTAACTCCCGCCTCGCCGTCCAGGTCGAAGTCGTAACGCTCCTCGAACTTGAGGCTCGTCGGCTTGCCGCTGTCGATCACGGCCTCGCGAACGCGCAGGATGGCGTCGGCGCGTCCGGTCCACCGCTTGCTTCCAGGCCGGAGCACGACCTCTGCGAAGAGGCCTTCCGTGGGGCTCAGGAAGGTGCCTCGCTTGAGGCGCTGTCCGCGGTGCTCCACCGTGTCCCACGTGGCGTTCTTGCCCCCGAAGCGCTCGGCGCACCGCGAGATCAGCCGCCCGAAGCTCAAGTCCCCCACGTGAACCGGCAGGTCGAAGCGGCGAAGCTCGACGCGGACTCGGCCATCTGGCAGCGCCCCCGTCGCGCGCCACTCGGCCGTGATTGGGCCATCCGTCTCGTCGAAGCGAGGGAACTCGTCCAGGTAGTCCGCGGGGTCCTGGAGTCGCCGTTGGGTCAGCGCGCCGAACTCGACAGTGGCCTCACGGAGCAGCCCCTCCGCCTCCTCACGAGGGACGATGTCCACGATCGTGCCATAGCGGATCTGGCCGCAGCCCGTCTGGGCGATGTCCCCGACGGTGATCCGCGCTCCGGGGAGCTCACGCTCGAGCAGGGCTCCTGCCCGGAGCAGCAACGCCACCATCTCGGGTCGAGCCACGTGCCGTTGGCGAACGAGGTCACGGAGGCGATAGGGTGAGCCGCCGGGGAGCGACGGCAGCACGGGGCGAAGGTCGATCGCGTCCGAGCAGACCGCGACGTCGAGCCGGCGCTCGGCCAAGCGGCGCTCTTGCTCCGTGGGCGCCGGCTCTTCCTTGACCCACTCCCAGCCAGATTGAATGACGCCCGCGGGTCTCAGCAGGAGCTTGGGTAACCGGTCTAGCGGCGAGGGTGGCGCGGCGTTTAGCGTCGCGACCACCACGGCTGCCAACAGGCTCATTCGGCGGCCGTGGGCAGCGCGTCGAGGTCCGTGAGCGCTACGGCGTAGGTTGTGCCGCAGAACTCGCAGGTCACCGACTCGGCGCCCCCCTGTTCAAGGTGTCGGCGTTCGTCGGCCTCGAGAAGGCCGACCATGCGGATAGCGGCCTCACGAGAGCACGTGCAGCGGTACTCGAAGGGGTCCTCGCCCACCTTCCGCACCTTGAGCGGCGCGAACATCTGCGCGGCAGCCTCGAGTGGGTCCATGCCGCCTCGAACCAGGTCCTCGAACGGCGCGGCTTCGAGGCACTGGGTGACGCCGAGGAGGTGCTCGCGCTCGAAGCCCGGCAGCGCCTGCACCACCAGGCCTCCGGCTCGCAACACAGTGGGTCCCTCGCGACGTCCCGCTGCGGTCTCTGCTGAGCCGCCCTCATCACCGAGCACCGTCGCGAGCGCGAAGACCGTGAGCACTTGCTCCGACTCGAGGACATACTGCTGAAAGGCCGAGTCGATCCTGCTCCCCTGGACTGGGGCGCTGGACTGATAGCGGCTCCCGAACCGGCCCGGGCCGAGCTCCGGTTGGCGGGTGACGTGAACCATCGCGGGTTCGGCGAAGGCCGACAACCCGGGGCGCCCCTGAGGAAACTGAGCGCGCGCGCGCACGAGCGGGCCTGGACGTACGTCCACCACCAGGACCCCGGCGCCTCCGTGATGCTCCAATTGGGCTTGGAACCGCTCGGCGGGGCCCTGAGCGTGCTCTAGCAGCGCGCCGCCCATGAGGAGGTCACCAAGCAGGGTCGCGACCTCTGGCGAGGCGTTCGCGAAGCCCACGGCGGTCTGAACGGCTTGGGTGGCTCGCAGTGCCAGGAAGCGGAACGTGCCCTCTGGCGTCATGAACCGGTGAATGCGATCGACGGTCACGAGGGGCCTCAGAGGTCGCCGGCGCCTTCTTCGCCTTCGTCCGGTGGCAACGGCGGCACGGCGTGGATGGTGGAGATGATGCGCTGCATGGCGATCTGCTCGGCTGGGGGCGCGCCCGCTGGCACCTCGGTCTGCAAGACCACCAAGGTGGACGGCAAGACGACGAACAGGCTGGCCGTGGCGATTCCGTCGTGGGCGCCCGTGTCCACTGAGGTCCAGGCGAGCCCATTGAAGTAGCCATGACCGAGTTCGACGTCGGCCTCGTTGCGCTCGAGCCGACCGGCGCGCTGCTTCTGGCGCACCCTGTCCGCCAGCTCGAAGCCGGCGACGGGCGAGCCGCCCTTTGTCTCGAGGTCCCTCACGCGGACGCGGGGCCCGTCGTTCGACGTCCAGATGACCCAGCGGTCTCCCTGCAGGCTCACGTGCCACCCCGCGGGGATGGCGAACCGCACCGGCCCGAGATCGGTGACGCGCCACTCCGGATAACGTTCGATGGGGGCCCCGTGGTCCAAGAACCGGACCTGCGGCTCGTCGGTCACGGTGAACAGGCGCGGCGAGAGCGGCAGCGTGTCGTGGTTGTCGGTCTCGAAGTCGCCCCAGCCGTAAGCGCAGAGTCGCGACATCGCGGCCTTGCTCTTCATCGAGCAGACGTAGACCCGGTCGGACCGCGGCGCCATGGCCAGCGCGCGCGACGCGGAGGCGCCTGCGGCGCCGAGGGCTGCGAGGAGCGCTCGTTGGCCGAACTCGGCTGCCAGGAGCGCGGGCGCTACGCCGTCCCGGATGCATCTCAGCACCACGTGCTCCCCTTCGCCCTCGCCGAAGCGCTCGAATTGGAGCTCGCCCGAGCGCATGTCGAGGTTCTCGAGCGCCGTGCCGCACACGTCCTCGAGCGTCAGGCCCAGGGAGTCGAGGTCGCGTCTGAACACCCGGCGCTGCGCGCCGTCGCCTCTGTAGTCGAACTCGAGTCGGAAGCCGTCGAGCCAGGGGAACTGCGTGAGCTCGAGACCCGGCGTGGGCGCTGCGGCCTGAAGCAGCGCGTCCTCGACCGGGTCGTCGGCCATGAGGATGGGCAGCACCGCCGCCAGCTCTGACTTGAGGCTGATCGGGCGCCCAAAGTACGCTCGAACGCGCGCCGCGACCAGGTTGCAGAAGCCGCCGGCGATGGCGCCCCAGGCTCCGCGGTCTTCTCGGATGCAGGCCTCGGCCAGCGCCCGCACGGCGATCTCGCAGTCGAGGAGCTTCCAGCGGATCCGTATGCTCCGTCTCGTTGCGCGTACCTCCGCATCGGGCAACAGCTCGGCGAGCCGCTGCTCCACCTTGAGCAACAGGGACTTCTCGAGACGCCGAACGGTCATGCTCATCGGGGGGCGATAATCGACGAAAGACGGCCCGAGGACAAGGAACGAAGGTCGCTCATCTGGCGGAGAGCTCACCGCCCGCGGGGCGCGCCTGGCTTCGGTAGAAGACGAACTCCCCCGCGAGCCATGCCGCAGGGATCGCGATCCACGCGCCAAAGAGGATCGCGCCTACGCTGAAGACCAACGCCGAGCGCAGATCCTCGAGGACAGAGCCCACGACCTCGACGCCGGCGAACGGGACGACCCGCGCCGAAAGCGCGAACAGCGTGAACGCCAGGGGATGCACGAGTACACCCACACCGATGGCGCGCCCGACGCGACTCACCGTGAGCGGACTCCGGCACTGTCGTGCCGTTAGCGCGCCCAGGAGGCCGGCAGCTACCACGTAGAACGCGGCGGCTCGCAACAGGTAGGGATCGGTGAGCGAGGTACCTACCCCCTCGAGCGAGCCCTGGAAGGCAACACCAGCGAGGGCGGTGGCGATGAGCGCAACGACCGCGTGCGCGGCGAAGGCGACGCTCAGGAGCGCGAGAACTCCTCGCGGTTCTTCTGACCCTGCGGACACTTGAAGCACGGCGAGGCCTTCTTGCAGAGCGCGTTGTGGTCCACGAACCAGTCGAGGCACGCGGCCACGTTGACGTCCTGTCCGAGGCGCTTGCAACCGAAATTCGCTTGGCCCTGCATCTTGGTCTGCGGCATGAGGGGGTACAGCATCTTCATTCTCCTGAGGCCCTTCGGGCTCGTACTTCGTCGCCGGTGGTCCGGCCGGGGGGGCCGCTAGCGCGGCATGTTTGCTGGCAGAGGGCTTAGCAATTGCCGTGCCGGGCCGGTTGTCCCCATCGTAACGCATTGCTTTTGCGTTGATTGAAGGTGCCGCGCGGGGGAGGGGGACTCGAGGCGCCAGCCTGGGGCAGCGCTCTCCGAAGCTACCCGGGGCCTCTGGACCCAGGCGATGGCGAGGGTCCACCCGCCGGGCGTTTGGGCGGCGCCATGCGCTTTGACTCGTCCGCACGACCCACCTAGGATGCCGCTCCCACTCACGAAGGGGTTTGGTGTGGCCCAAATCGTCATCTCCGGCTTCGACGACGCGCTTCTGAACCGACTGCGTGTGCGCGCTATCGTCTCGGGCCGAACGCTCGATGCCGAGGTCGAGGCGATTCTCCGCGCGGCCGCCGAGCTCTCCGCCGACGACAAGTCCACCCTCCTCGATCAGGTCGCGGCGCTCGCCCCAGCGCGCTCCCGCGAGGGGGGAGCGCTGCAGCGCGAGGAGCGGGACCGATGACCCTCCTCATCGATGCGTCGGTCTTGTTGGCCACCGTAGATGCGGGCCCGCTGCGCGCGGCGGCGCGGGCGCTGCTCACCGGCGGCTTCGACCTTGTCGCCCTCGACCACGCCGCCTGGGAGATCGCCCGGATCGAGCATGCGCGAAAGCGACGCGGCGAGTGCAGCGAGGCGGCTGCGCTGGCCACGCTCGACGTGCTGCCGCACCTCTGTCGCTGGGTCGCAACCACGCCGGCGCTCGTTCGCCGTGGGGTGGAGCTGGCGTTCGAGCTGGGCGTCTCGCCCGCCGACGGGCTCTGGCTGGCGGCCACCGAGTCGCTGGACGCGCAGCTCGTCACGGCCGACGCCGCGCTCTACCAGAGCACGCGGAACACGGCGTTCGATGCGCGCATCGTCACGCTCTGAGTCATGGTCTTGAACTTTCGAGCGCCGGGGCAGCACCCGCAGCCCGGCATATGGAGGCACTCCACGTGAAGTCCGTCACCCTCGCAGTCACCGGCCTCGCCCTCGCTGCCACGGTCGGCTGCGCCACCGTGTCACGGGAGCGCTACGACACCGACATCGTCGGGCTCAAGAAGCAGCTGAAAGAGCTCGAGACCAAGAACGCCTCGCTCTTCGGCGACAAGGGCACGCTGCAAGGCGCGCTCGACCGCTGTACCTCCGAGGCCAACGCCCTGAAGTCCAGCGGAAAGGCGCTCGACGCCAACCTGTCGAACGCGCTGAAGCGTATCCAGGAGCTCGAGAACATCGCAGCGGCCCAGAAGGCGGTCTTCGACAAGCTGCGGGCACAGCTCGATGGGCTCGTCCAGGCGGGGAAGCTCACGGTCTCGATCGTCCGCGGTCAGTTCACCGTCCAGATGGCCGACAAGATCCTGTTCGACTCCGGCAAGTTCGAGGTGAAGGACGCCGGCAAGGAGACCCTCGTCGAGCTCACCCGGATCTTGGGCAGCCTCAGCGGTCGCTCGTGGCAGGTCTCGGGCCACACCGACGCGGACGGCGGCGACGACTACAACTGGCGCCTCTCGGGGAACCGCTCGAAGGCCGTCATCGAGTTCATGATCGAGAACGGGATGCCGCCTGACCGGATCTCGTTCGCGGGCTACGGCAAGCACGCCCCCGCTGCGCCGAACGATACGCCCGAGAACAAGGCGCTGAACCGCCGCATAGAGATCGTGCTCATCCCCGATCTCGACGCGCTCCTCGCCCCGTTCCAGCCCAAGACCACGCCCTAAAGCGCCTTCGTGTTCCAGGTCTCGGCGCTCTCGAAGCGCTTCGGCGAGAAGCTCCTCTTCGACGGACTGACCTGGCAGGTCGGGGGCCTCGATCGTGTGGGGCTCGTTGGCCCCAACGGCGCGGGCAAGTCCACGCTGCTCGGCATAATCGCCGGGCGAGTCGAGGCCGATGGCGGGCTGGTCATTACGGCCAAGGGCTCCCGCGTCGGCCTCCTCAGCCAGGACCTCACCTTCGATCGCGACCGCACCGTGATGGCCGAGGTGCTCTCGGGCACCGACGAGCTCAACCAGGTTCGGGCGGAGCTCGAGCGGGTCGAGCGCCTGCTCGAGGGCAGCGACGGCCTCGACGCGGCTGTAAACGAGTACGGGGCGCTCCGCGAGCGGTTCGAGGTGCTCGGGGGAGACCACGTCGAGGTCGACGACGCCGACCTGATGGACGGCGACGTCACCATCGCCGTCTCGCACACCACCATCAACTACAAGGACGCC
>SXGT01598849.1_pt1 | contig 37491 bp, 32 predicted proteins | sample 3176221 | NCBI WGS metagenome assembly SXGT01 (sample SAMN11356862, study PRJNA531348) | freshwater metagenome | isolation source: freshwater sample F1-120 | place: China: Fuxian Lake, Yuxi | collected 2017-12-25 | reverse complement strand
TCGCCGACGAACGACCGCATCTGCGTCCGCTCCCCGTCGAGCCGTTTCGGTACTACGCGTTCGGCGACCGCGGCGTTCACCTCGACGGCGACGTCGAGATCGCCGGCGCCTACTACGCGCCGCCTCCCGGTTGGATCGGTCGTTCGGTGCGCGTGCAGTGGGACGAGACTCACGTGCGGCTGCTCGACCCGAACACCGGCGTGCTGCTGCGCGAGCACGTCGTTGCCGACCGCGGCCGTCATCGCATGCTCCCCGAGGATCGGCCATCGCGCACGCCGCCCGAAGTGCGCGCCCTCTTCGTTCGCGCGCACGGTATCGGCTTCGCAACCGGGGCGATCGCCGACGCGATCTACGCAGAACACGGCCAGCTCGGCATCCGCCGCGTCCTCGGGCTCTGTGCGCTCGCCAAGCGCCACGGCGCGCTCACCGTCGAGCGCGCTGCGCAGGTGGCGCTCGACGCCGGCGCGCTCACGTATCGCGCCGTGAAGACCTACCTCGAACGCAATCCGTCGCCGCCGATCGGGCTGCGGCAGATCGATCCGCTCATCCGCGACCTCACCCAGTACCGCGACCTCGTGTGTCGCCTCAGCCAAGGAGAGACCTCTTGAACCTCGTCGAAATCGATCGCGCGCTGCGCAAGCTGCGCCTGTCCGGCATGGCCGACGTACTCGATATCCGAATCCAAGGCGCCGCCGCCGAACGCCAGCCTCACGTCGACTTCCTCTCGGCGCTCGTCGGCGATGAGCTGCTGCGCCGACAGGATCGCTTGCTCGCCCGCCGCATCAAGCAGGCCGGCTTCCGCGACGGCGGCAAGACCCTCGACAGCTTCGACCTCGACTTCAACAAGAAGACGAACCGCCAGCTCGTGTACGAGCTCGCCACGGCTCGCTTCATCGAACGACGCGAAGACGTTCTCTTCCTCGGGCCGCCGGGCACCGGCAAGAGCCATCTCGCGCAAGCGCTCGGGCTCTCCGCGATCCAGCAGGGGCACCGCGTGCTCTATCGCGAGGCGCACGTGCTCCTCGACGAGCTCGCCGACGCGACCCTCGAGAAACGGCGCAAGGAGGTGATGACCGACTTCGCGACCGTGCCGCTCTTGATCATCGACGATCTCGGCATGCGCAAGCTACCGACGACCGCGGCGGAGGACCTGCTCGAGCTGATCATGCGCCGCTACGAGCGCGCGTCGACGCTGCTTACCTCGAACCGCCCCGTCGAGGACTGGGGCAAGCTGCTCGGCGACACCGCCGCGGTTTCGGCGCTCCTCGATCGGCTGCTCCACCACGCCCACGTGCTTCAGTGCGGCCCCAGGAGCTGGCGCACGCATCACGCCGCAAACTTGCCCAAGGCGGCGGCATCGCAGTAGATGACCTCCGTTCCTGCACGACCGAAGTGGCCGGTTTTCACGTGATCACGACTGGCCGGTTTTGAGGTGATCGCCGACGCGTATCGCATCGAGGACATCCTCGGCGCCGGGCTCGATTGGCGCGGATCCGCCGTCGCCGTGTAGTCGGGATGTTGAGGCACGAGAGGTGCTTGAGCACCCCTACGCCGTAGTTGCTACGGATAGGGTGCGTCTTGCCGACGCGGTAGCTGACCTTGCCTACCTTGCGTAGTGGACGACGATCTCGACCGCCACCAAACGATCAAGTTGATGAACACCAGTTGTACTCGGCCTTCTTGCTGCCACCTGGCCGCCAGACGAACGGGGCAGACCAGTGGGCAACGAGGACCAACCGAGGCGAACCCCACGCGCATCGGCGTGTGATCTCACCAGGCGCGCGAAGGAGTTCAGCTTGTCGCCGCGCGCGTGAGGGGTCCAAATCCCGTTGGGAGACGTCTTCGTCTACTCGATCACGAGCTGCACCGGTCGCAACTCAGGGAGTGCATTCCCCAGCCCGACACGACGATCGCCTTTGCGTCGGTGCTCGGTTCCTCCTCTTTCTTCTCGTCCGCACTCATCGAGCCCGAACGCTAGCACGCACCGCCTCTCGTCGTTCATTCACTTCGAGCGCTTGGTCCTCGGCAATGATCAACCCGCCGCTTCTCTCCACTTGCACGTCATCGCTCCTATGCTGGTCGCGGCCCGTCACCCGTGTGAGGGGCTTGCGTGGTCTACTTCTTCAGATCCGAAGGAACGAGCCCGAGCCGTTCGCGCACCGCAATGGTGGCGTCCTCGAGATCGATCCCTCGTTGGAACACGGTCGCCAGGTTCACCGCATCGAGCACTGCGATCGACGGCGATGCTGACGGGCCCCGCGCTGCCGTATGCAGCCACACACGACCATCTCGCACGTGGTAGGGCCACACGTCGCCAATACCGTCCGGCGACCGCAGCCGGACGGCGGCGACGAGCTCGCCCGTTCGGCCGTCGAAGGCGGACAATTCCGAGCGCGACACCGCGTCCACCGCGTACCAGCGTTCCCCCGCGCGAAACACTGCGGAGTGCAGGAGTTCGTCATTAGCGGGGCTGGACCACGCAATCCGCCCCGCTTCCAGGTCCAACATGACCAAGCGCATCTTTCCGTCACCTCGCAACTCGTCCTGTACCTGGACATGTGGTGCGAACCGCGTCAGATCGCCGGAGAACGGTGCCGCGTGCGGGTAGATCTCGTCGATGGAATACATGTCGACAATTCTGACCGCGCCGAGGTCGATGGCATGAAGCAGCGCACCCTGCGCATCGAAGATCCATACCTGTGTTCGTTTGTCGGCACGACCATCGAGACTCACCTCGACCAGCAGCACGAGGCGATCGCGGTATCGGCCGCACGACAACAACGCCGGGATCCTGGTCGGGTGCCCTATCGGGTGGAACGGCGCTGCGATCACCCGGCGCGCCGAAGGATCGCCGTTTCGGAACGCCACGAGCGACCTGTCGCTCTCCATGGTCTCGTACGTCACCGTGACATACTCGTCCGCGACGGCGCACCCACCGAACCACGTTGATACGGCTTGGGGCGATACGGTGCCGTGGGCATCGTAGACCACGGTCTGCGCTGCGGTGACGATGACGCGAGTGCCGATGACGTTGGGAGAATAGAATCCGTCCTCCGCAGGTTGCTTCGAGACGATCCGCCCCGTCCGCATGTCGACCATGAAGAGCCATGTCGACGTGCCATCGTTGGCCCACTGAGCGACCATCTCTCCGGCCAGGGGCAGCGCGACGACATATGCTGGCGTATCGGGCTGAGCGCTGGTGGACGTCTCCGGGACGTACGGCGTAAGGACCGTGTCCCAGACGAGTGCACCCTTCTCCAACGAGAAGGCGGCTAGTGCGTGATCTGTGGGCTCGTGGCCACGCATGTGCGCGTACCGCACCATCACGATGTCATCGGAGACCGTGATTCCGTTGTACGGCGCGATCGTCACGGCGGAGCCGGCGAGCGGTATCGACCACGTCATCCGCCCGGTGCTTTCGATGCGCGCGACCTTCTCGTGCTTCCCATCGGTATAGATGACGACGGCACTGCTCGTGCCGACAGGCTGCAGCGCTGAGATGAACACATCCGGCTGTCGCCGATCACGACATGCTACGAGCGCGATGAGTGCGACGGCGCCGACGATCGCAGCACGCTTACGCCTCATGCTTCGTCCGTCTCAAGCAACGAAGCCGAAAGGACGCTATCGAGAACCTCGTCCATCAACTTGCGGGCACCGGTGTGCTGCCTAGCGGTACCCGTTCCAGCGGCCTTTCGCGTGAGCCAGGTCGACTGCGTGCCCGAAGCGCCGGTGTTGTCGACGAACTCAATCTCGCCGCTCTCGTTCTGGACAACGCACACCTTGAACTCTGCGACGCCTTTCGCCTTGCCGGTTGCTCTGACCACCACTGAGAGTCCACGCAGTCGGTGTTGGTTCTCCTTGAGGAGCTCTTCGAATGACGATCTGGTGATGCCGCCGCACCGGACTGCGACCACCTTCACCGGCGTCTTCGGGGCGTTGTAGTCGGCGGCGATCTCGACATCGACCACGCCGTCGATGAGCGCGACGCGCCCGCGCTCGGGTGCGGTTGCGGTGGCTCCCCGGACGTTCGTGACCTTTTCAAGGCCCGAACCTGGCGGCGCATCCGCCGACCCGAGGGCTCCTTGTGCGAGAAATCGCATCCACGACATGCGCCCCTGGTGCGCTTGGAGATCCCTCGCGTGCTCCACGCCAAGGGTGATCGCATCGACGACATGTCGAAACGTCGCCAGCGTCGCAGTCCCGTTCTTGTGGAGCTGGGGCAGATATCCGTTGAACACCACGTTGAGCTTCGTCTCTCTAGCGGCAGCCTGCTTGCTGATCAGTCGGTCTTGCATGTCGAAGAAGTAGATGGCGGCTTGCCCGCCCTCCTCCTTGAAGTCTTTCGCCGCCTCGTTGAGTACGTCCCTGGCGGTCTGCCTGATCAGGGCTTTCACGCTATCCGCAACGAAGTCCAGCGTAGGCTCGGTGGGCTCGATCGTCTTCTGCGATGTGCGCACGCGCGGGCGGGGCGGAGAGGTCCATGTCGGTTCTTCTTCGACCTTGCGCTTGATCGCACCCGCTACGACCCCGGCGATCCCCGCGGTTGCCAAATCGACGGCGCCGATGGCGATCGCCCACGCGACGGAGCGTGCCGGGGGCCGGCGCTCGCGAACGAACGCGCCAGCCTCGCGAGCGGCCAAGCCGATGCCCCCGATTTGCTCTCTGACGATGAAGTTCATCTGCCTGACAGCTTCTCGGTAGAGACTACCGAACGCAGCTTCCTGACCTCGGTGGGGTGGCGGACCATCGCGCTTGGTGTAGTCCTCGAATTCCTTCTTCAGATCAGCCGCCGCCTTCGAATCTCGCGCAGTAGCTTCGGCCAACGCTTTCTGCCGCCGTGCGGCCTCGGCGGCTTCGGCGTGCGTCGGCTCGCCATCCATGTGCGCCTTTCCTCGAAGCTCGATGGTGATCTCCTCCGGTGGAACGGCGCCCATCTGCCACGTCGCGTGGATTCGCAGCTGCGCATTCACCTCAGAGCGGGCGCGTGGAAAGAAGCCAACCACGATCGGTTTGGTGACACGCTCATGCGCGGGCCGAAGATGCTCCGGTTTCGCGCGCACGACGAACTCGCTCGCACCGACCACGTTCGCAGTGATCGTCGCCGCGTACCTGGGATTGAGATTCACGACGTAGATGTCGATCGTGGGACCTTCGCCAACGATCGTGTCCGGGAACTCGACCTTGGCTGGCGCATGTAGGGATCGACCCTTCGGGGTTGGCGCTGGCTTCTTTGCGATCCCTCGGTACTCCGTTCCTTTACGTTTCGTCCCTTGCTCTTCCAGCCCCTTGCCTTTCGTTCCAGGCTCGCCGATCCCGCGATTCTTCGCAGCGATGCCGCGTTGCTCATCGGTGATGGGCGGGGTGGGGCCGCCACGCGGCTGGTCGTCCGGTGGGTTCTGTGGCGGAGGTGGAGGCATCGGTTGCGCCTGCTGTTCGCGGATCTGCCTGGTCGTTTAGGGAAGCCCCATCGGGGTGCGCCTGCTTACGTGTCGTCGTCGGGCACGACGATTCCACCGGACTGGCCCTGGATGACAGTTAGTTTCTCGATGTCGGGGTCTCCGAGCTCGTCCGCCAGGATGCGCGCGCCGCGCCGCACATTCTCCAGCCGTGCCTTGGCGGCCTCGGCCTCGGCCTTGGCCGCGTCAGCCGCCCTGTGGCGCAGCTTGAAGTCCTCGAGGATCGGCTGGTCGGCCGGCAGTGCCTCGATGAAGAGCGCGTCGGTGGGTACGGCGATGATCTCCTCGAGCGGTCGCGGGTCCTGGAGGATCCGCCGATGCGCCTCGTCGAGGCCGGGTCTGATCGCGGCGAGCTCCTCGGGCGTGAGGTGCTCCTTCGCGCAGCAGAAGTAAGCTTCCAGTTCCGATCGCGTCAGGTTGGCGAGGTGTTGCGGATCATGCGCACCCATCGCCGCATCCACATACGGCACCATCATGTACTGCGTGATGAGGTTCTGCTCGAGCAGAGGGAAGATGGCGTAGTTGCCCCGATAGCCCAGGGGCCGGTGCAGATCGGCGACATCCGCAAGCGGCACGGTCTCTCCCGTCAGCGTCGGCTCGATGTCGGCGCGGATGACCAGCGGGCGCGTCCAGTGCGGCGGCAGCGGCGGCACGGTGTCGTCCTCCTCGAGGCGGTACCGCAACGAACCGCCAACGACGGGAACCTTCACCTTGTGGAGACGGAAGTAGCGCTGATCGGGAGGCTCGTGATCCCAGATCGCCTGCATGTAGTAGAGGATGTTCTGCTTGATGTGCAGCCGCAGGCGCTGCACCTCGACCGTCTTGTCGAGGAGCGCCCGGCTCGCCGCTACCCACTTGTCCGTCATGCCGGTCAGCGTCGACTGCTCGCGCTGCAACTGCTCCGCGATCGCCCGCTCGTTGGCCTCCGACCGATCGAGCGCCTCGCGCGCCGCTTCGAGTCGTGCCTTCCGCTTCTCCTCACTCTCAGCCCAAAACCAGATTCCCAGCTTCCTGATGGCGAGCTGGTACATCGGATCGTCTTGATCCACCAACCCAGCGGCCAGCTTCACGGCGAACTGAACGCCTTGGAACAACAGCTCGGAGTTCGCGTGCGCAGCGACCAGGCTGTCCTTCAGGGCGATCACGACTTGCCGCTGCGTGTCCAGGTTCGAACGAAGAGTGCCGACCGCCGCCTCTTCACCGACCAGCGATCCGGTCACCAGATCGAGCGCAGGCGCGAAGGACGGATCGAGCAGCACGCGCCGCAGGATCCAGTCGTGTTGCAGGATCCACGTGAGGTTGATGTGGTTCGGTCGAGGAACCGGCTGCGCGACCAGGATGACCGGCGTCACGCGGTGAAGCCGTTCGGAGACGTTGTAACGACGCTGGAGCTGATAGAAGAGGAACGTGACTGCGAGCTCCTCGTTGGGGTTGATCAGCTTTCCCGTGTCCTGTGAGGTGATCTGCTCGCTCGTCTCGAAGGCGACGTCGACCGAGCGATCGGTCTCGTACTCGGAGCTCGCTTTGCGGACCGCCTCGCGGAAGTTCTGGCGCGTGTCGCTGGAGGACTTTGAGTCCTCGCGATTGACTCCGCCGCTGATTGGCCCGTAGCTCCCGCTGGCCTCGTAGCCCGTTCGCTGTTCGGCGGTGGCCACGATGTCGCGAACCGCGCGCTGGGTCGACTGCTCCTCCGAGCGCGTGACGCTCTTGAACTTCTCCTTGGTCTCCGTGCGCCGCTTGGTTGTCGTCGTCACCGAGCGCGCGTACGTACGTTCCTCGCGCGGCGCCAGCGTCACCGTCTTCACGAGCTTGCCGGCCTGATAGCTGAGCGGCTTCCAGATCTGTCGGTACGTGGTCACCAGTCCGAAGTTGATGGCCGTGCCCGTGTCATCGGCGGCGTAGACGGTGAAGCGGTAGGGCTCGTGGAGCTTCCGTTCCAGCTCAGCCAGCAAAGCAGAGACCCAGCGCATCCCATCGTCGCCCAGCGGATCAGGGATCCCCGTGACGATTCCGAGGCTCTGGAGCAGGCCGCCGGGAAGGCCTCGCTGCTTCATCGCGGCAGGCGCCTCGCGGGCAAGGAAGCGCGCTTCGCGACGGAGCAGATCGGTGGCTCCGACGACACCGCGCGTTGGTCGGCCGCCGAGGCGGTTCACCTCGTCATGAAGCTGCGCCGCGGTTTCGACCGCTTCTTCGTCGATCAGATCACGCCAGACGTCCTCGAACGGGATCAGGATCGCCTGGAAATCGAAAAGCGATGCCGCTTCCGAGGGGCCGCTGCGCACATCGAGTCCCTCGACGCGACGCCACACATCGGCAGCGCTGGGGCGGCGCTCGGTCCCATCCGAGCGTGACGGTCGGAGCTCGGCCCAGACGGCCGCGGCGATCTCGTCGGCGTGCTCGTGGTCATCCGGCGGTTCCGGCGGAACCGCCGGCGCCGGAGGGCACGCCTCCTCCAGCGTGCGCGGCGCGCGGCACTCCGCGGCCAGGAGGTCGACCGAGCTGCGCTCTCCCGAGCGGTCCGGTCCGTAGAGCAACGGCTCGATCAGCTCGGCTGCAATCGTCCCGTCGGGTCCCGCCGCGGCCTCGAGTTCCGCGCGTCGCTCGGCCGAGACAGGAATGAACCCGCGCCGCGGTCTACGTACAGGCGGCTTGGCGAACCCATGTCCCAGCACCGTCGCCAGCTGTGCCGAGGTCGGCATGTCCGGCGGTGGCGCAACGTCGCCACGATTGCGAAGAACCAGCTCCGAGCGGAAGGCCGCGGCCGTCGCCTGCGCATCGTCTCGCAGGGGATCGAGACGCGCGCGAACGGCGCCCTTGACCTCGGCCTCGTAGGAGCTGTCGGCCGCGGCGCGCGCAAGGAACGTCCCCAACGCCGGCAGCTCAGCTGCCACCGCGTCGGGCTTTTGCGTTCCGAGGACACCCGCGCCCACGAGCGTCGCGAACGGGATCCGGATCGTCCACGCCTCGTGGTGACCAGCCGCATTTCGAGGCTTGGCGTCGGCGTACAGAATCGTCGGCTCGGCGCGGTCGACGGAGACCTCGAGCTGGAGGTTCCAGACCGTCTTCTCGTCGCCTTTGTACTCGATCCGAAACGTACCGTCTTGCGCGCTCGCAGCGGACCCGATGCGGCTGCGCGCGCCGCCTTGCGGGAACGAATACACGGACACGGTGAGCCCACCAACGCCCTTGCTCGACTCTTGAATGAAGACCGTTCCTGTTACCGTTCGCATGGTTCACCAGCCTGCCCGCGGCGAGGATAGGGATCAATCGGAGGGACGGGGAATTCGTTCACTCGGCCCGTTCAAGAGAGCTTCAGAGAAGGCACTCCTCCGTCGCGAAGTACGCTGTCAGGCGGATCGCGCCCACTTCGCACGATGCGGCCGTCGCATCCGATCCCCACCGCGGCAGCTCCTTGGCATAGCCGTCGACACGAGCGATCGCCATGCGAAGCCATTTGGTCCAAACCTCGTCGTGTCTGACGCACGCGAGCGCTTTCATCGCCTTCGCGCGGTAGACGTCGCAAGCGGCGATGGAGGTTGCGTTGGCCCCCCCAGGCACGACAGGCTCGGGCCACGGATCAGGCCGCAGCCAGATCTTCGCGGTCTTCGCGAAGATGATCGCGCGCCGCGTGCCCAAGGGACCGTCATATCGCGAGCCCTTACGCGCGGAGATTTCGCCGTGTTCGCCGCTGGCACCGTACACGGTGTGGTCGTCTGCTATGGCGATCGCCAGGTGGCCGTTGCGATGCCAAGAGGTCCCGTCGCGCTTGACCATGAGCTTCATGTCGCGCCCTCCGACGAAGACATTTCCTGCATCGTCGATCGTGGCGAACACCGTGCCGTCGATCCGCAAGAACTCTCCTCTTGGCGTTAGCCGGCCGTAGGGCACAGCAAGGAACGCCGTCGAGTCGTAGCTGATCGACACGTATCCGGCTTCGTCCAGAGTGATTACGACTCCGTCCAAGCCGGCCCACGCCAGGCTAGCGGGCGAGATCTCGAGAATCGCAGGAGGCGTCGTCGCGGAGGACGTCCGCTCCGACACCGCCGGGAGAGCGCCGCCTTCGGCAGGTGCCATGCGCGTGTATCGCAGCAGTCCGGCGTCATTGTCCGTCCCGAGATTCGTCTCGGTCAGCCATGTCCCCTGCACTGCAACGAAGTCGCCTACTACAATCTCAGGTACGACGGGCCATGAGGTGATGATCTCTGGCGGAAGGCTCGCCCGCTCCGAGCGCGTCAGGGGTCGCGGTACCTCGACAATCCACAACGACGTAGCCGTGGAGGCATGAGGTGCTTCGCCCAGGTAGAACCTCGGGCGCTCGCACCAGTCCAGGTCTTCTTCGGGGCGGTCTTCCGCTTCCGCGAGAGTCCAGCCAGTCGTCTCCCGCGCGTCTTCGACGCAGTCGTAGCCCGCGGTGACGTACCCTTCAATCACGATCTCCTTCTCGAGAAGCTCTTCGCCCCGAACGCGCATCTCCGCCACCGAGTAGCGACCGACGGGCGCCGGATATGGCTCGGGTGGCAACTCGCGCAGCGCTTCATTGATCGCGGTGGGGGCCGCACCCGGCGGCGGCAAGCTCTTGCCTCCACACGCTACGAGTGGTGCGAGCAGAATCAACAGCGATGCGCAGGCTAGAAACACGGTGCGCTTCCTCAATTCGCTTCTCGTGCTCGCGCAACGTCGAGTCATCGTGTTATGTCCTTTGGACCAGCCAGTGAACCAATCGCCAATACTAAGAATTGTCATAGAAATCAATCGATAAAATTGCGGGAGTCAGCATCACCAACAGTCTCGATGGCGGAGTTGGGGTTCTTTGCAGAGGTGTCTTTCGTGAGCTCGCGTCGAAGGTTGCTTGGAAAACGACCATGGTGTCCACCGAGGCGAAACCACACACCAATGCAGGCGCCGTATCCGTCCGGGGAAGGACGACTGGCGCCTCGCGCGCGCGTGAAGTCGATTCTCCGCGGCCGCGGACGTGAGTTCTGGATCGCCACCGTCGGCGGCTGCGAGCGCAGCGAGCTGACGCAGGCAAGCTTCGCGACGCGGCGCGGGCTGAGCGTCGCGACGCGACGGCCCTATCGGCTGCGGAGGGCGCGGAAGGCGAGCGTGTCGTTCGTGCCGGTGAGAGTGACAGCCTCGACCGCGATCGACGGCCTCGGCGCGCTGGTCGGCGAGCGCGGCCACGACAGCTACAGCGGGCACCTCTACGTGTTCGTGTCCCGACGCGGAGACCGAATGAAGATCCTGACGTGGTCGGCGGGCGGAATCGTCTCTACTCTTAGCGGTACGTGGTTCCGTCGAAGTGCCAGACCACGGTCCGGATGCCCTCCCGGCTCGGGTGTGAGCGGTCCTTCACGTGGACCTTGACGTCCAACCACGACTCGCCGGCGGGCGTCGTACGTGTCGTTCCAGGGCGCAACGCCTCTATGTAGCGGGGGGCGAGGACGGTTACATGGGCGCCATCTCCGCAGTTGAGGTAGATCGCGCTGAGGCAGCCGCCTGAGGCGCAAGAATCGCGGCCGCTCACCGCGAGGTCGACGAGCCCGTCGGCGTTCAGATCGGTGCGCCAATCGTCGATCGCGCCCTCGTCGAACACTGGTGTTCCGCCGACCGCGATGTGCCAGTTGCGGTGCGTGCGTCCGTCGGCACGGAAGGCGATGCCACGATCCCGAAAGGTCACTTGTCTCCCGGTGGAGCAAAGAGAGGGCCTCCCGCTGCTAATCGCTGCAGGCGGCGCATCGGGCGCGCCGGGCGTCATGGGGGCAGCTGTCGGCGAGGCGGATGTCCGCGACTCTGCGTTGGCAACGCTCGGCCTCGCCATGGACGGCGAGGACGTACACGCGTGGAGCCAGGCTGACGCAAGGCTGATAAGGCGCACGGGAGTCATCAGCGCAGAATGTCGTGGGGCGGGCAGTCTATTCGTGGCGCGTACACCAACCTCGAATCCAGGGGCAAGTGACGAGCCGCGATCGTCGACAGTGTTCGCCGCGGCCGGGGGAAATCCAGGGCCATATCCAGGTCGAAATCAGAGGGCATGTCGGGGGCCATGTTTGGGGGATATCCGCGTCATGCGCCCCCGGCGGGATCGCAAGAAAAGTGGTCGGTCGATGGGATCTACCACCCTCCTCCTGACCACTAGGTAAGTAGGACCCGACGCAGCGACGTCGCGCGGTCCACAACCCCTCGACGTTTCTGGAGTGCCTGTGAACGAGATCCTTTTCCGTATTGCCCGTGCCGTTCGCCGCGTCCCGATGTTCCTCGCGTTCGCCGCCCTCGCGCTCGTGCTGCTCACGTGGCGCTGACCGCCGCGACGCTCGCGCTGTCAGCGCCGCCGATCGCGCCGTATCTGACCGCGGTCGAGGCCGCGGGCTACCTCAGGTATCGCGGCGCGAGCGGAATCCGCGCAGCGGTGCGCCGTCGCGAGCTGATCCCCGACGGCGCCGGCCCGCGCGGCACGCATCTGTTCCATCGAGACACGCTTGATCAGTTCGCACGGACGCGGGCACGATTGCTCGGTCGGCTGGCGTCGCGCCCGGTGCCTGGAGATGACCATGGCAAGGACGCAGACGAAGTATCGAGGCATCGTGCAGCTAGCGAAAAACCATCACGAGATCCGGGTGCGAGCCACGTGTCCGCGCACCGGACGACGCAAGGAGGTGCGACGAGAAGAGACGTGCACGCTGACCGAAGCGCGCGCGTTGCAGCAGAAGTGGCGCGAGGAACTGGAGCGCGGGCTCATCGCGAGCGCCGCGCCGCGAATCCGCCTGCGGGACTTCGTGCGCTCGTGGCTACGTGGCAGGATCGAAGCCGGCAAGCTCAAGCCGTCGAGCGCAGCCAAGATCGCGGTGGTGTACGACCTGCACATCGCGACGTCGGAGATCGCGGATCTTCACATCGATGACATCACGCCCGATGACATCGATCGGTGGCTCGACGGGCTGAGGCGCAAGCGGTACGCACCCGGCAAGGGCGCCGCGTCGAAGCGCAAGGGCGAGAAGGTTCGCGGGTATTCGTCCACGACGATCCGCGGTTACTACCGCGTGCTGCGGACGATCATCACGGCGGCGACGGCGAGAGCGCGTCTGCCCAATCCGTGTGCGGCGGTCGAGTCGCCGGTGGCGACCTCGCGGAACGACAACTTCCTCACGCGCGACGAGCTGCCCAAGGTGCTCGCGCATGTGGAGCAGTCGTCGCCCGCCTGGTACCCAGCGGTGCTCCTCGACGTGCTCACGGGATTGCGGTGGGGCGAGCTCTCAGCGCTGCGCTGGGATGATGTGGACGAAGCGCAGGAAGTGATCCGCGTGTCGCGCGGCAACTATCGGGGGACGGCGATCGACTCGACCAAGACCGGCACCGTGAAGCTCGTGCCGCTTCTGCCCATGGTGGCCGATGCGCTGCGGGCCCACCGGTTGCGGATGGTCGCGTCGCAGCATCCGGGCCTACGTGCCGGATGGATCTTCCCGAACGAGGCCGGCAACCTCCACAAGGGGGCGCCGCTGCGGAAGGTGCTCGACGAGGCGTGCGCCGCGGCGAGCGTGGGCCGGCGGGTGACGCCGCACGGTCTGCGCCACACCGCGAACGACCTCCTGCGGCGAGTTGCCTCAGCGGAAGTGACGCGCGCGATCGTCGGTCACGCGACCGAGCAGATGACCCACCACTACAGCCACGTGGACGAGAACGAAAAGCGCGCGGCAGCGGCGCGCGTGCTGGACGTACTGAACGGTGGAAAAGGGGTGGAGACTGGGGTGGCCGACACCGGGACGTCCGCCGAGCCTTCCGCGCCGCCAAAGAAAAACCCGGCGGGGTCGCCGGGTTAGTCAGAGGAGCCGCCCGGATTTGAACCGGGGAATGGTGGTTTTGCAGACCACTGCCTTACCACTTGGCTACGGCTCCGATCGTCGACGGGTTTACCCTACCCCAGGTAGGCGTCGCAAGCGATCGCGTCCGCCGTTGCTGGTGTAGCTTCGCGCGGTGGCGAAGCTCTATTTCCGCTACGGCACCATGGACAGCGCCAAGACGCTGAACCTCCTCGCCGTCGCCCACAACTACCGCAAGCAGGGCAAGCGTTGCTTGCTCATCAAGCCGCGGGTCGACACCCGCTTCGGCGCGTCGATCATCGCGTCGCGGTCGGGGCTCGAGGCCGAGGCCGACCTGGTCGTCGACGAGACCACGCGGCTGCCGGCGGCGGTGTTCATCGGCTACCACTGCGTGCTGGTCGACGAGGCCCAGTTCCTGGCGCCGGAGCTGGTCGAGGACCTGCGCCGGGCCACGGTCGATCCCGGCGTGCCCGTCATCTGCTACGGCCTGCGCACCGACTTCCGCAGCCACCTCTTTCCGGGATCGCAACGCCTGCTGGAGCTGGCCGATCGCATCGAGGAGGTGAAGGTCACTTGCCAGTACTGCAACTCCAAGGCGATCTGCAACCTGCGCCTGGCCGGGGGCAAGGCGGCCATCGATGGACCGACGGTTCAGCTCGGCAACACCGAGTATCACCCCGTGTGCTGGCGCCACTGGGACGAGGCGGTGACCGCTGCTCGTCGCGGCCCGGTTACAACTGGCGACGAACTAGTACCATGAAATGACAAAAGAAGATTGGCTGCCCAGCGCGCCGGGCCGTAGCGTACGGCCTCAAGGACCCACCAACCAGAGTGCCGGGTCCTGGAGGAAGATTTCAACATGAAGAAGATGATCACGATCCTCGCCCTCGCCTCGGCCCTCGCCCTCACCGGCGCCTGCAAGAAGAAGGAGGACGCCGGCGCGGGCTCCGCTTCGGCCGGCAAGGTCGACGACAAGGGCTCGGGCGCTGCCTCGGCCTCGGGCTCGGCCGCTGCCTCGGGCTCGGCCGCTGCCTCGGGCTCGGCCGCTGCCTCGGGCGCTGCCTCGGGTTCGGACACGGGCTCCGCCGCCGCGTCGGGTACCGCCGCTCCCGCTGCCGGCTCGACCGGTTCGGCCGAGTGCGACGAGTACCTGAAGGCGTTCGACGACATGGCGAACAAGTGCAAGGACAAGCTCGGCCCGGCCTTCGACGCCATGAAGCAGAGCCGCGACGGCCAGGCCGCCGCGTTCGCCGAGTGGAGCAAGCTCGACGAGGCCTCGCGCAAGATGACCATCGACGCCGCCGGCCCCGGCTGCAAGGCTGGCACCGAGAGCCTCAAGACCACCGCCTCGGCGATGGGCTGCACGCTGTGATCTAGCTGAGGGACCCGGAACAGGTCCCCAAGACGAGAACGCCGGCCGCGAGGTCGGCGTTCTTGTTTTCGGCAGGCGTGACTACCGAGCGGCCTGCGTCGGCGTCAGCAGCTTCACGTCCTCGACCTTGATCGACGATCCGCGGCCGTCGTCGTGGCAACGCACGATGGCGGCACCGCGGCGGGGCGGCGGGCCGGCGCGCCGAGGCGCGGCCCAGAACGCATCGAGCGCGACCGCGCCGAAGAGGACGAGCGCCAGGCTCCACAGCAGGAAGCCGCGCTCGAACGCCGGCGGGCGGCGTGATTCACAACGAAGTGCCGGCAGCGGGTCGCTCATGCTGTCCCCCGGGGCGGTGCGTTGTCTTCAGCATAACCGAGAGCGGCGACGACGCGGCCGAAAATGCGAACGCGGCCCGGAGGCCGCGTCGTCGATCACCGGTCAACGCACCATCAGCACAGGGGCTGATCGGGCGGGCACCGCAGCTTCACGCCCGCCTTGACCTTGTCGAGGCGGGCTTGGGCCTCGCGCTGCTGGCGACGGATGTCGGCCTGGCGCGCCGCGACCTTGTCGCGATCGGCCTGGCTGGTCGCCGCGGCCAGCTGCCGCTCCGACTCCGCCATCTGCTTGTCGAGATCCTTCTGTGCCGCGATGAGGCCTTCGACCGTCGCCTTGAGCTCGGCCGTCTCGCGCTCCTTCTGCTCGCGGAGTTCGCGGTCCTTCTTGGCGTTGTCCTCGGCGATGGCGCGCTTGCGATCGGCCTCGGCCTTCTCGTTCGAGCGCTGGACCATGAAGATGACCGCGCCCGCGGTGACCACGGCGAAGATCAGCATGGCGACGACCAGCGCGACCGGGCGCTTCTTCGAGGCCTCGGTCTTGCGGATCTCCATCTCGTGCTGGAGGCGCGCGGCCTCGAGCTGAGCCTGGTGCTCGGCACGGGCGCGGGCCTCGGTCTCCTGGATGCGCAGACCTTCCTCGCGCACGCGAGCCTCGGCGGTCTCGCGCTCGAGACGAGCGGCCTCCAGCTCCTGCTGGCGCCGGTACTCCTCGGCGTCCTTGGCCTTGCGCTCTTCCTCCATGCGCTGGCGGATGCGCGCCTCCTCGGCGGTCTTGGCAGCGTCCTCTTCCTCTTTGACGCGCGTCTCCTCGATCGAGCGAAGCTCGCGCAACGAGAAAAGAACCGAATTCTCACGCTTCTCGGACTGGGCCATCGTAGGTCCTCGCGCCTTCATCTGTACCACGCACGATCCGGCCGGGCAACGGGGTGGCGGGGTGCTCCCCGTCGGAGAGACACCATGGCGCGTCGCGCTGTTGCGCCCGCCATTGCGCTGGCCCGGGGGCGTGCGCTACATCCGCCGGACGTGGGCTTCGTCGACCTCCACTCGCACGTCCTGTTCGGGCTGGACGACGGATCCCGCGACCTCGCGACGTCTCGCGCCATGATCGCAGCGCTGGGAGCGGTCGGGTTCACCGAGATCTACGCGACGCCCCACCAGAAGGCCGGGCAGTTCATGCCCACGAGGGCCTCCATCGACGACGCATTCGCGGCCGTCAGCGCCATCGTCGCTCCCGGCGTGCAGCTCCGGCTGGCCGCCGAGAACATGTGGGATGATGTATTCCATGAACGGCTGCAAGCTGGCGGAATCCCTTCCTACGACGACAGCGATGCCTTCCTGGTCGAGATCCGCCCTCACGAGCTTCCGGTCGGGATGGTCGACCAGCTCTTTCGCCTCCGGATGAAGGGCAAGTGCCCGGTGCTGGCCCATCCCGAGCGCTACGAGAAGCTGTGGCACGACGATGGCCTGATCGAGCGCCTGCGCGCCCAGTGCGCGTTCGTGTGCGATCTCGGCGCCATCGCCGGCTACCACGGCAAGCAACAACAGAAGATGGCCCGCCGGCTGGTGGAGGACGGCCTCGCCGCGGCGGTGGCTTCCGACGCTCATACGGTCGAAGACGTACGGACCGCCGCCGAGGGCATCGCGTGGATCGAGAAGCGGCTGGGCAAGGCCGGGGTGACTCGCCTCCTCGATGACGGCCCGCGTTGCGTGTTGCTGGGCGAGCTCCCCGAATGAAGTTGTCGTCGTGAAGCTCGCCATCAACCTCGGGCTGAGCCTGCTCATGCTCGCCGCCTCGTTGTGGATGGTCTGGCCGAACGCCCATGGCCAGGACGCGCTCGGCGTCGCCTTCGATCGCCTCACCTTCGCCGACTTCGCGCAGACGCTGGTGGCGTACTTCGCGATGCTCGGCGTGGTGCACTTCTGCCGCGCCTACCGCTGGACCAACCTGCTCGCCCCCATCGGCGTGCGCCTCGGCCTCGGCCGGCTCATGGCGGTCTCGTCGGTCGGGTTCATGGCGATCCTGGTGATCCCGGCCCGACTCGGCGAGCTGGTGCGGCCCGCGCTCATCCGCCAGAAGGGCCACGTGTCGGCGTCGGCGGCGCTGGGCACCGTCGCCGTCGAGCGCATCATCGACGGGCTGGTGGTCTCGATCGTCGTGTTCGTGACGTTCGTGACGCTCAAGAACGATCAGTCGCCGGGCTGGATGATGCCGACCGCGTACATCGCGTCGGGCCTGTTCGGCGTGTGCCTGATCGGCCTGTTCTTCGCGCTGTCGTGGCCGAACTGGACCGTGCGGACATTCCTCAAGGTCTCGTTGCTCACCACGCTGGCGCCCCGGCTGGCGACGCGGCTCGAGGGCAAGCTGCACGAGCTCATCCGCGGCTTCGCCGTCCTGCGCGACAAGAAGAACCTGTTCGCGTTCCTGGCCTGGACGATCGCGTACTGGGTCGCCAACGGCTTGTCGTGCTGGGTCCTGGCCCGCGGCATGGGGCTCGACACGACGGTCGTCGGCGCCTTCGCGCTGATGGGCCTGGTCGCGGTCGGCATCACGTTGCCCAACTCGCCGGGCATGATCGGGCAGTACCAGTGGCTGACCATGCTCGGCGTGTCGCTCGAGCTGGGCGCCATCACCGACGTAGCCCCACTCCACCCCGACGGCACGCCGGTCTACGGCATGGTGCTGGCCTTCGCCATCTTCCTCCACGGCCTGCAGGTGGTCTGGTACGTCGGCGCCGGGCTGGTGGCGGTGGCCACCCCGCACGTCTCGTTCTCGGAGCTGTGGGCGGCCCGAAAACTGGACCCCGAACCGGTCGCGGGCGACGCTCCAGCGTCGTGATCCGCGCCCACACGCTGCTGCTCCTGGCCACCGGCGTCGTCGCCCTCGGCGTCGTCGCGCCGCTGGCGGCGCTGGCGCAGAGCGAGAAGACCCTGGCCTATCCCAGCGCCAAGGTGTTCCCGGCCGCGGTGCGCTTCCTGCGCGTCAACGAGCGCCTGACCATCGTCGAGAAGGACGCCGACGCCGGCTACGTCATGTTCGAGCTCGACCAGGACGGCAAGACCTTCCCGGGCGCGCTCGAGCTGGTCGAGACCGAGAGCTCGGGCCGGCCCGCGGTGCGGCTGGTGCTGCACATCGAGGATCGCCCGTCGTACGTCGAGGCTGCGATGCTCGAGCGGCTCGAGCGTAAGCTGCGGTCCGAGCTGGGCAGCGAGCCCCCACCCCCGCCCCGGCCGCCGAAGGGGCCTGACAAGAAGCCGCCGCCGGAGAAGCAGCCGGACGAGAAGCCGGACGAGAAGCCGGACGAGAAGAAAGGCGAAGAAAAGGAAGCGCCGTAGAGGGGCAAGGCAAGGGCAAGGGGATGTGGCGGAGTGGTAGAGTCCGGCCGTGATCGATCTGCGATCGGACACCGTGACGCAACCCACCGCCGCGATGCGCGCGGCGATGGCGGCAGCCGAGGTCGGCGACGACGTCTACGGTGAAGACCCGACGGTGCGCCGGCTCGAAGAAACCGTGGCCGAGCTGCTCGGCACCGAGGCCGCGCTGTTCGTGCCCAGCGGCACCATGGCCAACCAGATCTCGCTGCGGGCGCTGACCCGTCCCGGCGAGGAGGTCATGATCGGCAAGGACGCGCACTGCTGGTTGCACGAGTCGGGCGCGCTGGCCGCGCTCGCCGGCGTGCAGACCCAGCAGCTCCCCGGCGACGGCCGCTTCGACGCGCAGGCGGTGCGCGATGGCTACAAGCCCAGCATCTCGTACCTGGCGCCGACCACCGTGGTCGCCGTCGAGAACACCTGCAACATGGGCGGCGGCGCGGTGTGGCCGCGGGCCCAGATCGACGAGGTCCTGGCCGCGACCCGGACGCTGGGCATGAGCGCGCACCTCGACGGCGCGCGCCTGTGGAACGCTGCGGTGGCGACCGGCCTGTCCGAGCGCGCGCTCGCCGCCGGGTTCGACACGGTGAGCGTGTGCCTGTCGAAGGGCCTGGGCGCGCCCGCCGGCTCGATGGTCGCCGGTGCCCGCGACGTGGTGACGCGCTGCCACCGCTTCCGCAAGATGTACGGCGGTGGCATGCGCCAGTCCGGCATCCTGGCCGCGGCCGGGTTGCACGCCCTCGCCCACCACCGGGCCCGCCTGCCCGAGGATCACGCCAACGCGCGGCTGCTGGCCGAGCTCATCGCCGGCGAACCTGGGCTCGAGGTCGACCCGGAGCGGATCGAGACCAACATCGTGATGATCGAGGTGGCGCCGCCGCGATCGGCGCAGGCCCTGGTCGCCGCGTGCGGAGAGCGCGGGGTCCGCATCTCGGCGATCACGCCGCGACGGCTGCGGCTGGTCGCGCACCTCGACGTCGATCGAGCGGCGTGCGAGAAGGCCGCCGACGTCCTGCGCAAGGCGGCCCGCTTCGCCTGAAGGGCGATCGACGTGATGAGCATGCGCCGCCACCTCGCCGTCGTCCACGTCATCGGGCTCGCCTCGGGGCTCGGGCTCGCCGCCGCATGCTCGGCACCGGCCCTGCCCGCGGAGCTGAGCCTGGCCTACGAGCGCGAGGCCGCCGGCGACACCGAGGGCGCGCTGGCCGCGTTCCGGAAGGCCCAGGTCGGCTGCGGCGAGCCCGGTACGACCCGGCTCCAGCGCGAGGACTGCGCCCGCGCGTTCCTCGGCGAGGCCGAGCTGCTCGAACGCGACGGCCGCACCGACGAGGCGATCGCCGCCTTCGCCGCGGTGCCCGATCGCACCGGCGGCGCGCCGCCGCCGTCGGCACAGGCGCTGTGGCGGGCCGGCCGCCTCGCCTACGACACCGATCGCGTGCCGGAGGCCGCCGGGTTCCTGTGGCGGGTGGTGACCGAGTACCCCGACGAGGCCTTCGCCGGCGACGCGGTCGCCTTCGTGGTCACCCGCACGCGCGCGATCGATGCGCCGACCCTGTGGAAGCGCCTGAGCGACCTCTACCCCGGCCTCGATCACACCGCGGTCGCCGACAACCTGCTGTGGGCGCTGGCCGACCTCGCCGAGCACGAGCTGGCCGATCCGCTGGCCGCCCGCGAGCTCTACGACCGCATCCCCCGCGACCATCCTGGCAGCGGCCTGCGCGACGACGCCCGCTGGAACGGCGCCCGCATCTCACGCGCCACCGAGGATCCACGCGGCGCGGTCGAGCGGCTGCGCGCGCTCCTGGCCACCCGCGAGGTGTCGCTCGGCGCCGGTTCGTACTTCTCGGTCTGGCTCGACGACGCCCAGCTCGAGCTCGGCCGCGTCCTGCGCGACGAGCTGAAGGACCTGCCGGCGGCGGCGGCGGCGTTCACCGAGCTCCCCGCCGACTACCCGCGCTCGATCCTCGTCGACGACGCGCTCGACGAGCTGACCACCACCGAGCTGGCCCGCGGCGACACCCGCGCCGCCTGCTCGGCCGCCGCCCGGCTCCTGAAGCACGACCCCGAGTCGCGCTTCGCGCCGCGGGCCAAGGACGTGCGGTCCGCGTGTCCGTGACCCGGGCATGATCGAGCTCCAGGACGTCGGCGTCCGCTTCGCCTCGCGTCAGGTACTCGACGGCGTGCGCCTCGACGTCGCCCGCGGCGCCCGCCTCGGCATCATCGGCCCGGCGGCGTCGGGGAAGAGCGTGCTGATCAAGGTGATCGCCGGCCTGGTCGCGCCCAGCAGCGGCCGCCTGATCATCGACGGCACCGACGTCACCGGTCTCACCGAAGAGCGGCTGGCGCCGGTGCGGGCCCGGATCGGTATGCTGTTCCAGAACTACGCGCTCTACGACTTCCTCACCGTCGAGGGCAACGTCGGATTCCCGCTGGTCCGCCGCGGCGAGCCCGCCGATCAGGTGGCGCAGAGGGTCCGCGATCGGCTGCGCGCCGTCGGCCTGGCCGGCAGCGAGCACAAGCTGCCGTCGCAGCTCTCGGGCGGCATGAAGAAGCGGGTCGGCATCGCCCGCGCCACCATCGCCGCGCCCGAGCTGGTGCTGTACGACGAGCCGACCGCCGGCCTCGATCCGGTGACCACGTCCAAGATGTACGACCTGCTGCGCGCCGACCACGAGCAGAGCGGCGCCACCGCCATCGCGGTGTCGTCGGACGTGGCCGCGCTGATTGGCTTCGTCGACACCGTGATCTTCCTCTACCAGGGCCGAGCCCACTACCAGGGTCCAGCCGCCACCGTCGCCGACGCGCCTGATCCGGTGGTCCGCCAGTTCGTGCGCGGCGCCCTCGACGGTCCGCTGGTGGGATAGGCTGTCGACCCACGATGATCGGCGAGCGCGCCATCAACGCAGTCGGCACCCGGGCCGTGGCCGTCAGCCGCGAGATCGGCGGCATCACGATCCTGTTCGCCCAGATCCTGCGTGCGCTCCTGCCCCCGCGCCTCGACGGACGCGAGCTGGTCAAGAACCTGCACAAGATGGGCAACCGCTCGGTGCCGATCGTGGCCCTGACCGCGTTCTTCACCGGCGGCCTCATGGTGGTGCAGGCAGCGCCGTTCGTACAACGGCTTCAGGCCACGTCCCTGGCCGGCTGGGCCGCTGGCTACGCCGTCCTGCGTGAGGTCGGGCCCATCCTGATCGCGCTCATGTTCTCGGGCCGGGTCGGCGCCAACAATACCGCCGAGCTCGGCACCATGACCGTCACCGAGCAGCTCGACGGCCTGCGCGCGCTCGCCATCGATCCGATCCGCTACCTGATCGTGCCGCGGGTGGTGGCGATGATGGTGATGCTGGTTTGCCTGACCTGCATCGGCGACCTCATCGCGCTGGCGGGCGCGATGCTGGTCGCCAAGGGCGTCCTCGACATCGAGTTCGGCATCATGTACGCGAGCTTCGTCGAGAACCTGAGCCCCGCCGACTTCCTGCACGGCATCTACAAGTCGATCGCGTTCGGCCTCTCGATCGCCGTGACCTCCTGCTACTTCGGGGTCACGGTACGCGGCGGCGCGGTCGGCGTCGGCCGCGCCGTCAACGCCGCGGTGGTCGCGGCCGCGGTGTCGATCATGCTGCTCGACTTCTTCCTCACCTATCTCAACGTATGAACTACCTCGTCGACCGCATCGCCGGGGTCGGGGCCTACGCCCTTGGCGTGTTGCGCGCGGCGTTCGAACTGTGGATGGTCTTCGTCGGCACCATCGCCGGCATCTGGCGGCTCTATGGTCGGCGCGGGGCCACGCGGCCCCCGGGCGCGCTGGTCGAGCAGATGCACGTCATCGGCAACCGCTCGCTCCTGTTCATCGTCGTCACGGTCGGGTTCATCGGCATGGTGATGATCTACCAGGCCTGCCTGCAGTTCTCGCGCTCGGTCGGCGACCTGTCGCAGATCGGCGTCCAGTTCGCCCGCCTGATCGTCTCCGATCTGGGGCCGACGCTCACGTCGATGATGCTGGCCACCCGGGTCGGCGCCGGCATCGCCGCCGAGATCGGCTCGATGAAGGTGACGGAGCAGGTCGATGCCCTGCGCATGTCGGGCGTGCTGCCGATCGACTACCTGCTGGTGCCGCGTTTCCTGGCCTCGATCGTCATGACCATGGTGCTGTCGATCCTGGGCGCGGCCATCATGTACGGCGCCGGCGGGCTGACCGCGTACCTGTCGTTCGGCGTCAACCCGCGCGTCTTCTACGACCTGGCGATGGTGGAGCCGCGCCACCTCGGACTCGGCCTGCTCAAGGCCTTCTGCTACGGCGCGGCCATCCCCATCGTCAGCGGCTTCTGCGGCCTGCGCGCCCGCGGCTCGAGCGAGGGCGTGGGATGGGCCACCACCGCCGCCGTGGTCGGCAGCTCGTTCGCGGTGATCGCGCTCGACTTCATGCTCTCGGTCGGCGCCCTGTGGCTGTTCGGCGGTGACGTCTGATGTCGCCCGGGGCCGCCGCGCCGCTCATCGAGTTCCGCGAGGTCCACAAGGCCTTCGACGGCAAGCCCGTGCTGCGCGGGATGAACCTGACCGTCGGCAAGGGCGAGATCCTCTTCATCATCGGCACCTCGGGCGTGGGCAAGTCGGTGACCATCAAGCACCTGGTCGGCTTCCTCCGCATCGACACCGGCGAGATCTGGTTCGACGGCAAGCGGGTCGACCAGCTCGACGAGAAAGGCTTCTACGCGGTCAGGCGCCGGGTCGGCATGGTCTTCCAGAACGCGACCCTGTTCGACTCGATGACCCTGGCCGAGAACGTGGCCCTGCCCCTGCGCAAGCACAAGAAGCTGCGCCACACCTCGGCCCTGGCCGAAGCCATGGGTCGGCTCGAGCAGGTCTACCTGACCGGCTTCTCCGATCGCTACCCGGCCGAGCTCTCCGACGGCATGCGCACGCGCGCCGCCCTCGCCCGCACCCTGACCATGGATCCCGAGGTCGTGCTCTTCGACGAGCCCACCACCGGCCTCGATCCGGTCAACGCTCGACGCATCGATCGCTTGATCCTCGAGCTGTCGCGCAACCTCGGCGTCACCGCCGTCGTGGTCTCCCACGATCTGGCCTCGATCTTCTCGATCGCCGATCGCGTCGCCTTCCTCTACCAGGGCCGCGTCCACGCCGTCGGCACCCCGGCCGAGCTGCGCGATAGCCCCGACCCCATCGTCCAGCAGTTCATCCAGGGTCAGTCGTCGGGCCCGATGGAGACGCCGGGGTTCTAGCCGCGACGGTCACTCGAAGTTCGGCGTCTTCGCGGTCCCGGGCGCGGCGATCCACGCGTCGACGTCGTGCATGTACTTGGTCGCGGTGCTGTTGCCGGCGAAGATCGCCCGCGCCTCGCGCACCAGCGCCATGCCGCGGCGGCGATCCCGCCCGGTCACCCAGAGCGCGCGGCCCAGACGGAAGCGGAGGTCGCCGGTGGAGACCTCGCCGCCCTTGCCGCGCGCGACCAGCCCTGCGAGCGCCTCCTCGTAGTACGGGATGGACTGCTCGGGATGACCACGCATGTAGGCCAGCGTGCCGAGCGAGCTGAGCGAGGCGGTGATCATGTACGCGGACTCGGGTCGCGCCCGCGCGATGGCCAGGGCCTTGGTCACCAGGCGCTCGGCGTCCTCGAGGCGCCCGACCAGGCGGTAGGCCGTGCCCAGGTTCTGCATCCCGCCGGCCAGCGACGGGTGATCCTCGCCGAGGAAGGCGGCGCGAATGCGGATCGAGCGCTCGAGCACCGGCACGGCGTCGGCGGGACGTTCGGCCTGGATGAGCACGCCGCCGAGGGTGACGAGCAGCTTGGCGATTTGCGGGTGATCGGCGCCGTGCAGCGTCTCGAGGATCCCGATCGCGCGCCGCAGCGCGGCCTCGGTGTCGGAGAAGCGGCGGGCGGCCTGGAGCGCCATGGCGTGGCGCGCCACCTCCATCGCCAGCGCCGTGTCCTCGGGCTTGCCGCGCCCCTCGAGCATCTTCACGGCAGCCTGACCGTGAGCGAGGGCGTCATCGTGCCGTTGCAGCTCGACCTCGATCAGGCCGCGCAGGCCGAGGTTGCGAGCGCGCAACTCGGGCAGATCGCCGGTGCGCGACACGATCGCGTCGGCCTCGTCGAGGAACGCCAGGCTGGCGTCGTAGCGTCCCAGGTTGTACTCGGTCGCGGCACGATCGACGGTGGCGCGGGCGCGGAGCACGTCTTCACCGGCGACGTCGGCGAGGCGACGGGCGCGATCGTGGAGGACGATGCCGCCGGCGGTGTCGTTGAGGTTGATGACGGCGGTCGCCCCGAAGTAGCTCGCCCGCGCCTCGAGACGCGGGCTGCCGGCGGCCGCAGCCAGGCTGCGGGCGATCGCGCTCAGCGCGGCCGCAGCGGGATAACGACCCAGGTTGAGCGTCGCCTCCACCTCGGCGGTCACGCGCTCGGCGCCGCGGGCCAGCGCGGCCGCCGGCGGGGCCAGCTCCGGGTCCGACAGGGTGGTCACCTTGTCGAGCTCGCAGCGGGCCGGATCATCGAGGCGGACGATCGCCGAGCGCGCGTTCTCGATCGCCTTCGCGTCGGGGCGCTGCAACTGACCGAGGGTCGCGTCGAGCGCCTCGAGCTGACCCGCGAAGCAGCGCATGCGGCGCTCGCCGTCCTCGGCCGACTGCTCGTGGAACACCGCGGTGGCCCGGCAGGCGCGGCCACGCGCGTCGAGCCAGGTGCGTCGCCACGTCCCGATCTCGGCGACGACGCCGTCCATCGCCGCCGGCGCGTAAACCAGCTTGGTGCCGGTCATGCCGGCGCGGAGCGCGGCCTCGCGCGCCGGCGACCACACCGCGTCGAATTGCATCTCGCCGGCGCCGCAGACGGCGCCGGGATCGACGGCAGGCCGTCCGGCCTGGGTGCCGTAGACGATCGCCGCCGCCGCGGTCCCGGCGACGACGGCGCTCGCCGCCGCGATGGCGAGGGTCCGACGCCGCGGCCGCAGCACGTCGATCTCGTCGAACAGGGCCCGCAGCGAGGGCCAGCGCGCCGCGGGGTCGGGCGCGAGCGCGCGCACCAGCGCCTTGTCGATCCGTACCGGCACCGGGCCCGGCGGTGGGACCAGCGCGTCGCCGCGGCGCATGGCCTCGCGCAGCTCCTCGAGGTCCGAGCCGGGTGCCACCAGCGGATGAGCGCCATGCAGCGACTCCCACAGCGCCACGGCGAAGGCGAACTGGTCGCTGCGGGCGTCAGCGGCCCCCCCGTCGAGCTGCTCGGGCGACATGTAGAGCGGGGTGCCGATCATGGCACCGGTCACGGTCAGCGCCGGCTCGAACATCGCACGTGCGGCCGGCTTCGCGTCCTCGACGAAGTGCTCGCGCCGGCGGGCGATGCCGAAGTCGGTGACCGCGACGCGGCCGTCCTTGCCGATCAAGACGTTGTCGGGCTTGAAGTCGCGGTGGATGACGCCGGCGTCGTGGGCCGCGGCCAGCCCGCGGCCGGCGTCGAGGTACGCGCGCAGGATCTCGCGCCACGGTCGCTCCCTGGCCCAGCCGCGCAGCGTCGAGCCCTCGATCAACTCCATGGCCAGGAACAGCCGGCCGTCGTGCTCGCCGACGTCGTGGACGGCGACCAGGTTGCGGTGGCTCAGGCGGGCCATGGTCCGCGCCTCGCGCCGGAGACGGTCGGCGGCGTGTTCGCCCAGATCGCGGTGGAGGAGCTTGACCGCGATCCGCCGATCGAGCCCCGGGTCGTAGGCCGCGTAGACCTCCCCCATCCCACCGGCGCCCAGGCGCTCGCCCACGATGTAGCGGCCCAGCCGGGTCTCGGGCTCGAGGCGATCGAGCGCCTGCGCCCCCGGCGGCGTCGCGGCGTCGGTGTCGGCGGCGCCGGCAGTGGTCGATCCAGTGCGAGTCTTGCGAGCGGCGGCGGCGCCGGGCCCGCTGGCCTCGACCGTCGGCGTGGTCGCTGGATCGTCCTCGGCCATCGCGGCGAACGGCCACGCTAACACGCGCCCGTGGAGCCCGGTGTATCTTCGGGCGGTGCCCGGCCGCGAGACGCTCGAGGAGCGCACCAGCATCGGTGCCAGCGTCGCCGCGGTGGCGGTGGTCATCGTCGTGGTCGACGGCGAGCGCGGGGTGCGGCGGGTCCATGCCGTCCCGCCCCGCGGCTTGACCATCGGTCGCGCCGGCGAGCTCGACGTCGAGGTCGCGCTCGACGACGACCTGGCCTCGCGGCGGCACGCCGAGGTGCACTGGTCCGGCGGCGCCTGGCGGGTGACCGATCTCGGCAGCCGCAACGGCACCAGCGCCGACGGTGCGCGGATCGAAGGCACGGTGGAGCTCGGCGGTGACGGCGTGGTGCGGATCGGTCGCTCGGTCCTCCTCCTGGTGCGCGACGGCCGCGGTCACGACGCCGCGGTTGGCGACGACGACGAGCGCGTGGTCGGCCCCGAGCTCCAGCGGGCGTTCGCGGCGGTGACCGAGGCGGCGCGCGAGCCGACCTTGCTCGTCCTCGGCGAGAGCGGCACCGGCAAGGAAGCGGCCGCGCGCGCGTATCATGACGCCGGCCCGCGCCGGGCCGGTCCGCTGGTCACGGTCAACGGCGCCACCATCGCTGCCTCGGTGGCCGAGCGCTTGCTCTTCGGCGCACGACGCGGCGCGTACTCGGGCGCGACCGACGCGCCGGGGTTCGTCCAGGCCGCGGCCGGCGGCACCCTGTTCCTCGACGAGGTCGCCGAGCTCGATCTCGACGTCCAGGCCAAGCTCCTGCGAGTGATCGAGACCCACGAGGTGATCCCGCTCGGCGCCACCGCGGGCACCGTGGTCGAGGTCGGCATCGTGGCCGCCACCCACGCCGATCTCGACGCCCGCATCGCCGCCGGTCGGTTCCGCGCCGATCTCTACTACCGGCTGGCGCGTCCCGTGGTGGTGCTGCCGCCGCTGCGCGCGAGGCTCGCCGACATCCCGCGCCTGGTGCTCCGCTTCATCGCCGCCGCTGCGCCCGGCCTCCGCGCCCACCCACGGTTGATCGAGACCTGCTGCCTGCGGGCCTGGCCGGGCAACGTGCGCGAGCTGTCCCACGCCGTGCGCGCCGCCGCCCAGCGCGCCGTCGCCGACGGCCGCGACGTCGTCCGGGCCGAGAATCTGGCGGGCGGTGAACCGCCCGGGATCGCGCGCGAGGTGGTCGCGGCCCGACCGTCATCGGCGGCGGCCACGCCGGCGGAGGAAGCCGCCCGGGTGCCCCCGCCGCCCGATCGCGCCCAAATCGTCGCCGCGCTCGAGGCCGCCAACGGCAACCTGAGCGCGGCCGCCCGCGCCCTCGGCCTGCACCGGACCCATCTCTATCGCCTGATGGAGAAGCTCGGGCTGCGCCGCGACGACGACGCGGGCGACTGACCGGGGACTGACCGCGGTCGACCGCGGTCGACCTGGGTCACGGGGGCGCGGACGACCGACCGATGCGATGCCGCGGAGATAGCTCCGTTCGGCCGTGGCGTGGCCCTTGCTCAGAGCGACCGCCATGCACGTCTTTCGCTCGCTGTTCCTCATCGGCCTCGCCTGCGCGGCAGCCAGCGCGACCGCCTGTGGATCCACCCGCGTCCTCGATCCCGACGCGCAGCCCATCGACGCGCCCCCCGGCGACGCGCCCGAGGTCTCGATCGATGCCGGCGTCGACGCCGCCACCGACGCGTCGGTCGACGCGCCTCCGCCGCCGCCCGGCCAGGAGCTGACCAGCGCCAGCGGCCGCCTGACCGGACCGACCTTCGCGCTCGACGTGCAGCTCGGGCACCCGATCGGCCAGCAGCCGATCCAGGGCCCGACCTTTCGCATCACCGCCAACACGCCCATCAAGCCTTGACCACCAGGAGAGACCAGATGAAACCAATCTCGAAGATCGCCTTGGGACTCACCCTCGCCTGCCTGTCGGGCGTGGCGCAGGCGGTCCCCGCCACCGTCTCGTTCACCGGACGCCTGACCACGACCAACGGTCCGGTCACCGGCAACGTGAACCTGACCTTCTCGCTCTTCAACCAGGCCACCAACGGCAGCGTGATGTGGACCGAGACCCGGCCCGGCGTCATGGCCAACGGCGGCCTGGTCTACGTCGATCTCGGCGCCCTGACCACGCTCGACGAGGGCGTGCTGCAGGACAACCCGCTCTTCCTCGAGATCACCGTGAGCGGCGAGGTCCTGTCGCCGCGGCTGCCGTTGCAGTCGGTGCCCTACGCGATCCGCGCCGAGGCCGCCAACCGCGCCGACGAGGCGGACCACGCCGACACCGCGACCACCGCGCTCAACGCGACCAACGCGACCAACGCCACCAACGCCACCAACGCCACCACGGCCTCGATGCTCGGATCCATCGCACCCGCCGACGTGATCACCAGCATCGTCGGCGGCGGTGTCGTGACCGTGACGCGCACCGGCAACACCGTCACGCTCGGCGCCAACACCAGCACGCTGCAGGCGCGGGTGACAGGCACCTGCGGCCCCAACGCGGCGATCGCCTCGGTGTCGGCCACCGGCACCGTCACCTGCGAGACCGACGACAACACCACGTACACCGCGGCCAGCGGCAGCGGCGTCGTGCTCGGCGGCGGCAACGCCTTCGGGCTCACCACCTGCGCCAGCGGTCAGGTGCTCAAGGCCGGCGCCGGCGGCAGCTGGGCCTGCGCCGCCGACAACGACGCCAACACCACCTACGCCGGCGGCAGCGGCCTCACGCTGACCGGCACGACGTTCGCGACCGACAACACCGTGGTCGCTCGCAAGGACGGCGCCGCTGGCAACCAGGCCTTCGACGGCACCACCCTGGTGCTCGACTACGCCAACAATCGCGTCGGTCTGGGCACGGCGACACCCCGCGAGATCCTCGATGTCGCCGCACCGGTGCGCATCCAGGGGATGCGAATCTTCCGCGCCTACGACAACAACGGGACGGTGTCGTGCGAGACGTACTGCCGAGGAAACTATGGCAACCAAGGCATCGGCACCTGCCTCGCGGCGAAGTCCGCCACCACCTACTACAGCTGCAGCGCCGTGCCCGGTCTCGGCGTGACCCTCTCCTGCCTGTGCGCCGGCATCGACGAGTGATCGACGAATGACTATCCGACGCGCCCGCCGAGCTTGGCGACCAGCTCGTCTCGCCACAGCTCGGCGCCGCAGCCGCTGTCGCTCGCGCAGATGATGTCGGCGACGTGGAGCAGGCGGGCGCGCAGGGCCGGCGTCATGTCGGGCGTGGCGTCGGCGTAGAGCGCGAGCAGGAAGTAGCTGAGGTTGTCGAGGATGGTGGTGGCGTGCTGCTCGGCGCCGGCGCGGGCGGGACCTCCGCTCGACCAGTGGCGCTGGAGCCAGGGCAAGACCAGGTCGGGCACGCGGGCGACGCTGCGCGATGCCCACGCCGGATACGCAGCCAGCTCGGGCAGATCGGTCAGGTAGACGAAGGCGAGCGCCGCCGCGGCGTGGGTGGCATGGAGCCAGGCGTCGATGGCGGCCGACAGCGCGGCCCGATCGCCGGCGTCGTAGCCGGTGTCGAAGCGGTCGGGCGTGCCGGCGTAGCAGAAGTCGCGGCTCCACACCAGCTCGTGGCGGAGCGGCGGCGGCACCAGGGCCTCGATGGCGTCGCGATCGTCGGCCGGGACGTCGGCGGTGAAGAACAGGCCGACGCCGACGTTGCGACGCAGGCCGTGGTGGGTCGGCGTACAGAGGAGCGGGAACGGGTCGGATGCTTCGCCGGCGTCCGCGCTCACGGAGCCTCGCGGCGGGGCGCGCGCGGCGGCAGCCCGCTGTGATCGTCGGGGTGGCCGATGATCCTCCACGGCGAGCGCTTGAGCATCTTGCCCAGCTCCTTGGCGTCCTCGGGGAACTCGGGGTCACGCGACAGCTTCATCATGCTGCCCTCGCCACGATCGATCATGGCCATGAGCTCGCGCGTGCCGGCCAGCAAGCGGTCGGCCCTGGCCAGGAGCTGATCGCCATCGGCCAGCACCTCGCGCAGGCGGGCGATGGCGTCGGGCGCGGCGGCGCCGGCCTGGCGCTGCACGCGCTCCAGGTCGCTCGAGAGCGCGGCGGCGGCGGTGCGCACGCGGGCGATCGCGGCGCGGGCGCGGTCGAGGGTGCCCGAGGCGCGATCGGCCAGCGCCCGCAGCTCGGCCGGCGTGGCCCCCGCGCTGTTCAGGGTGTCCTGCAGCTCGCGCGCCTCGCGCCATAGCGCGGTCAGCTCGACGGCAAGACGGGCGTAGGCGCCCGGCGACGGCTCGACGTCGGTGAGGGTCTGGCTCAGGTGGGCCAGCGCAGCTCGCAGCGCGTCGATCTCGGGCGACACCGCCTCGAGGAAGGCGCGCGAGCGCTCGAGGTTGTCCCAGGTCCGCTGCAGCGCGCGATCGAGCGACGGCGGGTCGATGCCGCGGATCTCGTCGCCGGCCTGGACGGCGCGGCCGGGCTCGCGGGTCGCACCGGGCGGCGGACCGACCTCGAGGTAGCGATCGGACAGCACGCCCTTGCTCGAGATGAAGTAGTCGCCATCGACCGGCACCATCCAGCGCAGTTCGTCGTCGACCCGCACCAGCACCACCGAGCCGCCGGTTTCGGCCAGCGGGTGGCCGGGGGCGAACGCGCCGGCCGGGGCCAGGGTGATGCTCTCGATCTTGCCGGCGGTGCGCCCGGCGACGATCAGCGGCGCGCCCTCCTTGAGCGCGCCGACGTGCTCGAACAGGACGCGGATGCGCACCCCCGAGCCCAGATCGATGCGGGGCAGGATGGCGACCACGAACACGGCGGCGGCGAGGATGAGACCGGCCATCGCGGCGCCCACCCGCCCCTGCGCCTGCGTGTCACCGCCGGGGATCACGCGGCTACTCCTTCCAGAAGAACTTCCAGGGATTACGCTTGAGGTCGCGGATCAGCTCGCGCACGTCGACGTAGACGTCGTCCTTGGCGAGCAAGGCGCCGGCGGTGCCCTTGCCCTGGCGCAGATCGGTGACCATGCCGTCGACGTTGTCGATGAGACCGCCGGCCTTCTGAGCGGCCGTGGCGGCCTTGTCGGCGACCGCGATGGCGCGCTCGACGCGATCCTCGGTGATGACGCCGGTGACGCGGCGGCCGTCGGTGAGGAGCGCGACCGCCTCGGGCGTGACCGTGTCGATGGCCTTCTTGCCCGAGACCAGGAGCGCGTCCGCGTCGGCGACGGTCTTGCGCACCATGGCCGGCTCGAGGCCGGCGTTGACCTTGGACAGGGTCTCGTTGGCCTCGGCGGCCAGGCCGCTGGTCGACGCGATGAGCTTGCCCAGCTGTTCCTTGTTCTCCTTGAGCAGCGCGTCGACCGAGCCGACCGCGCTGGCGCTGTTGCCGAGCAGCCGCTTGATCGTGTCCTTGTCCTCGGAGAGCACCTCCGACAGCGAGTCGAGCACGTCGTAGAGGCGGGACAGCACCAGGTCGGTGCGCGGCGGGTTGCGGCCGACCAGCTTGGAGCCGGGCGGAATGGGCTCGTCGTCCCAGTTCCGGCCCGGCACGATCTCCAGGTACTGCTCGCCGAGCACGCCGGCGGTGTTGATGAAGAACTCGGCGTCCTGGCGGATCGACTGGCGGGCGCGATCCTCGACCCAGGCCTCGACCCGCACGTAGACGCGGCGGCCGGTGGCCTGGTCGAGCTTGCCGCCCATGAAGCGCACGTCCTCGACCTTGCCGACCTTGATCCCGGCCACCTTGACCGGCGCCCCTGGCTGCAGGTTTCCGCTGTAGTCGTAGTCGACGTAGATCGTGAACCCGCTCGACAGCGAGAAGTTGCCGAGGACGAACACGAAGCCGGCCAGGATCACCGCCGCGACGATGATCAGCAATCCGACCCGGAACTCGAGTCCGCGCTCACGCATCGAGCCGAAAACCTACCACGCCTGCCCCTTACCCCCACCCTGCCTCTCCCTTCTTCGTCCGACTCAGATGGCGTCGGGCGGCGCGTCGGTCTCGGCATCGACGGCGGCATCGACCGCCGCGGCGTCGACCACGCGGGCGTCAGGGACGGCCGCGTCGATGGCCGGGGCGTCGACTGAAGCTGCATCGGTCGAGGTGTCGGCGTCGACCACCGTGGCGTCGGGGGTGACGTTGCCGGCGCACACGGGGGGGCTCTGGCCCAGGTCGCAGACCAGGCCCGCCGCGCACTCGGAGGACGCGACGCACTCCTCGCCCGCACCCTTGAGCGACGCGCCACCGCAGCCGCACAGCATGCCGGCGAGGGTCATCCAGCCGATCACGGACCGCATGACCCGAGCCTACCCGAAACCGGGTCTGGAGCGCGTCCCAATCTAGGGACGGACCAGATCGGCGGGCGCGGTCGAGAAGTTCAGCTCGACCGAGATGCCGTCGACGAAGCGCTTGCGGCCGTTGCTGAGCACCGCCTCGCTGCACTGCACCACCACGCCGTTGACCGTGGTGTCCTGGATCACGGTGCCATCGCCGTCGACGCAGGTGTCGACCACCTGGGTGTTGGCGTCGCCGTCGAGGTTCTTGTCGCAGAAGGCCTCGAGGCCGTCGCGATCGACGTCGATGTCGGGCGTGCGGCAGCCGGCGTGCGGATCGTTGGGCGGCTTGGCCGGCAGTGCCAGGAGCGGGCCGAGCACGTTGGCGAAGACCGCGTCGAGCAGCGAGTTCTCGGGGGTCAGGCTGATCTCGGGCACGTCGAGGCCACGGATGGTGTCCGCGGTGTTGGCGTCGATCACGCCGCCGAGGCGGCCGTTCATGGCCACCACGCGACCGCCGGCCATCGCGATGTCGGCCTCGACCGTGGTGCCAGTGATCTTGAGGGTCAGCTCGATGCCGTCGGTGACCGGGACCGAGACCTGGAACAGCGACGGACCGGCCACCATCTTGAGCCCGCTCGGGGTCGACGTGACCGTGCCCGAGGTGAACGCGATGAGCGGGAAGCCGGTGGCGTCGAAGCCGCGGGGGTCGAGGCGGATGGTGTCGGGGGTGGAGTCGTAGGGGTTGCAGCCGGTGACGTTGCCCTGGGCGTCGGCCGTGCGATCGGCGACGCCGTCGCAGTCGTTGTCGAGGCCGTCGCCGCAGATCTCGGCCATGCCCGACTTCACCATCATGTTGGAGTCGTCGCAGTCGCCGTCCATCATCGACTGCTGATCGCCGTCCATGTCGACGTCGTCCGTCGACGCGGTCTGGTTGGGACCGTCGTTCTCCTCGTTGGCCAGGCCGTCGCAATCGTCGTCCTTGCGATTGGTCAGGACCTCGGCGCGCGGCGCCAGCATGTCGTGATCGTCGCAGTCGCCGCCGTCGACGGCAGTGTCCTCGCCATCGCCGTCGAGATCCTGCTTGTAGAGTCCCAGGTAGAGCGCGAACTTCACGCACTCGTCGGCGCCGGCCGAGGCGAAGTCGAACATCTCGAGCGGGATCAAGATGTCGTACTCGTTGAGCGACTCGAGGATGGCGTCGCGCGCCAGCGAGCCGACCCCGGCGAGCTTGTTGTCGGGGTCCCCGTCACTGTCGAGATCGAAGCCGTCGGCGAGATCGCCGATCTCGAGGAACGAGATCACCTGGCGATGCTGGCCGGTGAGCACCGAGATCGCTTGGCCCTCGCATTCGGGCACGGGCTCGAACAGGGGTGGGAGTGTATCTTCGCCGCCGCAGGCCAGAAGTAGGCCGGCCGCCGCGACCCCCCAGAACGACAGGGATAGGCTACGCAACATGTATCCTCCTCGGCGCGCAGAATAGACATGGCGCTGACCGTGGGTCAACGACCGCTTTGCCCGCCGTGGTGAGCCTCACGTCAACATCCCGCCGGACCCGCGCGGTTGCGAGCGCGGCCGTGATCGCCGTCGCGCTCGGTCTGGCGCCCGCCGCCCTGGCCCACCCGCAGGCCTCTCCGGACACCAACAACCGCTACCTGAAGCTCACGCCGATGGGCGACCGGGTGCGGGTCGCGTACACGATCTTCCTCGGAGAGAAGCCCGGCGCCGCCCTGCGCCGGCGGCTCGATCGCGATCGCAACGGCGAGATCGACGACGCCGAAGCAGCGCCCTACGGCGAGGAGATCGCGGCCCTGGTGAAGCTGGCGGTGAGCGTCACGATCGATGGCCGCCCGACGTCGATCGCCTGGACGACCGTTGACGTCGGTCTTGGTACACCGTCTGTCGTCGGCGGCGCGTTCTCGGTCGACCTGGTCGGCTGGCTGTGCACGTCCGGTCCGTCACATCGCCTGGTCCTGCGCGACACGGTTCGCCTCGACCGCCCGGGCGAGAGCGAGGTGAAGATCGAGGATGGTCCGGGCGTGTTGATCGGCGCCCGCACGCTCGGCGGCCAGGCCATGGACAAGCTCGATCAGCTCTGGACCGGCGCCGATGGCCCGCTCACCGAGGGCCTCGACCTCTCCTGGACCGTCGACGACGCCGCCGCCCGTCCGGCCGACGGCCGCTGCCACGACGCGCGCCCCAAGGGGTCGCGCTGGCCGTGGGCGAAGGCCACGCTGGCCCTGATCGCCCTCGCCGCCATCGCCATGGTCGCCTGGAAGGCGCGTCAGCGGAAGGTAAACGGATAGCTGAACGAGCCGCCGTTCTGGGTCTTGGCGAAGGTCGCCTTCTGCACCGCCCCGGCGACGCACGAACCGAGCGCCCCGTCCGGGCTCTCCTTGACCGTCACGCTCGAGACGGCGCCGCCTCCCGAGACCTTCACCGACACCTTCACGGTGCCCTTGGCGCTCGACTTCGCGGCGCAACCCTCGACCTTGCCGCGGACCTTGGCGATGCCGGCCGAGATGTCGGCCTTCTGCAGATCCTCGGGGAGATTCGACGGCGGCTTCGCGCCACCGCCGCCGCCGACACCAACACCACCACCGCCGCCACCGCCGCCACCGCGGTACTTGGAGCAGCAGGCCGGCGGCTTGTCGGCGAGCAGACACGCGACCTCGTCCATGCACTTGCCGCCGGTGTCACCGCCGCCGCCAGCGCTGCCGCCGCCCGGAGGCTTGGCCGAGCCGCCGCCCGGAGGCTTGCGGTCGCTGCCACCACCGCCGCCCGGCGGTTTGCGATCGCCGCCCGACGTGGAGCTACCGCGGTCGCCGCCCGGAGGCTTGCGATCGCCCGAGCCACTGCCGCCACCCGGCGGTTTGGCCGAAGCCGAGCCCGAGCCCGGATCACTGCCGGAGCCGGTCGCGCTCGAACCCGTGGCCGAGCCCGACCCGGGATCGGTGCCGCTGGCCGACGCGCTGCCCGAGCCCGGATCAGCCTCGGAGCCGACGCTCGAGCCGCTGCTCTTGCCTGACGCCTTGTCGCTGCCGCCGGCCGACGCGATCTGGCCGCCCGCCGCGCCGGTGTTCTTGTCGCCACCGAGCAGGACGATGATGACCACCACCAGCACGATCGCGAGGAGCGCGACGGCCCCGATCAGGCCGTACATGAGCTTGTTGTCGCGGCGACCCGCGCCCATGCTCGGCATGATGACCGCCGGCTCGCTGAACGCCGCCGTCGAGAACACCGGCAGGTCGTCGATCGAACCGATCTTGCCACCGCCAGGCGAGGCACCGCCGCTGCTCTTGGCCGCGCCACCGAGGTAGGCCGAGGCCATCGAGCGGATGTCGATGAGACCCGAGCCCTCGCCGCCGCCGTGCTGGGCGGCGCCGCCCGAGGACGAGGCCGAGGCCGACGACGAGCCGCTCGACGACGCCGGCTGGGCCTTCGGGCTATCGCTGGCGAGCGCCGCGAGGTTGTTGAGCGAGAACAGCACCGAGTTCTCGCTGCGCTGACCCTTGAGGCTCGACGGGCTCGCCGCCGCCGCCGCCGGGGCCGCGGCCTTGCCGCCGCCGAACGCCGCCGCCGCGGGCGCGCTCTTCTTGGCGCTCTGGCCGAACAGCTCGTCGGCGCCTTCGTCGTCCTCCGCCGCGGCCTTGGCGGCGTGGGCCGCGAAGACATCGTTGGGATCGCTGCGCGAGGTCCCGGCCTCGTCGTAGCCACCGCCGCCGCCACCGAACATGCTGGCCACCGCGTCCTGGCCGGACGAGCCCGCCGCGGTGGTGCTGCCCCCGGCGACGATCGCCGCGAACTCGGGGACCTGCGAGAGCGGCAGCCAGTCGGCGAAGCCCTCGCGCCAGATGTACGTCTCGGCGTCGATCTCGCCGGCGGCGAAGCGCTGGCCGACCTCGGCGACGGTGATGGGGCCGACCTGCTCCTGATCGACGACCACGTGCCAGACCGCATCGTCGCCGTCCGCCGGCGGGCTGTCGCCACCGCCGTAGTCGTAGACCCGGGTCTCCTTCTGATCGAACTGCCCGGCCGGAGCCGCAGGCTCGTCGGCGGCCGCGCCCGCGTTGCCGCGGACGACGATGATGTTGCTGCACTTCTTGCAGCGGATCTTGAAGACCTTGCCTTTGACCTTCTCGTCGGCAATCGAGTATTTCGCGGAGCACGCGTCGCAGACGATCTTCATGATGTGCGATTCCCTGTTTCCTCGGGTGGCGAGGTCCGATGGCTTGGACCCCCAGGCCCCCAAGCCAGCTTGGCAAAAAATCCTACCACCCCGATTCTCATAAACGCCAGCGCCGGCGGCAAGTTACGCGGCGACGGGTCGACCGTCACTCGGCGAACGGATCGCGCAAGACCATGGTTTCGACGCGATCGGGTCCCACCGAGACCAGGTAGAAGGGCACGCCGGCCAGCTTGCCGACGGCCTCCACGTAGGCGCGGGTGGTCGGTGGCAGGTCGTCCCAGTTGCGCACGCCGGCCAGCGAGCCCCAGCCCGGATAACGGGCGAACACCGGCTCGGCCCGGGCGATGTCGTCGAGATCGGTGGGCAGCTCGTCGAGCTCGACGCCGTCGAGCTTGTAGGCCACGCACACCGCGACCTCGGGCAGCCCGGCGAGGACGTCGAGCTTGGTGAGGGCCAGCCCGTCCATCCCGGAGAGGCGCACGCCCAGGCGCAGCGCTGGCAGATCGAGCCAGCCGCAGCGACGGGGCCGGCCGGTGACCGCGCCGAACTCGCCGCCGGCCTGGCGCAGCGCCTCGGCGGCCTCGCCGTGCAGCTCGGTCGGGAACGGTCCGCCGCCGACCCGGGTGGCGTAGGCCTTGGTGATGCCGATGACGCGATCGATCTTGCTGGGCCCGATGCCGGTCGACTGACAGGCGCCGGCCGCGATCGTCGACGACGACGTCACGTACGGGTACGTGCCGTGATCGCTGTCG
>SXGT01447112.1_pt1 | contig 37495 bp, 36 predicted proteins | sample 3176221 | NCBI WGS metagenome assembly SXGT01 (sample SAMN11356862, study PRJNA531348) | freshwater metagenome | isolation source: freshwater sample F1-120 | place: China: Fuxian Lake, Yuxi | collected 2017-12-25 | reverse complement strand
CACGCTGGACCGACCGCAGGCCCGCAACGCCCTGAACGCCGCCCTGCGTGAGGCGCTCCACCGCACGATGTCGGAGCTCGACGCGGACGAGTCGGTCCGGGCGGTGGTGCTGACGGGTTCGGATCCGGCGTTCTGCGCCGGGTTGGACCTGGTCGAGCTCTCGGCCGCACCGGACTCGCTCGGTGCCGGCTTCGGCGGGTCGAGCGACTTCCGCCGACCGTTCCCGCGGATGCGCACGCCCGTGATCGGCGCCGTCAACGGCGTCGCCGTGACCGGTGGGCTGGACCTGGCCCTGGCCTGCGACTTCCTCGTCGCCTCGGAGCGGGCCCGGTTCGCCGACACCCACGCCCGGGTCGGGATCATGCCCGGCTGGGGCATGACGGTGCTGCTCCCCCAGGCGGTCGGGCTCCGCCGGGCCCTGGAGATGTCGACCACCGGCAACTTCCTGGACGCCGCCACCGCGCTCGAGTGGGGGCTGGTCAACCACGTGGTCGCCCACGACGACCTGCTGGCCAGGGCACGGGGTCTGGCCGAGGACGTGGCGAGCAACGACCCCGCCGGGGTCGCCCAGCTCGTGGCCACCTACCGGGAGGGGGCGCTGCTCACCGCCGGCGAGGCCCTGGACCTCGAGCAGCAGCGCAGCGCCGAGTGGCTCAGCGCCCGCGACACCGGCGACTTCGACGACCGTCGGCGGGCCGTGGTCGAGCGGGGTCGGTCCCAGGCCTGACCACCCGGCCGGGGGCGCCGGACCGTCGATCGGACCGCCGGCCGCTCAGAGGTCGTCGGGACGGGCGGGGAGCTCCTCGAAGACCGGGTCCCGCCCCTCGGCCTTCGCCGAGAACTCCTCGACCATGTCGCCGGGCTGGAACATGCCGGACTGCCAGCCGGCCATGTAGCGCAGCGAGTCGGCGACCGAGTGGTCGCGGGTGTAGTTGAGCATCTCCTTCGTGCCCCAGATCGCCAGCGGCGAGTGCCGGGCGATCCGATCGGCGATCGCCAGCACGTCGTCGAGCATCGCTGCGTGGTCGGGGTAGACCCGGTTGACCAACCCGCAGGCGAGCGCCCGGTCGGCGGGCATCCGGTCGCCGGTGTAGGCGAGCTCACGGGCGATGCCCTCGGGGATGAGCTTGGGGAGCCGCTGGAGGGTGCCCACGTCGGCGGTCATCCCGATGTTGATCTCCTGGACGCAGAAGAACGCGTCCTCGGTGCAGTAGCGGGCGTCGGCGGCGGTGACCATGTCGACCGCCCCGCCGATGCAGCCGCCCTGGACGGCGGCGAGCACCGGCATGCGGGAGGCCTCGAGCGCCGTGAAGGAGTCCTGGAGGTGCTGGACCAGCATCCAGACGTGCGCGCGCTGGCGGCCGGCCTCCTGGACCCCGCTGCCGCCGCCGATCCCCGACCCACCGGTGAACACCGACAGGTCCATACCGGCGCTGAAGTGACGACCGGTCGACGAGATGACGAGCACCCTGGCCGCGGCCCGGGCGTCGAGGTCCCGGACGATCCGCGGGAGCTCACCCCAGAACTCGGGGACCATCGTGTTGAGCTCGTCGGGTCGGTTCAGCCGCAGGTGGGCGACGTGGTCGGAGACGGTGAGGTCGAAGCAGTCGGACACGCCGGCAGGGTACCGGACCGGACGGAGCGAACCGGACGGAGCCGACAGGTCGCGCGGCGTCGCTACGCTGCCGGGCGACCACCACCGAGAGGAACCGGCCGACGTGGAGCCCGAGGACACCGCACCGCCCGAGCAGGCCGACACCTCCTCCGGAGCGGGACCCGACCAGCTCCCCCTGCGTCTCGACCCGGCGGTCCGGCCGGTCCACTACGACCTGCTGCTCGACATCGACGTGGAGCGGGGCACCACCGGCGGAACGGTCGAGATCACCCTGGTCCTCGGCACCGCGGTCGACGCGCTGCGGCTGCACGCCATCGACCTGGAGGTCGTCTCGGCCACGGTCCGTTCGCCCCTGGAGGGTCCGACGGCCGCCACGGTGACGGCCCACCCCGACGACGAGCAGATCGTCGTCGGCACCGGGTCGCCGATCGGGGCCGGTCCGGTCACCCTCCAGCTCGAGTGGCGCGGCACGCTGTCGAACGAGCTCGTGGGCCTGTACCGCTCGACCTACACCGAGGTGGACGACCACGGTGAGGAGCGCGTCCGCTCCCTGGCGGTCACCCAGTTCGAGTCCACCCACGCCCGCCGGGCGTTCCCCTGCTTCGACGAGCCGGCGCTGAAGGCCACCTTCTCCGTCTCGGTCGTCGCCGACGCGTCCCACCTCGTCGTGTCGAACGCCGCCGAGACCGGCCGGACCGCACTGACCGACGGCCGGGTGCGGGTGGACTTCGCCCGGACCATGGTGCTGTCGACCTACCTGGTGGCGATCGTCGTCGGGCCGCTCGAGGTCACCGAGCTGCCCCCTGACGTCCGGCGCCGCAGCCGGGTGCCGATCCGGCTCGTGCACCGGCCGGGCCAGGGCCACCTCTGCGGGTTCGCCTTCCGGGTCGCGGCCGCGGCGATCGACTTCCTCGAGGACTACTACGGGCTCGCGTACCCGGGCGACAAGCTGGACCTCGTCGCGGTACCGGACTTCGCCTTCGGCGCCATGGAGAACCTGGGGTGCGTGACGTTCCGGGAGGTGCTGTTGCTCGTCGACCCGGACGAGGCCACACCGGCCGACCTGCAGCGGGTGGCCGACGTGATCAACCACGAGCTGGCCCACATGTGGTTCGGCGATCTGGTCACGATGCGGTGGTGGAACGGGCTGTGGCTCAACGAGGCGGTCGCCCCGTTCATGGAGGTGACCGCCAGCGACTCGTTCCGCCCCGACTGGGACTGCTGGACCGGGTTCGGCCTGCTGCGCGCCGCGGCGTTCGACACCGACTCGCTGCCGAGCACCCGCCCGATCGAGTACCCGGTGCTCACACCCGCCGACGCCGAGGCCATGTTCGACGTCCTCACCTACGAGAAGGGTGCCTCGGTCGTCAGGATGCTCGAGCGGTACCTGGGCCCTGAGCGGTTCCGTGACGGCATCCGCTCGTACCTGGCACAGCACGCGTTCGCCACGACCGAGACCACGGACCTGTGGGACGCACTCGAGACCGCGACCGGCGAGCCGGTCCGGCGCACCATGGACGCCTGGGTGTTCCGGGGCGGGCACCCCGAGGTGCTCGTCGAGCCCACCGACCGGGGCGTCCGGCTGGACCAGCGGCGGGCCACGGCCGGGCCGACGAGCACCGCCGACGACCCGCCCTGGCCCGTACCGCTGGTGGTGACCAGCTCGGTCGGGGGCGTCGTGCGAACCGACCGGGTCCTGCTCGAGGAACCGGCCGAGCTCGACCTCGGCGGCCGGCCCGAGTGGGTGCAGCCGAACACCGGTGGCGACGGCTTCCTCCGGACCCGGATGGAACCGGACGCGGCGCTGCGTCTGGCGAGTGCGGACCGACCTGCGCTCGAACGCTTCGTGCTGCTCGACGACGCCTGGGCCGGCCTGCTCGCCGGGCACACCTCCGCGGACCATCTGCTCGACCTGGTGGCGGAGGTTGCGCCGCGCTCCGACGACCCGTCCGTCTGGCGACGGGTGGCGGGCATCCTGGAGGACCTGGACCGGCTGGCGGGGCCGGAACTGGCCCGGCGGACCGCCGACCTGGCCGGACGCCTGTCCCGGGATCGGCTCGAGGCGATCGCCCGGGCCACACCGGAGGGCACCGAGCCCGACGAGGAACGGGTGCGGACCGTTCGTGCCGTCGCCGTCGCCCTGGCGGGTGGGACCGGGGCCGACCCGGAGATCCGGGCCGACGCCCGGCGGAGGTTCGAGCTCGGTGTCGGCGACGCGGCGCTGCGGTCGGCGACCCTCGCCGTGGTCGCCCGGATGGCCACGCCCACCGAGCACCGGGAGATCGAACGGCGGTGGCGGACCGCCGACAACCCGCAGGACCAGATCCGGTACCTGCACCACCTGGCCGACACGCCCGAACCTGACGATCTCCGGCGGACGCTGGACCTGGCGCTCGCCGAGGTCCGGGCCCAGGACCGGCCCTACCTGCTGCGCCGCGCGTTGCAGCACCCGACCCTGGGGTCCCTCGTCTGGGACCAGGTCGAGTCGAGGTGGCCCGAGGTCACAGCCGGGTGCTCGGCGAGCGGACTCGCCCGGATGCTCGAGGGGGTCACCCGGTGCACGGACCGGGCGCTGGCCGGGCGGATCGGGGCCTTCCTGGTCGAGCACCGCCCCGAGGCGACGGCCCGCACCGTCGACCAGCACCTCGAGCGGATGTGGGTGTCGGTGATGGTCGCGGAACGACTGCGCGCCGGCTGATCGGACCGTCCCCCACCGATGCTCCGGCGGCCCGATCAGTCGAGGGAGCCGCCCCGGTCCAGGAACGTCGTGGCGAGCTCGACGTGGAGCGCCACCCCGGTGCCGAGAGCGCCCTCGTCGAGCCGCATCCGGTCCGAGTGGCACGCGGCCGCCGTGGACGGATCCCGGACCTCGGGCGGGCAGACACCCAGGAAGGCCATGGCACCGGGAACCACCTGCAACACGTAGGAGAAGTCCTCGGCCCCCATGAGCGGGTTCGGCAGCTCGACCACCGCACGGTCCCCCACGACCGTCCGGGCCACTCCGGCCTGGAACGTCGCCGCCCGGTGGTCGTTGACGGTGACCGGGTAGCCGTCGTGTCGGCGCACCTCGGCGGTGCACCCGTGAGCCGCGGCGACCCCCTCGGCCACCCGGTTGATGTGATCGAACACGTTCCGTCGGGTCGACTCGCTCACCGTGCGGATCGTCCCGAGCATGGACGCACGCTCGGGGATCACGTTGTGGGTGGTACCGGCCCGGATCCGGCTCACCCCCACGACCGCCGGGTCGAACGCGTCCACGGTCCGGGTGACCATGGTCTGCAGCGCCACCACGATCTCGCAGGCCACGGGCACCGGGTCGGCCGCCCAGTGCGGGGTCGACGCGTGGCCGCCCCGGCCCAGCACATCGATCTCGAATTCGTCGGCCGACGCCATGACCGGGCCTCGTCGCCAGGCCACCCACCCCGAGCGGAGGTTCGGGCCGACGTGCAGCGCGAAGGCGGCGTCCACGCCGTCGAGCGCGCCGTCCTCGATGGCGTGACGCGCCCCGGCGTGACCCTCCTCGCCCGGCTGGAACAGGAACCGGACCCGGCCCCCGAGGGAGGCCCGGCGGGAGGCGAGCACGCGTGCGGCGCCGACGAGCATCGCCGTGTGGGCGTCGTGGCCGCACGCGTGCATGCGACCGGCCTCACGGCTCGAGAACGCCTCGCCCGAGTGCTCCTCGAGCGGGAGCGCGTCCATGTCGGCCCGCAACAGGACGGTCGGCCCGTCACCGCCGTCCAGGTCGGCCACCACCGAGGAGCTGGTGGTCCCCGTGCTGACCGTGAACCCGAGGCCGTCGAGGGACTCGAGCACCTCGGCCTGGGTGCGGGGCAGGTCGAGGCCCAACTCGGGGTGCTCGTGGATGCGGCGGCGCAGCGCCACCACGTCGCCGACGACGTCGTCGACGGAGAGGCCGGTCACGGCGCTCACGCAGCCGCCGCCAGTCCCAGGACCAGGCCGATCTGGCCCAGGTGGTACGTGGTGATGATCGCCATGCGACTCTGCGGGAAGTCCCCCACGAACCGGCTCCAGCCGATGCACGCATCGGACAGGTAGAACAACAGCGCGCCGGCGATGGCGACGGGGATGGTCGTCCCGATCGCGCAGGCCACCATGACCGAGATCGCCGTGATGTACGCGGCGACCGGCACCGTCAGGCGACGGTCCGTGCGGCGGGCCCCGAGCACCACGATCCGGCCGACGAGGAGCGAGGCGACCAGCACCACGGCGACCCCCACCAGGAGCGCGTTGCGGTCGAGGCCCAGGTTGACGAGCGCAGCGATGTAGCAGAGGTGGCCGACCAGGAACGACGCCAGCCCGGGGACGAACAGATCGTCCAGCATCAGGAACACGTCGCCGGCGAGCGAGCAGACCAGCCCGGCCGCCAGCCACCACCGGGCCGCCTCCGAGGCCGGGTCACCCAGTGCGAGGACGGCCCCGATCAACACCACCATGGTGAGGGGCTTGAACACGTACTCCACCGGTCGACGTGCGGCGTACACCGCCCACCAGTCGGCGACCGCCACGACGAGCGTCACCGCGATCAGTGCCCAGAACACCGTCACGACAGCAGTTCCTCGATCGGCGCCCAGTCCAGCGACTCGGTCAGGCGCATCCGGGCCTGCACGACGTGACGCGGCCGGTTGACCCCCAGCACGCCCGTGCAGCGTTCGCCCCGCCGGAAGGCGGCCACGAACCGCTGCTCCTCGAGCGAACCCTCGAGCACGTGGACCTCATCGGTCGCCGCCGGTCGGCCGGCCAGCTGCAGCTTGCGGTCGTACTGGTCGGACCAGAACCACGGGACGCTTCCGAAGGGCTCGCCCGGCCCGTCGCCGGCGAGCAGACGGCGACCGGCGGCGGCACCGTGTTCGATGGCGTGCTCCCACTGCTCGACCCGCATGCGCTCGCCGAAGTGGGGGTTGAACCACTCGGCGACGTCACCGGCCGCGACCACGCCCGGCGCCGCCAGGCAGGTCTCGTCACAGGTCACCCCGTTGCCGACCGGGACACCCGAGCCCTCCAGCCAGGCCACGTCGGGCGCCACGCCGATCCCGACGACGACGACCGAGGCGTCGACGGTGGTGCCGTCGGCCAGCGCCACGCCCCGGACCCGGTCGCCGTCGGCGACGAGCCCCTCCACGCCCACCCCCAGCCGGACGTCGACCCCGTGGGCCCGGTGGAGGTCGGCGACGAACGCGCCCACGGCCTCGGGGAGGACCCGGACCATGGGAGCGGGTGCCGCCTCGATGAGCGTGACCTCGAGGCCCAGGCCCCGGCAGGTCGCCGCCACCTCGGCGCCGATGAACCCGGCGCCGATCACGGCGACCCGATCGGGACCGGCATCCAGGTCGCGGCGGAGCGCGAGCGAGTCGTCCAGGGTGCGGACCACGTGGACCCCGGCGAGCGGCGGGCCGGGAAGGGTCCGCGGACTGGCGCCCGTGGCCACGACCAGCCCGGACGCCGAGAGCGACGAACCGTCGGACAGGTCGAGGCGGAGCCCGGCGACGTCGACGTGATCCACCCGGAGGCCGAGGCGCAGGTCGACGGCGAGCTCGTCGAGCCGCCCGGCGAGCGGCTGGTGGGCCGCCGACGGTTCCATCGTGCCGGCGAGCACCTGCTTGGACAGGGGCGGCCGATCGCTCGGGAGCGCCGCTGCGGCCTCGAGGACGACGACGTCACCGTCGTGGCCGCCACTCCGGACGGCATCGACGGCACTCAACCCGGCCAGCGACGCGCCGACCACGACGATCGGTGGCACCGTGACCCCCCTGCCCTCGATGACGCCGGTCCGAACCGGGGCCCGGACTCAGTCCTCGACCGTGATGGCCTGCTTGGGGCAGCGGCGGGCGGCCTCCTCGACCTTCCCGCGCAGCTCCTCGGCCGGCTCCTCCTGGAGCACGTAGAGGAAGTCGTCGTCCCGCACCTCGAAGACCTCGGGTGCGATCCCCATGCACACGGCGTTGGACTCGCACAGGTCGAAGTTCACGACCACCTTCATGTCGACTCCCCTCGGAGGTTCGGTCGGACTCGGCGACGGCAGGTGTCGCCACTCGCCAGACCCTACCCGAGCCGAAGGCCCGACCCTCGTCCGGGTCGACCCCGACGACGCCGTCCCGGTCCGGCCCCTCAGGGTGGGGACTGGCCGGCGAAGACCCCGTCGGCAGCACCGACGCCGACCCGGGCCACGGCGGTGACAACGGCAGCGACCACGCACCCCCCGGCGACGACGAGCAGCAGCACCGGCAGGCCCAGGTCGGCCTGCACGATCGGGAAGAGGAACACCCCGACCGCCGCACCGAACTTCCCGGCGGCCGTGGCGACGCCGTGGCCGGTGGCCCGGACCCGTGTCGGGAACACCTCGGCCGGGAGCAGGAACGTCGTGGAGTTCGGTCCGGCGTTCATGGCCACGTTGAACAGGATGAATCCACCGAAGACCAGGAGCAGGTGCTGGTCGCCACCGCCGGGCAGTCCGGTCGAGACGGCGAGCGCCGCCAACCCGACGGCCATCAGACCGAAGCCGACGATCTGCATGCTCGTGTGGCGGAACCGGGTGACGAGGACGATCGCCAGAGCGAACCCGACGATCAGGAAGAGGTCGATGACCACGGCACCCTGCGTCGAGGCGATGTCATCGGACAGGAACGTCCCGTTCCCCTTGATCGCGAGCGCAGCGAGGATCGTCGGGGTGAACACCCCCACCCCGTAGGTGGCGACGTCCATCAGGAACCACGGAATGGTGGTGAGGGCCGTCAACCTTCGGAGGCCGCTCCGGAACAGCTCACGGATCGACGCCGCCGGCGCAGAGCCCTCGGCCTCGGCCTCCTCCAGCACGGCGACGTCGACAGGGTGACCGAGGAACGACCCGACGACGAGCGCCGCCTCCTCGTGCTGTCCTTGGCTGGCCAACCAGCGAGGGCTCTCGGGTACGCCACGCCGCAGGACCACGATCAGGAGCGCCGGCACCGCACCGAAGGCGAGCATCAAGCGCCAGGAACCCACCGACTCGGTGGTCACCAGGATGAGCAGCCCGACGAGCGCTCCGAGCACCTGGCCCACGGCCTGGAACGCGAACGCACCCACGAGCAGTCGGACACGGAGCCGAGCAGGCGCGATCTCGGAGACGTACGACGCGCTGATCGGGTAGTCGGCACCCACCCCGACCCCGAGGATGAACCTGAATGCGACGAGCACGGGGATGCTCCACGCCACACCCGACAGCAGCGCAAACACGACGAACAATCCCAGATCCAGTCGGAACGCCAGCTTGCGACCGATGCGGTCGGTGAGCCGACCGAGCCCGAATGCACCGAAGATCGCTCCAACCACGGCGGCCGAGGAGACGAGACCGATCTCGGTGGGCGACGCACCCAGGTCCTCGGCGATCAGCGGCGTGGCCACGCCGATGATGAAGAAGTCGAACCCGTCGAGCATGATGCCGGTCGCCGACAGCAGCCACACCCGCCAGTGGAGGCGGGACATGGTTGCCTCGTCGAGCATCGTGTCGAGCCGACTCACGACGGGTGACCCTACGTGCGGCCCGTGTCCAGCAGTTGTTCGGTGGGTGACGGGCGGTCGAGCCGGATCTGAACGTCAGCAACGCGTGCAGTTCCTGCGGGTCCGAACACCTCCGGATCAGAAGACGGTGTAGCCGCCGTCGACCACGACGCAGTCGCCGGTGTGGAAGGTCAGCGTCGGGTCGGACAGGAACACGGCGGCCGCGCCGAAGTCGTCGGGGGTCCCCCAGCGGCGCACGGGCGTGCGGGCGGTCGTGGCGTCCACGAACTTCTCCCAGCCCAGCAACGGCGCGGTCAGGTCGGTCTCGGTCCATCCCGGCACGAGCGAGTTGGCCCGGATCCCGTGACGGGCCAGCTCGACCGCCAGGCCCCTGACGAGCGACAGCACCCCGGTCTTGGACACCGAGTACGCCTGGTTGGCCGGGGCGCCGTGGATGGCGCTGGTCGACGACACACCGATCAACGCGCCCCCGTCGCCTCGCTCGACCATGTGCCGGGCCGCCGCCCGGAAGCACAGGAAGGCGCCGTCGAGGTTGACCGACAGGATCCGGCGCCAGCCCTCGAGCGTCTGCTCGGTGAACGGTGCGGCGCCTCCGATTCCGGCGTTCGCAATCATCGTGTCGATGCGACCGAACCGCTCCAGGGTCACCGCCGTCGCGGCGTCGACCTGCTCCTCGTCGGCCACGTCGACCTCGACCGACCCGGCGAGCCCACCCAGCGCCCGCAGTTCGTCGACCGCCGAGGCGTTGCGGTCGGCCCGACGACCCCACACCACCACCGTCGCCCCGGCGCCGACGAGCGCCCGGGACATGCCCAGGCCGATCCCGGCGTTGCCGCCGGTGACCACGACGACGCGATCGGTCAGGTCGAACACGGGTGCCTCCCGGGGGACGTGCGGCCCGGCCACCCGGGCGACGACGGGGCCGCAGCGTAGTGGTCGCGACTACCGTCCCCGAGGTGAGCACCGGCAGTGGACTCGACCCGACCGCCCTGCAGGAACTTCGGGACCGGATCCGCCGCGAGGTCGACGACGGTCTGGCCCCCGCAGCGCAGTTCGCGCTCGCCCGCGACGGTGAGCTCCTGGCGTTCGAGGCGTTCGGGACCGCCACGGACTCGACGAGGTTCTCGCTCTTCTCGTGCACGAAGGCCTGGATCGCGGCCACGGTGTGGCAGCTGATCGGAGAGGGGCTGCTGGGCCCCGACACCCGGGTCGTGGAGTTGCTGCCATCGTTCGGCTCGGCGGGCAGGTCGGCCGATGCGGTCCAGCGGCTCACGCTCGAGCACGTGCTGACCCACACCGGCGGGTTCCCGTACGCGCCCCTGGGCCCGCCCACGTGGTCGGACCGCAGTGAGCGGCTCCGGGCCATGGAGCGCTGGCGGCTCAGCTGGGAGCCCGGCGAGCAGTTCGAGTACCACGCAACCTCGGCCCACTGGGTGGCCGCCGAGATGATCGAGACGGTCACGGGGCGCGACTTCCGGGCCGTGGTGCGCGAGCGGATCACCGAACCGCTGGCGCTGCCGACGTTCCTGCTCGGGCTGGGTGCCGAGGAGGCCGACGACGTGGCCGAGCTGGTGTCGGTGGGTGAGCTGCCGACCGAGGCCGAGCTCGTGGAACTGTTCGGGACCGCCGACCTGCCGCTGGGCGAGATCACTCCCGATGTACTGCTCGCCTTCAACGACCCGAGGCACCGGACGGTGGGCGTTCCGGGTGGTGGTGGACTGGGGACTGCCGCCGACCTGGCGCTGCTCTACCAGGCCCTGCTCCACAACCCCGACGGGATGTGGGACCCGCAGGTCCTGGACGACGGGACCCAGCACGTGCGCTGCACCCACCCGGTGCCGCTGACGGGGATCCCGAGCAACCGCACACTGGGGCTGGTGGTGGCCGGGGACGACGGCATGTCGTCGTTGCGGGGCATGGGACATGGCGTGTCGGCCCGGGCGTTCGGCCACAACGGCGCCGCCGGTCAGATCGCCTGGGCGGACCCGGGGTCCGGGCTGTCGTTCGGGTTCACGATCTCGGGCGTGGACCGGAACTTCCTGCGGGAGGCCCGGCGGACCGCCGGGATCGCATCCCGTGCTGCCGAGACTGCCAGCGCCTGACCGCACCCGGCACCCCCGACCGCACCCAGCACCGATATAGGGGTCGCGCGCGGCCTACGTGTCGCGCGCTGGAGCCGGAGAACCGGACGACGCGGGTTCAGCTCAGATGGGCCGTGTCGTTGAACCGCCGGACCCGCCAGCCACCGTCGGCGACGACGACGAGTTCGCTGATCGATCCGTTGTCCGCGGCCGAGAACTCGAAGACACCTGCGCCGGTGGCGGTGGACATCACCTGGCCGATCACCCCGCCGTGCACCACGGCGACGACCCGACCACCGGGGTGAGCGGCCACGATCCGGCCGATCCCGGCCCGGACCCGGGCCTCGAAGGCCGCGGCCGGCTCCGCGCCCGGGATGACGTCCCACCGCTGGGCCCGGAGCGCTTCGGCGAACAGCGGGTCGCCATCGGCCACCCGCTGGCGGAACCGGCCCTCCCACTCCCCCAGGTGGACCTCGCGCAGCTCGGCGATCTCGGTCACGGGCAAGCCGGTCGCCCGGAGCAGCGGGGCCGCGGTCTGGTGGGTCCGACGGAGGTTGGTGACCGTCACGCCGGAGAACCCGATGCCCGCAGCGTGCTCGGCGGCGAGCCGGCGGCCGACCGCCTCGGCCTGATCCCGTCCCTCGGGCGCCAGGTCGGGGTCACCCTGACCGTCGAGGAACGGGTGGGGCCGATCGGGATGCTCGGGCATGGTCGCCCCGTGGCGGACCAACAGGATCGTCGTCGCATCGGCGGGCGGCGCCCACGGCCGCTGGGGGATGCCCTCCGGGTGATCCTCGGCCTCGGGTGCGCCGCTCACTCGACCGGGGTGATCCCACACTCGTCGACCAGATAGGCCGTGACGCGCTGGCCGGCGGTGACCACGTCGTCGTTCCGCTGGGTCAGCTGACCGACCTGCGCGGGGTCGTCGGTGTCGACGGCGGCCAGCTCGTTCCAGTACCCGCTCATCGTGGCCAGATCGCCGGCGATCTCGGCGGGGGCGGCCGCCGACAGGCCGGCGACCTCCGAAGCGATGACGTCGAAGGACTCAATCGAGTTGGCGTCGACGCTGGCGAGGACCTGGTTGAAGGACTCGGCCCGCTGGCAGAACTCGCTGGTCCCCGAGGGCTCCGCACCGGGGGTCGCCGCCGGAAGAACAGTGGATGACGAGTCCGGGGCCGCTGAGGGAGCCGGATCATCGGTGGACGAGCACCCGACGAGCAGGAGGACCACTGCCACCGCCACCACCACCAGACCGCCCCGTCCCGAAAAACGGGACGGTCTGGCAAGTTCCACCCAACCAGTCGGCCCGTTGCGTCCCGAAAAACGGGACGGTCTGGCACAGACGGATTCGGACCTCCGTCCGGGGGTCGTGGCTGGGAAGGACACGACGCGGACCCTACCGCTCCGACCGCCACGCGCCGCCCGCTGTCCGGAACCCTCTGCCGGCGGCCCCGCTGCGCCGCATCGGGGAAACTCCGGACGACAGGGGCGCCCACCCCTCGCCGCCGCAGCGACCCTCAGCTAGACTGGAACGTGTTCTAGTTCGATTGGTCTGGCCGGCAGCCGCCGCCAGCCGCCCGGAGGTTCGCATGCCCACGACCGATGACGCCGGCAGGATCGTCCGCTCACCGTTCCCCATCCCCTTCGGCTGGTTCCAGGTCTGCTGGTCCGCCGACCTGAAGCCCGGGGACATCACCCCCCTCGACTACTTCGACCGGAAGCTCGTCGTCTGGCGGGACGAGGAGGGCGGCGCCCACGTCAACGACGCCTTCTGCCCGCACCTCGGCGCCCACTTCGCCTACGGCGGGAGCGTCCACGGCACCGACATCGCCTGCCCCTTCCACGGATGGCGGTTCGACGGCGACGGCCGCAACACGCTGATCCCCTACTCGGAGCGGACCAACAAGAAGGCCTGCGTCACCTCCTACCCGGTGACCGAACGCAACGGAATCATCCTGGCCTGGTACCACCCGCATGGCGACGCCCCCGCTTGGGAGATCCCGGACGTCCCCGAGTTCAACGACCCCGAGCACTACACACCGGTGGAGACCCGCGAGTACGTGATCGATGCCCCGTGGCAGGACCTGGCCGAGAACGGGGTCGACTCGGCCCACTTCCGCTACGTCCACCACACCGAGATGGTGCCCGAGTTGGAGAGCTACGAGACCGACGGCCCCCGGACGAAGATGCGTTCGATCCAGAAGTTCCCCACCCCCCGCGGGATCGTCGACGGACGGATCGACGCCGACTCCTTCGGCCCCGGCTTCAGCGTCATCCGATTCTCCGGGATCGTCGACACCGTCCTCATGGGTTGCAACACGCCGCTCACCCGCAACCGTTGCCACATGCGCTTCACGTTCACCGTGAAGAAACTCGGCGACGACGCCGCGGTCAACTCGACCGTCGGTCAGGCATTCGTCGACGAGATCGACAAGCAGGTCCAGGAGGACACACCCATCTGGCAGAACAAGGCGTTCCTCGCCCGACCGGCGCTGGCCGACACCGACGGCCCGTTCACACCCTTCCGTCGGTGGGCCGCCCAGTTCTACGCCGAGCCCGTCGACGACTCCCAACTCGTCTACGTCCCGGCGGAGACCCGGGAGTTCGAGGCCATCGAGACGGCGTCACGCCGGTTCGGTACCGACCCCTTCGCCGACTGAACCCGTCGACCTCAGCGCTGCGTCCACGACTGCGGCGGCACCGAGGCACTGGAGCGTCGCCCCCGGACCAGGCCCACCACGAGCAGGACCACGCCGACCAGGAACGACACCACCGAGACGCCGACCGCCGCCAGGAACCCCAGCGCCGGTCCGATCAGGCCCAGCGCGTCGTCGGTGCCGAACACCCGGCCGACCCGGACGCTGCCACCGCGACCGGCTCCGGGCTCTCCGGACACGGTGCACTCCAACGTGTAGGTCCCGGGCCCCAGGTCGACCTGACGCACCATTCGGACCTCCTCCGGTCCCTGCCGGAGGAACTCGGTCCCGGCGAGCGGCGCCTCGAGAGGGACCTGGTCCCCTTCGTCGTTGCGCAACGAGCAATCGGGGTCGCTCGCCGTCGTCGGGGAGATCGCCACACCGACGGTCATGGACGCATCACGATCCCGGTCGAGGGGCGCAGCGACCGTGAAGGTCAGCTCGCCGGGCAGCAGTGCCGAGTCCGGTCCGTCGACCACCACATCCCGCTGGAACTGACCGGCGTCGAACCGGCCGACCGTGAGCGCCGTCCCGGCGACACCGACGATCACGGACAGCGCCACCAGCACGGAACCCGCGATGACGAAGCCCCGACCGGGGCGGGACGGTGGCACCGCCTGAGGGATCGGCGCGCCCCACTGGTTCGGACCGGGTCCCGTCGGCGGCCCGGCGGGCGGCCCAGCGGGTGGCCCGGACGGAGGACCGGGGGGCAGCGAGCTCAGGGCTTCTCGCTCCCCACCACCCACATGGCGTAGAACTGCGCCGCGCCGCCGTAGGCGTGGCCGACCGCCACCCGGGCACCATCGATCTGGTGGTCGCCGGCCTGGCCCCGGACCTGCAGCGCCGCCTCGCCGAAGCGGATCATCCCGGACGCACCGATGGGGTTGGTCGACAGCACACCGCCGGAGCAGTTCACCGGCAGGTCGCCGGTCATCTGGGTGGTGCCGTCCTCGGTGAGCCGCCAGCCCTCACCCTCGGGGGCGAAGCCGAGGTTCTCGAGCCACATGGGCTCGTACCAGGAGAACGGCACGTACATCTCGACGACGTCGACCTGACGACGCGGGTCGGTGATCCCAGCCTGCGCGTAGACGTCGGCGGCGCACTCCTTGCCGGCATCCGGATTCACCTGGTCGCGACCCGACGCCGTAGCCGGCTCCGAGCGCATGGCCGTGCCGTGGATCCACGCCGGCGGGACCCCGGACGAGGCCGCCGAGGCCTCGGCGGCGTCCTCCGACGCGAGCACCAGGGCGATCGCTCCGTCCGAACCCGGGCAGGTCTCGGAGTAGCGGATCGGCTCCCACAGCATGAACGACTCCCGGATGGAGTCGAAGGTGATGTCTGGTTCGTGCAGGTGGGCATAGGGGTTCTTGAGCGCGTTCAGCCGGTCCTTGAGTGCGACCAGGATGCCGATCTCGTCGGGGGCGTTGGAGCGCCGGATGTACTCGCGGATGAACGGGGCGAAGTAACCACCTGCGCCAGCCACCAGCTGTTGCTGGAACGGGATGGGGAAGGACAGCGCCCACATGGCTTCGGACACGGACTGCTGCTGCCACGCGATCGTGAGCACACGGTCGTGCACCCCCGACTGGACGTGCGACGCCGCCACGATCGCCGTGGACCCGCCGACGGACCCGGCGGTGTGGACGCGGAACAGCGGCTTGCCGACCGCGCCGAGCGCCTCGGCCAGGTACGTCTCGGGCATCATCATGCCCTCGAAGAAGTCCGGGGCCTTGCCGACGACGATCGCATCGATGTCGGCCATCGTCAGGTGGGCGTCGTCGAGCGCCCGGAACACCGCCTCGCGGAGCAGTCCGGGCAGGGACACATCTCCGCGGACGGCTGCGTACTTGGTCTGGCCGACGCCGACCACGGCCACACGATTGCCTGCCATCAGTCTCCTCCCTCGAGGACGCACACCAGGTTCTGCTGGAGCAGGTGTCCGGCGGTCGCATGGGCCACGCCCCGCCCGACCGAGCCATCCAGGATCCGCGTGGCCACCTCGCCGAGCCGGATCAGCCCGGCGGCCATCATCGGGTTGGCGGCGAGCGCACCACCGGACGGGTTGAGTTGCACTCCGTCATCCAGGCCGAGTCCGTCGAGCACGAGTTGCTCCTGGTGGGTGAACGGGGCGTGGACCTCGGCGACGTCGAAGGTGCCCTCCACACCGGCGTGCTGTGCGGCGATGGCCACCGACGGAGCCGTCGTCAGGTCGCGCGCCCCGATCTGGTGACCGTCGATCCGGTGGTCGATGCCGCGGATCCAGGCCGGGCGGTCCACCCAGGCCCGGGCCCGGTCGCCTGCGGCCAGCACGACGGCCACCCCGCCGTCCGAGATGGGCGGGCAGTCGTGGACCCGCAAGGGGTCCGACAGCATCGGCGCCGCGAGCAGCTCGTCCACCGACGCCGAGCCGACGACCTGGGCGTGGGGGTTGGAACGGGCGGCCTCACGGTTGCGGTGGGCGACCTCGGCCATCTGCCGTTCGGTGATCGCACCGGCGTCGAGCATCGCCCGGGCCTGCAGGCCGGCGTACGCCACCGAGTCCGGCCACAGCGGCCCCACGTAGTACGGGTCGAGCATCCGGCTCATCACCCGGGGCAGGTCGCCCGGCGACGCCTTGGAGTAGCTGTAGACCAGCGCCGTGTCGGCAGCACCCGTCTGGATCTTCAGCCAGGCCTCGTACAGCGCCCAGGCGCCGTCCATCTCGACGTGGCTCTCCATGATCGGTGGCCAGGCGCCGACCGCGTCCAGCGTCATCACGAAGCTGAACGCCTGTCCGGCGAGGTAGTCCGAGCTGCCCGAGCAGGTGAAGCCGATGTCCGCGATGGACGCACCGATCTGGTCGAGGGCCTGCCGGATCACCGGCTGGATCATCTCGACCTCGTTGAGCTCGGTGGCCGCCCGGCGGTGCCGGCTCTGGGCCACGCTGACGATGGCGACGTCCCGCATCACATGTGTCCCTTCAGCTGCTCGGCGGGCACGTCCGGCTCGTCGATCGGCCGCCAGTAGCGGATGTTCTCCATGCTCGTGGTCAGGTCCGCATCGTCGACCCAGACCGGCTCGACACGCATCCCGATGCGGACCTCGTCGTGGGCGATCTCGCCCATGGTCCCGTAGAGGGACACCGCCGCACCGTCGGGGAGGAAGAGCGCCGAGACGAACGGCGTGGGGGGCGCATTCACACCGAAACCGATGTGGACCACGCAGAACGAGGTGATCGTCGCCTTCGGTCCCACCTCGACCTGCTCGGTGGTCCGCAGGCCCGACACCGGTGAGACACCCCGTGGTGGCACGTACACCTCACCCGTCTCCGGGCAGCGCTCGCCCAGGATCCGCTTCTCGGCGAGCCCCCGCAGGAACCGCGAGGTGGCGAGCCCGGGCGAGTAGTCGTAACGCATGGAGGCCGGGACGACCTGACGCTGGACGGGATCGTCGCCCAGGTCGACCGGCACGCTCGGCACCGGCTGGGTCCAGAGACCCTCGGGCAGCGTCGAGACGCTGCGGTCCTCGCTCGGATCGATGCTCACGATGCTCCTCCGTCCAGTTCGAAGCACTCGATGTCGGTGATCGCCCCCGTGGGCTCATCGGCCCACCGGATCCGCACCCTCGCCCCGGTGGCGACCGAATCCGGGCCGGGAGCATCCACCACGTGGAGCAGCGAGGTGTCCGCCCCATCGAGCCGGATCAGCGCGAGCGCGTGCGGCGTCTGCAGCGGCTGGCCCTCGCGCACCTCGGGCACCCAGCTCCACGAGGTGATCTCGCCGGCGTCGCCCACCTCGACGAGCTCCTCGAGCGGCGCCCCGGTTCGGGGGTCGTACTCGACCGGCGGACACACCACCCGCCCGCTGGTGTCGCGGATCCCCAGCACCGTGCGGTTGCGCAGCGCCGTGACGAACGCGCCCACGACCGGCCCCGTCGTGCGGTTGAACGGGTACTCGATCACCAGTGGCGCCCGCAGCAACTCGCTGCTGTCGGCGCCGTCCATCTCGTCTGCAGCCACTGTCACCCCCGAGGTCCGGCCTGCGGGCACAGACTAGAACAGGTTCCAGTTTCTGGCGAAGTCACCCCGACTGGGACCGGCTGGAGCGGCGGGACGGAGCGATCAGGCATCCACTCGACGCAGGACGTTGCGGTCGGTGTGGTGGAACAGGTCGTCGAACTCGGCCATCCGGAGGACGGTGTCCTCGTCGTAGGAGAACTCGTCGTCACCGATGCGCACCGTGCACTCGTACGAGACCGTCGACGCGCGCTGCGACAGGTACCGGTTCTCGATGATCCCGTAGACCGGATCGCCGGCCTCGGCCCGCAGCGTGAACTCCCGACTGTCGGCCGACGTGGTCGCGGCCGCCAGGACCACCGTCCCCCGGGGCACCATGAACCCCCGCATGACCGTGCCGGAGTCCGCACACCAGAGCCAGTAGCCGATCTCGGTGTGGAACGGGTCCTCCTCGTCGCCACGCCAGGCCGCCATGCGGTAGTCCAATCCGTAGAGGTGCTGGTCGCCGTTGTCCACCGGGCCGAACGGGCTGAACGTCAGGCGCTCCCGGTACACGGTCTCGGCTGATTCCTGCTCGGCGTGGTGGAACGAGAAGTCCACTCCACCCTCGCCCTCCCAGGTCCCCACGAGGCCCCGGAGCGGCCCCAGCTTGTCGAACTCGTCGAACGGCACGACGGACCTCCTGATCCCGACTGCGCGCTGCAGCGGCGTGGCCACCCTAGACAGGCGACCACGGTCGACGCGCCCGACTACCGCAGCACCCCCGACAGCGGGCCTACGCTCAGGCCATCGGGCCGGGCGGCCCGGGATCCAGAGGTGATGACGTGACCGACCTGCCACCCATCCCCGGCCGCGACGACCCGACCCTTCCCGCCGGCCCACCGACCGCACCCCCACCCGGCCCGCCGACCACACCCCCACCCGGCCCACCGACCACACCCCCACCCGGCGGCTTCACGCCACCCCCACCCGGCCCGCCCGGGTCCTTCGCTCCCCCGCCCGGTGGGTACGCGCCGCCACCCGCTCCTCCGAGCCCGTCGGCCGGGTCGAACGGCCTCGCGATCGGCTCGCTGGTCTGCGGGATCGTCGGTCTGGCGACCTTCTGGTTGTGCGGACTGGGAGCCCTGGTCGGGATCGCAGCCGTCGTACTCGGTCTCGTGGGCCTCAGCACGGCCGCCAAGCAGCCCGACCGGGGCGGTCGCGGACTCGCCATCGGCGGCATCGTCACCGGCGCCCTGGCGATCCTGGCCTCGATCGCCTTCGTGCTGGCGGTGTTCGTCCTGGCCGACTCCTCGGGCGACCTCTCGGAGATCAACTCGGACCCCTCCGACGGGTTCTGCGATCAGGGTCGGTACCTCCAGGACCCCGACTGCTCCGGCAGCTTCGACCCCGACGACCTGAACTCGGATCCGCCCGACGGGTTCTGCGACGAGGACCGATTCCTGCAGGACCCCGACTGCTGAGACGTGCAGCGGCGGGTGCCGGTCACTTCACCCGCGGCGCCGACTCCCACAGGGTCGGACCGTACGGCGAGGTGACCGTCAACCGGCCGTCGTTGCGGACCGTCAGACGATCCGCCCCCTTGAACCCGGTGCCGAAGTCCCGGAGCATCGGCCCGCCCGGTACCCGGACGACGAGCTCGCCGAACTGACCCATCGCCAGTTCGGCCCGGCCCGACGGATGCAGTGTCCCGGAGGTCCACACCACGCGGGAGTCGCGGCGCCGGTACAGCACCAGGTTGCCGTCGGTCTGCATGAGCAGCTCGTGGCTGCGGTCGGCCGAGAACAGGGCGCGGCCCGCCGGGAGCACCTGGCCGTACCAGAGCCCGTCGACGATCGGCTGCGCACCGTTCGAGACCCAGATCGTCGTGTACTGCGACAGCTGCCGTCCGGGCCCCCAGTAGCCGGAGACCACCCGGAACGAACCATCGGCGTCCAGCACCAGCCGTTCCACGCCGCCCAGACCCACACCGGACCGCCAGAGCCTGACGTTCCCCGGGGACCAGATCTCGATGTCGCCGTCGACGCCCAGCACCATGCGGGATCCCGGCACGTTGGTCCCGCTGGCCCAGCGGACGGCCCCGCCGGGAGCCCGTGCGACCAGGTTGCCGTCGGTCTGCATGACCAGCGTCGCACCCGCATGGGCGAGCGAGCCGCCGCCGGCGAGCGTCTGGCCCTCGAGCAGGTCCCGTTGCGGGCCGCTCACCGACCCCAGCACTCCGGTCAACTGCGGGTTCGACCCGAAGTGGTGCCAGCCGCGCTGGCCGAGCGACCCCGTGTTGGACACGTAGGAGCTGACCCGGGAACCCAGCCCGTTGTACCCGGCGACGGTGACGCGCACACCGGTCGGCGTGGCCGTCACGATCGGGGTGTTCTGGAGCACGACGTCGGTGGGGATCGTCGTGATCACGCCGAAGGTGGAGCCGTCGAGCACCACCAGGCCCCCTTGACGGGCGGGGACGAACAGGTCCTGACCACCGTCGCCGTCGACGTCGGCCGTCGTGATCGACGTGCCGGTCGTGAAGGCGATGAGCGCACCGTAGGAACGCAACGACGTCCCCGAGTCCCGCTGGATCGCGCCGGTCGACGGGTCCAGTGCATAGACCCTCGGGTAGGTGGTCCCACCGTCGGCGACCCCGACGACGGCCAGCACACTGGGACGGCCGCCACCGGTCAGGTCGGCGAACGACACCGCCGTGTCGACGTGGCCGGCCAGTGCCGGCGACGCCCAGAGCGGCCGGCACGCGGCGTCGTAGCCGAGCACCTGGTTGGCTCCCCCGCCGAACTGCACCGGCCCGGTGGAACCGAACGCGATCACCGGCCGACCGTCGACCTGGGCGATCGCCGGGGTCGAGTTGTTGTACCCCGACACCCGGTAGGTGTCGCCGTTCGCGAACTGCGTCGCGCTGCACACCTGCTTGCCGTCGGCGGTCAGAACCCGGAGGATCCCGCCGTTGCGATCACCGGGCACACCGGAAGCGCTCGTGTCGGAGGAGAACACCACCTGCGGCGTGCCGATGCCGTAGAGGTCGGCCACCGCCGGTGTGGCCATCGTCGAGTCGGCGTTGAAGAAGCCCCAGTTCTGGGCCCCGGTCGCGGCGTTGACCGAGTGGACCTGCATGGAGGACGACCCCGCGAAGCCCTGCCACTGGCCGCCCACCCGGGCGAGCGTCATGCCCGAGAGCATGAAGCCCGCACCCTGCAGGTTGGTCGTCGGGTTGGAGTCCCACACCCTTCGGCCGGCGGCGTCGAACTTCAGGTAGCGGGGGTAGCGGGTGTGACCGTCCTGGGCGACCGGCACGTACACGTTCGAGCCGTCCGAGGACAGGGGGGCACGGGTCGGTTCGAACCCCGTGGACGCCGACGACCAGCCCGACCGTGGAGCGCCGTTGTCCAGGTCGAAGGCCCGGAGCCGGCCGGTCACCTCGGCGGCGACGACGAACGGGTCACCCCCGTTGTCGACCAGGACCGGCGACGAGGTGCTGACGGCCTGACCGGCCGTGATCTGCTGCGACCAGGACTGGGTGAACCGGGGCTGGACGGCGGAGGCCATCGGCGGGACCTCCGCCGGTGCGTCGGCGCCGGCCTCGTCGACGATGCCGTGCGGGGCGACGACCGCGAACCCGGCGATGAGGAGGACTGCGGCGGCGAGTCGTTGGTGCATCTCGGTCCTCGGCCTGCCCGGACCGTCCGGACCTGCCGAGGGTTCATCGACATCCCCGGCCCGGGACCTGAGTTCCCTCCGGTGTGACGTCCGGCCCGGGCCCCGCCCGGTTCCGGTCACGGGTCGAGCGTCGGGACCAGCGGACCCCAGCGTCGGTGCCGAACACAGCCCCACCACACACCGGCACCGTACGCCACGTCGTCCAGCACCCCGAGCGGGAGGTCGGTCGGGGAACCTCCCGCTCCGGCGGATCGGGAGCGATCGAGCACCGCCACGACCAGCGCCAGGGCCCCGGCCCTCCGGATCCGTCGCGAGCAGCAGGAGCCGACCAGCACCAGGGGCCACCAGGTCCGGACCAGCGCCCCGGCGAGGGAGCGGCCGGCGGCCAGGTGCCCGCGGCCCACCATGGCGACCGCCTCCGACGCCGGAAGGTCGTCCAGTCGACGCGCCAGCGCGGCCCCGGTCCCTCCGGCCACCAGCAGGGCTGCGCCCGGGTGCCCCGCCAGGACGAGGAGCCACACCAGGAGGCTCCAGCGGGAGGCCCGCCAGGGCGCGACCGAACCGGGGTGCCGGCGGTCCAGGGCCGCGGCGGCCGTGCCGTACTCGAACCGCTGGCGGAGCCACTTCCCCACGTCGGGCCGGGGCGGGTGGAACACGACCGACGCCGGCTCGTACCGGACGGTCCAGCCACGATCGGCGAGTCGCCACTCCAGGTCGACGTCCTCCCCGAAGCGGAGCTCCACATCGAAGCCGCCGACGTCCAGGTAGGCCGCCCGCCGCAACAGGAGGGCCGCCGCCGGGACGTATGCGACCCGGGTGCCGGCTGCCACCGGGGCCGGGACATCACCCAGATCGAGCGGTGAGCGCCGGGACTCGTACCCGGCGAGGCGCCCCGAACCGGCCGGGTCGGCTGCGGTGCGGACCCGTGCGGCCACCGCTGCGACCACCGGGTCGGCGAGGTGCGCGAGCAGCGGTTCGAGCCAGCCGACCGTCACCACGACGTCGGAGTCAACGAGGACCACCACCTCGTGACCGGCGAGCCGGATCCCGGCGTCGCGCGCGGCCGCCGGCCCCCGGGAGCGTTCCAGACGCAGGTACGAGGCCCCGAACCGTTCGGCGACCTGCTCGTGCGCCGCAGCGTCGAGCGAGCCGTCGTCCACCACCACCACCTCGGCCACGCCGCCGGCCCGGTCGATCGACTCCAGCAGTGACGCCAACTGCTCCGGGCGGTCACGGACGGGCACGACGACGGTGCAGGCCGGTGGGGCCCCACCGGCTACCTGGTCAACCGGTCCGCTGCGGGGATCGGGGTGGACGACACCGGCGTCGAGCAACCGTCGGAGCAGCGCGCCGCCGACCCCGGCGGACCCCTCGGGACCACGCGGCCCGGGGACATCGAGGTCCTCGCCCCCGACCAGGGACTGGAACCACCGGCCACCGCCGGCGGTCAGGCGGAAGAGACGCAGCGGGGACCCGCCGATCAACGTCCGTCCGTCCGGGAGGAGCCGGGTCGACGGATCGGGCCGGTAGCGCACGGCGACGGCGGTTCAGACCGCGGTCATGCCGCCGTCGACGGCGAGCACGGCGCCGGTGACGCCCGAGGCCGACGGATCGCACAGCCACGCCACCGCCGCGGCGACCTCATCGGGGTCGATCAGTCGGCCGATCGGGTGGTGCGAAGCGAAGTCGGACGGTGCGTCCAGGTCGTAGACGGCGGCCGACGCCGCCAGGATCTCGGTGTCGGTCGATCCGGGGGCGACCGCGTTGACCGTCACGCCGCTGTCGGCCAGGTCCGCCGCCAGGCTCCGGACCAGCCCGACGACGGCATGCTTGGCCGCGCTGTAGGCGCCCAGGTGCAGGAGCCCACGGCTCGACGCCGCCGAAGCGACGGCGACGATGCGACCCGACCGGGGTACCGGACGCTCCAACAGGGCCGGCACGGCGGCCCGCACCGTGTTGAACACGCCCCGGGCGTTGACGTCCACCAGCACGTCCCAGACGGCGTCCGGCGTCTCCCAGAGCGGCACCCCGCCCCACACCACCCCGGCGGCGGCGACCACGACGTCGAGGCGGTCCAGGTCGGCCACGACCTGCGCCAGCGCCTCGCCGTCCCGCACGTCGCAGACCACGCCCTCGGCGTCCGGGCCGCACGCGTCGACCGTCGCCTCGAGGTCGGCGAGCGTGGCGAGTGGGTAGTCGAGCCGCGCCAGGTCCTCGCAGCAGTCCACGACGACGACCCGGTGACCGCTCGCCGACAGCCGACGGCACACTGCGGCGCCGATGCCTCGGGCGCCGCCGGTGACCAGGGCGACGGGGGCGGTCACGTCGGCGCTCCCGAACGAGACGCCGACGGGTCGGCAGGCGATTCCACGTCCGACAGCGTCGCACGCCAGGCCTGCACTGCGCCCGCCAGGTCATCGACGAGCATGGCGACGATCCGCTCGCCCTCCTCCGCCGAGGCCGGCGTCGGATCACCGAGCACACCCGTCGGGCTGACCTCGGCCAGCCCATCGGCCTCGACGACCTCGCGGATCTCGCGCCACCGGGCCGTGGACCCCGGGACGGCACGGTCGACCCGGACCACCTCGGGGTGCAGGTGCAACAGCACCGAGGTCTCGGTGCGACCGGCGTGCGAGTCGCCATCGGGCACACGGGGATGCCAGACCAGGACGTCGCGACCCTCGCGGCGAAGTCGCGCCGCCGCCCGGGTCGTGGCCTCGACGTTGCCACCGTGGCCGTTCACCAGGACCACCCCCGAGAACGGCCGCGGTCGCGCCGCCCCGGGAGGCGGCAACGCGGACCGGACCAGTTCGACCAGGACCGACTCCAGCGCCGCGGTGCCGATCGACAGCGTGCCCGGGAACCCCTGGTGCTCGCCGGATGCACCGATCGTCACCGCCGGCGACACGACCAGGTCCGGCTCCCGCTCGGCGAGTCCGGCGGCGAGCGCCACGGCGATCCGGGTGTCGGTGTCGAGCGGGAGGTGCGGCCCGTGCTGCTCGCAGCTGCCCAGCGGGACCACCAGCACCGCACCCGTCGGCACCTCCGGCCAGGTCATGGCCGCCAGGTCGTTCACCCGTCGGTCGCCGGTTCCGACGGTACGGCCTCCAGGTAGCCCCAGGCCCGGAGCTGCTCGACGATCAGCGCCGCCGCCCGGTCCGGGGGGAGCTCGACGGTGCGCGGCGGCGTCCGCTCGACCATCGCCCCGGTCAGTTCCACCACCCGCTCCAGGGCGGCGGTCCCCTGCGGGGGCGGTTGGACCCGGGTGGGAGGCACCCACGGCCGCGTCGTCACCGTTGGCGGGACGACCAGGCCGGGAGCGGCCACGACCTCCACCGGGACGTCACCCGCCCGCAGGGTCGCGGCGAGCGAGGCCCGGCGCAGCTCCGCCACCGAGCCCTCCACCGAGACCACGCTCGGGGCATCCACGACGAGCCGTTCGCGACGACCGCCGTCGAGGCGCCGGGTGGCCCGCAGCGTTCCGGGCCCCTCGGTGCCGACCTCGACGAGTCCGAGGGCCTGGGCGGCACCGAGCGCTCCGGCCACGAAGGCCGGGACCGAGCCCGACCCGCGGTCGAGGGAGTGGTCCCCGCAGACGACCACGTCGGCACCGAGCCCGGCCAGGGTGGTGGCGAGCAGACCGGCCACGTCGGCGCTGTCCGGCGCACCCGTGGCGTCGATGCGGACGAGTCGATCGACCCCGGCCGCAGCGAACTCCCGCAGCACCGGGTCCGCCCGGTCCGGGCCGCAGCAGACGACCACGCTCTCGGCGGACCACGAGTCCGCCAACTGCAGCGCCAGCTCCACCGCCGCCCGGTCGGCCGCCGAGCACCCGAGGGTCGTCGACGGCGTGACGGCACCGGTGAGTCGATCCACCCCGGGGCGCAGGTCGACCAGCTTCACGCACGCGGCGACGATCACGACCGCTCAGCTCCGGTGGAACACGACCCCGTGCCCACCCTCGGGGTAGGTCCAGGAGATCGCGCCCTCCTCGTTGCACACGAGGTAGCAGGTCCCGCACTCGAAGCACTGCTCGTAGTTGAACAGGATCCCGCCGGCCGCCGTGGGCACGAACAGGTTCGCCGGGCACGCCGTGATGCACCCCCGGGTCGTGCAGTCACGACAGACCGTGTCGTCCACGGTGATGTGGGCCCGGTCCGCGTCGACGCGGAACTCGACAGTGGCCATCCGGGCCTCGAAGCTGATCTCGGGGTAGGTCGAGTCGGTCACGGTCGCTCCAGCATCGCTCACCCGAACGCCCGGAGCGCACGCAGGCCCTCCCGGACGGCGTCCCGGGCCCGCACCCCGTGCCGCCGCATCTGCGTCCGCACGATCCGCCGGACACCCGGCTTGGGCTCGGGGTTCCGGACGGTGAACAGGTCCTCCATCACCCCGCACGCGACCGCCGGCAGGCCACGCTGGGCCAGGTCGCCCATGACCAGGTGGGGTGCCGCCCGCAGCTTGCGGTGATCGGCCAGGACGAACGACGACTCGAGCGCCCGCCGGTAGGCCGCCAGCGCAGCGGCCGACGTGTCGTTGCGGGCGATGCACTGCGCCGCCGCCCGCCCGGCGGCCGCGCCGGAGCCGATCGCGAAGTTCACACCCTCCAGCCAGATGCCGGCGGCCAGGCACATGGCGGCGGCGTCACCGGCGACCAGGATCCCGTCGCCGACGAGCTCGGGCATCATCTCGTAGCCCGCCTCCGGGATCACGTGGGCCGAGTACTCGAGCACCTCGCCGCCCTCCACGAGCGGGGCGATCGCCGGGTGCGCCTTCAGGCGGCGGAGCAGCTCCTCGGGACGGTCGCCGCCCGCCGCCAGCGCCGGGAGCGACAGCACCAGTCCCACGGCGACCGACGTGGCGTTCGTGTAGACGAACCCTCCCCCCGGCACGTCGCCGGTGCAGCCCAGGATCTCGATGTCCACGCCCTCCTCACCGCGGACGCCGAACCGCTCGTCGATCACCTCACGGGGCAACGAGATGGTCTCCTTCACCCCCACGGTGAAGTTCGCGGCGTCGGTGTGCGGGTACATCCCCGCCTCCTTGGCCAGGAACGAGTTCACCCCGTCGCAGGCGATGACCACCGGTGCCCGGAGGTCGCCGTCGGGCCGGTCGGTGCGGACGCCGACGACGCGGCCACCCTCGCGGATCAGGCCGGTGGCCGTGGTCGAGCACACCAGCGACGCCCCAGCATCGACCGCCAGTCCGGCGAGCCAGGCGTCGAAGTCGGGTCGGAACGTGGTCGCACCGTTGAACGGAGCCGCGCCCCACCCGGGATGGCGGAAGTCGACCGTCAGCGCCCGGTCGTCGTGGATCAGCATGGTGCTGCGCCGGGTGACCCACCGCTGGACGGGCATCTGCTCCCACCACCCGGGGACGAGCGTGTCCAGGATCCGCCCGTAGACCACCCCGCCGTACATGTTCTTGGAGCCCGGCGTGGGTCCCCGCTCCAGCAGGCACACCGACCGGCCGGCGCGGGCCAGCTCGAGCGCGGCGGCCGAACCCGCCGGGCCGGCGCCGACGACGATCGCGTCGAAGTCGCTCACGATGCCGCCGCCCCCTCGGACCGGAGCAGGCGGAGGAGCTCCACGACGGTCGCGTTCGCATCCGAGACGATCGCCAGGTCCGCCATCGACATCATCGGGCAGTGCGGCTCGGTGTTGACGCTGACGATGTGGTCCGGGTCCCCCAGTCCGGCGGTGTGCTGGACCGCCCCGGAGATGCCGAACGCCAGGTACAGCGACGGGTCCACGACCACGCCCGTCGTCCCGATCTGTCGTTCGTGACCGACCCAGCCCCGGTCGGTCACCACTCGCGTCGCCCCCATGGCGGCGCCGATCAGCTCGGCCAGATCGGCCAGCTCCCCGAACCGCTCGGGCGAATCCAGTCCGGCTCCTCCACCCACCAGCCGGGGCGCCTCGGCCAGGTCCATCGTGGCGACGTCGGGTCCGAGCAGTTCGACCACCTCGGCGTCCCGGTGTCCCGCCGGGGCGGCCTCGACGGCCTCGGCCGCGGGTCCCGAGCCGTGCTCGTGCGACTCGGGTGCCGACAGTCCCGGTTGCACCGTCACCACGACGGGGCCGCTCAACGCAACCTCGACCATGACGGATCCACCCCACCGGGCGGCGACGAGCCGGTCGTCACGAACCTCCACGACCCCGGCCACGAGCGGGAGACCGAGCGACGCGGCCACCCGCGGAGCCAGGTCGCGGCCGTCGGGTGAACCGGGCAGGACGACGATGCGCCCGTCCCCGACGAGCTCGGCGACAACCGGCGCCCAGCGTCCCGGTGCGAACCCGGGCGTGTCCCAGGCCCGGACCCGGGCGGCCAGCGACCCGAGCTGTTCGGCCGCCCGGTCGGCACCGGCGCCGACGACCAGGACCTCACCACCGGCGGCGGCGACCGCATCGAGCGACCCCGCCGGGAGCGTGCCGTCGCGGACGGGCAGCACGGCCACGGTGGACGTCACGGGACCCTGACCGGTTCGCGCTCAGCGGCCGGGACCGCGGCGCCGACCCGCTCGCCGTCGATGACGGCGGCGTGCGCCCGTCGTGCGGCCACGGCGTCACCCACCCGCTCGACGGGCAGCCCCCGGGCACGGAGCTCGTGGTAGAGCGCGTCGGCCGGGGTGGAGGGCACCGCCAGGACCAACCAGTCGACGGTCCGTTCCTCGGAGCTCCCGGTCGGGTGGTGCTGGAAGGTGACGGTCCGGCCGTCCACCGACATCGGCACCAGCTCGGTGGACTGCCGGATGCCCTTCGACTCGGCCCGGATCCACCAGTTCTCCAGGTCGAGGGTGATGCCCAGGTCCTGGCCCACCACCATGCCCGGGCTGACCACCTCGACGTGGCAGCCGCGGTCGGCCAGCAGTTCGGCCACCGACGTGGCGTGGTGGAACCCGAGCTCGTCGAGCACCACGACGTTGCCGGTCGGCTGCACCGTCCCCTCCAGCACGTCGCGGACGTCGACGATCCACTCGGCGTCGCCCGGCGCCCACCACGGACGGGACGGCACCGACCCCGTGGCGACGACGACGGTGTCGGCGCCGCGGGACTCGACCTCGTCGGCGGTGGCCTCGACGCCGTACTCGATCTGCACGCCGAGCCGGCCGCACTCGTGGAGCTGGTTGCGGACCAGGTCGCCGAACTCGGCCCGGTTCGGGACCGTGGCCGCCAGCCGGACCTGCCCGCCCGCGGCGGACGACCGCTCGAGGACGGTCACCCGGTGCCCGTTGCGGGCGGCGGCGATCGCGGTCTGGAGGCCCGCCGGACCGGCGCCGATCACCAGCACCCGCCGGCCCAGCCGGACCGGCCGGGCGCGGCCGACGCCGAGGGACTCCCGACCGGCGGCCGGGTTCTCGATGCAGCCGAGCCAGCGGTTGAGCCCCATGCGGCCCACGCACTCCTGGTTGCAGGACAGGCAGAGCCGGGTGTCGTCGGTGTACCCGGCCCGGGCCTTGGCGACGAACTCCGGGTCCGCGATCTGCCCGCGGACCACGCCGACCAGGTCGCACTGGCCCTCGGCGAGCGCCCGTTCGGCCTGGAGCGGATCCTTGAACCGGCCGACGCCGACCACCGGCAGGTCGACCGCCTCCCGGATCGCGGAGGGGATGAACATGGAGTACCCCGGCGGGATGTGCATGGAGGCCTCGATCATGAACAGCGACGCCGTCGCCACCCCGATCGAGGTGTTGATGTAGTCCACCTGACCGGTGGCCTCGACCATCCGGGCGACCTGCACGGCCTCGTCGATCGTGGTGCCTCCCTCGATCAACTCGTCCCCGCACAGCCGGACGCCCAGCGCCAGGTCCGGCCCGATCACCCGACGGACCTCGGCGACGATCTCGAGGAGGATCCGGGCCCGGTGCTCGAGTGGACCGCCGTACTCGTCGGTGCGGTGGTTCGTGGCCGGGGACAGGAACCCCCGCACGATCGAGCTGTGTGAGCACTGGAGCTCGACGCCGTCGAAGCCGCCCTCGGCGCAGTGCCCGGCGACCAGCCCGTACGAGGCGACGATCTCGCTGATCTCGGCGTGCGACACCGCCTTGGGGACCTCACGGAACAGCGGGTCGGCCACCGGGGACGGCGCCCAGACGGGCAACCGCGAGTACATGGAGCTCGCCTGACCGCCGTTGTGGTTGATCTGGGCGAGGATCGGCACGCGGTGCCGGTGGACGGCCTCGGTGATGCGCCGGTACCCGGGGATCACCTCCGGGTGGAACCCGTGGATCAGCTTCTCGTAGGGCCAGTCGGTCGGGTGGGTCGAGTGCTCCTCGGTGATGATGAGCCCCGCCCCGCCGGCGGCCCGGGCCGCGTAGTACGCGGCGTGCTGCTCGGTCGGCAGGCCGTCCCGGGCGTAGTTGGTGAGGTGGGCCGAGAAGACGATCCGGTTGCGGACCGTGACGGGACCCAGTTGCAGCGGCGACCAGATGAGCTGCTCGGGCATGGGGGCAGGCTACGACCCGAGCGCGCGGACCGGAAAGCCGATCCCGTCGGTCGACCGACGGATCAGGCGGGGCGACGACGCCCGCGGAGCAGGGCCGTGGCGACCCCGGCGACGGTCGACGCCGCCGCCGCCGCTCCACCGGCCACCGCCACGACACGACCCCAGAGGAAGTGCCCGGGACCGCCGTCCGGCAGGTCCATGACGGTCCGGTCGCTGTCGACGTAGACGTCGCCGACGGGCTCGAGCCCGAACCCGACGAACCGTCCGTTGCGGACGTGTCCGTAGAGACCGCCCGGGAGCGCGACGGCGACGTCCTCGTGGGTCCGGAACGCCGAGTCCGCCGCCTTGGCCAGGTCGACGGCCTGGGCGATGGTCCGCTCCAGCACCTCTTTGGTGGTGTTCAACATCGTCGCCTCCGCGCCCGGCCCGTGTGCCGTTCCTGCCACGGCACGCTGAACTCCCCTCAGGGTACCCGGGTCACGGTGCGAGCGATAGACCCCCACACACCGGTCCGGCCGCCCCGCTCGCGTCGGCGGGGTCAGCGGCCGAGGGCGGCCCGACGGCCCTCGAGGACCGCCTCGTGGACGGTGCGCGGCGCCACGGCGTCACCGATGACGACGACGTCCCGACCGTCCGCCCGCGGCTCGAGCGACGCCGGGAGCCGGTGGCCCGCGTCGACGACGGCGACGACCTCGATCGACGAGCGACGCGCCGTGAACCGGTCCTCGAGCGTCGCCCCGAGCGGGGTGACCTCACGCAGCAGGCTGCGGCGGTGGAGCACCACGCCGGCCTGGGCCAGCCGGGCGTTCGCCGGCGCCAGATCTCCGGCCCGGGCCAGTTCGTTGCCCACGATGAAGTCCTGCGTCGCCAGGTGGACGACCCGCCCGGTCGGGGCGAGCACCTCGGCGACGCCGACACCGATCGGTCCACCGATCGGGTCCCAGACGAGGACGGCACCGTCCGGGAGCGACGCGCCGCCGTCGGCCAAGACCTCGGTCGGGGTCCAGCACCTCGTCGCCCGGTCCACCGGGACGCCGGTCGATCCGTCGGACCCGCCGACGGCGAACACCACCTCGAGTCCGTCGCCGATCCACTCCTCGATCAGCTCGGTGGTGGCCGCGACGCCGGTGGTCACCTCGACCCCGGCGCGGACGCACTCGTCACGGAACCACGACGCCAGGTCGGCGAACCGCTCCCGGCCGGGCAGTCGGGCGATCGTGGCGAGCAGGCCACCGGGCTCGTCGGACTGCTCGACCACGCGGACGGCGCGGCCCCCTCCGGCCGCCACCCTCGCCAGCTCCAACCCGGCGGGCCCGCCGCCGACGACCACGAGGGCGGGGCCTCCCCCGGACGACGATCCACCGTCTCGCTCCCGGACGTCGAGTTCGACCAGTTCCGGCTCGTCGAGCTCGTGGCCCGTCGACGGGTCCACCGTGCAGCTCACGATGGGGTTGCGGTTGTCCCGCACCGCGCACTGCTGGTTGCAGAGCACACAGGGCCGGATCCGCTCCGGGGTCCCCGAGCGCAGCTTGTCGACGAGACGGGCGTCGGCGAGCTGGGCCCGGGTCATCTCGACCGCGTCCGCCACCCCGTCGTCGACGGCCCACGTCGCCTGGCCGACGTCCACGATCGACCCCTGGGCCACCACGGGGACTCGACCGTCGGTCGCCGGGTGCACGGCCTTGCGCACCGACCGGCACAGGTCCAGGTTGAACCCGGGCGGGGTGTGTCCGTCGGGCCGCGTGGACCCGACCGAGTAGATCGACCCGCGCACCACCGTGAGCAGGTCGACCCGCCCCGCACCCGTGACCAGTTCGACCGCCAGTCCGGGCGCCTGTTCCGGGGTGATCCCCGCCCACGGTGCGAGTTCGTCGCAGGACAGTCGCAGCGCCACCACCGCATCCGGTCCGACCGCCGAGCGGACCGACTCCAGGACCCGGGTCGCAAAGCGGGTGCGGTCCTCACCCCAGGCGTCGCCGCGGGTGTTCGTGAGACCCGACAGGAACTGTCGGACCAGCGAGTGCTGGCCGGCGTTGACCTCGACCCCGTCGCATCCCGAATCGACGGCGAGGGCAGCCGCCCGGGCGAACCCGTCGATCACCGCCTCGATGTCGGACTCCTCCATCTCCTTGGGGACCTCGCGGGTGTTGACCTCCGGGACCGGCGAGGGGGCCCACAGCTCCCGCTGGCTCCAGTGCGAGGTGCCCTGCCCGCCGCTGTGACCGATCGCCGCCAGGACGAGCGCACCCTCGTCGTGGCAGGCCGTCGCGACCTCGGCCCATCCGGGTCCGCAGTCCTCGGCCAGCGGCGCACGTTCCAGCGGCCAGTCCGAGGGGTGGACCGACGCCTCCTCCGTCACGATGATCCCGGCGCCACCGGCGGCCCGACGCCGGTAGTACGCGACGTGCCGGTCCGAGATGGAGCGGTCCCGCCCCAGGTTCGTCTCGTGGGGTCCGAACACCACACGGTTCCGGGCCGTACGCGAGCCCACGACCAGCGCTTCGAGCAGCGACGTCACGGCGACATGCTGCCGCGGCGCGACGCCGGAGGGCGAACCCCGATGCTCAGGGACGGGTGCGGCGGGTCGGCCGGAGGGTGACCGGCGACGGCACGGCCACGCCGGGACGGGAGTGGTCCGCCGTCGGCCGCGGCACCGGTGCGCCGTGGGCCCCCACCCCGGCGCCCACCCGGTCCAGCAGTTCCTCGGCGTTGCCGAGCACGCACTCGGGGTCCGGGTCGTCGAGGTCGAGTCCCACGAAGAACTTCGAGGCCATGCACCCGCCCTGGCAGGCGTCGTAGCTGCCGCACGAGGTGCAGGCACCCTCGCTCCCCGGTTCCCGGAGCGATGCGAACAGCTCGGAGCTCCGCCAGACGTCGGTGAAGCCACCCGGGTCCCGGACGTTGCCGGCGAGGAACTCGTCGTGGATGACGAACGGGCAGGCGTAGACTTCGCCCACCGTGTCGATCAGGAAGACGACCCGGCCGGCCCCGCACAGGTTGAGCCCGGGGAGCGCCTCACCGAACGCCGACAGGTGGAAGAACGAGTCGCCGGTCAGCACGTCGTCCCGTCCGAGCAGCCAGGCGTAGAGCTGGCGCTGCTGGGCCTGGGTCGGCCGGAGACGGTCCCAGGTGTCGGCCCCGCGACCCGACGGGCGCAGTCGGGTCACCCGGAGCTGGGCCCCGAACGACTCGGCGAGGGCTCGCAGGTCGTCGAGCTCGTCGACGTTCTCGCGGGTCACGACCACGCTCACCTTGAACGCCCCGAACCCCGCATCCGCCAGGTGCTCCATGGCCTGGAGCGAGGCCCGGTGCGCGCCGGCGCCGCGCACCGCGTCGTTGACCGCAGCAGTGGCTCCGTCGAGCGAGATCTGTACGTCGAGGTAGTCCATCGCCGCCAACCGCCGGGCGGCGTCACGGTCGAGGAACGTGCCGTTGGTCGAGAACTTCACACCGACCTGATGGTCGATGGCGTACTCGACGATCGGGAAGAAGTCCGGGCGGAGCATGGGTTCGCCGCCGCCGAGGTTGACGTAGAAGACCTGGAGCCGCTGGAGCTCGTCGACGACGGCGAAGCACTCCTCGGTGCTCAGCTCCCGGGGGTCCCGGCGGCCGGAGCTCGACAGGCAGTGCGAACAACTCAGGTTGCAGGCGTAGGTGAGCTCCCAGGTCAGACAGATCGGAGCGTCGAGGCCGAGCCGGAACTCGTCGACGAGCGGCCGGGTCGCGGCCGGGGGCTGATGGACGACCTCAGGCGGCACGGACCATCTCCGATGCGCTCAGCGTGCCCAGGGCCGTCAGGAAGGCCGGCCTCCGTGATTCCGCCACGCCCACCCGATCGAACGCCTCGCCGACGGTGCGCTCACCGTCGAGCGCCTCGACCACGGCCACCAGGTCCGGGTGCTTCAGGAACGACAGCCGACGGTTGCCGAAGTGGTAGGCCAGCGCGCCGAACCGCTCGGGTCGCAGCGCGACGTCGGGGTGGAGGACGAGCCGGTCCTCGGTTCGGACGACCACGACGGCCGACGCGCTCGGTGCGGCGTCAGTAGACGCCGCACATCCCGTCGATCGAGACCTCTTCGACGAGGAGCTCCTCCACGACGAGTTCCTCCGCCGATCCCGCCGCCGATCCCGCCGCCGGGGCGACGCCGTTGACGGTCTCGTCCGACCGGGTCTCCGGGTGGATGTCGGTCGTCGTCTCCATGGTCGCCGTCTCCTGGTCCGTGGTCCGCCGCACCTGCGGCGTCGAGTGGCGAGCGTACCGCGCCCGTCGACCGGCGGCCGATCGCCGACCCGGTGATGCGCCGCGCGGCCCGGACTCCGGCTACCTCGGCACCCGTGGGTGGTGTAGAACCGGGGCGCGTCGCGCACGGAACGGGACGCGCCTCGAGGACACAGGGGGACACGATGCCGACCAAGACGAACGCCGCCGTGCTGTGGGGTCCGAACCAGGACTGGACCATCGAGGAGATCGTCCTCGACGACCCCGGCCCGGGCGAGATCCGGGTCCGGACCGCCGTGGCCGGCATGTGCCACAGCGACGAGCACGTCGTCCAGGGCGACATGATGATCCCCCACTTCCCGTTCGTGGGCGGCCACGAGGGCGCCGGCGAGGTGGTCGAGGTCGGACCCGGCGTGACCTCGGTGCAGCCGGGCGACCACGTGGCCATGTCGTTCATCCCGTCCTGCGGACGCTGCAAGTGGTGCTCGACCGGCCGGCAGAACCTGTGCGACGAGGGCGCCAAGCTCTTCGACACCCACATGATGACGCGGACCGAGGGCACCCACTCGCACACGATCGGCGAGACCGACGTGGCGCGCTTCGCCCAGCTCGGCACCTTCTCCGAGCAGCTGCTCCTCAGCGAGAACTCCGTCGTGAGGATCGAGCCGGACCTCCCCTTCGACGTGGCCGCACTCGTGTCCTGCGGTGTCGCCACCGGCTGGGGTTCCGCGGTGCACCGGGCGAACGTGCAGCCCGGCGACAACGTCGCCGTGATCGGCATCGGCGGCGTCGGCATCAACGCGGTCCAGGGCGCCCGCATGGCCGGGGCCAAGCGGGTCATCGCCATCGACCCGGTCGAGTTCAAGCGCGAGAAGGCCATGGAGATGGGCGCCACCCACACCTACTCGTCGATCGAGGAGGCGCTGCTCGCCGTCCCGGAGCTGACCTGGGGCGACATGTGCGACTCGGTGATCCTCGTTCCCGGCGTGGTCACCGGGGACATGATCGAGCCGTCGTTGAGCCTGGTGTCCAAGGGCGGGTCGCTCGTGGTCACCGCGATCGGGAACATGTTCGAGTCCGACGTCACCATGAACCTGTTCATGCTGTCGATGATGAACAAGGAGGTGAAGGGCACCGTGTTCGGCTCGGGCAACCCCCGCGCCGACATCCCGGCCCTCCTCTCCATGTACCGCGAGGGTGAGCTCAAGCTCGACGAGCTGATCACGAACCGCTACGCGCTCGGCGAGGTCAACCAGGGCTACCAGGACATGCGCGACGGCGTGAACATCCGTGGCGTCATCGAGTTCTGATCAGGACAACGCCGCACCGGGCACCGACGGCGCCTTCGACGCCGGCCTGCTCGCCCGGATCCAGACGAGGGTCGTCGGTCGGGACCGCGAGCTGGAGGCCGTCGTGGCGGCGCTCGCCGCCCGCCGACACCTCCTGCTGGAGGGTCCGCCCGGCACCGGCAAGTCCACGATCCTCCGGTCCGTCGCCGAGGAGGCGGGGATCGGATTCGAGTTCGTCGAGGGCAACGCCGAGCTGACGCCGGCGCGACTCATCGGGGCGTTCGACCCCGCCGCCGTGCTCGCCGAGGGGTACTCCCCCGAGGTCTTCGTCGACGGGCCGCTCCTCCGGGCGCTCCGCAACGGCTCACTGCTCTACGTCGAGGAGATCAACCGGATCCCCGAGGAGACCCTGAACGTGCTCATCACCGTGATGAGCGAGGGTGAGGTGCACGTCCCCCGACTGGGCCCGGTCCGCTCGTCGTCGGGCTTCCGGCTCGTCGCCGCCATGAACCCGTTCGACGCCGTCGGGACCGCCCGGATCGCCGCCGCCGTCTACGACCGGTGCTGCCGACTGGCGGTCGGCTACCAGGACTCCGACGACGAGGTGCGGATCGTCGACGTCGCGGCACCCCTGGCGGCCGGGTCGCTCGGATCCGGGACGCTCCGATCGGTCGTCGACCTGGTCCGGGCCACCCGCGACCACCCGGACCTGCGGACCGGGTCGTCGGTGCGCGGCGCCATCGACCTGGCGCTCGTCGCGGCTGAGCTCGGGTCGCTCCGCGAGCAGGAGCCCTCCGACCCCGGCGTCACGCTGGACGCGGCGCTCCTGGCGCTCTCGGGCCGCATCCGGGTCCGTGAGGGATCCAGCCGGTCGGCCGAGGACGTCGTCCGGGAGCTGTGGGAGCGGTTCCTCGGGCCACCGGTGGCAGCGGCCGACCCCGGCGTGCCCGCCGAGCCGGGGAACTCGGGAAAAGCCTGACCCCGCCTCGGGGTGGGGCGAGCGACGACGAGGTCCTCGAGGGTGATGCGGCCCGGGAGGCGATCGCCGAGGCCGGCCGGCGGACGACGGCACGGCGGCACCTGGAGCGCCGTGAGCACTTCGAGGACGTCTCGCCCGAGGTGGGTGTCCTCGACGAGCAGGCCTTCGACGACGCCCTCGCCGAGGACCCGGACCAGGCGCTGGCACTCCTCGCCGACATGACCGGAGCCACCGACGAGCGGCTCCGGGGGCTCGCCCGTCGGTTGGCCGGACGGGTGCTCGTGGAGATCGCCCGGACCGGCGGACCGGCACGGCGGGGCACGGGCCGGCTCCGCACCCACCGGGCGGACCGGGCCGAGGGCGACCTGGACCTCGACGCCTCGATCGACGCCGTGACGGCGGTCGCCGCCGGTCAGGGCGTCCGGGCCGACGAGCTGGCCGTGCGGGCCTGGGACCGCCCGGACACCGCCCTGTGCCTGCTCGTCGACCGATCGGGCTCCATGGCCGGCGATCGGCTGGCGGCAGCGGCCGTCGCTGCGGCGAGCGTGATGTTCCGGGCACCGACCGACTGCTCCGTGGTCGCGTTCGCCGAGGACGCCGTGGTCGTGCAGTCGCAGGGTGTGTCCCGATCGGCCGACGAGGTGGTCGGCGATCTGCTCCGCCTGCGGGGGTTCGGTGTCACGAACCTGGCGCTGGCCATGCGGGCCGCCCGCGAACAGCTCGACCGGTCGCAGGCGGGACGGCGGATCGCGATCGTCCTGTCCGACTGCCGGGCGACGACCGGCGGCGACCCGCTGCCCGAGGCCGCCGCCGTCGCCGAACTGGTCGTCGTGGCACCCGAGGGCGACTCGGCGGATGCCGAGGCCCTGGCCGACGCCGTCGGTGCCAGGTGGACCACGCTGGACGGCCCGAGCTCGGTCCCCGAGGCCTTGGCGCGGGTCCTCACCCCCTGACCCACCCGCTTGCCGGCTTTGTGGTGCGAGCGACATGAATATTCAT
>SXGT01356302.1_pt1 | contig 37498 bp, 20 predicted proteins | sample 3176221 | NCBI WGS metagenome assembly SXGT01 (sample SAMN11356862, study PRJNA531348) | freshwater metagenome | isolation source: freshwater sample F1-120 | place: China: Fuxian Lake, Yuxi | collected 2017-12-25 | reverse complement strand
CGTCGTCATTGCAGTTGACCACGCCGTCGAGGTCGGTGTCCGTGAGATCGAGCTCGCTCGGCGCAAGCCCGGGCGCCAGCTGGGTCCCGCCGCACAGTAGCTCGTCCACGTCGGGCGAGCCGTCGCCGTCGTCGTCCGCGTCGATGGTGTCGCAGGCGCCGTCGCCATCGCTGTCTGCCGGGCTCGCCGCCCCATCGGTGGCGCTCGTGCCGCACGCGAGCTCGTCGGCGTCGGTCCAGCCGTCGTTGTCGTCGTCGTCGTCCACCGGATCGCAGGTCCCGTCCGCGTCGTTGTCCGCGGGCGTCGACGTGAGGTCCTCCGGCAGGGTGCCGCAGCCCAGCTCCTCGAAGCTGGTCCAGCCGTCAGCGTCGGGGTCGGCCTCGGGATCTACCGTGTCGCAGACCCCGTCCTTGTCGGCGTCGGTTGGCGTGGACGACGAGTCCGCGGGCTTCGAGCCGCACAGCGCCTCGTTGGCGTCACTCCAGGTGTCGTCGTCGTCGTCGTCGTCGACTGCGTCGCAGGCGCCGTCGCCGTCGGTGTCCAGCGGCTTCGCGCTGGGCAGCTTTGGCGCCGTGCCGCACGCGGCCTCGGCGGTGTCCTCCCAACCGTCGCCGTCGTCATCGGGATCGACGGCGTCGCAGAGTCCGTCGACATCGCTGTCGGCACCGCCGGCCAGCGGGTTCGAGCTGGCGGAGGTGGGCGACGTGCCGCACTGCTGCTCGAGCGCGTCGGGCCACCCGTCTCCGTCGGTGTCGGCGTCGAGGAAGTCGCAATAACCGTCCAGGTCCGTGTCCGTGGGGGTGCTTGCCGCGACCATGGGGTCGCTGCCACAGAGCTGCTCGCGCGCGTCCGTCCAGCCGTCGTCGTCGTCGTCTTCGTCCTGCCGGTCGCAGATGCCGTCGCTGTCCACATCGTGGTCGGCCGGCTCGTCGTCCGCGTTCTCGGGATCGGTGCCGCACGCCACCTCGAGCCCATTCGACGCATCGTCACCGTCGCGATCCGTGTCGAGCAGGTCGCAGACGCCGTCGGTGTCTTGATTGTGCGCTGCGTCGGTGGGGAGGGCCGCGGAGTCGTTGGGGTCCGAGCCGCACGCGACCTCCTGCGTGTCCGGAGCACCGTCACCGTCGTCATCGGGATCGGCCGAGTCGCACTGCTGGTCTGCGTCGGTGTCTACCGGGACCGAGGTCTTGTCGTTCAGATTGGAGCCACACAGCGCCTCGGTGACGTCGTCGACGCCGTCGCCGTCGTCGTCCACGTCAGCGCAGTTCGGGGCGCCGTCGCTGTCGGGATCAACCGTCGAGCCGCCCGGCGGCTCGTCGTCGGACGCCGTGGGGCTGGTGTTACAGAGGATCTCGATGCGGTTCGGGACGCCGTCGCCGTCGAAGTCCAGCAGCCCACAGAGCGCGCTGGTGGCACAGTTCGAGTCTGCGCAGTCGGTGGCCAGATCGTTGTCGTTGTCTTGGAGGTCGCCGCACTGAGACTCCACGGCGCCACAGGCAGTCTCGGCCGAGTCGAACTCCTTGTTGCAGTCAGCGTCCAAGCCGGCGAGGTCGCAGCGCTTGTCGGCTCCCGGGTAGATCCCATCGTCGTTCTTCGCCCCGGAGGTGAGGGTGCAAGCCGCGAGCTCGGCGAGGTCGGAGGCGCCGTCGCCGTCGTCGTCCGTGTCAGCGCAGTTGAGGGTGAGGTCGCCGTCCGTGTCCTTCACGTCGTCCGTGGAGGGCTGGGACGCGGCGGCCTTCGGGTTGGTCCCGCAGGTGGTCTCGATCGCGTTCGTCGCGCCGTCACCGTCGAAGTCCGTGGCGGCGCACGCGGGCGCCAACACGCAGTCAGAGTCCTCGCAGCCCACCTGACCGTCGGCGTCCGTGTCTTGGCCCGCCAGACAGACCTCGGCGCAGGCGAGCCGCAGGGTCGCCGAGCCCTTGCCCTGGCCGGAGCACGCGGCGACCGCGTCGATCACCAGGCTGTAGCTCTGCCCCTGCGTCACGGCGACCGAGAGGGTTCCCGGGGTGGCGCAAGCCGCCGTGGTGGTGGCGAGCGGGTTCGCGCAGCTCCCGTTCGTGCAGCTGCCCGAGAAGACGAACGCGCCGAACTGGCGCTGGCCCACGTTGGTGAGCGTGAACACCACGGTCTCGGTTCGCGGCGCCACGAAGGTGACCACCGCGTCGTCTCCGTCCGCGCAAGGCAGCTCGTCTGTGACCGGCTCGACCTCGATCGTGGCCCCACACAGAATCGGCACACCGGAGGCGCACGCCTCGCCTGCACACGCCGCAAGCCCGGAGCAGCCGGACTCCGCGCAGTCCGGGATCGTGTCGCAGTCGTCATCCTCGCCGTTCGAGCACGCCGCCGCGCCGGCCTCGGTGGCGCCGGGGTTCACGAACGAGAGGGCGTCATTGCAGTCGAGCTTCTGGACCCCGCCGACCAGCGCGCAGGTCGTGGTGGGGAGCCCACCCGGCACGCCGAAGGTGTCTCCGTCCTGGTCGAGGCAGCCGTCCTTGCAGTCCGGCGTGGCGTCGTTGTCGACGTTGGTGACGCAGTCCGTTGTGCAGGAGGCAGCGCCGGCGTCGCAGTCCACGGCGTCACACAGCCCGTCAGAGTCACCGTCGGCCAGCGCCTCGTCCGTGGTCCCGTCACAGTCGTCGTCCTTCGCATCGCAGGTGAGCTCCGCGCAGGTTCCGGCGAGGCCCGGGCTCCCCAGCTGATTCGGAGCCGCGTCACCGGCGCCGGCGAGGCACCACGCCGTGGCGGCGTCGTTCGTCGCCGCCACGGGAACCCCCTGAAGCTCCAGCGAGCGGCCCTTGGCGCCCGTCCAGGAGCCCAGCTCGCAGTCGAACCCTCTGAAGTCGACGGTGTCGAGGACCGTGGCGGCAGACCGGACGCGTACGAGGTCGCCCGTGGGCGACAGCTCGAAGCCCGGTGCGCTACAGACGACGTCGGCGGAGAGGCCCGACAGCGTGGAGCCCGACGGCAGCACGGCGATGACCGAGCGCCCCCCCATGGGCACAACCGTAGACCGTCCCGGCAGCGTGGCGCAGTGCGTGGCCAGCGCCGCGCGGGCGCCTGTCTCGCGCTCGAGCTCGAGGCCGAGGCCCAGGAGGTCCAGCGGCCCCTTCGACGCGTTGAACAGCTCCACCCACTGCGGACCGTTGGTGAACGGCGCGTGGATCTCCGTGAGGACCAGGGCGCCCGGTTCGATCGCGCAGGTCGCGGAGCAGCCGTCGTTCGACGCGGTGTTCTGGTCGTCGCACACCTCGCCCGCAGAGACGTTACCGTCGCCGCACGCCGAGCAGTTCACCTCGTCCTCGTCGCCCAGGTTGTCGCAGTCGTTGTCTCCCGCGAGAGCGCAGTTCTCCTGTTGGCCGGGATGCGTTGCCGCGGCCGCGTCGTCGCAGTCCGCGCCCACGCCGTCGCAGAGCGAGACGAAGGCCGCGGCGATCCCCTTGCGACCGTAGGTGTCGGCGTCGCCGTCCACGCAGTGGTCGCAGGCCGCCGGCTCGGCTTCGTAAATCCCGTCAGCGTCGAGGTCGCTCCCGAGCGTGACCGAGTCGATGAACACGCCAGCGTCGGACTCGTTCACCGCGTCGACCGTGTCGTAGAAGAGCGTCACCGCGATCTGGCCCGCGCCGGCAGCCAGCGGGATCTTCGCGGTCGCGAAGCCGGTGGTCTCGGCGTCTGTCTTGAAGGGGACGTCCTTTGCCGGCGTGGTGGCGTTACAGCTGTTGGCCCCGACGTTGATGCAGACGCCGAAGACATCACGTCCCACGGTGTCTACCCCGGAGAGGCGATAGCGCACGAACAGCGTGGGCGCGGGGATCCCAGGGGGGACGTCGAGGGTGCGGGAGAGCGTGGCGCGGATGTACGGCCGGTTCAGGTTGACGACGTCGAGGTCGGCCACCGTGGCGATCCCCTTGTCAGCCCCCGCCGCGCCCGTGACGAAGGTCTGAGTGGAGGGGGTTTCATCCGGGTCGTTGTCTTGCGCGGTGAAGCCGCCGAAGCCGCGGTCCAGGGAGAAGCCCGAGGCGCACTCATTGCAGTCGAGCGAGCCGACGCAGACCGCATCAGCGCAGTCGATGAGGCTGTTCTGGTTGTCGTCGATCCCGTTGGCGCAATCCTCGATGCCGCACGCGACCTCGTCGAAGCCGTCGGCGAGACCGTTGCAGTCCTCGTCGCCGGGGACGCCGCACAGCTCCGTGCCGCCGGGCTTTACGGTGTTGTCTCGGTCGTCGCAATCCGGCGTCGCGAGGTTGGGGCAGGGACCGGGGCTCGCGGCGTGTACGAAGGTGTCACCGTCTTCGTCCCAGCACCGGTCGCACTCCGCGTAGGTGCCGTCCGCGGTGCTGTCACCATCGGCGTTTGATACCAGGCGGATCCGATCGATCGACAGACCCGGGAAGCCGCCGGGCGAGCTCTCAGCGATGGTGTCGTAGACCAGGGTGACGTTCACGGTCGTGCCTGCCTTCGCGCGGAGATCCACGCGGCGGACCTCGAGCCCCGGGGCTGCCGTGTTGGCGCCGGTCTCGTCGGCGAGGCCCAGGGACTGCCCGGTGCAGGTGGGGTTGTCGAGGCACACGACGAACCGGTTGAAGGCGGGGTTGGCGTTGCCCTGCAGGCGATAGGTGATCTCGAGCTCGGGCTTGGGTCCGCCGGCCGCCACCGTGGGGACCGTGACCGTGGTGTTGAGGCGGGCGATGAAGCGACCTGACGGCACGTTGCCAGCGCCAGCGGTCTTGAAGCCTTTGTCCGCGCCAGGAACTCCGAGGGTCACGTAGCTGAAGTTGGCGTCGGGCACGAAGGGGCCCGTGCCCGTGACGAACGTCCAGTCGCGATCGCAGCGGGTGACGGTCCGGGTGTGGGTCGCGGAGGCCGTGACGGCAGCTCCAGTGACGCCCTTGGCGTCGTCCGTGACGGAGACGGTGAGGGCGAGCGCCCCTGCCGGGACCGCGGCGGTGAGCGCCAGCGGGATCGTGTGGGTCAATACGGCGCCGGGCGAAGCGAGCGCGGTGTTGGCCGTACAGGGGGTGCCGGCCGCCGCGCCGGCGGCGCAAGACCAGGGCGCCGTGCCCTGGAAGGTGGTCCCTGTCGGCACGATGAACGAGTGCACGAGGTTCTGCAGGATCTGATTGCCCCCCGCCGTGGTCGTGGCGGTGACTGTAATCGTGGAGCCCGGCGCGGCCGCGGCGCCATCGTCACCCAGCGCAATGGCCAAGGTCCCGCCGCCGGTCACCGCCAGCTGCACCTGGCTGGAGTTGTTGTTGGCCACCGGATCCGTCCCCTGCGTCCCGTCGTCGGTGGCGGAGGTGTTGGCCTTGAAGAAGCGGACTCCGGCCGTGTAGGGCGTGGGGAGCGTGACCGAGAAGGTGCTGGCCACCGGGTTCAGGTCCAAGATCGAGATTTGCCGAGTGCAGGTGACCTTCCCGGCCGACGGGGCGCCACAGCTCCACCCGGCCGCCGACGCGCTGGCGGCAGCCTCGAAGACCACGCTCGCGTTGACGAACGCGGCCTCCTGATTGCCTGGGTTGTCGATGGTCACGCTGACCGAGACGTTCCCTCCCGGGGCTGGCGTGGAGCTCGAGGTGGTGGTGGTGCGCACGTCGGGCTGCGCCGTAAGCGCCGTGTTGACCAACTCGGTGTCGATGGACTGAGGGCCGTTCTTGCCGTCATCGGTGATCTTGGCCGTGAACGAGGTCGTGCTGACGTCCTTCACCAGGAAGGCGTCGAACTTGAACGAGATGATCGCTGACGACGTCTTCTTCGCGTCGAGCTTGCCGGCGTGCGGCAGGGTGCACTTCGTCGCATCGCAGGTCCACAGGGCCGTCGTGGCGGGATCGTCGAAGATGGCGTTGGCTGGAATGGTGGCTTCGTAGATCACGCCCGTCGCGTCTTGCTTCCCCTTGTTCTCGATATTGATGGTGTAGGAGCGCGACGTCCCGGGCGTGGCTGCGCCCGCGGCCTGGGTTACGGTGTTGATGACCACCTCTGGTTTCGCGTCTACCGTAAACGTGATCGACTTCGCGGCGTCCCCGCCCTCTGGCGTGGACCGGCTGTGGGTGGCGGTGACGTCGACCTGAACCAACTCCACGCCGGCGGAGGTGGGATCTACGGCCGCGAGCGCGAGCGCGAAGGTGCTGCTGCCGTTCACGTTGAGAGGGTTCACCGTGCGGGTGCACGTCCACGTCTCCGCGGCGAGGTTACAGCTCCAGCCTGTCCCGCTGGGTGTCAGGGCCGCCGGGACGCTCGCCGTGAGCACTACGTTGGCCGCGTGCTGCGTGCCGACGTTCTCCACCTCGACGTTCATGGACCCCGAAGCGCCGGCTGTAATCGTGGGCGTGGTGGTCGTCAGCGTCAGCGCCAGCGACGCGCTCGCATCCACAGCCACCGTGTCACTGGAGGTGTTGGTCGCGTTGGTCTCCGACGAGCTGGCGGTCACGTTGCCCGTGACGCTGGCGCTCTCCGTGCCGGCGGGGACGGGCGCCGTGGGCACCAGCTGGAACGTGAGCGCGCTATTGCCCGTAGGCAGAGACGCCCGCGTGCAGGTGGCCGGTGCCGTGCCAGTGCACGTCCAGCCTGTGCCCGCAGGGCTGGACAGGGTGAGGGCGGCCTGTGGGGTGATCGTGGCCGATAGGTTGCTCGCGGCGCTGGGCCCCGCGTTCGTCACGGTGAGCGTGCACGAGGCGGGAACAGCCGCCGAAGCCGCCGCGGGACAGTCCACCACGGTCGACAGCTCCGCGACCGCGACGATGGTGAGCGACGTAGAGGCGGTGTTGTTCCCCGCGACACTGTCGCCGGCCACAGTCACCACGCCAGAAAGCGGGATCGAGGTCCCTCCGAAGGCGGCGTTCACCGTCAGGATGAGCTGCGGTGCCGCGCTCGCGCTGGCGGCGAGGGACGCCGTGGTGGTGGTGCAGACGGTGTTCGGCCCAGAGGGAACACAGGTGAAGCCTGGGTTCGAGCCAGCCTTCGGCGCAGCGCCCGGCTCGATCGTGATGGCAACGGTGGCGGTCTTCGGTGAGTTCCCGAGGTTCTTCACCGTCGCGGTGACGGTGGAGTCCTCCCCGGGCTTCTTGGCAGTCGCGGCCAGACTGACGAACTGAAAGTCGACGGTCTCCAGAACGCAGCTCGATCCGATGAGCACTCGCGTGGGGCCGCAGGTTGCGCAGGCGTTGGGCCCGGCGCCGTTACAGGTGGCGCAGGTCGTGTCGCAGGCGCTGCAAGCGCCGCCCCCGGCAGGGTAGAAGCCCGGTGTGCAGCTGCACGCCGAGCCGACGGGGCTGCACGAGTAGTTGGCGCCGATGAGTAGGCAGTCCGCGGAGCAGCCGTCATTGGCGGTGATGTTGCCGTCGTCGCACACCTCGCTCCCGTCGAGCTGTCCGTTGCCGCACAGCGAGGCGGTGGCGCCGCACCCTGGGCCAGGGAGCCCGTCGCTGGCGGGAGTACAGTTGCATCCCTTGAGCCTGAAGGTGGCGATCTTCCCGGCGAACGCGGTCCCGCTGACGAATGTGGCCGGGAAGTTGGATGCGAAGGGGTGATTGACGAAGACAATGTTGCCGTCCGCCGCCGAGGCCACCACAGTGGCATCGGCCCCTGGCCCAAACGGCTTCACCAGCAGGGTGACCCAGATGACACCGGCAGGCAGTTGTATGCCGCGCGCCTCGCGCACGCCGTCGTGGTTGGCGTCGACGAACACGTCGACCAGTTGCTCGCCGTCGATCACGCGAAACGCTGCCGTCTCGCCCAGCAGAGCGCCCGGCGCGCCCGAGGCGTCGGCGTAGATCGCAGCCCTCGCTTCGCCCTTGTTCGCTGCGCCGAAGACCCCGAGCTGTTGCAGCGTGAAAGCGCTCGCCACAGTCACCTTGTAGGCGAGGAGGCTGTCTGCGCCCAGAGCGCTCGTACCCCCGTTGGCGGTGGTGAACCCAGCCGCGGCCCCGGGAGCACAGTTGAGCGGACAGTTCGCCTGGCAGAGGCAGGTTGCCCCAGAGCAGCTCCAGCCGGGCTCGACGTTGCACTGCGACGAGCAACCGTCGTTGGAATCCGTGTCCCCGTCGTCGCAGCCCTCCGTGCCGGAGATCGATCCGTTGCCGCAAACGATGGGTGTGCCCGTGGTGAAGGACTTGATGAAGACGTCGTGGTCCTGGGTCGCGCCGGTGTCCGTGTCGCCATGCCAGATCGCTGTCCACCGGTTCCGATCGCCGTCGTAGACGATGTCGGCGAGCAGCGCGGGCGTCTCCAGGCCCGCGTTGGGGCCCTGGAAGCTGATTCGAAAGTCCGTGCCGATCTCGGTCCCGTCCGCGTCGACCTGCTGCCCGAAGACCTCGAACTCGTCGTTGATTGCGGCATCGACCGTGTTGTCTCCCTGCCACACCACCACATACTCGTCGTCCACGGAGCTGTACGCGATGCCGGAGACTATGGCGGTGAGCCCTGCGCCGCCGTTGCTGAGGCGCACCGGGCCGGCTCCGAGCGCGGTTCCCGTGACCGAGACCCGTCGACCGAACACTTCGGCTTCGCCAGCGTCTGCTTCACCGAGGTATGCGACGAAGTACTCGTTCTGGACACTGTTGTAGGCGACGAGGGCGCGGTCCGTGCCGTCGGCTGCGGTGAACAGCGTGAGCTCGGCGCCCACTGCGGCACCCGTCGCGGAGTCCACTCGCCGCGCGCGGACGGATCGCGTGGCGGCAGAGACGGAGTACGTGATCATGAACTCGTTCTGCGTGGGCGCGTAGGCCACGTCGGCGAAGACCCCGGTATTGGTCACGGTAGCGTCTCGGTAGATGGCCTGAGCCGTCCCGGACGCCAGATCGGACGCCATGACTCGGCCCACGACGTCCTGTTGGAAGCCCGCGTCATCTGCCATCCACACCACACACACCCGACCGGTCTCGTGGTCGATGGCGAGACGGGGGGCTAGATCGAGGAGATTGACGTCGGGCTGGGTGCTGAGCTTGACACCCGGCGCTCCGAACCCTCCGTCGTCACGAATGCGGACGCCCCAGATGTCGAAGTCGGTGGTGTGGACCATGACCACGACGTACTCGCGCGTGACCGGATTATAGGCCACCTCGGGGCTCTCGAAGGTATCGCCGATGTGGATGTCCGCGCCGATCGCGGCGAACGCCGAGGTATAGCGCCGGGCCCAGAGCTTCTTGTCGCTGGTGCCGAACACCAGGAGGTACTGGTCCAGGTCCTTGTTGTAGGCCAGCGCCTCGGAGTTTCCCTGGAGGGTGCCGGCCGAGGTGGTGAGCCGGGTGTCCGTGGTCGCTATAGTGGGGTTGGCGCTGGCCTCTCTCGGAGTGGCCAGCGCCACGCACACCAAGGCGGACGCAAGGAAGTGGATCGGGGCGTGTACGGCGTGGTTCGGGCGCATCGGCCGAGTATACGCACCCGCCGCGCCGAACCCAAGGCCGCCCCAGGCCCGAACACCTCCGAGCGGCGGCAGGCTGGCATCGAAGGGGTGCGACGGGTAGCCTCTGCGGGTGATTCGGCTGTCTCAGAGTGTCGTGGTTCCTCTCCTCGCGGCGATACTGCTCGCTGGGTGCTTCGCGCCCGCGGGGCTCGAGGTGGCTTACGAGAACGTCGACTGGCTGATCGGCAAGGAGCTCGAGCGCAGACTGTGTCCCGCGGGACCTCGGCGCGTCGAGTGGGAGCAGGCCATCGATCGGCTCCATCGGTGGCATCGGCGCAAGGAGCTCCCCCGCTACGCCGGCCTCCTTCGGCGCGTCGCGGCGGTGCTCGACCGCGCGCCAACCAAGGCAGACTTGGACAAGCTCGCGCGCGAGGTGGAGCGGGCCGCGACGCGCCTTCGACGACAGGTGGTCGAGCCCGTGTCGCGGCTGCTGGCCAGTCGCGAGGACCGAGAGCTCGAGTGCCTCGAGCGGTCCACCGGCGAGGCGCTGAAGGCCGCGCGGGAGGCGGCGCGCGCGGACGTCACGGGCGCGGAGCAGGCGGCCTCGTTAGTCAGCCGGCTCGAGCCCTTCACCGGCGCCTTCGACGCCGCGCAGAGGGCGCGCATTACGGCCCACTACGCGTCACAGGCGGGCCCGAGCGCGGCCGAGCTCGATCGGCGAGGCCGCGCTGGGGCGGCATTCATCGAGCTCCTTCGTCGGCCGGTGGGCGAGCGCCTGACGGCGCTCAGAGAGATCTTGGACGGGTCGAGGCGTCTCGTCGACGACGCCCCGCGCCCAGCCACGGCGGCGGGCCCGGCTGCGTCCCTGGCGAGCGGGACATCGCTGGTGTGGCAGCTGCTCCAGCTCCTCCGGCCGGAGCAGCGCCAGGCTCTCGCTGAGACCGCGCGCGACCTGGCCACTCGACTGGAGCGCCTGTCGCGCCGACGCTCGGGCTGATCCGCCCGCTGGGGTGATGCTAGAACGGCCTGATGCCGGTGAACCCGCGCCAAGCTTGGCGTTCGCACCAACTTCGACCTCGTGCACCACGCCCACCGAACGGGTCTAGTGACCCTGCCTCCGCTCGACTGAGGGATTACTGCGCGGTCAGCCCGCGCTGGGCACTACGGGCGTGGCCACGAGGGCCACTCGGTGGACGCGGACAGGCAGCGCCTTGCCCTTGACGGGCATATCGGCGCTGTCCGTGAACTCGACCCGCCCCTCCACCGCCACCCGGACAGGCTCCGACACCAGCACGGACTGGGCGCCGGCGGCGCTGCACAGCCGCGCGGCCAGATTCACCACGTCGCCGATCACGGTGTAGTCCTGTCGCCCGGCGGACCCTGTGGCACCGAAGACCACCTCGCCGGCGTTGATGCCGATCCCGATGGTCATGCGGTCCTCGACGGGAGCGTTCTGCACCGCGAGCAACATCTCTCGTGCCGCGGAGATCGCGCGGAACTCCCGATCGTCGCCCTCGAAGATCGCCATCACCTCGTCTCCCACGAACTTGTCCACGTAGCCGCCGAAGCGCTCCACGCAGTCCGTCTGCAGGCCGAGGTAGACGTTGAGGGTGGTGATGACGCGCTCCGGGGGGTGCTGCTCCGAGTAGCTGGTGAAGCCCCGCACATCGCTGAAGAGCACGGCGACCGCGCGACGCACCGGGCCATCCTGCGTGCTGGCGGTGGCGATCGACTCTTGGATCATGCGGCGCGTGTGGTCGCCCACGAAGCGCTCCATCATGAGCTTGCCGCGCAAGCCGGCGATCATGTCGTTCATGTTGCGGGAGAGCTCGCCCACCTCGTCCCCGCTTCTGTGGGCGATGTTCACGCTGAGGTCGCCCTCGCCCACGCTGCGCGCGGCGCGTGACACCTCGAGCACGGGCGCCACCAGCACCCGCCGGACGAACACGAAGAGCGCGCCGGCAGACAGCAGCGCGAAGCCGGCGAAGAGCATGCCCGCCCATCGTGTGGTGGACGCTATCGCTGCGTGGACGGGCCGCAGGTCGGCCTGTACCCGGACTACGCCCCGCATCGTGTGGTCCGAGCCATGGCACGCCTGGCACCTCACGTCATTGGGCAGCGGGACCACCGCGGTGAACAGGTCGCCGTCGTTGGCGCTCTCGGACTTGCCGGAGCCCAGCGCGGCGAAGACACGCGGATCGCTGGCGCGAGCGCCACGGCTCACCTTGGGAGCCGGCGGGTAGACCTCGCGCCCTGTGTGGTCGAACAGGTGCACTGCCGCGAGGCTGGGCAGCTCCCGCACCTCCCGCAGGTAGCCGTCCAGCTGATTTCCGCGCTCGGACACCATCAGCTGGATGAGGGACTTCTCGAGGAGCTGGGACGCGGTGTCCACGAGCTGCCGTCCAGAGGCCGCGGTCTCCACCGCGATGACGCCTCGCACGGTGTGGTCTTCGCCATGGCACACGTGACACGCCGGGGCGTTGGGGATCGCGGTCAGGAGGATTCCGTCCACCGTGCGCGAGCCGCTCTCGGCGATCACCTGCTTGGCCACAGTGACCACGCTTGCCGGCACCTCCTTCGGGGCCCCGAAGCTCGGCTTCGCCTCCGGGTCCAGCACGTACGCCTGCTTGACCTCCGGCGTCTCGCGTAGGCGCTCGAGATAACCGACCACCTCGGCGGCCTCACCCGAGAGCATCACGTGCGTGAGCGCTACGTTGACGAAGTCCGACACGAGGCCAGGGCCCGCAGCGGCGGCGAGCTCGACCGCAAGCGCCCCGCGGTGCTCCGCGGGCTCTGAGTGGCACGTCTTGCAGGATTCGTCGTTCTCGAGCGGCCTCATGAGCGCGCCCTCGTCGCGCTTCGGCTGCCCCGTGCGCAACACGTCGCCAGCCGCCTCGCTGGACCCGCCGAGCCGCTTCTCGCGCGGCAGGTACACCTCGAGGCCGTCCTTGTCGTAGACGCGGAGGTCGGCCACGTGGCGGCCCCGCCGAAGGTCCTGCACCAGCTCCTCGGCGAGCACTCCCTTGCCGGTGAGCATCACGTTCTGGATGCCCGTGACCACGCTGGCGGCCACGGCCTCGGAGCGCCCGCGCTCGGCCGTCACCAGATCCTGCGTGCTGCGCGACAGCATCATCGCGCTGAGCCCCCCGAAGCCGACGAGGCTGACGAGCGTCGTAAGCGTGAGGAGCTTGGTGGACAGTTTCATGGGCGAGCATGGTAGCAGGCCACGGATGGCGTGCGTCGCTGCAACGAGGTAACCTCGGCGCGTTTTTGCGACTGGACACGCAGCCCGGTCGCCGGGGGGTCTGGGGGTTGCCCCTCAGGCATGAATTTCGTCTCGGGGGCCGACCCCACAAATGCCGCGTGCCCTCGTCCGGGCGCGGCGCTCATCAGGAGGCACTAGATGGCTGACGAGAAGCGGGTCGCGACACCCTCGGGCAGAAGCGCAGGGATCGGCTGGAGCGGGATCGGGATGCGCTGGGGCGCCGCGTTGCTCCTGGTGCTGATCACCTACAACCCGGTTATGTGGAGCTACTGGCGCTGGATCTCCGACTGGAGCGGCGCCGACCTCGCCTCGAAGGTCTTCGTGGGGCTCATCATCGCCACAGGATACGTCGTGTACTTCCGCGCCACCGCGGGCTCCCTCGGACGCCTCGGGACCGTGTTCTTCGTGGCGATCTTCGGCGGGCTCATGTGGCTGCTGATGAGCAAAGGGATCATCACGGCAGACGCCGCTGACGGATCCACCCTCTGGACGTGGATCTTCCTCATCGGCCTCTCGGTCTATCTGGCGCTCGGCATGACCGGCTCCTTCCTCTGGAAGCGGCTCACCGGCCAGCTCGACATCGCCGACAGCGACGTGGACCACAACCACTCATGACCCGGCGGCTGCTCCTCACGCCGGGGCCACTCACCACGTCCGCCACGGTCAAGGCGGCCATGGGGCGGGACCTCGGCTCGCGCGACGCAGACTTCATCCAGCTTACCGCCTCGATCCGGCGCCGCATCCTCGCCCTTGCTCGGGGGGAGGACGCCGCGCGCTACACAACCGTGCTCCTTCAGGGCAGCGGCACCTTCGTCGTTGAGGCCATGCTCGGCACGTTGGTCCCCCGTGAGGGCGCACTGCTCGTACTCGAAAACGGGGCCTACGGCCGGCGCCTGCGCGAGCTCGCCACGCGGATCGGCAGGCGGGTCGAGTCGCTCTCGTTCGAGGAGACCACCCCCGTCGATCCGGAGACCGTACGCGCGGCGCTCGCGTCACGCCCGCACATCACCCACGTAGCCGTGGTGCAGTGCGAGACTACCACGGGGCTGCTGAACCCGGTCGACGCCGTGGCCGACGTGGTCTACGGGGCGGGGAAGCAGCTGCTGGTAGACGCGATGAGCGCCTTCGGTGCCTTGGCGCCACCGCGTCGCTTCTTGGCGCTGGCAGCGTCCAGCAACAAGTGCCTCGAGGGAGTGCCGGGCGTGGGGTTCTGTGTGGCCCACACCGACGCTCTCGCGGCCGCGAAGGGCAACGCACACTCGGTCAGCCTGGACCTCGAGGCGCAGTGGCGCGGCTTCGAGGCGAACGGGCAGTGGCGCTTCACGCCGCCCACGCACGTGCTCCTGGCGCTGGGACAGGCGCTGGACGAGCTCGAGGCCGAGGGCGGTGTGCCCGCGCGCGGGCGTCGATACGCCGAGAACGCTCGAGTCCTGATCGACGGGATGCGGAGCCTCGGGCTGTCGCCGATCCTGGCCGACGCCGTCCAGGCCCCGATCATCGTCACGTTCGCGTCACCCGCGCACCCGCGCTTCGCCTTCCCAGCGTTCTATGACGCGCTGGCGTCGCGCGGCTTCGTCATCTATCCCGGCAAGCTCACCGAGGCAGAGACCTTCCGGGTCGGGTGCATCGGGCGGCTGGACGCCACCGACATCCAACGGGCCGTCGCCGCGGTGCGCGAGGTGCTCGGGGAGCTGGAGGTTACGCTGTGATCACGACCGTGTGCTTCGACTGGGCCGGCACGATCATCGACTGGGGGTCCATGGCCCCCGCCTTGGCCTTCCAGCGCGTGTTCGCGGCTCACGCCATCCCGATCACCGAGGCCGAGGCGCGGGGGCCCATGGGCACCTCGAAGCGCGACCATATCGCGGCCGTGCTCGCGGATCCCGGAGTCAGCGCCCGGTTCCTCGCGGCGCGCGGGCGCCTCCCCGACGACCGCGACGTGGACGATCTCTACGCGCGATTCCTGCCGGCGCAGGCCGAGGCGATCGAGGCCGCCGCCGTGCTCGTCCCTGGCGTACCGCACCTGGCCGACGCCCTGCGCAGCCGCCGCGTTCGCATCGGCACGTCCACCGGCTATACCGCCGAGCTCGACGCGCTGAACCGCGCGGCTGCAAAGTCACAGGGCTTCACGCCCGACGCGTTCACGGCCGGCTCGCTGGTGTCGCGCGGGCGCCCCGCCCCCGACATGCTCTGGCGCCTGGCGATGGAGCTCGGTGCACCTGCAGCCTCCGCGTGTGTGGCCGTGGACGACACCCCCGTGGGTATCGTGGCGGCGCGGAACGCCGGCATGTGGGCGGTGGGCGTCGTCGACAGCGGCAACGAGCTGGGCCTGGGCCCCGCGGCCTTCGCGGCCGCGACCCCCGAGACCTTGGAGCCGCGCCGTGCGCGCGCGGCCGAGCGGCTCTTGTCAGCCGGCGCCCACCTCGTGGTGCCCACTGTTGCACAGCTCCCCGACGCGCTGCGCGCCTTCGAGTGGCGCCTCGAGCAGGGTGAGCGCCCGTGAGCCGGCGCCTCACCGCCTGGCTCGAGCGGCAGCCCGCGCCCGTCTTCGCGGCCTGGGCAATCCTCGCTGCGTTCAGCACCTACTTCTGTATGTACGCGTTCCGGAAGCCGTTCGCCGCGGCGGCGGTCCCGGGCGAGGCCACGCTCCTCGGCAGCGCGGTGAAGCTCAAGATCCTCTACGTGGTGAGCCAGGTCATCGGCTACACCCTGTCAAAGTTCATGGGGATCAAGGTGGTCTCGGAGGCCTCGGCCGCCGGCCGTGCCCGCGCGATCGTGGGGCTCATCGGCGCCGCGTGGCTGGCGCTGCTGCTGTTCGCGATCTTGCCCGCGCCCTGGAACGCGCTCGCCATGTTCCTGAACGGGATCCCGCTCGGCATGGTGTGGGGCCTGGTCTTCGGCTTCCTCGAGGGCCGTCGCCTCACCGAGGTCCTCGGGGCCGGCCTCTCCGCCAGCTACATCATCGCCAGCGGCGTGGTGAAGTCGGCGGGAGTGGAGACCATGGCCCAGGGCATCCCCGATGTCTGGATGCCGTTCGTCGTGGGCGCGTTCTTCGTGCCGCTCACCTTGGTCTCGGTCTGGATGCTGAAGGTGCTGCCCCCCCCGAACGCGGAGGACGAGCGGCTCCGCGTGCGGCGGGAGCCCATGGACGGGGCCGCGCGGAAGGCGTTCATCCTGCGCTTCGGCCTGGGCGTGTTCGCGCTCACCGCGTCGCACACGATCATGACGGCCTACCGCGACTTCCGGGACAACTTCGCCGCGGATATCTGGAAGGAGCTCGGCTACGGGGGCGAGCCCTCGAAGCTGGCCACCACCGAGCTCTGGGTGGCTTTCGGGGTGCTGGTGGTGCTGGCGGCGCTGTACGTGATCCGCAGCAACCGGCTGGCCCTGCTCACGGTGCACGCAGTGATGCTGATCGGCTCGCTGCTCGTGGGCATCTCCACCTGGCTCTTCCAGGCGGGGACGATCGGGCCGGAGCTCTGGATGACCCTGGTGGGGCTTGGCCTCTACACCGCCTACGTGCCCTTCGGCTCGATGCTGTTCGACCGCCTGATCGCCGCGGCGGGCACCGTGGCCAACGCGGGCTTCCTCATCTATCTCTGCGACGCGTTCGGCTATCTCGGCAGCGTCGGCGTGCTGCTCTACAAGAACTTTGGCCACGGTGGCTCCACCTGGCTCTCGTTCTTCACGTCGTTCAGCTATCTGTCGGCCGCGATCTGCGCCGGTCTGTTCGTGGTGAGCCTCGTCTACTTCTACGTCCGCATCCCGGCGCGCCAAGAGTGAACCCCCACCTCGACGAGCTCGTCGCGCTCCACACCCTGGAGCGCATCGAGGAGAACCTGTTCCGGGGCCAGAGTCAGGACCTGGGCTGGGGGACGGTGTTCGGCGGCCAGGTGCTCGGACAGGCGCTCTCCGCCGCGTGGCGGACCATCCCGGAGGACCGCGCGGTTCACTCGCTGCACGCCTACTTCCTCAGGCCCGGCGACGTGCGCGCACCCATCGTCTACGACGTCGACCGGATCCGCGACGGCGGGTCCTTCACCACGCGCCGGGTGGTGGCGATCCAGGCGGGCCGGCCCATCTTCAACCTGGCGGCCTCGTTCCAGCAGCTCGAGGCGGGGTTCGAGCATCAGGACGCCATGCCCGAGGTGCCCCCGCCCGAGGCGCTCCCCACGGAGGCCGAGCGCCTGGCTCGCTATGGCGAACGGCTCCCCAGGCTGCTTCGCCAGCGCGCTGACGGCGGGAGCCCCTTCGAGCACCGCCTCGTCGTCGCCCCAGACTGGGACCAAACGCTCGACGACCTCGTCGCTCCCCCTTCGAAGCCGCCGTATCGCTCGGTGTGGTTCCGCGCCGCTGGGGCGTTGTCGGACGCGGCCTGGCTGCACGCCGCCCTCCTCGCCTACGCGTCGGACTTCATGTTCCTGGGCACGTCACTGCTCCCGCACGGCGTCACCTGGCTCACGCCGGGTATGCAGGTGGCCAGCATCGACCACGTGATGTGGTACCACCAGCCGGCGCGCGTGGATGACTGGCTGCTTTACAGTATGGACAGCCCCGCCGCTCACGGGGCTCGGGGCCTAGTGCGCGGGCGGATCTTCACGCGGCAGGGAGCGCTGGTCGCCACGGTGGCCCAAGAGGGCCTGATCCGTCGGCGGCCGCCGCCGGGCTAAACCTCAGGGCGGATCGTCGAGGGAGGCATGTGCGCTGTAGGCCCCCGCGCGGGTCGCGCCGGAGCCCACAAGGGCCGTGAGCCCAACGGTGGTGCGCGCGACCACACCGGCGCCGGCGCGCACCAGCGCCGCTACGGGCGCCCCCACCGACACCACGGAGCCCTCCAGGGCCCCAGCAGACGTGCGACGGCTCACCGAGCCTGCGAGGTCGCCCAGCCAGAAGCCCGGGCCGACCCTGGGGGCCACCGCCGCGCCCGCCACGCCCAGATCTGCCGAGAAGCCGCCGTCGGTCGCGCGCACGCGCCGGACCTCCCCGTCTACCAACAAATAGAGCGCCGAAGACTGGTCATCGCGGGCCGCGCCAGTGAGGGGCCCTCCCACCGCGGTGCGAACAACGCCGTCTGGGCTGAGCCACGCGAGCCGACCCGCGGGCTCCAGTCCCAGCCCCACCTCGAAGAGCCGGCTCCCCGGGGCGAGCCCTTGGATCGGGGTGCCAGCCGACGCTCCCATGACGGTGCGCGCGAGGAGCGAGCCGTCCGCACGTAGCTCCACGATGCCGTTGGGCCCCAGCGCCGCGTCGCGAGCCGTCGAGGCCACCACCCACACGATCCCAGAGGCGTCGCCGCTCACGAGCGCGCCGTCGGTTCGGGCACCCACGAACGCCTCGCGTCGGCCGTGCAACGTCGCGAGCGGCGTGGTGGGCCAGGTCGCGAGTACCGCCAGGCCCTCGCTCAGGAGCTCGAGCCCCCCGGTGGAGAGCGCGGCCACGGTGAGCGACGGGCAGGTGGGCGTGTGCCGGCAGACGCCCCCGTTGCAGGTGTCTGAGGTGCACGGGTCGGCGTCGTCACACTCGCCGGCCCCTCCGCAGCACGCGTCCGAGTCCGCCACGCACTCTCCGGCGGCGCAGCTCGCGGCCGGGTGACAAACATCTCCGTCGTCACACGGCGCTCCGTCGGAGAGCAGGTCCGGGAGGCACACGCCGGAGCTGGGGTCGCAGGCCGCGCCCACGCAGCCGGACGGCGCGGGGCAGATCACCGCGACCACGCCGATGCAGCTGCCGGTGGCGCACCGGTCGTCGGCAGTGCAGCTGTCGGCGTCGTCGCAGAGGGTGCCCGTAGGCGCGGGCGCCGTGGCGCAGCCGGCCGATGGGGTGCAGGCGGCGATCAGGCAGGGATCGCTCGGGGGCGGGCAGGTGAGCGTGCTGGTGCCGAGGCACGCGCCGCTCTTGCAAGCGCTGGACAGAGTGCAGCCGTCTGCGTCGTCACACGCCGTCCCGTCGGGCGCGAGCCCCGCCGAGCACTCCCCGGTGCTGGGTTCGCAGGCAGCAGGGAGGCACGTGGTGCTGGCGCACGTCTTCGGGGCGCCGCTGGTGCACCCGAGGGCGCCGCAGACGTCGCCCACGGTACAACGGTCGCCGTCCTCGCACGCCGTGCCGGTGGGCGCCGGCGTGGTGGTGCAGCCGGTGACCGGGTGGCAGAACGCGAGCTCGCAGGGCCCCGCGACGCAGCTCTCCGGCCCGGCGCATAGCCCCGTCGTGCACGTGCTGGCTGTGGTGCAGGGGTCGCCGTCGTCGCACGGGGTCCCGTCCGAGACCGGCGCCTCAACGCACCCGCTCGCCGGGTCGCAAACCGCCGTGGTGCACGGGCCGTGCGCGCACTCGATCGCCTGCCCCCCGGTGCAGCTGCCCAGGGCGCACGCGCCGCCGTGCGCGCAGGGGTCGTCGTCGCACGGCGTGGCGTCTGCCGCAGCCGCTGCGCCGCAGCCGAGCCCCGGCACGCAGACGCCCACCACACAATCACCGGAGGGGTCGAGGCAGCTCACGGACTCGCCGTCGCAGCTCCCGTCCACGCACTGGTCGTTGGCGGTGCACGGGTCCGTGTCGTCACAAGCCGCGCCCGAAGGGGCCGGGATCACGCCGCACGCGCCGGACACCGGGTCGCAGGTGGCGAGCTCGCAGGGGCCCGCAGGACACGCCGACGTGGCGCAGGGGTTGCCGCCCGAGCAGCCCGGGATGACGAGGTGGCGGCAGCCCACGGTGAGATCGCACAGATCCGCGGTGCAGTTGTCGTCGTCGTCGCAGTCGGTGGGCACCCCCACGCACAGCCCGCCCGCGCAGCGGTCGCTGGTGGTGCAGGGGTTGCCGTCCGCGCAACCCAAGGCGTCGGCGGCCGTGGTCTCGCTGCATGCTCCGTCATTGCAATGCGCGACGCGGCAGGGGCCCTGGGCGGTGCACAGCGGCGTGGCGCCTGGGCGACAGAGCCCCCCGATGCAGACGTCGTCGAGGACGCACGGGAGGCCGTCGTCACACGCCGCACCGTCGGCGCCCACGGCCTCGCCACACGCCCCTGTGGCGGGATTGCAAGTCGCGACTCGGCACGCCCCGGCGGGGCAGGGCAGGGCGGACCCGCGGCACGCGCCGTCCCCATCGCACGCGTCGTCCGTGGTGCACGCGGAGCCGTCGTCGCAGGGCCCCACAGGCGCCGGCGCGGTGACACAGCCCCCGGCGCCGGGATCACAGACGCGCACAGTGCACGGGCCGGGAGCGTCGCCACAGTCGATCGGGGTGCCGGTGCACGCCCCTCCGGCGCAGAGGTCGTCGTTGGTACAGGCCGAGCCGTCGTCGCACTGCGCCACGGGCCCCGGCAGGAGCACGCACCCCACGTCGGGCTGGCATGCGGTGACCTGACAGGGGTTCCCGGCGGGACACGTCTTGGCGGAGCCCACGCACGAGCCCTGGGCACAGCGGTCGTCGGTGGTGCAGGCGGAGCCATCGTCGCACGCGGCGCCTGGGTTTCCGGGCAGATAGACGCAGCCGGCCCCTTTGACGCAAGCGTCCGCGGTGCACGGGTCGCCGTCCGAGGGGCACGAGGCGCTGCCTCCGCCCGCGCAGATCCCGCTCGCGCAGCGGTCGACGGGGGTGCACGGGTCGCCGTCGGTGCAAGGTGCGCCAGTGAGCGGCGTGGAGGCGCAGCCGCCCGCGCAGGTCTCCGCCGTGCAGGGGTTGCCGTCGTCGGGGCACGCTACCGGTTGTCCGGGCAGACACTGCGCCTCGGTGCAGGTGCCCGGGCCCGTGCACGGGTCCCCGTCCTCGCACGCGCTGCCGTTCGGGATGGCCGTGGTGGTGCACGCCGCTGTGGCGGGATCACACACCGCGACCTGGCAGGGGGCCGCCTCGGGGCAGACGAGGGGGAGGCCGAGGCACTCCCCCCCACCGCAGGCGTCGGCCGACGTGCAGGGGTTGGAGTCGTCGCATGAGAACCCCTCCGGGCGCGTGGTGATCACGCAGGATCCGCCGACGCAGCGCCGCTCACGGCAGGCCTCACCCAGGGCCTCGCAGGCCACAGGCGCCGCGGGGACGCAGACCCCCGCCGCGCAGGCGTCGCCCATGGTGCAGGCGTCCCCGTCGTCGCAGGGCGAGCTGTCCGCCATGGGCGCGGCGGTGCAGCCGAGCCCCGGCTTACAGGCGGCGGTGGTGCACGGTCCTGCGGCGCACAGCGTGGGGCCGCCGGCGGCACACTGGCCGTCCTTGCACTGATCCCCGGTGGTGCACGGCTCGCCGTCTTCGCACGGGACCCCGGTCGCGGGCGTGCTGACGCAACCCGCCGCCCCGCACGACTCCGTGGTGCACGCGAGGCCGTCGTCGGGGCACTTCAGGGGCTCGCCGGCGCACACACCCACCGCGCACGAGTCACCAACGGTGCACAGGTCGCCGTCGTCACAAGCGCCGCCGTCCGCGACGGGGACCGCGAAGCAGCCGCCGTCCCGCGCGCAGAGATCCAGGGTGCACGCAACGCCGTCGTCGCACGCGAGGTCCGGGCCGGCCACGCACGAGCCCGCGACGCAGGCCCCGGGTAGGGTGCAGGCGTCCCCGTCGTCGCAGGCGACGCCGTCCGCGGCCGGCGGGGCCACGCAGCCCGTGGGGGAGCACCCCTCCAGCGTGCATGGGTTGCCGTCGTTCGGGCAGAGCGGCGCGCCTCGGCAGAGGCCCGCCTGGCAGGCGTCCGCCACGGTGCAGGCGTCGCCGTCGTCGCAGGGGGTGCCCGGCACCACGGGGACCGGGACGCACTCGCCGAAGCTGCACGCCGCGGGCGCGCAGGCGGGGCCCTCGCAGACCACGGCCACGCCGCCGCATGTCCCGGCTTTGCAGAAGTCGTCGACGGTGCAGGGGTCGTTGTCGTCGCATGTCGCGGCGACCGGGCCGTTGACGCACCCGCCATCGAGGGGGTCGCAGGCGGTGGCGATGCAGGCCGATGGGTGCTCCTTGCACTTGGGGCCCCCGCTCACGCAGACCCCTGCTTGGCAGCTGTCGCCCTTGGTGCACGCCTTCCCGTCGTCGCACGCGGCGCCGTCGTCCGCTGACACGACCGTGCACGCGCCCGTAGCGGGATCGCAGAGCGCCACGTCGCACGGGTTCGCCGGCAGGGGGCACGTGGGCGCCAGCGAGGCGCACGCCCCGGCTGCGCACTGGTCTCCGAGGGTGCACGGATCACCGTCGTCGCAAGGCGTCCCCTCGAGCGGCTCGGGGGCGCAGTTGGCCTCACAGCGCTCGGTGGTGCACGGGTTGCCGTCTTCGGGGCACTCGGCGGGCGCGCCGCGGCACGAGCCGCCGAAGCAGGTGTCGCCCGCCGTACAGGCGTCGCCGTCGTCGCATGCGCCCAGGTCGGCCGTGGGGACCGTGCCGCAGACGCCCGAGTCACACGTGGCGAGCCGACAAGGCCCGGCCGTGCACAGCGGGCCGCCGGTGCATGCGCCCGCGAGGCAGCGGTCGTCCGTGGTGCACGCGTCCGCGTCACTGCAGAGCTCGCCCTCGCCAGCCGGTTGGGCCACACACGCGCCCGTGGCCGGGTCGCAGGTGTTCACCTGACAAAGGATCGCGGGGCACAAGACGGCGAAGCTCGGCTCCTCCAGGCAGGTCCCGTCGACGCAGCTCACGCGGCCGCGGCAGCGGTCCTCGCCGAGCAGGTGGGTGCAGTCGTCGTCAACGGTGCAGGTGGTCGGGGCCTCTGGCGCCGGGGTACACGCCCCGAGCGCCCCGAGGGTCAGGAAGCCGACCACGAGGCGCCTCAGCGGATCCCTCCGAGAGCGGAGGGCGGGCAGGAAGAAGGCAGCGTGCACAGTCCGAGCCTACCAGGGGAGCGCGCCGGCGCGCGCGTTTCTCGTCACTCGAGTGGGCGTCGTGTGGCCCAGCGGGGGGATCAACGGCGCTGGAAGAGGCAAGCGGGCGCGTCGCAGCTAGCGTCCATGACGAGCCCGCGCAGCTGCTCCTGTGTCTCTGGCGACAGGCGGGCCCGGTGGGCGTCCCACACCAACCCCGCGCCTCTGGGGGCCTCGACGAAGGCGCCGAGCGCCTCCGTCGGGAGGTACCAGATGTTCGACTCGCCGGTGGCGAGCCGGTCGAAGTAGCCGGCCCACACGTTCCACGCGTAGAGCGGCGCGTCGGGCGACGCCCGGCGCGACTCGAGGACCGCCGCGGCAATCGCCTCCTGCACCGGCGTGAGCGCGAACGGGCGCGCAGAGACCCCCAAGTGCCCCAGCTGTAGGGCCACCACGGCGCCCGCCACCACCCGCCGCGCCCGCGCCCACCATGCGGCCGCCGAGAGCACCACGCACACCCCGGCGCTCGACCAGAGGCCCGTCGACAGCGCCCCCCGCACCCCAGCGGGCGCCAGCGCCACGAGCCGATCGTGGTCGTGCACCAGCGCGACCGCCAGGAGCCCCGCCGTGAAAGCCAGCGCGACCTCGCCCCCCCGCCTACCGAGCGCCACACTCCCCGCCAGCGCCGCCAGCGGCAGCGCCGGGAGCAAGAACCGCGCGTAGCCGCCGCTGGCGTGGTCGTTCTTCCAGTACAGCCAGGTCTGCAGCGCCACCCAGAGCGGCCAGCCAACGGCGACGAGCAGGCCCACCGGCGTGGCCGGCGCGCGCCACAGGATCCGCAGGCCGGCCACCGCCAACACCAGCGTCAGCAGCCCGCTCGCTTCGAGGGATCGAACCGCGAAGAAGGTGGCGCTGCCGGCGCCGTACGCCTCGGGGATCCCGCTGTGCGACGTGAGGTAGATCCGCGCAGGGAGCTCTTCGAAGAACAGGAACGCCGCCGCATTCCACAGCACCGGCCCCACGGCGAGCAGCAGGGCCGGCACCACCCGATCCCCGCCCGGGGGGCGCCTCAACCACGCCAGGGCCAAGAGCCCGAGGGGCGCGATGGCCTCCAGACGCGCGGTGGCCACCAGCGACAGCACGGCCGCCGCCGCTCGCGGTCGACCCCGCGCCAGCAGGTGAACGCCGGCCGCCACGTAGAATGCCGCCGGGGTCTCGGTGAGCGCCGCGACCCCGGCCCGGAAGACCAGTGGCATCGCCAGGTACAGCGCCGCGGCGAGCCACGGGTGGTGCGCCCCGAGCTGGCGCGAAGGACTCACGAGCAGCGCCGCCGTGGCCACGGTGAGCGCCGCCGACAGAACGCGACACGCGGTGAGCCCGGTCTCCACGTCCCCGAGCCACGCGACCAGCGCGTACGGGAGGGTGAATCCCGGGCGCCCCCAGGCGTCGAGGAAGAGGCGGTGATTCGTCCACGCGTCCCGGGCGAACAGGACGTGGGTGAGATCGTCGTCGTGGTACGTGCCCGTCGACAGCAGGCCCAGCACGAGCAGTGCCGCGCCCGCGAGCGCGAGCGTGACCGCGCCTTTGGATCGGGATGAGGCCAGGGGGTTCACGGGCACACTGTGACCGACGGCGCCCTTGAGCGCGATCTTGCCAAGTTGCGCGTCGCTGGACCCTCTGCTAATCGGCGGAGCCCATGAGCCAAGACCCCGCCAACGAGACCGACCGCGAGCCCCGCGGCTTCCCCTACCGCGAGACTGAAGCCAAGTGGCAGCGCTACTGGGAGGAGAACCACACCTTCCGCGCGCTCGACGACTTCACGATGCCCAAGTTCTACGCGCTGGACATGTTCCCGTACCCCAGTGGCGCGGGGCTGCACGTTGGCCACCCGGAGGGCTACACGGCCACCGACATCATCGCGCGGTACAAGTGGGCGCGGGGCTTTAATGTCCTGCACCCCATGGGCTTCGACGCGTTCGGCCTGCCGGCCGAGCAGTACGCGTTGGACACGGGCACCCACCCGGCGATCACCACGCAGCGGAACATCCAGACCTTCACGCGCCAGCTGAAGTCGTTCGGCTTCTCGTACGACTGGGACCGCGTGGTCGACACCACGGATCCCGGCTACTACAAGTGGACGCAGTGGATCTTCCTCCAGCTCTTCAACCGCGGGCTGGCGTTCCAGGCCGAGCAGCCGGTCAACTGGTGCCCCGCCCTCGGCACGGTCCTCGCGAACGAGGAGGTCTCGTCCGACGGGAAGAGCGAGCGCGGCAACCACCCGGTCTATCGCCGGTCGATGCGCCAGTGGGTGCTGCGGATCACCCGCTACGCCGAGCGCCTGTTGAACGACCTCTCGCTGTGTGACTGGCCGGCCGGCACGCTCGAGATGCAGAAGAACTGGATCGGCAAGAGCACGGGCGCCGAGGTCACCTTCCGGGTTGCGGACGGCTCGCCCGGGGCCGGCTCGCCGATCGTGGTGTTCACCACGCGACCCGACACGCTGTTCGGCGCCACCTACATGGTGCTCGCGCCGGAGCACGCGCTCGTGAAGACGCTCACCACCGCCGATCAAGCCGACGCGGTGGCGGCGTACGTGGAGGCCGCGGCGCGTAAGAGCGACATGGCCCGCACGGAGCTCGCCAAGGAGAAGACCGGCGTCTTCACCGGCAGTTACGCGATCAACCCGGTCAGCCAGACTCGGATCCCGATCTGGACGGCGGACTACGTGCTCGCGCACTACGGCACCGGCGCCATCATGGCGGTGCCCGCGCACGACACGCGCGACCTCGAGTTCGCCACCGCGTTCGGGCTGCCCGTGATCGAGGTGGTCCAGGCGCCGGAGGGCACCGCGAACATCGGCTTCACCGGCGACGGCGTAGCGATCAACTCGGGGCGCTTCACCGGCCTCGCAACGCCCGACATGAAGCGCGACATCACGGCGTGGCTCGAGGCCGAGGGGCTCGGGAACGGCACGGTCAACTTCAAGCTGCGCGACTGGCTCTTCAGCCGGCAGCGGTACTGGGGCGAGCCCTTCCCGATCTGGCTCGACGCCCAGGGACAGCCCCACGCGATCCCCGAGTCCGAGCTCCCGGTCCTGCTGCCCGAGGTGGAGGAGTACCGCCCGAACGACCGGGGCGATCCGCCGCTGGCGAACGCCGGCGCCGCGTGGCTGGAGCGCACGCAGCCGAACGGCGAGAAGTGGCACCGGGAGACTAACACCATGCCGCAGTGGGCCGGCTCGTGCTGGTACTACCTGCGCTACATCGACGCGCACAACACCGCCCGGGCCTGGGACGCGGAGAAGGAGAAGTACTGGATGCCGGTCGACCTCTACGTCGGCGGCTCCGAGCACGCGGTGCTCCACCTCCTGTACGCGCGGTTCTGGCACAAGGTGCTCTACGACGCGGGCCACGTGAGCACGCCAGAGCCCTTCCGGAAGCTGGTGCACCAGGGGATGATCCTGGGCGAAGACAACCAGAAGATGTCGAAGTCCCGCGGCAACGTGGTCAACCCCGACGACATGCTGCAGCGCTTCGGCGCCGACGCGTTCCGCCTCTACGAGATGTTCATGGGCCCGCTCGAGGAGGTGAAGCCCTGGAACACGGACGGCCTCAAGGGCACGAAGCGCTTCGTGGATCGCCTCTGGGCGCTCTTCAATCGGGGCATCGTCGAAGCGCCGGCGGAAGACGCGCACCGCCGCCGCCTGCACAAGACCATCAAGAAGGTCACCGACGACATCGAGCGGATGCGCTTCAACACGGCGATCTCCACCATGATGGAGCTGCTCAACGAGTGCGCGCGGCTCGAGGCCCTGCCGCGCGAGATCGCCGAGCCGTTCGCTCAGATCCTGGCGCCGTTCACGCCCCACCTGGCCGAGGAGCTCTGGGAGCTCTGCGGCCACAGCCCGTCGATCGCCAAGGTCCCCTGGCCCGTGTGGGACGAGGCGCTCTGCATCGACAACAGCGTCACATACTCGGTCCAGGTCGCGGGCAAGCTCCGCGGCACCTTCGACGGCCCCCGCGACGCCCCCAGCGCTCAGCTCGAGGCAGAAGCGCTGGCCCTGCCCAACGTGCAGAAGCACCTCGAGGGCAAGACCGTCGTCAAGGTCGTGGTGGTCCCGGGCAAGATGGTCTCGCTGGTCGTAAAATGAGGGTCGCCGGAGCCGTCGCGTTGCTCGCGCTCGCTTGCGGCGAGTCGCCCTCCCGGCTCGCCGGGGTCGTGGTGGCCCAGGGCGAGTGCCACCAGCTCCTGCGCCTGCAGTGCGAGTGCTGTGCGGAGGAGACCTACTGCCTCGACTACGTCGATGACCTGGTCGGCAGCGGCGAGGCGCGCACAGACTCCAGCGAGCTCGAGTGCGCGGCCCGGCGGGCAGAGGCCACGGACGTGGACGCGTGGTGCACAGCCACGTTCACGTCGCAAGAGGCGCAGCGGCGCGCCTGCCAGGGCTTCACCTACCAGCAAGCCCCCGACGTGACCCAGAGCGACGCCGACTGACGAACGACGTGCTCAGAGGGCCCTTCGGGAGCCCCCACGTGCCGTCCCGGCGCCGCGCCGAGAGCATTCCCGGAAGTACCCCTCAAAAAAGTGAACGGTGCGGCCTTGCGGGGGGCCCCTTAGGGTTGGATGCATCTTGGTTTCCCAAAGGAGCTATCCACCATGAAGTCCCTGTCCGCACTTGTTCTTGGTCTCTGCTTCGCCGCCAACGCCTTCGCCGCCGCCGACCTCTCGGTGACGACCACCGCGCCAGCAGGCGTCAAGTACTACGACATCGCGACGTACCGGGTCTCCGTGAAGAACGTGGGCAACACCAGCTCCTCCGGGGGACGCGTGGAGATCGACCTCCCGAAGACCGGGACCAGCCCGCAGGTCTATACGTTGGGCCAGGTCACCGCCGTCCCTGCCGGTTGCACCTTGGCCGCCAGCCGGATCACTTGCACCTTCGGCACCACGAAGAAGGGTGTCACCCGCAACTACGACTTCGGCTTCAAGGCCCCGTACTCGTCGGCGCCGATCGCGCTCACCGCCCGCGTCGTGCCCACTTGGACCGGTGACCCCGCCGCCAACAACCTGACTACGCGCACCCTCGCGCTCTCGGGTCACTCGTTCACCATCCCGGATGGCTACGCCACCGACATCCGCCACTGCACCGGGTCCGCCTCACTCACCTCCTTCTTCGAGTGCACCTTGTTCCCCAGCTCCATCTCGAACCACGGCTCGGTCTTCGCGGCCGGCGGCGTGGTCAACTTCGATGTGGGCGTCGACCCCGCGTACACCGGCGCCTGGCAGCAGCCGGCCGCTGATCAGCTCACGTTCCAGTACTTCGAGAACGGCGTGCTCGTGGCGGAGTTCGACGGGCGCGGCGTCGGCGGTGGCTGCTTCGAGGGCCTGACCCGCTTCTGGGACGCCCCCGGCGTGCTCAGCCCCTACGTCTCGCCCTACGAGGTTTGCCCGCTCTAAGCGGCTTGCAGCCCCGGCTGCCTCCTGAGATCCTGCGTCTCGCCGGCACAGACCCGCGCTAGAGACGCCCATGACCACCCGACGCATCTTCATCAAGACCACTGGGCTCGCCACCCTCGCCACCGCGCTCGGTTGCGGCGACGAGTCAGGAGCCTCCGCCGGCGGTGACGCGCTCTCTGCCGACCTCGGTGGGGGGGACGCCTCCTCGGCAGACACCGCCAGCGAAGACGCGGCCGTCGAAGACACCGCCCCCCTCCCCGAGCTCGAGGACTACGTCTACGACGGACCGCTGGGCCCGGAAGACCTCTTCCAGCACGGCGTGGCCAGCGGCGATCCCCTGGCTACCAGTGTGGTCCTCTGGACCCGCGTCACGCAGCCCGGCGCCGAGCCCGTCCCGGTGTTCTGGGACGTCGCCACCGACCCCGAGTTCACCGCGCGCGTCGCGGCGGGCTGGGGTGAGGCCGCCGGGGGACGCGACTTCACGCTGAAGCTCATCGCCACGGGCCTCGCTCCCGCCACCACGTACTACTACCGCTTCCGCGCCCTCGGCCGCACGGCCCCGCTCGGGCGCACGCGCACCCTGCCGGACGGCCCGACGGAGCGGGTCCGCCTGGCGCTCGGCTCCTGCGCCGAGATCCAGACCGGCTGGTACCACGCGTACGGGCACATGGGCGGCCGCAGCGACCTCGACGCGGTGGTCTTCGTGGGCGACTACCTCTACGAGTACGGCCTGCGGGCCGGGCGCCTCCGCGACACGGCGCCGCCGCACGAGCTCACCACCCTCGAGCATTACCGCACGCGCTACGCGCACTACCGCCGGGAGCCACAGCTCCAAGAGGCCCACCGGCAGCACCCGTGGATCGTAGTCTGGGACGACCACGAGGTGGCGAACAACAGCTGGCGCGCGGGCGACAGCAACGGCGACACCGGCGAGGTCTTCCGGGCCCGTCGAGACGCCGGGGTCGCGGCGTGGCACGAGTGGATGCCCTGCCGCACCGGAGAGCTCGCGCGCGGTGAAGGCGGGGCCAGCGACGCCGGGGTGGCGATCTATCGCCGCTTCGACTTCGGCGATCTGGTGCGCCTCGCGGTCCTCGAGACCCGCCTCTACGGCCGGGACGAGCCCGTGAACGCGAACAACCCGGTGGGCGTGGAGCTCGCCGAGCGGACCCTGCTGGGCCCCCAGCAGGAAGCGTGGCTAGACGCCGAGATCTCGGGCGCCACGCAGCGCTGGGTGGTCCTTGGTCAGCAGATCATGATGGCGCCGCTCACCGATGGGGTGTCTCCCATCAACTACGACCAGTGGGACGGCTACCCGGCCGCCCGGCAGCGCGTACTGGACGCCGCGTCGGCGCGCGCGGACCTGGGTCTCGTGGTGCTCGCGGGCGACATCCACTCCTCGTGGGGCAACGACCTTCCGGGGACCGGATACGACGGCGAGAACGGCGCGGTGGGCGTGGAGTTCGTCACGCCGGGCATCGCCTCCACCTTCCCCACCGGCCTCGAGGCGGTGGTGGACGTGGCGAAGCTCGCGAACCCCCACATCAAGTACGGCGACGTGTCGCACCGCGGCTACGTGGTGGTCGACCTCAGCCGCGACTCTGTCCGCGGGACGTGGTTCCACGTGGCGGACGCGAACCTCGAGCAGTCCGAGGTGGAGCCCGCCGCTACGTTCGTCAGCGACCGCCTCGCGCCCCACCTCTTGCCTGCCGCCACCCCCGACGACGTCGAGGCGGGCCCGGCGCTCGCCCCATGAAGTCCACGCACACCCGAGGAGTCTCCCGATGAAGCTGGCCCTTGGCCTCACCATTAGCCTGTGCTTCGCCGCACAGGCCGCGCGGCCGCCACCCGAAGCGGCGCTCGGCGAGCGCTTCGACGCGATCCAGGCAGACCTGGACGCCATCCGCTTCCTGCTGCCGAAGCTCAAGGGCAAGGCGAAGGTGGCCGCCGAGGCCAAGACGCGCCTCGAGCGCGCGGTGGAAGAGCTCGAAGAGCTCGAACAAGACACTCGAGGGACCGGCACCAAGTGTCCGCCGTGTGCGCCGTGTCCGCCCGCGGGGCCCTGTCCGCCTTGTCCAGCCGTGGCGGTCTGTCCTCCCCCGCCCCCGGAGCCGCCCATGGCGCTGCTCAACGGCGCCTCCACGCTGTGCCTCGGCGTGGCCGGCGTCGACCGCCACCGCGCTGGCGAGGCCGTGCATCTGGCCGTGTGCGTGGGCGAGCGCAACGAGCGGCCCCTGGATCACCAGTGGAGCCTCGCGCCCGCAGACTCTGGCTTCGAGCTCATCCGCAATGAGGTCTCCGGCTTGTGCCTGGGCGTGCGGGGCGTCGATCAAGCCACGCTGGGCGCGGAGGCCGAGGTGTTCGACTGCACCGCCGTCCGAGGCGACGCGCGCCTCGACAATCAGTGGCGGCGCGTGGAGACCGCGCGTGGCGCGTTCCAGCTCCGAAACCGCGTGTCGGGGCTGTGCCTGGGCGTCAAAGGCGGCGACCGCCACGAACCCGGCGCGCTCGCGGTGCTCGACAACTGCGACGCCCCTCGGCGCGGACGCGACACCCTCTGGAGCGTGGTGCCGTACGCCGGAGTCTTCCGCACGGCCGCGATCGAGCGCGGGGTGGCGGAGACGCCTGTCCGCCTGGCGGCCATCACCGCGCCGGACTTCGCGAAGGTGCTCAAGGCGCTCGATGCAGAGTCCTTCGACGCCGAGAAGATGCGCGTGCTCAAGCTGGCCCTGGTGGGGAAGCCGGTCACCGTCGCTCAGGTGAAGGACGTGATCGCCCGCTTCTCGTTCCCGGCCGAGAAGGTCGAGGTGGTCCGGCTGCTCAACGCGACCATCGTCGACAGAGACAACCGCTATCAGCTCCTCGAGTCGTTCACGTTCGACAGCGACAAGTCCGCCGTCGAGGCGATCATCCGGTAGGAGAGGGCGCCCTCCCAAGCAACTGGAGCCCCCGACACCCACAACCCAGGAGACATCATGCGTCCTGTCAGCATCGAGTACTGCGTCGTTTGAAACTACAAGCCCCACGCCGCGCGTGTCGCGGCTGAGATCGAGTCTACGCTCGGGGTGCCGGTAACACTGGTGCCCGGCGAACGCGGAGTGTTCGACGTTCGAGTCGGAGACCGGGTCGTGTTCTCGAAGAAGGCGCTGCAACGTTTCCCAGACCCCAGCGAAGCCCCGGCCCTGGTGAGCGCCGCGCAGAGCTGAGTCCACAACGCGACGAGCCCCGTCCCCACACGGTTTTTCGGTGAGACAGGGGGCGCCGCGTCGGTCATGATGCCTGCATTCATGTCGACGGCCGCGGCGCGCTGCGGCCGATTCGGGCGAGGCGATGTTGCGCTCCCGCCCGATCGAGCTCGACGAAGGGGGCACGATGAACGGACTCCGGTGGATCTTCTCTCGGTCGCTGATCGGTGTGTCACTCGCGGCCACGATGTCGTGTTACGAGGTGGACGCCGACGGGCGCCCGGCCGCCGGTGACGGCACCGGCGAGAGCGGTGGCGCGGCCTCCAGCGGGCAGTGTGTGGAGCAGCAACTCGGCCTCGCGGGGCTCTGTCTCGACGCCGGGATGTGGGCCCTCGAGGCGTTCCAGGCTTGCGCCGATCAGGGGCTGTATCTCGCCCGCTTCTCCCCCGCCGACGAGTGCGGCGTGGGTCTCTTCGAGAGCGCCCACGTGGCGTGCTGCGGAGGCGATGGCCGGCCGGACTCGCCCGACCGTCCCGAGACCACTGAACCCGACCGCCCGCCCCAGGTGCCCAGCGACGACCCGTGCGGCGTCTGTCCCCCCGACGCTCCCTACTGCATGCGCGGGGCCGACGGCCAGCCGAGCTGCTCCAGTGGAGACGCCCCCCCATCGCCGTACCACTGCCCACCTGAAGCCCCGTTCCCGGTCCCGGCGGAGGACGGCACTCTGGCGTGCTCCTCGGATCCAGGCGCTCACCCACCCCCGGCGGGCTGCTCGCCCGACTGTGGCGCCGGCGAGAACTGCGAAGACGGCTGCCAAGGGAGCACCGACCCGGCGTGTTGGACGGAGTGCGACGCCAGCGGAGAGTGCTGGTCCACCTGTGAAGGTTCTGTCGACGACCCCACCTGCCCGCAGGAGTGCGACTCCGCAGGGAACTGCTGGTCCACGTGTGGCGAAGCTCCGAACCCGGGCGTCGAGTGTTGGACCGACTGCGACGCGGCCGGCAACTGCTGGACGAAGTGCAGCGACGGCACCGGCTCGGCCCCGCCCACGCCGCCCGCCCCCGCGCAGACCTGCGAGTGGATGGCTGTCCAGGGCGACCAGTGCCTGCCCTACGACGTGCTGAAGCACCACGCCTACGAGCAGTGCGCGGCGTCCGGGCGCGAGCTTACCCAGATCTACCCCGCCGAAGACTGCCCAGGGGGCTCCACGATCGCGAAGATCGAGTGTTGCGGCGAGGGCGTCTACTAGGCTCGCCCGTACCTGGAGGCGCTCAGCAGGGCTCTGACAAGAGCACCAGAGCGCCCGGCTCGCCCCTCACCGCGTACAGTCCCGCGTCCGCAGGGACCAGCGCCGTCTCCAGCGCACCTAGCGCCAACGTCCCCGCCGGGGTCCACACTTCAGCGGCGCCTAGCGCGGTCACGGCCACACAGCGCCGTGTCTCCCGCTGCGCGCCATCCGCGGTCACCTCGTCGAGCGTGAAGAACGGCCCGTCCACCAGGCGCCCGCGGGGCCGGCCTTCGGCGTCCAGGGCCACCACCGTCGGCCGCAGCGAGAAGTCGATTGCGCGCCGCGAGGCCTCCACGTGCAGCGGGCGGGGCTTACCGTCCAGCCCGAGCCGCCCCCAGTCATCGACCCTGAAGGTGTTGTCCGACGTCTGCTGCACCTCGAGCAAGAGACACCCGGCGCCTATGGCGTGCACGGTGCGCGCCGGCAGATAGACGAAGTCGCCCCGGCGCACCGAGTGTCGCGCCAGCGCGCTCTCCATGCGCCCTTCCACGCGGGCCGCCTCGAACGCCGCCGCGTCCACACCGGGCTCGGTCCCCACGTAGAGCGTGCCGTCAGCCACCACATACCAGCACTCGGTCTTGCCGCCGTCCGCGAGGCCCATCTCCCGCGCCAGCGCGTCGTCCGGGTGCACCTGCACGCTCAAGCGGTCACGCGCGTCGATGAGCTTCACCATCAGCGGGAAGGTGGCGCCGTCGAGCTCCCGGCCCAATAGCGCCGCGCCGTGGTCTCGGGCCAGCTCGCGGAGGGAGCGGCCCGCCAGGGGTCCATGGGCCACCACGCTCATCCCACGGGAGTGATCGGCCAGATCCCACGCCTCGCCCACGGGGCCCGTGGGGACGCCCGATCGCAAGGCCGCGATCCGTTCTCCGCCCCAGACGACCGACTGATAGACCGGGGCGAAACGCAGCGGGGCGCCGAGGCTCACCGCACCGACGCCGAGAAGGACCCTTCACCGGAGCACGTGTCCGGTCCCTCGACCGTGAACTCTCCGGTGATCACGCTGTCGGCGTTGTCGCCGTTAAACGTCCAGGTCCGAAGGACCGGCAAGGCGCCCCGCAAGTCGGTCTCGACGAGCTGCGCGGTGACGCACGTCCCGTGGACCGAGCCGCTGAAGACGACTGTGAAACCGTCGGGCGCGGGGAGGGTGGCGCTGAGCTTCCCATCCGTGTCCTGTGCCACGGCGAACGCCGGCACCTTCATCACGAACGCGCCGGTCTCGAGGGCATCGAGGCTGGCGGGACAGTCGTCGCGCGAGCCCGAACCACCCATGTTCCAGATCCCGGCCACGGCGGCCACCGTGCCCGCCTGGAGGCAGGGGTCTACGAAGTCCACGGGCGTTGAGGTCAACCCATCGACCAGCTCACAGCCGCCGAGAAGCGCGATTGCCACGAAACGTTTCATGGAGGCCACCATCAGAACACGATCCCCAGGTCTACCTGAAAGGTCTGGGGGAAGGAGAGCCCGTGCAGGTCTACGAAGGTCACGTCGTACTCGAACCCGAGCATCATCCGGACGCTGTACGTTCGAAACAGCAGCACGCCCGCGCGGGCGAACGCCCCAAAGCCCCAAGCGTGGTCCTCGGGTTCGGCCTCGTGGACTGTCTGCACGAAGCCGCCAGAGTCTGTCACGGTCTGCACCGTGGCGATGTAGGTCCAGCGGGCCCCCATTCCGCCACCGAAGAACGGCGCGAAGTCCCCGAGCCCTAGGATGTACTGAGCGCTCAGGTCGATGGGCACGGCGTAGTACGTGCGGCGCTCGTCCCGTGAGGTGTCGAACCGGAAGCCCACGCGGGGCTCGATGGAGAAAGCGAGCGCCTCGTACCAAAAGCCCAGGTCGAAGCCCATCCCGAACTGGTGGTCCGCTAGCGCGCTCCCGAACGGCACCACGCCCTTGATGTGGAACGACACGCCGCTGTCGCCGTGGCGACGCGTGGGCGGCCTCTCCTCTGTCTTGGTGATCGCGCCGAGCTCCGCCGTTTCGTTCACGTGCTTGGACGTGGTGAACGCGATCGCCAGGCGCGTGGCCACCGCCTCCAGGTCTTCCACCCGATCGATGGCCATTCGCTCGGAGCGCAGCGTCGCGCCGTCGTCCACGTCAACCACGGCCGCCGTGGCCACCAGCTTCGTGCCCAACGTGCCCAGCGTGAGCGTGACCACGTAGTCCACCCCGGCGCGCTGACCGGCCTGGTGCGCGCACCCCGCGTCGCTGCACGCGCCGGTGATCAGCGTGACCTGTGCACCGCCTCCGAGCTGCCGGGAGAGCTCGGACTGTAGGAGCTCCCGGTAGGTCTGCGCGTCGCTAGCCGCGACCTCGCGGGCGACGGGCTCGAGGATCCCCCACGTATCGGCCTGTGCCACGCCACCGGCGAGCAAGGCCACACACATCAACACGCCAGTTCTCACAGTGCCTCCCACGCGCTACTCCAGCGCCCCAACCACCGCCTCAACGGCTGCAAGAAGCGCTCCCGACGACACGAGCACCCGCGCCGCTTCGATGTCTTCATAAAGAGCCCTGTCGCGCTCGAGGCGCGGCACCAGGGCCCGCAGCGCGGCGTGCGCCGCCTCGATCCCGGGGCCGGCGGTGAGCGGGCGCCTCAGGTCGATGCCCTGAGCGGCGCAGAGCAGCTCGATGCCCAGCACGATCTCCACGTTGGCCAGCGCCTCGCGCGCCTTCACCGCCGCGTGCGTGCCCATGGACACGTGGTCTTCCCGGTTCGCCGAGCTCGGTATGCTGTCCACGCTGGCCGGAGCAGCGAGGCGCTTGTTCTCGCTCACCAGGGCGGCCGCCGTGACCTGAGCGATCATGAACCCGCTGTTGAGGCCCACGTCGGGCGTGAGGAACGCCGGCAGACCCACGTTGAGGTGCGGGTTCACCATCTGCTCGATCCGGCGCTCGCTGATGGACGCAAGCTCCACCACCCCGATCGCCAGGTAGTCCAGCGCGAACGCCACCGGCTGCCCGTGGAAGTTGCCCCCGCTGATGATGTCGCCGTCCGCCAGGACCATGGGGTTGTCCGTGACCGCGTCCACCTCCACGCCCAGCACCTCGGAGACGTGCTCCAAGACGTTACGGACAGCCCCGTGCACCTGCGGGATACACCGGAGGCTGTAGGGGTCTTGCACGCGCTTGCAGTCGCGGTGTGACGCCACGATCCCCGAACCTTCGAGCAGCCGCGTGACGTTGCGCGCCGTGGCCGCCTGGCCGCGAAACGGCCGCACGGCTTGAACCCGCGGGTCGAAGGCCCGCGGCGTGCCCGTGAGCGCCTCGAGCGACATCGCGCCGATGAGGTCGGCCGTCTTCGCCAGGCGGATGGCGCGGTGGAGCACCAATGCTCCAATCCCGGTCATCGCCTGCGTCCCGTTGATGAGGCAGAGGCCCTCTTTGGCCTCCAGGCGGATCGGCACCAGGCCCGCGCGCGCCAGGGCCTCACCGCCGCGCATCCGCTCGCCCCGGTAGGTGGCGTGGCCCTCCCCGATCAACACCAGCGCCAGGTGCGCCAGCGGCGCGAGGTCGCCCGAGGCGCCCACCGAGCCCTTCTCCGGGATCACGGGGTGCACCCCCTCGCGGAGGCACGCGGCCAGGAGGTCGATGAGCTCGGGCCGAACACCGGAGTAGCCGTGCGCCAGCACCTGCGCCCGCAGGAGCATCATGGCGCGGACCTCCGGCTCGGGCAGCGGGTTGCCTACACCGCAGGCGTGGCTGCGAACGAGGTTCTCCTGAAGCTCGCGGATTCGGTCGTGATTGATGCGCACGTCGGCGAGGAAGCCGAAGCCGGTGTCGATGCCGTAACGCGCGTCCACGCCGTGCTCGACGTGGTGGTCGATGTGACGCCGGCAGTCGGCCACGCGCTGACGTGCCGCCGGGCTCAGCGCGGCCGTGGCCCCGTACAGCGCCACCTGGACCACGTCGTCCAGCTTCAGCGGCTCTCCGAGGAGCACGTCATGCGTCATTCAGGGCCTCGTTCGCCGGCGCGGCGGGGTCAAGGGAGGTGGCCGGCGTTCTACCCCTCGGACCCCGGAAGCCGCAAGGGCGCGGGGCGGTGGGCTCGAACGAGCTGAACTGCCTAGAGATGTTGGTCGAGGAGGATGGGGTTGCCATCCGGATCGGTCAGGGTGATGTAGGCCGGGCCAGACGTCGCCGGGTCGGCCTTCTCACCGAGCTCCACGCCCTGCTCGACCAGTTGCTCCTGGATCTTGCGCACATCCGTGAAGCCCGGGATGGCCTTGGCATCCGAGTCCCACCCTGGATTGAACGTGAGCATGTTCTTCTCGAACATGCCCTGGAAGAGCCCGATCAGCGTGGTGCCGCTCTTCAGGATGAGCCAATTGTCTTCCTGCTTGCCGCCGAAGACGGTGAAGCCCAGCTTCTCGTAGAAGGCTCTGGACGCGGCGATGTCCTTCACCGCGAGGCTGATCGAAAATGCACCCAGATTCATCGGGTCCTCCACACGCCGTGCAGGCCGTTGTGATGTGCCCCGCTACGCCAGTTCAAGTGTGACTCCATCGTCTTCCTGTTCTCCCCCAGGGCCATGATCGCGGATGATCTCCACCAACCAGTCGAACACAGTGGGACCAGCGCCACTTTGTGCCGCTTTCAGGTCGGCCGCAACCAAGGCCCGGTTGGAGGGGTGGCATCGAGCCAGGCGGAGCTTCAGCTGTTTGACGGTCTCCGGGTGCCCAAGGCGTAGCCGAGACTCCTCCGAGTGCGTCCACCGGAGTACAAGGCCCCCTTCCGGCGTCCCGAACCCGCCACGCAGAATGTCGCTGAAAGCGTCCAGATTGTGCCCCCAGGAAGCGCCCGGTGTGAGCACTCGGCCGATGACTGCGAAGAGCTCCTCGAGAGTCGAGAAGTGGCGCCCGTCGATCTCGTACACGGTCTCAGTCCGCATGACGTCCTGGCGTTTGGCCGCCATCCATCCGCGCGCCCGCTCGGCGATCCATGGACCCACTCCGACAGCCGACCCCTGTCGCCGATGGCCGCTCCGCCGTCGGCGTGCACAGAAATCCGCGCTTCCTCAGGCCCATCCACACCGATCCCCGAATGCGGAGCGCGTTCATCCTCCCCCCGAACACCCGAAGCTAACCTGCGCGGCGAAGTCGCGTCAGGTTGAGCGACTTGTTCGGCCTCTAGTCGCCCGGGTCCCCGTCTCGACCGCCTGAGCGGCGAGTGCCTTCGGACGCCTGCTCCGGTGCGCATTCAGGATCT
>SXGT01255347.1_pt1 | contig 37507 bp, 25 predicted proteins | sample 3176221 | NCBI WGS metagenome assembly SXGT01 (sample SAMN11356862, study PRJNA531348) | freshwater metagenome | isolation source: freshwater sample F1-120 | place: China: Fuxian Lake, Yuxi | collected 2017-12-25 | reverse complement strand
TGCATTGACCGCCTTGGTGATGAACTTGGGCAGCCCGCTGCCGTCATTGGCCTCGCGCAGTTCGCGCTGCAACCGCGGCCATTGCTCGACGAACACCTGCCGCACCAGGCTGTCCTCGGGCGAGCGGCGAACGTACGAAAGCGAGTGCCCGCCGGAAATGGCTGGCGGGTGGGCGGCAGCGCTGGCGAACGGCGACGGCATCGCCCGGGTGATCGGTAGCCGCCCAGCTTTTGCCGCGCGGCAGTTGGCGAACCGACCCGCCACCCGGGGTCAACGTGCCCCGCCCGCCTACCTGTCCCTGTCCCGGCCGCCTGAGGCGCTGACCCTGCCGCCGCCTGAGGCGCTGACCCTGCTGCCTACGCTGCTTGGCGCCCCAAGGTGGCACCCGATTGTCTGCGCAGACAGTTGGCCCAGCCCGGCCTGGCCGGGCTTTGTTGCACGAGGCCGCGGCTTCAGCCGCCGGCAGATCCCCGGCGTAGCCTCGGCCCCTGCCCGACCCCGCCCTACTTGGTCTTGACCCGCACCAGCAACTCGACCTGCCGGCTCGGGTTGTTGACCGTGGCCACATTCTGGTTGTTGGCCCCGCGGCTGCCGACGACGTACACGGACCCCGTCGCAGCATCGAACCACACCGCGTTGGCCTGCAGGTACGCCCGCACCCCGACCTCGCCGCTGCACACCGCCAGATCGTTGTTCGCCGACACAATCTGCTTGTTCCAGGTCCACACGCCCTTGTCGACCGTGCCGTGCAACAGCCACAGCTGCCGACAGTTGTTGCCGCCGGTGTTGGTCTCGATGGTGCCGGTCAGCCACGCTTCGCTGCCGGCCAGGTACACGCCGCCGACCATGAAGCTGTTGCTCCAGGCCACCGGCATGCCGGTGTAGGTCGGCACCAGCTGCGTCCACTTGGTGCCGTCGTAGGCGATAATCGTGCCCTGGCCGCCGGCGGCCATCACGTTCTTGCCGCCGGTGCCGTGGATGCTGGTCAGCGATCCCATCGCCGGCACCGCGCCCGTGTTCAGCACCGCCGAGAAGCTCTGCGTGTACGCCACGGTGTCCACGTAGGCCACGCCGTTGTAGCCGCTGGCGTTGCCGCAGGCCGTCGTGTTGTTGCCATCCCAGAAGGCGACGCTGGTGCGGCTGGTGTTGTTGGCCGTGTAGTTGCCGGTCATGAACACTTCGGTCGGCGATGCCGCATACACCGCCGCGACGTCGACAGCGATTTGCGCACAAGCCGCTTTCGACGACGACACCGTCATGCGCGCGATGCTCGACCAGGCCGTGCCGCTCCAGGTGGTGCGGCCGATCTGGTTGGGGGTGTTGCCGCCGGCATCGTTGCCGCCCATCACGTAGGTCTCGGCGTTGTTGGCACCCAGGAACATGTCCATGCCGCGCAGCGCGCTGTCGAAGCCGCCGACCGCTGGGATGCCGGTGGTGGTCCAAAAGCCGGTGACGGGATTGAGCACCATCGCGCGGCCATCGCTGTCATCGGTGCGGCCGCCGACCGACAGGCGGTTGCGGACCACGTTCAGCACCGAGTTGTTGTTGTTGACCGACGCGTTGAACTGCAAGCCCAACTGCGGCGACTCGACCACGTTGGCGACGATGCCGTTGGCTTGCAGGTTGTTGCTGGTATCGGCGCCGGAGCTGTAGATCTTGCCGCCAGTGCCACTGTAGCGGTCGATGGACCGCAAAGTGCCGTGGGTCACCTGGCCGCCGCTGACCTGCGCCGACACCTTTTCCAGACCGGTGCACAAGCTGCCTGCACAGAATGCGTAGCTGACACTGTTGTTGGTACACGCCGTGCCCCAGGCCTTGTTGGCCTTGCTGCAGCCACTGGCGGCGTTGCAGGCGTCGACCGTGCACTCCAGGCCGTCGTCGCAGTTGACTGTGGCGGGCTTGGTGCACTGGCCGGCCTGGCAGGTCGCCGTCGGCTGGAACACCAGCGTGCTGCAAGTCGGGTCCGCGCACTTGGTGTCGTTGGCCACCGCGGTGTTGACGCAGCCCTTGGCCTTGTCGCAGGTGTCGGTCGTGCACACGTTGTTGTCGTTGCAGTTGGGGGCCACGCCGCCTTTGCAGGCCTTGGCTGCGCAGGTGTCGTTGGTGGTGCAGGCGTCTTTGTCGTCGCACGGCACGGTGTTGTCGCTGTGGGTGCAGCCGAGCGCCTTGTCGCAGGCGTCGGTGGTGCACGGGTTGCCGTCGTCGCAGTTGGGGGCGGGGCCGCCGAGGCAGTTGCCGTTCAGGCACTTGTCAGCGGTCGTGCAGGCATTGAGGTCGTCGCAGTTGACCGTATTGTTGGTGTTGGTGCAGCCCTTGATGGGGTCACAGGCATCGCTGGTGCACGCTTTGCCGTCGTCGCAGTTGGGGGCCGCGCCGCCCTTGCAGGCGCCCGCGTTGCACTTGTCGTTGGTGGTGCAGGCGCTGCTGTCGTCGCAGTTGGCAAAGTTGTTCGACTTCTCGCAGCCGGTCAGCGACTCGCAGTAGTCGTCGGTGCACAGGTTGCCGTCATTGCACACCACCGGCGTGCCGGAGCACGCGCCGCCTGAGCAGGTGTCGCTTTTGGTGCACGCGTTGCCGTCGGTGCAGCCCGCGGTGTTGGCGACCGACTTGCAGCCCTTGACGTCGTCGCAGAAGTCGGTGGTGCACGGGTTCTTGTCGTCGCAGCTGGTGACCGGCGGCAGCGCGCTGCACTTGCCGGTCTTGCAGGTCGCCGCAGTCTGAAAGCCGCCGCCGCTACAACCACTGCTGCTGCACGCCGCGCCGTCGGTCAGGTTGTTGTTGATGCAGCCGCCCGCGCTGTCGCAGGTGTCGTTGGTGCACGGGTTGCCGTCGCTGCAGTCCTTGCCGCCCGAGCCGCTGCAAGTGCCGCTCTTGCACGAATCTGCGCTGTTGCAGGCGTTGCCGTCGTCGCAAGGCTTGGTGTTGAAGGCCTTCTTGCAGCCGGCCGCCGGGTCGCAGCTATCGTCGGTGCACAGGTTCTTGTCGTCGCAATCGACGGTCGCGCCGGCCTTGCACTTGCCGTCCAGGCAAACGTCGCCCTGGGTGCAGAGCGTCCCGTCGTCGCACGGCAGCGTGTTGTTGGCGTTGACGCAGCCCTTGCCGCTGTCGCAGCTGTCGGTGGTGCACGGGTTCTTGTCGTTGCAGTCCGGCGCCGCGCCGCCCTGGCAGCTGCCGCCTTTGCAACCGTCGCTGGTGGTGCAGGCGTTGCCGTCGCTGCACGCGGCGGAGTTCGCCAGGTTGAGGCAGCCGGCCGCCGGGTCGCAGCTGTCGTTGGTGCAACCGTTGTTGTCGTCGCAGTTGATCTTGCTGCCCAGGCAGTTGCCGTCGATGCAGCTGTCGGTGTCGGTGCACAGGTTGCCGTCGTCGCACAGCGACTTGTGGTTGGCAAACACGCAGCCCTTGGCCGGGTCGCAGCTGTCGCTGGTGCACACGTTGTTGTCGTTGCAGGTGACCTTGGTCGAGCCCGCGCAGGCGCCGCCGCCGCAGACGTCGCCGCTGGTGCAGGCGTTCTTGTCGTCGCAGCCGTCGGTGGTGTTGGCAAACTGGCAGCCTTTGACCGGATCGCAGCTGTCGGTGGTGCAGCCGTTGTTGTCGTTGCACACCAGCGCCGGGCCGCCCGCGCACTTGCTCGCGGCACAGATATCTTGGGTGGTACAGGCGCTGCCGTCGTCGCACACGGCCTTGTTGGCCGCAAACACGCACCCGGTCTTGGCATCGCAGCTGTCGTCGGTGCAGACGTTGTTGTCGCCGCAAGTACTGGCCAGGCCCTTGCACGCGCCGCTGCCGCAGACGTCGTCTTTGGTGCAGGCGTTGCCGTCGTCGCAGCCGGCGGTGTTGGGGGCGCTGCTGCAGCCGCCGTTCTTGTCACACAGGTCCGTCGTGCACGGGTTGCCGTCGTCGCACTTCTGGGCCGCGGGCGGCGCGCCGCACTTGCCGGCGGTGCAGGTAGCTGCCCCGACAAAGCCGTCAGCGCCACAGGTGGCAGCAGAACAATTGGCGCCGTCTGCCGCGGTCTTGTAGACGCAGCCGCCGGTGGTGTCGCAGCTGTCCGTGGTGCAAGGGTTGCCGTCATCACAGCTTTTGCCGATCGGCGTGCCCTTGCATGCGCCGTTGCCGTCGCAGGTGTCGGCGTCGGTGCAGGCGTTGCTGTCGTCGCAACCTTTGGTGTTGTCGTTGTAGGTGCAACCCTTGCCGGCGTCGCAGAATTCGTCGGTACACACGTTCTTGTCGTCGCACTCGACGGCCTTGCCGGGCACGCAGGCGCTGTCGGCGCAAACGTCGCTCTTGGTGCACACGCTCTGGTCGTCGCACGGCAGCGTGTTGGCTTTGGCGCCGCAGCCGGTCTTGGGGTCGCAGCTGTCGTCCGTGCAGGGGTTGCTGTCGTCGCAGATGACCTTGCTGCCCGGGATGCAGCCGCCGCCCGTGCACTGGTCGTTCGCCGTGCAGGCGCTGCCGTCGTCGCAGGGGTCGGTGTTGTTGGCGTGGGCGCAGCCGCCGGTCGCGGTGCAGGTGTCGGTCGTACAAGGTTTTTTGTCGTCACATGACTGAACGGCGGCGAGCGGCGTGCACACACCGACCTGGCAAGCGCTGCCCTTGTCAAAGCCACCATCGCCGCACGAGCTGCCCTTGCAGCCGGTACCGTCGGCGATGTTGACCGCGACGCAGCCCTGCTTGCTGTCGCACGAGTCGACGCTGCACGGGTTGCCGTCGTCGCAAACGGTGCTGGCGCCGGGCAAGCAGGCCGCGTCTTTGCACGTATCCTTGAGCGTACAAACGTTGTCGTCGCTGCAAGGGTCGGTGTTGTTGACCTTCTGGCAGCCCTTGTCGGCGCTGCAGCTGTCGGTGGTGCAGCCGTTGCCGTCGTCGCAGTTGCTCTTTTCGCCCTGGACGCACATGCCGGCGGCGCAGGTGGCGGCCGAGGTGTGGCTCAGCGCGTCGCAGCTGGCGGCCTTGCAGACGGTGCCGGTCGCGAGGTTGTCGTTGACGCAGCCCTTGGCCTTGTCGCAGCTGTCGGCGGTGCACACGTTGTCGTCGTCGCATTTGACGGCGCTCGGACCCGTGCAGTTGCCCGCGGCACAGACGTCGCCCTTGGTGCAGGCGTTGTTGTCGCTGCAGGGCGCGCTGTTGGCGGCGTTGACGCACTTGCCGGTCTTGGGGTCGCAGCTGTCGTCGGTGCAGGCGTTTTTGTCGTCGCAGGCCGCGGGCTTGCCGGGGACGCAGGCAGCGTTCTGGCAGGCGTCGCCGACCGAGCAACCGTTGCCGTCGTCGCAGGCCTTGCCGTTGCCGGCGGGCTTGGTCGCGCACTTGCCGGCGACACAGGCGTCGTCGGTACAAGCGTTCTTGTCGTCGCAGTCGCCATCGGACTTGCAGGTGCAGGTGCTGATGCCGCCAGAGCACTTGCCGCCGGCGCACTTGTCGTTCTGGGTGCAGGCGTTGCCGTCGTCGCAGCCGGCGCTGTTGGCCTTGGCCGTGCAGCCGAGCGAAGGCACGCAGGCGTCGTCGGTGCACGGGTTGGCGTCGTCGCACACCACCGCTTTGCCGGCGCACTTGCCGGCGTCACAGGCGTCGGCGCTGGTGCAGGCGTTGCCATCGGTGCAAGTGGCGGCCTGCGGCGTCTGCACACAGCCCCCCTTTGTGCAACTATCGGCGGTACAAGGATTTTTGTCGTCGCAATCGCTGGTTTCGGTGCAGCCGCAGGCGCCGGGGATGCCGGCGCACTTGCCGCCCGCGCAGGCGTCGTCTTTGGTGCAGGCGTCGCCGTCGTCGCAACCGGTCGCGGCCGCGGCGAGGAACACGCAGTTGCCGCTGCCTTTGTCGCAGCTATCGGCGGTGCACGGGTTGGCGTCGCTGCAAGTAGTGGCTGCCCCGGCGCTGCACGCGCCGTTGGCGCAGGCGTCGTCGCTGGTGCAGGCGTCGCCGTCGGTGCACGGCGCGGTGTTGTTCTTGTTGGCGCAGCCGGTCTTGGGGTCACAGGTGTCGTCGGTGCAGGGGTTGTTGTCGTCGCAGGTCAGCGCCGCGCCGGTGCCGCACTTGCCGTCTTTGCACGACTCGCCGGTGGTGCAGCCGTCGCCGTCGTCGCAGGGGGTCGGGTCGGCGGGCGCAGTCGCGCAACCGGTCTTGGGGTCGCAGCTGTCCTTGGTGCAGGCGTTCTTGTCGTCGCACACGACCGCTTCGCCGCCACACTTGCTGTCTTTGCAAGCGTCTTTGGTCGTGCAGGCGTCGCCGTCGTCGCAGGTCGCGGTGTTGGCCGTGTTCTGGCACTTGCCATCGGCGCCGCATTTGTCGTCGGTGCAAGGATTCTTGTCGTCGCACTGGCTATCGACGCACGCCGGCACGGCATCGAAGCTGAGATCGGGCGCTGTGGTGCCATCGCCACCGCCTGTGCCATCGCCTGCGCCATCGCCCAAGCCACCCGCAGCGTCTGCGCTCGCGGTGCTATCTGCGCCGACGGTGTTGCCACCTTCGACCGTCGTGTCGTCAGCGCACGCCAACAAGGGGCCGCAGCCGATTGCACACAACAGCATGAACTTCTTGAACATGAATCCTCCTAATCGCCGGATGGCCGGGGCCGCTCTGGCTCCGCCTGCACGGGCAGCATAGCGGCCGCGCCAGACTCAAAGCAAGGCGATCTTCCCGCAACTTCACGAAAAGACAAGCATTTCTGTCCCATGTGACATGCGGGTGGCCATCGCATCGCGCGAAACGCACACCAGCCAGAAATCGGCAGGCGCGTCTCATGAGACAGCAAGTCACATGGCATCAGCTGTGGCCCCGGTAGGAGCGCAATGCTGGGGCGCGGCGCGGTCGTTCAGGGCGACGCAGCAACGGCGGTCAGTCGCCCTTGGCGCAGCAGCATCGCCAGCGTGCGCCGCATCGCCGGGCGTTCGCGCGGCGTAAAGCCGATTTTCCACGGCGGCGGCCACGCGCGCGGCGTCTTGTTCATGATGGAAGCCGCCTCCTGGCTGTGCCCCAGGCCAAGCACGTGCCCGAGTTCGTGCGCCAGCACCCAGCGCCACGCCGACCGGGCCTGGATGACCCACACAGCCTTGCCGTTGCGCCAGGTCACACCCTTGCGCTCGCGGTTCGGGTCGGTGTCGTCTTGCAGGCGGCGCACCACGAACCAGCGCAGCGGCGTCTGCCCGCCATGGGTGCCAAGCTGTGTGCGCAGCGCGATGCTGTGGATGTCGTCGAACCCCGCCGGCAGCGCGCTGACCTTGACCACCTGCACGCCGGTGCCGATGACCGCCAGGCGCTCGTTGGCCGCGGTCAGTTGGTCGCGAAGCCACGTTGTGGCGTCATCATCGGCGGCGACGAACAGGTGCAGTGCGATGCAGCTGCGGGTTTTGGGGGGACAGTCCGGAAGGTCGCCTGGAAACACCAGGGCACTGGCGTTCGCAGGGATGGCCGCCGCAGCGACGGCGAGACCGATGGCAGCAATGGCAATTCGCGTCGACATCGTGCAGCGTCGCTCCGCTCAACGCCATCGCCATCGTGGCCGGGCAAGGTGGCAGATGCAACTGCTCCGCCAAGCGCTTGAACGTCCAACACGCCAAAGGGCACCCAGCTTGGCGCGCGCCGTTCCCTGCGGTACGCTTGTCCGAACGGGAGGCCGACAATGACAACGAAATCGCGAATGTGGCAGGTGGTGCTGCTGGCGCTTGCCGTCTGTGTCGCGGCCTGTGACCCGGGCGTCAAGGGCAAGGTCCCGCGACTCGAAGACGCCAAGGCCCTGCAGAAGCTGGTCGCCGACGTGGAGCAGATCAACACGCTGCTGGCCGACTATGAAAAGGCGCTGGGCAAGGTCAAGCCCGACTACGTGCCGACTGCCGACCAGCGCAAGAAGCTGCTGTCGCTGTGGGCGCCCTACCTGGACCACATGCGGGCGCTGCACTCGTACCAGTACAAGTTTCTCAAAGGCTGGCGCCAGGCTGGCACGCCGGACAAGCAGATCTTCGCGCTGACGGCGGGCGTCACCGCGCTGGCGGCGCAGACTTCGACCAACTTGCGATTTTTGCGGACCTTTGGCCGCGGCGATCAGTTCAGGGCGATTCTGAACGACCCGGACCCCGAGTACGGCGTCGGCGCCAACGAGTACGACGCGATGCTGGTGCGGATGGCCAAGCCGCAGACCCGGATGCTGCTGCAGATCGGCGTCGAGGCCATGCAGCGACGCGAAGGCACCATGCGCGCGGGCAAGGAAAAGGAGCACGCCGCCTTCACGCTGCTGGCCGACAAGGCGCTGGCCTACGCGCAGAAGGCCGAAGAGGACTTCAATCGTCAGGCCATCCAGGTGATGATGCAGGGCTTTGCGACGGTGCTCGGCAACCAGTTTGACGAGTGGTCGGGCGCGCTGGTCACCGATATCGCCGAGTGGCTGGGTGACACGCGGCTGCGCTCTACGGGCAAGGCGCTGATCACGCAGGCGCAGATCGACTGGCTGACCACCCAGGCCCAGCCGGGCGACATCATCGTCGAGCGCCGCAACTGGTACCTGAGCAACCTGGGCCTGCCCGGTTTCTGGCCGCACGCGGCATTCTACGTCGGCAGCCCGCAGGAAATCGCGGCATCGCTGGACGGTGATGCCGGTGTCAAAGCCGCCTTTGGCGACAAGGGCTTGACTGGGTACCTGGAGAAGACCTTTGCCACCCACTGGAAGCAATACGCCGCAGCAGCACACGACGGCAAGCCGCACCGCGTCATCGAGGCCATCTCCGAAGGTGTGTCGATGGCCAGCCTGCACGAGTCTTGCTCCGCCGACTACGTGGGTCTGGTGCGCCCGCGCTTGACCAAAACCGAGAAAGCCAGGGCCATCGTGTCCGCATTCTCGAACCTCGGCAAGCCCTACGACTTCGACTTTGACTTCTTGACCGAGTCGACGCTGGTGTGCAGCGAGGTTGTGTATGTCGCCTACCGGCCGGAAAAAGGCGTCTCGACTGGCCTGACGCTGCCGCTCGAAGAGGTGATGGGGCGCAAGACCCTGCCGCCGACCAACCTTATCGAGGTGTTCGACACTCAGTTTGGCAAGCCTGAGCAACAACTGGACTTCGTGGCGTTTCTGGATGGCCGCGAGGCCAACGGCAACGCGGTGGTGGCGACCGAGGCCGACCTACGGGCGTCGTGGCGGCGCGCAAAGTGGGACTTGTCACAGCAATAGTCGCGTTCGGCAATGGTCTATGACCTTGCGCAGGGGTTCGCAATGCACAAGCAGACAGCATGGGCCGCAGTGGCCGTCGTCGTGTTCGCGCTGGTGGGCAGCGGCTGCTCGATGGCGACCTTGGGTAGCGCGCGGCCGATCGACAGCGGCGAGTCGCAGTTCGTGCTGGCACCCAGCTTCAACCGCATCGGCCTGTCGCGGTCTGACCGAAAAGGGCCGCAGTTCGAAATCGGCGGGCGCTACGGCGTGACCGACGACGTCGACATTGGCGCGCGCTTGTGGCTGCCGCTGCCGGGCTACACTATCGACTCGCGGATAGCGCTCAAGAAGTCGGCGTCCGCGGACTCGGGCCTCGACATCTCGCTCAATCCAGGGCTGATGTACATCTACGCGCCTGGCGGCGACGCCAACGACACCGCACTGCACTTCACGACGCTGCAGGTCGCCGCTCTTTTCGGCATCCACTTGCCCGGCGGCCGCCAGGTGGTCGTGGGCCCCAAGGTCATCGACATCATCTCGACCGACACCTCGGTGTCGTTGGGTTCGACCTTCAACATGGTGATTGTCGGTTCGAGCCTCGGCTACGTGTGGCCGGTAACGCGCAACCTGACCATCGTGCCAGAGATCGCCGCAGGCGTGGCGGTGATGGGCTCCGTCGCCGAGTTCGGCAACGACATCGGCAACAATGGCAACGTGCTGCAGTTCAGCTTGGGCTTTCTGTTCGGCGGCAACAAGGGGCCCGAAGTGCGCTGCGTCGAGGTGCCAGCGGCACCGGTCGCGCCAACGGCTGCCCCCGCTGCGGCAGCCACAACGCCGACCAGTCCCTAGTTGCTCACGCTTTCGCAAGCGTCCACAGCCCAACGGCAACAAAGCCAGCACCGGCAAGCCTCGACAGCCAGCGGGCATCGACGTAGCGACCCACCGCCGCGCCGACCAGCACGCCGAGCGCCGTGGTCGCGACCAGCGCCAGCGCCGCAGCCGTGAACACGGTCAGCTTGGGATTGTCGCCCTTGGCAGCAAACAGCATGGTCGAAAGCTGGGTCTTGTCACCGAGTTCTGCGAGAAAGACGGTCGTGAATACTGTCAGGAAAAGTGGCCAGTTCATACGGCCAGGGTAGCTTCTCCAGGCGGGCTGTGAGGCGCCGCGTGACACGTCCGCGACACCTGGCTACTGCTGCGGCGTCGGCCACCACTTCGGCAGAATCTGGTCGTGGCCGTACAGGTCGTACATCCACGTCGCCACGGCCATCAGGTCGGCCGCCAGCTCGGCGTCCGCATCGGTCAGCGCCAGCGGCTTGTCTTCGCGCAAGTCGGTCGTGCGATCAAACACTTGCCAGCCGGCGCGGTCCAGGTGGCGCGAGCCATCGACGAACAGCCGCCGCGACCCGCGCTCTGCCGCCCACATCGCGTCTTTGGCGGTCCAAGACTGGCCCTTGCCGCCCCGCAGCAGCGACCTGCCCTGCCACGCCCCGGACAGGTCAATGCCCAGCAGATCGAGCACGGTCGGCGCGATGTCGAGGTGGCTCGACGGCTCGCTGCCGATCTGCCCGCGCAGCGGCCCAAGCTTGGGGTGCTTGCCCCACACCACCAGTGGCACGCCGGTGGCCTCGACCTGCACGGTGTCGAACAGGTGCAGGTGGCCGTGCTCACCCAATGGATGCCCGTGGTCGCCGGTCACAATCACCAACGTGCGGTCGAACCACGGCTCGTTGCGCAAGGCGTCCAGCAGCTTGCCCATCTCGGCGTCGGCGTAATGCATGGTGTCGCGCATGCCGTCGGCCCAGGTGTCGCCGCCGCGATTTTGCACACCGGCAATCCGCGCGAACGGAAAGTGGTTGGTGCGGGTCATCACCAGCGCGAAAAACGGCCGGTTCTTGGCTGTACCGGCGAGGTTGGTGTGCAACCACGATGCCATGTGCGCAAACAGCGGGCCGTCTTCTTCGCGGCTGCGGTCGTAGTCGACGTCGTGGTACCAGTGGCGCAGCCACGCGGCCTGGTTGTCCCAGCTTGGATCGGCGGCAGAGAAAAAGCGCGTGTAGTAGCCGTGTTGGCGCAGCGTCAGTGGCAACGCGGGCAGTCGCGCGGTCGCAAAATCAGTGGCGACTGTACACCAGGCACATGCGGGCAAGCCGGTGTGAATGGCCATGAAGCTCGCAATGGTCGGCAGCCCGGCCGTCACGGCCCGCCGCTGGGCGAGGCCTTCGGCAGCCAGTTGATCCAAGCGGGGCGACCACGACGGGCCGCCGGTCACGTGGCCGACGCCGAGCGCCCGGTGGGACTCCAAAGCGATGACTAGAACGTTGTACGGCGCAGCATCGAGGCCGGAGCAGTCCTGGTCGATGCCGTCGCCGGGTATCTCGTCGGCGCCCGGATGCACCGCGGCCTGGGCATCGTCGCAGTCGCGCGCCTGCGGCACCCCGTCGCCGTCCCGGTCGCGCGCGCAGGCGGCAGCTGGATTATCCGCAATTTGCCCGTCGCGGATCGCCTGACAGCGCTGCCACGGCGACAGGTGAACGAGCGGCGCTGCCGGCACCGCAAAGGTCGCGTTCGACCCCGGGTAGCCGGCAGCATGGCCAACGCGCAAGGCTTTTTTGGCGCGCTCGACGACTTCGGGCGGGCGATCCGGACGAGCGCCGCGCTGCAGGTCTTGCCACAGCAAGGTCAGCGGCGGCGTCAGCTTCCACTCGCGGGCCGCGCCCTGCCACAGTACGCTGGTTAGCAGCCAGCCGGCCAACGCGACCCCCAGCAGTGCCAGCGCCTTGCGCGGCCAGCGCACGGTCGGCACTGGCGCAGTGCGCCACTGCCACCACAGCAAGCCCGGGATGGCGGTCAGCAGCGCGAACGGCAGGTACGGCCCCCCAGCGTCGCGACTGAGCAGGTGCGGCAGCTCGGCCACCTGGGCACCGTTCAGGTAGGTGCGCAGGATGCTCCACGACACATGCATGCCGACAAACCGCATGATCTCGGCATCGATGAGGCCGAGCAGGCAGAACAGTCCACCCACCGCCAGCGACCAGGCGCGGCCGATGCGCCAGCCCAGCTGCACCCGGCCTGCCTGGCGCCCGACGACTACCGCCAACGCGGCGGGCAGCGCCAGCCACAGCAGCTGCACGGCGTCAAAGCCGATGGCGTGGAACAGGTACCACTCGACCTTGCCGACCAGTGGCTGGCCGAACGGATCTGGCCGCAACAGCCACAGCGCGCGCAGTGCCGCATCCACAGCCAGCCACCGCCACCACAGGCCGCCGAGCGCTTCAAGCTGCGCCGCGAGGCCAGGCCGTTCGTCAGAAGGACGCAGCGCGTCGCTCGCTTTTGGAGTCGATTCCGTCATCGGTCAGGCACGCGCTGGGTCGCAAGAGTCGGCCCTACGGACGGCCGCCGCTGGGCGGAGGCGGCCGAGCGCCACCGTTCGCAGGTGCGCGCACGGTTTGCGGCTTCGGTCGCACTTTGGGCTTGGCGGGAGCGGCGGGCGGTGCGGCAACCGGTGCAGCGACTGTCGCTGGCGCCACACCGGCATCCACGGCGGGAGCCGGCGCTGACGGAGGCTCAGGTGCAGCGACAGGACCAGGGACAGGAGCAGGGACAGGCGCGGGCGCAGGCTCAGGGGTGGCGACAGGTGCAGGGACAGGCGCACGAGCAGGGACTGGCACAGGTGCAGGCACAGGCGCTGGCGCAGGTGCCGCAGCAGGTTCAGGGACAGGGGCGGGTGCTGACGCAGACGGCGCCATGACCGGCGGCAGCGCCGACTCGTCACCGCCCGGAGCGCGACCATGCAGCCAGAAGGCGACGGCAAGGCTACCGACCACGGCCAGGAAGCCGAACAGATACAGGGGCACCAGTGACCTGCGCGGCGGCGGCTCGGGCGGTTTGACTGCAGCATTGGTAAAGCCGCGAACCGGCCGCGGCGGCATGGGCGGCGCGGCAGCGGCAACTTGCACCGGTGAAGGCGGTCGGGTAGCCACCTGGTCGCGGTTGGCAGGCGGAGGTGGTGGTGGCGGCGGTGGTGCGACCGACGGCGGCGCAATGCCTGCCGCACCGGGCGCGTGCAGGTGCTCGCCACGGGCCAGCGGCTCCAAGGCTTCGCGCATGGCGGTCGCGGTGTCGTAGCGGTCGCCAGCCAGCTTTTCCAGTGACTTGCCGACGACGCGCGCAAATGCCGCGCTGACGCCGGCCACCTGCGACAGGTCGGGCGCCGCCTCGTTGACCTGCATCATCAGCACGGTAAAGGTCGAGTCGCCGCGAAACGGCACCCGGCCGCTCACGCACTGGTACAGCACCACGCCCAGCGAATACAGGTCGCTGCGCGCGTCGACCGCCTTGCCCATGACCTGTTCGGGGCTCATGTAGGCCGGCGTGCCGAGCGCCGTGCCCGCCTGGGTCAGCTGCTGCTGCTGGTCATTGGACTTGGCGATACCGAAGTCCAGCACCTTGATGACCGTCTCGCCCGCGCCCAGATCGTGCAGGAACAAGTTCGACGGCTTGAGGTCGCGGTGCACCAGGTTGACGCGGTGGGCCTCGGCCAGGCTGCGCAGCGCGGCGCAGGCGATGGTCGCGGCTTCCTGCTCGCTCATGCGCTTGCCCTGCGCAGCGTACTCGCTCAGGCGGTCGGCCAGCGTCACGCCTTGCAGGCGCTCCATCGCCAGGTAGAACAAGCCGTCGTCGCTCTGCCCGAAGTCGAACACCCGAATCGTATTGGGATGCTGCAGGCCGGCCGTGGTCTTGGCCTCCAGGAAGAAACGCTTGACCGCGGCAGGATCGTGCACGGTGTCGATGAGCAGCGTCTTGATCGCCACCTTCTGCCCGGTGCCGGTGTGCTGGGCATCGTAGACCGCGCCCATGCCACCCTTGCCCAGCGTGCCAACTACGCGATAGCGACCGGCAAACACGGCATTGAGCGGCAACTCGCCGGACTTGGGGACCACGCCGGCCACGATGGTGGCCATGCCATCGGTGGGGCAAAACAGGCTGTCGGAGCTGAGGCCACATTCCAAGCAGGTGCGCATCGTACAAGCCCTTTGCCGCCGGCCGCGGCGTGGCGACCATACCACGGTGAGGCGGGTGCGGTCACCGCAGGCTCAGACGCGCGGCGGCGCCATTTTTTCAACCCGTTCGCGGCCAAACCGTGCTAGGATCCCGGCCCCGCCGCGCCCGTAGCGGCCAGAGTCCGCCATGAACTGCCATGTTTTCAAAGTGTTGATTTGCCCTGCCCTGATCATCGCGGCCTGCTCGGAAAAGACCGCGCCGATGGCGCCCGCGCCGACGCTGCAGGCACCCAAGCCCGGCGGACCGACCGAGCCCAAGCCGAATCAGCCGGCCGACCAGCCCGCGGACGGCCAGAAGCCCTCACCGCACGTCTGCGACCACGCCGCCAACCCGGCCTGCGCCGTCGAGATCGACCCCAAGGTCGCGGCGGAGCATGGCCCGGTCCAAGCCCTGGACGGCGACAAGTTCGGGCAAGGCGTGACCCTGGCCGAGTCGGTGTCGGTCAGCGAGTTGGCCGCCAACCCGGAGAAATACGCCGGGCGCCGCGTCCGCATCGAAGGCGAAGTCGAAGACGTCTGCCAGATGGCCGGCTGCTGGTTCACGGTCAAGAGCGACGCCCCCGGCAAGACCATGAAATTCAAGGTTACTGACGGCGTGATGGTGTTCCCGCAGAGCGCCAAGGGCAAGTGGGCGGTCGCGGAAGGCATGGTCCGCAAGATGGTGCTCGACCTCGAAGCGACCAAGAAGGTGCTAAAGCATGAGGCCGACGAGCAGGGGCGGCCGTTCGACCCAGCGAGCGTCAAGGAGCCCATGACCATCGTGCGCATTGACGGTCTGGGCGCAGTCATTCGCGCAAAGAAGTAGAACCTTGAAATGATTGGATCAGTCATTTCTGAGGCCCATTTGCTTGCTACGTGGGTCGCCAGCTCGCGGGCCCGGCGGCCGATTCGCGGCTCCGGATTGTGGCGAGGCCGTTGTGACCACTTCCTTGCAGTCCAATAGTGGGGATCTGATGTTCCAAACCAACCTGCTGGCCAACGAAGTCGTGTTCATTACCGGCGGTGGCACTGGCCTCGGCCGCGCGATGGCCGAGCGCATGGGTGCCTTGGGCGCCAAGGTAGCCGTAGTCGGTCGCCGCGAAGACCCGCTGCGCGAGACGGTTGAGGCCATCAACGCCGCAGGCGGCACAGCGGCTTGGGCCCGCTGCGACGTGCGCGATCCGCAGAGCGTGGCAGCCGCGGTCGACGCCATCGAGGCCGCGCTCGGCCCGGTGACGGCGCTGGTCAACAACGCCGCCGGCAACTTTTTGGCCTGCGCCGAAGACCTGTCGGCCAATGCTTTTGACGCCGTCGTCAAGATCGTGCTGCACGGGTCGTTCCACTGCACAAGTGAGCTCGGCCGGCGGTGGATCGCCCGCGGCACCAAGGGTCAGGTGCTGTCGATCGTCACCACCTACGCCTGGACCGGCTCGGCGTTCGTGTTGCCGAGCGCGTGCGCCAAGGCCGGCGTGCTGGTAATGACCAAATCGCTGGCGGTCGAGTGGGCCACCTACGGCATTCGCCTGAACGCCATCGCGCCCGGACCGTTTCCGACCGAGGGCGCGTTCAGTCGCCTGATGCCGGCCGACGCCCACGACGAGGCGCTTCGGCAAGTGCCGCTGGGTCGCTTCGGCGAGCCCGGGGAACTGGCCAACCTCGCGTCATACCTGCTGAGTCCGATGAACGCCTGGATGACTGGCGAGTGCGTGACGCTGGACGGCGGCGAAGTGCTCAAAGCTGGCCAGGAGTTCAGCCGCATGACCGACTACCCGCGCGACGAGCTCAGGGCCGGGCTGGCGATGCTGCGTCCTTCCAAGTCTGCGAAGTAGCGACCATCCGACTATGACGACGACCGCGGACCGGCGGCCTGCGATCGGTTTCGCGCTGGGTATCCTCGTCACCCTGGCGCAGATCAGCTGGTCGTGGCACATCGGCCCGCAGCCCAAGGGCGAGCATCCGCCGCCCAGCTGGTCGCTGTGGATCGCCAATCAGCTCGGTTTCTGGGCGCTGGCGTGGTTGGTGGCGACGCTGGCGTGCACTCCGCTGCGATGGTGGACAGGCGCCACCTGGCCGGGTCGATGGCGCAAACGCTTGGGCCTGGTCGCTTTCGCCCTGGCGGCCGCGCACGTCGGTGTGTTTGTGATCGGGGAGAAGTCGTTTGATCTCTGGGCGATCGGTGTAGACGTCGTCAAGACTCCCTGGCTTGTCTTCGGTGTCACGGCCATGACGGCGCTCACCGTGCTGGCCGCGACCACGCCCACAGCGGTGGTGCGCTGGCTCGGCGGCGCGCGCTGGCAGCGTGTGCACAGGTTGGTCTACGCCGTTGCCGTGCTGGCGTGCCTGCACTACGCGCTGCGCGACGGCGCCGATCCCCAGCACTGGATTGGGTTTTCGCTGGCCGTGGCGGGGCTGCTGTGGGTGCGCTGGTCGCGCCGATCGGGACCTTCAAAGGCCCGTTGACAAGCCCCTTGGCCGGACTAATTTGGGTGTTTTCGTCCGCGACGCGACACAACCATTTGACATTGCACGGCTTTGTCCCTTGACAACCGCGCGGGGCTGGTTTTCTTGGTGTCGACGGCCGGCGACGGCGCTCCCCACTGGGCGGGCGCCCGGCCACAACCACCAATACGTCCGCGCACTTTGACGCGGCGAGGAGAACAGCCATGACTCTGATGCGATGGAACCCGTGGAGCGACGTCGACACGCTGCACGCGGAAATCAACAAGCTTTTTGACCAGGTGGGCACCGAAAACCGCGGCAGCCGCGCCACGCCGACGTTCGCCCCCGCGGTCGACATCTGCGAGACGACCGACCGCTACGTGCTCAAGTTCGACCTGCCCGAGGTGCGCCCCGAGGAAGTCGACATCCACGTCGAAAACCAGACGCTGGTGGTCAAGGGCGAGCGCAAGGCCGAGACCACCGAGGCCAAGGCCGGCTGGCACCGCATCGAGCGCAGCTACGGCCAGTTCAGCCGCAGCTTCACCCTGCCCAACAACGTCGACGCCGAAAGGATCACCGCGAGCGCCAAGGATGGCGTGCTGCGGCTCGAGCTGCCCAAGAAGGCGGAGGCGCAGCCGCGCAAGATTGCGGTTAACCAGCCCAACTAGTCGAGCTGACAAAGCGGCAAGGTTGCCGTGCAGCGGAGCCGCGAGTCGGCCCCCGAGGCCGCGAGCTGGCGACCCACGAAGCCAGCCGGCGGGCCTGGAAATGATTGCGCAAATCGTTTCCAGGCCCGCAAGGCGGGCGGTGGCGTTTTTAAGCCGGCTGCGCGGTCAGATCATCACCGACCCACAAGAGATGTCGATGCCCTGCCCTGTGATGCAGTCGCCGCCGGGGCCAATTAGGAACTTCAAGTACTGCGCGACTTCTTGCGGCTTGGCCATGCGCCGGATCGGTTGACTCGACAGCATCTGGGTCTGCACTTGCTGCAACGGCACGCCGCGGTGCTCGGCCATGCGGGTCATGGCGTCGTGCGCCATCTGGGTGTCGACCCAGCCCGGATTGACGGCGTTGACGCGGATACCGCGCGGCGCCAGTTCGTGCGCTAGACTGCGCACCAGGCCCATCACGGCGTGCTTGCTGGCGACGTAGGCGCTGTTGCCGGGCACGCCCATGCGGCCGAGCACGCTGCCGACAAACAGGATGCGGCCGTTTTGGGGCATGTGCGCCGCGGCCAATTGCGCCAGAAAGTACGTGTGGACAAGATTGGTGGTGAGCACGGAGCGAAAGGTCGCCCTGCCCTGCGGACTCAGGTCGTCGAACGGCGTCTGCGCATTGATGCCGGCGTTGAGGATCAGCACGTCCACCGGCCCGTTGCGCGACTCCGCAGCGACCACGGCTTCGTCGATCGACTGCTCGTCTTGCAGGTCCAGCCGCACGGTGTGGGCGCGGTCGGTGCCGATGTCCATGCAGATGCCCAGGCAGCGCGTGTACGAGCGCGCGGCCAGCGTCAGGCGGTGGTTCTTCTCCTCGCCGAGCAGACGCGCTGTGGCCTCGCCGATGCCCCGCGACGCACCGGTAATGAAGATGTGCTTGGCGCGCGCGGCCAGCGCGGCTTGCAGTTCGCTCTGCGGCAGTTTGACGGTACCTGTGGCCATCTGACTCTACTCCCTGCAGTTTTTCAGGTTGGTGCCGTGCTGCGCTTCATGGGCCTGGAGCTTTGCGCCGTCAGGGCCCCACACCGCCCGCCACACGGCGACGGTCACGCCAATGCAAAACCACGCCACCAGCACCATGTACGTGGTGTAGATCGCCCCGCGGACCAGGCGGTAGCGCGGCGGCTTAGCCTCGGCGCGCTCTAGCACTTCTTCGGTGGGCAACTCTGGACCGGCGAGCATGTCGGCCAGTGTGCTCGAACCCACAGTGGCGGCAGCTTCGGCAGGTGGTGGCTGCAGAGCTTCGCTGTTGGCGGCCGCAACGTCGGCTTCCAATGGCCCCGAGTCCGGCTGGCCAGCGTCAGGCGGGGTCGCGTCCACCGGCTCGTTGTCGCTAGACATGGTGCCCGCCTAAACGTCCGTGCGAGTTCAAACCAATCGTCATGCCTACCAGCGGAGCGGCGAGTCGGCTTGCAAAGACGCGAGCTTGCGACCCACCTAGTGAGCAAACGGAACGAGTCCCAGAATGACCTATTCTGGGACTGGTCCTATGGTCGCACGCGGTGGTCGCCCAGCGCCCCGCGCAAGCTGGTCTTTTGCTGCTCGGCAAAGATCGAGCACACGCCGGGCACCGGCAGACCGCAGCGGCCTTCGGGCTGCAAGCACTCGTAGTTCGACTGCAATTGCTTGCAGGTGCGCTTCTTGCCGTCCGCATCGTAGGCACCGTCCAAGATCTCGCCGGTCTTGGCGTCACACTTGGGCGAGCAGAACGCCGGCATCGGTAGCGGCGCGTCGTACTTGCCGTTGCCGTTGGTGTCGACAAACACCGCGCTGGCAATCGCCATCGGCAGCGCCGGGAAGAAGTCCGGGATGCGCGCCGGCGGCGGAATGATGCTGGACGCCACCGCGCCCAACGCCGGATCGGCACTGAACAGCGAACTGAACGCAATCGATGCCACGCGGGCCAGCTGCAGCTCGCCGAACGGCACATCGAGGTACACTGGCCGCATCAAGTGGCCATTGTCGGTGCCGATGGCCACCACCACCACGTGCGAGTCGCGATCGGGCACAGTCAAGGCAAAGGTCTTGTCGAGGTCGACAATGCGCGCTGCGTCCGGCTTGATGGCCTCGCTGGCGGTAACGCGACCGTTGACGTAGACCTCGACGCGGTCCACGCCGTACCACGACGCCGTTTGCACCCGCACCTTGACCGGCAGGGGCGCGCCCGCTTTGAGGGCGACCGTCTCACCCGGACCTTTGCCGCCAATCGTCACGTCGATCATCGGGCCGTAGCTCGGCACTGCCTTGCCCGCGCGTAGCGCTTCGGAGGCCGCGCGCTCGTCCATGGTGTGCGGATCGTCGGTCGTGGCCTTGAAGTAGGTGCGCGGCGCGCCAGGCTCTTGCTTGTAGCCGTGGCTGTCGCTGCCGCCGACGATGCTGCGAACCAACCCGTGTTCCAAGAAGCGCAAGTAATCGCTGAACACGCCGTCGCGCCGACCGCACGGCCGCAGCCAGGTGTCGGGCGGCACGGCCTCGGCAAACGGCTTGTCGAGCAGCGCCGCCTTGAAGTCACAGAGCTTCTTGATGGTGTCGAGCTTCTTGTCCGCCGCGGCCTCCGGAACGGCCTCTTTGGCGACGTCGCCGGCCGGCTCGTCCATCCAGGCATCCTGCTCTTCTTTGGTGCGGGTGTTGATGTCGGCGGTGCTGATGTGGGCCAGGGCCATGCGGTAGCGCATCTTGCAGGTGGCGGCGTCTTCGTCGGCCGGGCAGGTGTCGAGGCCGTCGCGCTTGACGACATTTTCCAGGCCGCGGTCGGCGTACTCGGGGCACGCGAGCTTGAGTTCGTCGCGCATCTTGGCGGCATCGACCTTGCCCTCGGCGTCGACGCCCGCGCGGTCGATGCGTGCCAGACACCGGGAGAATTCTTGTACTTCGCGCACGGTCGCCGTGTGGATGGAGTCAAACCGCTTGCCGTTGAACACCTCCATGGCGTCGTGGTCGCAGCCGACGGTGCGCAGGGTCGGGTTGCCGGCTTCGAGCATCGACAGGGTGCGGGTGTGGCTGTAAGCGTTGGCGCCGGCCTGGTCTAGCCAGCCCAAGAAGCCGTCGCGCGGGTGGGCGATGATGGTCGAGGCCTTGCCGCCGAGCCCGTCTTCAAAGCCGGTGCGCTTCCAGATGTCCGCCAGCACCTGGTCCGACGGCTGGCAATACCAGGCGACGGAGCCATGCGACGGAATATCCAACTGCTTGTACTGCAACGGAAAGCCAATGTAGTGGCCGATTTCCAGTGTGCTGATTTCGCTGCCGACGACCGCGCGCAGCCACTTGTCCAGGCCAAACTGCTTGATCCAGGGGGCGTAGTTGGACAGCACGTCGTGGTCGGTCGAGGCCACGTAGTCCACGCCTTCGGCAGCCACGGTCTCGACCCGACGGCTCAGCGGCATACCAGAGTCAAAGCTCGGCTCCGCGTGCAGGTGAAAATCGCCCGACAGCCAGCCGGTGGTGTCCAACTCCGGCACGATTTGCGCCGCGTGATCCTGGCCGATACCCTGCGCCACCGTTACCGTCTTGCGCCAGGTCGACCACTCCGTGCCGTGCGACGCCACCACCTGGTAGCTGCCCGCCGCCAGCGGCACGTCGAACTGGCCGTCCATCGCAAAGCCAAGGTGCTGCACGCCAATGCCCAGGCGCCCCTGACCAAAGTACGGCAGCCGACCACCATCGCGAAACAGCGGCTTGCCCGCGGCGTCCAACTTGACAATTGTCAACTTGCTAGGCACCGCGCCGCCGTTGGCGTCTTGCACCCGGACCCGCACCCGGCCCGGCGATGGCAAATCGGGCACCACTACCACGGCCTTGCCGACTTCGATGCGCACCGCAATGGGCTTACTGTGCACGACTTTGTGCTGATCGAGCGCCACCAGCAGGTAGTCGCCCGCGGGCAGCGTCGCCTCGAATGCGCCATCTTCCTGCCGGTCGGCGCCCGGGTCGGCGTCGATGGCGTTGAGCACGCCCGGCGACTCATCGATGGCCTTGTTGGCCATCACCACGGCATCGAGCGTCGCCCAGTCCTTCTTCGGGTCCGGGTTGCGCAGCACCATGACGCTGCCATTCTTGGCTGGCTGGCCGGTCTGGCCCCAGCGCACGTAGCCCTTGAGTGTGCCGGTCGGCGTCGCGCGGTGCGAAAAAATGGTGTCGGCGACCGAGGCGATGTCGCCGTGGCCGACGGCAAGGTAACGGGTGTACTCAAACACGCGGGCCTTGTCGCAGGTCGCGTCGTCGCTCTCGTCGCGCAGACAAGCCCGAGTCGCCGTCACGAACGCGGTAGCCGCCGACGTGAACACCGGCACCAGGACCCGACTTTGCGCCGCGTCGCTCGCCGCCTTCTTGGTGTAGTAGCCGTAGCTGACCTCGTCGCCCGCCGCGCCGGCAAAGTCGAACACCAGCGGCTTGCCGAAGGTGTCGCGGCCATTGAACAGCGCATCCCACACCGGCTTTTCTTCGTCGAAGCCGTGGCCGGGCACGAAGATATCGGCCTGGTTGCCAAAGAACACGAAATCGCCGCCGCCGACGCCGGCCTTGAACTTGGCGTCGGGGTTGAAATTCGAGTCGCCGAGAATCGCTTGGAAAACGCTGGCCTGACTCTGCGCGTTGACCATCGGCTCGATCTTGCTGCAGCCGCAAGACGGGCAGCCATAGTCGTCGACCAGCGGCACCGACGCGCCGCAATCTTGCTTGCCGCAGCCCTGCGCCTCCAAGGACTGGCAGGTACACACACCTTTTTTGCCAGCGCCAGCGCCCAAACAGCGCAACAGGCCCTTGCCGCAGTCGCCGTCGTCGTTGCACGAGGCTTTGTAGTACGGCTTGTGGACCAGCTTGGGCTCGGGCGACAGAATCACCCAGGTGGTCATGGTCACGTAGCGGTCGCCGGGCTTGAGCGTGTAGTCGGTGCGGAAGTCGAGTGCAGTATTCAAGTCTGGAAATGCCACGCCGAGCAGATCGCCCTGGCGCCGCAGCACCGACAGCGCCTCGAACAAAAACACACCTTTGCCCTCAACGCGTACAGTGGCCGCCTTGCCGTCGCTGCCGTCGGCCAGCACCTTGACCTGAGTCGATAGCGGCGCCGGCACCAGCAAGTTGGCGAACGGAAAGACTTCCGCCAGCTTGTCTCGGCCGTGCCCCGGCGGAAAGCGCGCGTCGTGGCGTACGATGTCGGCGTCGACGAGACTACCGCCAAACACGCCCGGGCCCCACGAACCTTTGCTGCCGCCCTGCAAGATGCCGACGCGGATCTGGTCGTTCTCCAAGATGAAATCGCCGATGTCGGCGTAGGCGACAGGACCGCCGATGAGATCATGGCGGGTCTGTGCGCGGTGGGCGCGCAGCGTGCGGGTGTTCTCAGCGTCGCAGCCCCAGGCCGCCAACCCCAACAGAGTCAGCCACGCGGCACGCACGATCGGTAACGGCAGGCGGGTCATCGCAGCCCCCGGCTACAGAAACAGCTGGAGCTGCGCGAACAACACGTTGTTGTCCAGCCCCGGCCCGGTGGTCTCGGTGCGGTGGTCGTACTGCAGTTGCAAGCGTACGCGATCTTTGGGCACCTGGTAGCTGAGGCAGCCGCTGTAGATCTGCTCGTCCTGGTCGTCGGTGCGCTCGGTGTCCGGGTCGATTTGCTGCATGCGAGCAGCCACGGTCACGCGCCAAGTGGTATAGCCCAGCTCGGCGACCATCGCCTGGTGCGCGCGGCTGGCGTTGAGCGTCGCGGGCGCCGTCGGCTTCTCTTTGGGGTCGGCGCTGTCCGCCAGCCACTCGGCCATCAAGTGCACGCCCTTGACCTTGACGTGCAGGTCGCCGCCGTAGCCCCGCAGCGTGCTGGTTGGGCCGTTGCTCTGGTAGTAGCCGCCGCCGACCGCCAACCGCAGCCCGCCGCCAGTCGCGTCGTAAACCTCGGCACCGATCGCACCCAGCGGCTCTGCGCTCAATCGGCCGACCAGGGCCAGTCCGGCGTCGCGGTTTCCGCCCAAGCTGCTGAATTCGTTAAAACCACGGTACAGGTTGGTCTGCCGCTCAAAGCCGTTGTAGACCCCGGCGTACCACGTCAAACCGGCGATGTCGGGGTAGTGACCCGACCAGGTGGCACCGACCTGGCGAAATGGGGCCATGGCGATAATCGCGTGCGGCCGCTCGGCCATCGCCATGCGCGCCGAAGTCACCATGCTGCCCCGCGAATAGGGCGTGCGGTAGGCGCCAACCGTAATGCTCGAGTGCACGCCGGTCGTTAGCGCCACCCAAGCCTCGCTGACCAAGGGCGTTCCCGGCATCGCCGTGAGGTCGAGGTAGGCACCAAACTCCGCCGCCTGGCCAAAGCGACCATTGGCGCCAAAGCGCGCGCGCCGCAAGGCAAAACCCATGCGCTCGGCGCGGTCGCCGTGGTCAAACGACGCTTTGTCGCCGACCATCGCGGCAAACTGGCTTTGCAGCAGCGTATGCGGCTCGATCTGAACGCGCCCAAAGGCTTTGCCCGCGATCCGCCGCATCCAGGCCGGGCTCTTGTCGGCGCCCTTCTTGGCCTCCAGGCACACGGTATCGCCATCGTCGCAGTCGAACTCGGCGTCGCCCGCCATGTCCGACAGCCCTGCCGCCGACGCCACTGCGCCCGCGTCGCCCGTCGCCTTGTTGTGTTTGCCGTGGTGGCCGTGGTGGCCGCCGTCCTTGCCGGCGTCTTTGCAGTCGCCGCAATCGCAGGCTTTTTCGGCAGACGCAGCGGCGGGGGCGGCCGATGGCGTGGCTTCGCCCGGCAAATGGTGGTCGGCCAGAGCGGGTGCGCCAGCGGCGAGGACCGCCAGCCCGAGCGCCGCAAGTGGAAGTTTCAGGGTGCGGGAATTCGACAGCATACGGGCCTCGCGGCAAAAGCCCGGGCAGCGTAGCATGGCGCGCCCCGGCTGCGAAGGGGCGTGCAAAGCCAGCGAAATGACAGATAAAGCCGCGCGAATCCAACGCATTCTCGACGACCTGTTTCCGGCGCCGCCGATCCCGCTCGACCACCGCGACCCGTACACGCTGCTCCTGGCAGTCTTGCTGAGCGCGCAGTGCACCGACGTGCGGGTCAATCAAGTGACGCCAGGCCTGTTCGCACGCGCGAGCACGCCGGCGGCAATGGCCGCGCTGCCCGTGGACGAGATCCGCGAGTTGATTCGACCTTGTGGATTGTCTCCACAAAAGGCCAAGGCGATCGCCAAGTTATCTGAAATCCTGGTGCACGAGCACCAGGGTGCAGTGCCGCGAGATTTCGCCGCATTGGAGCGTCTACCCGGCGTTGGCCACAAGACGGCATCGGTTGTCATGTCGCAGGCGTTTGGCGTGCCGGCCTTTGCAGTCGACACCCACATTCACCGTTTGGCCGAACGCTGGGGACTGTCGAGCGGCAAGAACGTCGAGACCACCGAGCGCGACCTCAAGGCGGCTTTCCCCGAAGCGACCTGGAACAAGCTGCACTTGCAGATCATCTACTTTGGGCGCAGCCACTGTCCAGCGCTCCGCCATGACCCGGCCGGCTGCCCGATTTGCAGCTGGGCCGGCAGTCAGGCCGCCTGAAGTAAGCGGCCGCTGCCTTCGCCCGGGTACTGGCGAGAATTGGCGCCCGGCACCGCGAAGCCATTGAGCAAAAGGCGCCGTTTGCGATCCGAGCGGTTGATGCCGCTGCCATGGATGACGAATGGGCCGAACAGCAGCACGCTTCCCGCCGGAGCCGTCGCAGCAACCGTCCTAGTTGCATCTACATGCTCAGCCGGCAACTGCCCTTGGCCGTCGAGTCCTAGATAGCCCCGCCGGTGCGAACCCTGTACGAACTGCATCGGCCCGTTGTCAGCGGTGGCATCGTCGAGCAGTGTCGCAATCTCGACAAAACTGCCCTGGCCGTTGACGTCGCGCCACAGCTCCGTGCCGTAGCGACGATGTTGCGCGTCCTGGTGCCAGCCGAACGCGACGCCATCGCCGGGCAGCTTGAAGTGCACCTGGTTGATGAGCTGCTGCAGCTGCGGGCTATGCAAAATCTGGGCGGCCCAGCGCAGCAACTGCGGATGGGCACCGAAGCCCAGCAACTCGGGGGCTGCCGCGCCGGCCCAGACAACGCGGTCGATGCGCACCTGGCCACTGCGGCGTCCGGTGGCGATCTCGCCCAACACGAACTGACTGCCGCGGTGCAGCACTGCGCCGCGCTCGCCCTGAGCAAACAGCTCTTCGGCCATGACTTCAAGGCGTTCGCATGCCGCTTCCAACGGGCGCAGTTCGGGCGCCGCAAACACGCCCGGCATCAGCAAGTAGCCGTCGTTGGCCAAGGCATCGAGCTCTTGTAGTGTCAAATCGCGCACGTGCATCGCGGCCTCGCGGTCGACGGACCGCACTTTCGTTGTAGCGCCGCTTGGGCAAGCCCGCCATTTTTTGGCTGCCACGGGTGACTTTTCTGTCTGCCGCAGACACCATGGCGCGCCCGGACCGCGCGTGGGTCCGTCAGGTTGCTGATGCGCAATGTCGTGTACGTGGCGCCGTTCCCGATGGACGCCACTTTGCGGTTCGCCCGTGGTCTCGCGGCGTTGCAGGGCGTGCGGCTGCTCGGCGTCATGCAGCAGGCCCCGGCGCGCGACGCCAACCCGTTCGACGATGTCGAACTGGTCGACAGCGCCCTGGATCCGCGCGATATCGCGATGGCTTGCGAAAAACTGCGGCGGCATTATGGCCCGCTTGAGCGCCTGACGGGCATCCTGGAACCCTTGCAGGTCCCGCTCGCCGAGGTCCGCACCGCGCTGGGCATCGAAGGCCCGGATCCAGGCACCGCGTTGCGCTTTCGCGACAAGGCGCTGATGAAGGACACCTTTCGCGCGGCGGGGCTACCGTGCGCGCGCCACCACTTGTGCACGTCTGCGCAGGAAGGGCTGGATTTTGCGCGCAAAGTTGGCCTGCCGGTGGTACTCAAGCCGCCTGCTGGCGCCGGTTGTCGTTCGACGTGGCGCATCGATGACCTGGGCAGCCTCGCCCAGGCCATGCGCGATATCAATCCGAGTCCGGGCCGACCGGTGCTGGCCGAGGAGTTTCTGCACGGCCGCGAAGGATCGCTGGAGATGGTGGCTATCGGCGGCAAGGTGGTCGCGCAGTCGCTGTCCCGCTACCTGCCGAGCCCGCTGGAAGTGCTGCGCAACCCGTGGATGCAGTGGGTGTGCTGGTTGCCGCGCTCCATTGCCACCAAGGAATATCGCGACATCTTGCCGCTCGGCCAAAAGGTCATCGACGTGCTGGGCTTGCGTGACGGGATCGCCCACCTCGAATGGTTCTTGCGCGACGACGGCTCGGTGGCGATTGGTGAAGTGGCGGCGCGTCCGCCGGGCGGCCAGTTGAGCCTGATGACTGGCATCGTGCACGGTGCCGACATCTACCGCACTTGGGCGCGCGCAGTGGTCGACGGCGAGTTTGAGGGGCCATGGCGACGGCACTTTTCGGCCGGCACCGCGTTCTTGCGCGGCATGGGCGAGGGTCGGGTAGTGCGGGTTGAGGGCTTGGACGAGGCCTGGCGCGCGGTTGGCGACATGCTGGTCGAGGCCAAGATGCCGCGCGTCGGCGCTCACAAGGGCGACTCGTACGAGGGCGACGGCTACCTCGTCCTCAAGCACGAGGACGAAGACCGGGTGCGCTGGGGGCTCAAGACCGCGGTCGAGACCATCCACGTCCGCTACGCCTGATCACACAACGAACTGAAATCAAAGAGGTTGTCATGACGCTCGCCGTGCGCTCGCCGCAGTTGCTGTTGCCGGGTCACGCTGTCGATCGCGCCCGCTGGCCGGTGGTGGCCTGCGACCAGTTCACCAGCCAGGCGGACTACTGGGCGGAAACCGACCGCCTGGTCGGCGACGCGGCCAGCACGCTGCGGTTGATTCTGCCCGAGGTCTACCTGGGTGCCGGTGACGAGGCGCGCATCGCGGACATCCACCGGGCGATGGCGGACGTGCTGAACCGCGACTTGTTGGCGCCGCACGCGGGCCCGATCTTGGTGCGCCGGACCAGCCGCGGTGCCCACGGCGAGCACGCGCGCCACGGCGTGGTGGTCGAGGTCGACCTCGAGCGCTACGACTTCGCCCGCGACTCGCAGTCAGCGGTGCGCGCGACCGAAGGCACGATTGTCGACCGCATTCCGCCGCGCTTGCGTGTGCGCGCGGGTGCCGCGCTGGAGCTGCCGCACGTGCTGCTATTGTTCGACGACCCGCACGACACCGTGCTGGGCCCGTTGCGGGCGCGCACGGCCAGCCTGGCGACAGCGTATGACCAGGCGTTGATGCAGGGCGGCGGCCATCTCCAAGGCTGGGCACTGGACGCGGCAGGCGAGGCCCACCTGTGGCAATCGCTGGCGGCACTTTCGTTCGGTGGCGCTGGCGAGGCGCCGCTGCAGTTCGCGGTGGGCGACGGCAACCACTCGCTGGCCACGGCGCGCACCTGGTGGCTGCAGGTCAAGGCCACGCTGCCAGAGGCGCAGTGGGCCGACCATCCGGCACGCTGGGCACTGGTCGAGATCGAGAACATCCACGATCCCGGACTGGAGTTTGAGCCGATCCACCGCGTGCTGTTCGAGGTTCGCCGCGATCCGCTGGCCGACTTGACCGCCGAGTTCGGCGCGCGGGTGCGCGTGACCGCAATGACGGTGGATGGGCTGGCCGCGGCGGTCGCCAGCTACGATCGCGGCCAGGCCGCCGGGCTGGTGACGGGCGCCGGCGCGTGGCTGGTGGAATTCACGCAGCCCACCGCCAAGCTGACCGTTGCCACCGTGCAGACCTGGCTGGACGCCTGGCTCAAGGCGGGCGGGGCGGGCGGCATCGACTACGTACACGGCGCCGATGTGACCCTGGATCTCGGTAGCAAGCCGGGCCACGCCGGCATCTTACTGCCGGCCATCGACAAGTCGGGGCTGTTCACCAGCGTGCGCACCGATGGTCCGTTGCCGCGCAAGACGTTTTCGATGGGCGAGGCGTGGGAGAAGCGGTACTACTTTGAGGCGAGAAAGATCGTGCCTTGACGGCGTCCGCACCATACCCGTTGAATTCAGGGCGGTAGCTGCCCCGCGCGTTACAGTAGCCAGATGGACATGCGGCGGGCCACAAGGACCCGCCCTACCGGTACCAACACGCCTAGTTGACCTCGAACTCGCAAATCGGCGTGACCGCTGCTTTGCTGGCGGCCTTGGTCGAGCTCGGCTTGCCCTTGGCGGCGCCTTTTTGGGCCTTTTCGAGAAAGCTGCGGCCACCGCCGTTCTTGGCGGCGTAGACGATGGCCTTGCCGTTGAAGTCGTAAGCCTCGAGCTCCGTGTCGCCCGACTTGGTCAGGTCGCTGCCGGCTTGGACCCACAGCCCGCCTTCGGGACCGCGATCGAGCGCCGCGGCGACGTACAGGTGCTGCTTGTCGGGCAGGCCTTGCAAGCGCACGGTCAATTTGCGGCCGCCCTTGTCGTACGACACGAATGCGCAGCGCAATTCGCTGAACCAGCCGCCCTTCTTGGCGCCTTCGGCAGCGTGTGCGAACGTTGGCAACGACAGGCAAATCAGGGCGAAACAGGCGGCAAAGCAGCGGGACATGGTCATCCTTTGGGCGGCCGCAGAGCGGCGTGGGCAGAATTGTGCGCGACCAACGTTGTCGGTCAAGGGCGAAATGGCGAGCAAATCAGTGGTCGTGGCCGCGAACGATGTCCTGGCCAGGCATGGCGTCCAAGCGTAAGTTCGCTTTGAGCTTGAAGTCCTTTTGGCCGCCGCGCAGCGCCCCAATCGAGCACAGCGCGGTGTGCTGCCACAGCCACGGAAACATGTGCTCCCAGCCGATGGCCAACTGATCGAACGGGTCGCCGGTGTCATAGCGCCGCGGTTTGCTGGTGCGGTAGTGCTCGATCGCCGACTCGTAGGCTTTTTCGTAGAGGCCATAGACGATCTCGGGCGGCACCCGCGTCCTGGCCCGTGCTGCGGCGTTGTGGCCCATCGCGGCTCGGCGGGCGTCGTCGGTCAGCAGATCGACCACGGCGGCGCCGAACCGCACCAATTCGTCCTCGCCGCGCTCGATGAGCACCGCGTCGTGCTGGTGCGCGCACTGGTAGGCCACGCCCATGCCATCCTGGATGGCCACCACCGGCAGGCCGCACCACAGCGCCTCAGACACCACCTGGCCGTAGGTCTCGGTGACGCTGGCATACACGAACAGGTCGGCGTGCCCGTAGTAGTGGCGCAGCGCGCGGTGGGGCAACTCGCCGGTAAACTGGCACCGCCCGGCGACACCGAGCGTCTCGGCCAGGCGCACGAAGTGCTTGTGGTCCAAGCCGTCGCCAATCAGCGTCAGCGAGGCGTCGGGGTGAACCGGCAGCACGCGCTCGGCCAGCACGCGAATGAGCTTGTCGACGTCCTTTTCGCGGGAGTGCCGGCACACCACGATCAGCCGCTTGCCTTTGGCGAAGTCGGGGCGAATCGGGTCGGGGCCCAGCGGGCTATCGAACATCGCACGGTCGATCGGGCGCGGGATGACGTGCAGCGGCACCTCAAGCGTGCCGACGTCGCGCCAATAGTTGGCCAGCGCGGCGCACTGCACGATGAGGCCATCGTGCATGTTGTACACGCGCGCGAACTTGCGCTCGAAGGTGCGCGCAAAGCCCGACCACACTTCGCGCAGGCTTTTGATCTTGTAGAGCTTGTCGTGGAGCACGAACTGCGCCCACGCCGGCAGGTAGATGGTGTTGGTCGCCAGGCATGGGATGCCGTGCAGCTTGCGCATGACCGGCGCCCAGTGCATCGCCAGCGAGTTGGCGTGGCTGTGGACCACGTCGAATTGGGGCGCGTTGTCGAACATCGCGTCGGGGAACGGAAACGCGAACCGCACGCCCGGATGGCCCTTGTATTCCAGCGACGTGAACAGCAGCGACCCCTCGGGCGGCTCGGGATCGTCGGGCCCGGGCGCCGGCGCCACAATCGTCACGCGGTGGCCGCGCTGCTCGAGGTAGCGCTTGAGCGTTTGCGTCGAGAACGCCGGCCCGTTGGCGAACGTGGCGACCGCGTAGTCGGACAAGATGGCGATATGCATAGGGTTCCGGCCAGCCGTCGGGCGCGCGGGGGCCAGAAGTATAGTGCCGCGACGCTATGTTGGGAACGGTGGCCTGTTGTTGGCGCGTGCGCGCCGGAATCAGTCCACGGACGTCTTGACGAAAAACGTGAAGGTCCTCTCGTCGACATTGGCAAGGCCGCCCAGATGCAGCGTCACCTTGGCCGTTCGGTCCTTGGCGTCAAAGCGGGTATAGCGCAGAAAAAAGGTCTCCATTGTGGCTTGCCCGTCTTTGGGAATCATGCCAATCGGTATGACCTGTTTCCAGGTTGCCTTGCTGCAGGGGATGGCCTGCGTCGAGCCTTGGAAACAGGAGAGGCCCGGCGTTGCCTCGGTTTCGTCGGGATGGCCAAACGTGTAAGCGAAGTCCACGCGTTTGATCTGCAGTGCGGCGGCACACTCGGGCGATTTCGGATTGCGAATCATGACCTGCAGCGGGTCGGAGCTATGCCCAAGCTGGACCGCGATAGGATCGATCGTGACGGTAGAGCCACGGAACACCCCCTTGCCGGTCGCCGGAATGTGAACGTGAATCGCCGCATTGCAGTCGCACGAGAGCGGTTTGCCTGTCAAGCACACGAACTCCGGGAGGCCGATGCGCGTATTTGAAGCAACCCCGCCCGTGTCGGGGTCGGCCGCGCCATCTGGGCCACAGCAAAGGCACACCAATGTGCATGCGGCGACGGCGAACGCTCGCCGGGCAAGGGCCAAGCGAGAGAATTGGGCCAGGTTTTGCGCCGCCGTGGAATCGGTGCAGGAAGCGCAAGCACAGCCACACATCGTCGCCTCGCAACGGGCGATTGCGGCACGATCGGCCGTCACCGCACCTTGAGCACTGGCTGATAGGGATGGGCTGGATTGGGCAGCACCCTGCCCTCACGGCAATCGACGTGCAGATCCGTGGACTCAAGCGCAGTCTGGCCAATCAGCACTTCGGCGCCCAATACCAGACACTGCTCGTAGGTCAGCCGGCCTTCGATTTCCAACAGCACGGGCTCGGTCACATCGACCGTTTCACGGCGTCCGTCGGCGTATTCGACGCTTTGATGAAACCGACGCGCGAGTCCCAAGCTATCCGCTACGAATGCCGGTACGACGCAATTGACGGCGCCGGTATCCACTGTAGCCTTCAGTGTGATGTTGCGGATCTTTTCGATGGGAATGAGCCCACGACTTGCCATCCCGTCATCGATGGTGTTGGTCAGTTTGACCTGGACGATCACCTCACCCATTTGCCTCTCCGCGTCGCTCTGGTGGGCGCGGCATTGAGCCGCCCCGCTGCCGGATTGCCCGATTTGGCAGCGACCGAGCGCACACAGCCAAAGTGCGCGGAAGCGCTGGCGCTGTCAAGCCAGATTCACCGGTCTACGCCGACGCCAGCGGCCGCATTTCCACGACGACTGGCATCCGTGCCAAATCCGGCAACAGCATCCGGTCAATGCGCTGTTCGAACCACGACTCCAGCACCACCAGCGCCCACAAGTGCCAGGTGTGGTCGCGCCGGCCGGCGAGGTGTTCGCCCTTGATGCGGGCGACCTCGGCAGGCTTGACCAGACCGCGCCGCAACAGCAGTTCCGGCTCGGTCGCCTTGTCCATCAGCCCCCTAAGCGGCCCAGTGAGCCAGGCGCCCATCGGAGCGCCGAAGCCCTGCTTGGGCGCGTCGACAATCTCGCGCGGCAGCCAGCGCCGCGCCACTTCGCGCAGCACGCGCTTGCCCGCCGCCGCTCCGCCGCCGCGCCACACACCGCCCGGCGGCAACTTGTGGGCAACGGGCAGCTGCAGCCCAAACTGCACCAACCGGCGGTCCGCAAACGGCACGCGCACTTCAAGCGCATGGCGCATCGACACGCGATCCGACTCGCGCAGCACGTTGTCGGGCAAGAAGCCGGCCAGATCCGCCAGACACGCCGCATCGACGGCATCGACGCCGCGCAAGCCGCGGACCAGCCCAAGAATCTGCCCCAGGTCCTCGGGCACGGCGCCGCCCAGGGCCGCCAGCGCTTCGGGGGCCAACAATTCTGCCAGCTGCGCCGGGGTGTAGAACGTAGACCAGTCGCGGTAGGCTTGCCCAAACGACACCGACCCGGTGCGCACGAATCGCCGCGCCTGACGCAGCAGCGGCAGGGCTTCGGCCCGCTCGGGCAAACGCCGCTCCAACGCCCCCAACGCCGACCGCAGGCGACCGGGCAGGTGCTGCCACAGGTCGAGCACCTGGGTGGCGCGGTGGCGCGGATAGCCGGCAAACGCTTCGTCGCCACCATCGCCAGCCACGGCAACGGTCACCTGCTGGCGAGCGCCTTCGCAAAGCGCGTCGTGGACCAGGGCGGTGGGATTGGCAAATGGCTCGTCGAACTGCTGGGCGACATGTCCGAAACGCTCAGCCGCGCCGTCCGCGTCGATGCGCACCACATCATGGGCGACGCCAAGGTGCTGGGCCAGCTGCGCCGCCCGCCCGACCTCGTCCCAGCGGTGGCCTTCCTTGCCAAAGCCGACGGTGTAGGTGCGCAGCGGCTCCTTGTCGCCGCGGTCGCGCTTTTGGCGCGCCATCATCGCCACCAGCAGGCCCGAGTCGATGCCACCCGACAGAAACGCGCCCACCGGCACGTCGGCCAGCATGTGCTCGGCGACGACGGTCTGCAGCAAGTTCTCCAATTCGTTGGCAGACTGCTCGAGGTCCCGCGCCGGCGGCTTGGGCAGCGACGTGTAGCCGTGAAAGCGCTCGATGGCGGTCTGCCCCGCCTGCCAGACCAGCTTGTGACCGGGCAGCAGCGCGTGCAGGCCAGCGAAGGCCGTGCGCGGCGTGGGCACGTACAGGTAAGCGAGATAGCCGCACAGCGCCGCCAGGTCCGGTTGGCGGTCGATGCGCGGATCAACCAGCAGCGCTTTGGCTTCGGAGGCGAACGCCAGGGTGTCGGGCGCGCCGCTGCGCCAATACATCGGCTTGATGCCGCTCGGGTCGCGCGCCAGCAACAGCCGCTGAGTGCGCCGATCCCACACGGCCAGCGCGTACATGCCTTCGAGGTGGTCCAAGCACGCGTCGCCGTATTCGAGGTACGCGGAAACAACGACTTCGGTGTCCGAGCTGGAGCGGAAGGCGTAGCCCCGGGCCTGCAGCGCCTTGCGAACGGTTTGGAAGTTGTAAATCTCGCCGTTGAACACCACGGCGACTTGCTCGCCAGGGTCGAGCATGGGCTGGTGGGCCGCAGTCGATAGGTCGAGAATGGCCAGCCGTGTATGGCCCAGCGCCACGATGTCGCCCGTGTGCAGCAGATCGTCGATGACTACGCCCGCGTCATCCGGGCCGCGGTGGTGCAGCGTCGCCGTAGCGCGCTGGTCCAGCGCGTCGTCGCGGCGGCCGATGCGGCCGTAGATGCCGCACACGCTACGCGACCTCGTCGTCGTCGGCTGGCGCGGTACCGCCAATCTGCTCGGCGGCGTCAAAGGTCAATTCCGTCACGTGGGCGATGGTCTCAAAGTCGATGGGCGCCGGGCCGCCGCGGCGCACGGCCTCGACCAGCGCGGCCATCTGGTCGCGGTGGCCCTTGTTTTGCAACAGCGCGCGCTGGGTCTTCTTCTTGCTGCCCTCGAAAAGTTGCAGCGAGGTAAAGTCGTCGAGCACCGCGCTGCGCAGGCCGGCGTGGACCTCGATGCGCTCCTTGGGCACCAGCGGATTGCCACGTGCGGCGTAGACGATGGTGCCGAGGTGGCCGTCTTCGTGCTCCAACACCAACGACACCGTATCTTCGTTGACCAGGGCCGAGTTCTGTCCCGCACTGGCGCGCGCCGTCAGCCGTCGCACGGGCTTACCGGTCATGTAGACAAAGGTATCGATGAAGTGACAGACCTCGCCGATGACGCGGCCACCTTCGCGGTGCACCGTGCTGCCGGGTGGTGCATAGCCAGCGTTGATGCGGTACAGCAGCGTGAGCGGCTCACCAAGGCCGGCGAAATGGGCTTTGGCATCGCCGCACAACGGTGCGAAACGCCTGTTGAAGCCGACATGCAGCAGGCCCTGGGCCCCAGCGTGCGCCGCGCGTATCTGTGCGAGTTCATCGCGGTTGACGCACAGCGGCTTTTCGACAAACACATGCTTGCCGGCTTGCAGCGCCGCGACGACCATCGCCGCATGGGCCCGGTGTTGGGTGGCGATGACCACCAGATCGATGTCGGCGTCGCGCAGGATCTCGTGCCAGTCGGTGGTGGCGTAGCGAAAGCCGTGGGTCTGTCCGGTCTTCTCGCCGGTTGCGCCGCCCGCCGTGCTGACGCCCTGAAACGCAATGCCGGGCACCGTTGCCAACGCCGGCAGCAGTACGCCGCGCGTGAAGGTCCCGGCACCGATAAGGCCCACGCGCACGGTGCCACTTTGCAGGCTGCGCACGGTGCGCAGCTCGATGCGACGTGGTATGGCCGCGGCTTTGTCTGCTTGCGGCATGCTAAACAGCACACCGAGCGCGTGTTCGCCGGGCACCTTGCCTTCGAGCAATGCGTACGCCTCGGCGGCTTGCGGCAGAGCGAAATGGTGCGTTGTCAGCGGCGCGACGCGGACCTTGCCTGCGGCGACCAGGTCTAGAAAAGACTCCATGTTGCGCTGCTCGGTCCAGCGAACGTAGGGCAACGGGTAATCAATGCCGTCCAGTTCGTAGGTCGGGTCATAGCGGCCGGGGCCGTAGCTGGTCGACATCCGCAGCTGCAGCTCTTTTTCGTAGAACGGCTTGTGCGGGATTTCGAGCGGCACCATACCGACCATCGCCAGGCGCGCGCGCTTGCGCGACAGACTGATCGCCAGATGCAACGGATCGGTGGTCGGCGCGCTCGCTGCAATCAGCACCGCATCGGCGCCGACACCGCGGGTCCAGCCCTGCACGGCGGTCTCGACGTCTTCGCCGCGGGCAATCACGTGCGGAAAACCGAGCTTGCGCGCCGCCTCGACTTTGCGCGGGTCCAGATCGATGCCGATGGCGTGCCCGCCGGCTGCGTCGACCATTTGCAGCGCCAAAAGGCCAATCAGGCCCAGGCCAATCACCACCACGTGCTCGCCCAAGGTGATATCGAGGGTGCGAACGCCCTGCATCGCGATGGCACCGAGCGTGGTGTACGACGCATCGTCATACGACACGTTGTCGGGAATGCGCACCACCAGGTTCTTGGGCACATAGTTCCACTCGGCGTGCGAGGCAAAGCCCATGCCGGCACACGCGACCCGGTCGCCCGGCTGAAAACCTGAGTCCGCACCGGCCTCAACCACCTCGCCTGCGCACGAATAGCCGAGCGCAGTCTCGACGTCGAGCCGACTCATCACTGCGCGATAGGTATTGGCCACCCCTTCTTTGCGCACCTTGTCGACGACCTGCCGCACCAGGTCCGGCCTGGCCCGGGCCTTGTCGAGGTAGCTCTTGCGCGCAAACTCCATGATGTTGCGCTCGGTTCCGGCGCTGATGCACGACGCCGCGGTGCGCACGACCACGCCGCCTTTGCGCAGCGCAGGCGCGGCCACATCGGCAACGCGCAGTTCGCCGCTTTTCATATTTTGCAGGACTTGTTTCATGGGCTCGGCTACGCGACGGGGGCGATGCAAAGGGATGGATGCGCGCGTCGCTCGGTTCGGCCGGAACGGTGGCCGAAAAGGGCGCGAAGGATGCCCCAAGCCAAGGCAGGGTGGCAACCTTGGCGCAGCGTTGGTTGCCGGCAGTTGGTCAGGTGATCATTGTCCCGTGGCGGCGTCAGGCGCCGTCGGACCAGCGCGGCCGCGTATCCTGCACCGCGAACCTGGCACAGGCCCGTGCGCGCACGCTTTGCAGGGCCTGTACCGCCGCTTCGGCAGCGCTGAGCGTGGTGATCATGGGCACGCCGGCTTCCATCGCCGCGAGCCGAATCGCCTTGTCGTCGTAGAAGCTGGTGCGGCCAAGCGGGGTGTTGATGACAAGCTGGATATCACCGGCACGCAATCGGTCCGCGACGTCCGGCTTGCCGTCGCCGATCTTGAAAGTCAACTGGCACGGCAAGCCGCGATCGAACAGGTACAGCGCCGTGCCACGCGTGCCCGCCAACGAAAACCCCAGCGCGACCAACTGCCGCGCAATCTCGACCAGACCGGCTTTGTCGGCGTCGTTGACCGACACGAATACCGTGCCACCGGCGGGCAGACGCAGGTCCGCGCTTTGCAGGGCCTTCCAGAAGGCCTCGCCGGGCGTGTCGCCAACCCCCATCACCTCACCAGTCGAGCGCATCTCCGGGCCGAGCAGCACGTCGACACCGGGGAATTTCTTGAACGGAAACACCGGCGCCTTGACATACCAGCGCTCCGGCAGCGGATCGCTGCGCACACCGAGGTCGGCAAGCGTCGCCCCCATCATCAGGCGCGTCGCCCACTGGACCAGCGGCAAGTTGAGGGCCTTGGCCAGGAACGGCACCGTCCGGCTGGCCCGCGGATTGACCTCGAGGACGTACAGGAGGCCACCGCGCTCGGCAAACTGGACATTCATCAACCCGCGCACGCCCAGCGCCAGCCCCAGCTGGCGGGTGACCGCGCGCATCTGCGCCTCGATGCCTGGCTTGACCTTGAGCGGCGGCAGGATCGCCGTCGAATCGCCAGAGTGGATACCGGCCTCCTCGACCTGCTCCAAGACACCAGCGATAACAACCTGTTGGCCGTCGCACAGCGCATCGACGTCGTACTCAAAGGCGTCTTCGAGAAACTCGTCGATGAGCACCGCGCCATGCAAGCCCATGGCCCACAGCGCCATCATGTGCTGCTGCAGCTCGTCGTCGGTGTACACCACTCGCATCGCCTGACCGCCGAGCACGTAGCTCGGCCGCATCAGCAACGGGTAGCCAACAGCCTGGGCGACGGCGAGGGCTTCGTCGACCGTGAACGCGACACCCGACCGAGGTTGACAAATATCAAGTTCGCGGACAAGCGCACCGAAGCGGCCGCGGTCCTCAGCGAGGTCGATGGCATCCACCGGCGTGCCCAGGATCGGCAGACCCGCAGCTTGCAGGCCGTGCGCCAGCTTGAGCGGCGTCTGCCCGCCCCACTGCACGATGGCGCCGAGCACGCGACCCGCGCCGGCCTCGACGCGCGCGACTTCCAGCACATGCTCCAGCGTCAGCGGCTCAAAGTAGAG
>SXGT01066303.1_pt1 | contig 37540 bp, 33 predicted proteins | sample 3176221 | NCBI WGS metagenome assembly SXGT01 (sample SAMN11356862, study PRJNA531348) | freshwater metagenome | isolation source: freshwater sample F1-120 | place: China: Fuxian Lake, Yuxi | collected 2017-12-25 | reverse complement strand
AGGCTGAAGCGGTCGACGCTCACCGAAGCGATGGCGATGGGGAGACCGATGCTTGTCGGCAAGCCGTGACCCGGGCGTGAAGAGGGCAATGTCCCCCATCCCGTCGCCCCGGGTTGCAACACGCTTCGCTCATGTGACGGGCATCGGGGCTTGGATGGCCTACCGAACGCCCGAAGAGGCTGGGCGAAAACTGCATCAGTTCTCGACGCCGATGAAAAGCTGCGCCTCGGGACGGGCGAGGCCGGATCCGAGCGCATGAGCACTGCGGACCCCACCGGATTGGACGGGATTGACATGCCGCGAGGACGGGTTCCGTGAGGCACGCGTCTCGGAAACGATCACTTCTTGACTTGATTATCCCCATGTGGACCGGTCGCCGAAGCCGGTCACGGTGTGGTCCAAGGCTGGCGCGTCGCAATTGACTTGGCTCCGGCGTTGTTCGTGAACATGCGAACGATCACCATGGCCGTTTCTTGACCATCGGCCGGATGCAAGCACCTAGAGATTGGTCGGCCCCCGCAGTCTGGCGGGGTGCGGACGTTCAGTTGGCGTGCAGGGCCTCGTTCAGGACAACCTGGTTCCGCTTTGCCACGACTTCGATCGCCCCGGACTGGCTGTTCCTGCGGAACAAGAGATCATCCTGACCCGAGAGTTCCAGTGCCTTGACGATGCGCCCATCGGGCAGTGTCACCTTCGCGCCGGCCGTGAGATACAGACCTGCCTCGACGGTGCACCCGTTCCCCAGGCTGATGCCTAGGCCGGCATTGGCGCCCAGGAGGCACTTCTCGCCGATCCGGATCACTTCCTTGCCACCGCCGGACAGGGTGCCCATGATGGAGGAACCGCCACCGACGTCGGACCCGTCACCGACGACCACACCGGCACTGATGCGTCCCTCGACCATCGAGACGCCGAGGGTGCCGGCATGGAAGTTGCAGAACCCCTCGTGCATGACGGTGGTTCCGGGCGCAAGGTGCGCGCCAAGACGCACGCGGTCCGCATCGGCAATGCGAACGCCTGATGGAATGACGTAGTCGGTCATGCGGGGGAACTTGTCGACACCACTCACACGCAAGGCCCGCCCATGGGAGCGCGCGCGCATCGAAACACGATCGAAAGTCTCGGGGTCGTACGGACCGGTATCTGTCCAGACTACGTTGTTCAGGAGGCCGAAGATACCCGCAAGGTTCTGACCGTGGGGCTGGACCTTGCGAGTGGACAGGAGATGCAGGCGGAGATACACACCCGACGCATCCGCCGGGGCGTCGTCCAGACCGCCAACGAAGCTGATCACCGGCGCGCGAGGCACGGCAATGGGGTCGGAAGAGACAGGCAACGCGAGGACGTCGCGCGCCATCTGGATTGCCTCGATGTTCGCGTGACGCTTGCCATCACCGGCAAAACAGGTGAAGCAGGCGAGGGCACGATCGAGCATCTCCAGGGTGGGTGACACGGTTCCCGACCCTGCAAGGTGCCCGGTGACGTGGGCTAGCACGGCAGCCGCACCGTGATTCTCCTCACGGTTGACGACCGGGTACCACGTGTCCAGCACCTTGGCACCAGGCACGACTTTCCCGGGATGGTCCCAATCACCGATGGCGTACGACGCGATGCCAACCGCAAAGGCAACCGGCCGCTGGTAGCCGGGGTGCGCCTCCACATTGGCGACAAAGGCACGGAACTCATCGTAGGTGCGGGGAAGGTGGTCGTTCGTCATTGGGGGCGTCTCCGGTTTTGGTGGTCTGGACCTGTTTGGCTCACAGGATGCGGTCGAGAATGGCGACCGCGTCACGGCAGGTCTCGATGGCGGGCACAAAGGCAAGTCGGACATATTCGCTGCCCCGCGGGCCCATGAACGACCCGGGCAGGACGATGATGCCGTTATCCAGGAGTTCGGATGCGAACATGCGTGCGTCACGCCCGGGCACACGCCCGGGCACGCGGATCCAGAGATAGAAGGCGCCTTGGCTTGCCTCGACCGTGAGGTGCTTGCGGGCGCAGAGGTCGAGGAAGAGGTCGCGACGCACGGCATAACGTGCACGCTGCGCCTCGACATGCACCTCATCGTTCCACGCGGCGATCGCAGCCTTCTGGATGAACTCCGGGGTTGCTACCCCGATGCGTGGCCTGACATTCTTCATCGCCGCGATAACCCTGGCATCACCCGCGATCAAGCCCGAACGGTAGGCCGTCATGTTGCTCCGCTTGGAAAGCGTGTTCACCACGATGGCATGCGAGAAATCCGGATCCGTGGAGGCCTGCAGCAACCCCGCAGGCGGGGCGTCGAACCAGAGTTCGCTGTACGCCTCGTCCGAAGCAACCAGGAAGCCATGTTGGTGGGCGAGGTGCAGGGCGCGACGGTAGTGTGCAACCGGCGCAACCGCACCCGTGGGATTGTGTGGCGAATTGAGCCAGAGTAGTGCAAGACGTTGGCCGATGTCCGGCGTGATCGCGTCGAGGTCAGGTAGCCAGTCGGGTCCGAGCGGGATGGGAAAGACCTCTCCGCCGTGCAATACCACGCTGTCCCCATAGACCTGGTAGGCGAGTTCGGGAATGGCGACAAGGTCACGGCGTCCCCGGGTGCCCGGCGGGTCGAGTACGAGTGAGGTGAGATTGTAAAGCGCCTCCTTGGCGCCGTTGGCGGGCAGGACATGACGTTCGGGATCGACCGATACGCCGAAACGCCGGCCGAACCATGACGCGATTGCCTGCCTGAGGGGCGGAAGACCGGCGGCGGTGGGGTAGCGGCTTGCCGGGGTGATGGCTGCGACCAACGCATCGCGGATGAATTGCGGCGTTTCGTCCTCGGGGTCGCCAACACCGAAGTTGATCAGCCTCACGCCCTGGGCGGCGAGTTCGTCCTGCCGGGCGCGCAACTGAGTGAAGGCGTAGGGACGGAGGTCGGCAATCGCCCGATTGAGGCCGACTGGCGCAGGCACCGGCGTGATCACGTGCGTGATGATACCCGCCGCCCTTCCCTTCCCCACCACGCCGCCCCGTTGTTTACATGCGCTGCGCCTGGCCCACCACGCCGCCCCGTTGTTTACATGCGCTGCGTTTGGCCCGCCCCACCGCCCCATTGCTTACATGCGCTGCGTTTGGCCCACCACGTCGCCCCGTTGTTTACATGCGCTGCCGTTGGCCCGCCCCATCGCCCCATTGCTTACATGCGCTGCGTTTGGCCCGCCCCACCGCCCCTGATCGCAAGCGCTTCGCTACCTCAACCCCGGTCACGGACTTCCGGGCGCGGGCCACGGCATCGAGGCCCGGAGACGATCGAGGACATCACCTGTCCGAAGCTGTCTCTCCAGGGTCACGGCTAGGTGGGCGCGCAGGGCCAGTTCGATGTCACGGTGCTCGCGCTCTGTGAGGACAAGGCGGCGGGCAACCGACAGCGGTTCGGATGCCAGGAGGCGCATCGCCTTGATGGCGTTGACGGTCATTACCCGGGCGGATTGGTCGGGGCGTCCGCAGTCCGGGCAAAGGACCCCTCCCCTGGAGGCACTGATGCGGTTATCACCCGGTTGCAGGCGCGTCCGGCAATGCACGCAGTGGAAGAGTTCCGGCACGTACCCGAGGACAGTAAGGACCTTGAGCTCGACGGCACGGGCCACCAAGTGGGCATCCGGCCCGCTTGCATGAGAGCCGTCGACTGGGTCTGGAGACGGAAGCGCATTGAAAAACCCGAGGGCATCCAGCAGGATGGTGAAGAGGTCAACACTCTCCGGGCCTTCATCTCGTTCCTCGGCAAAGTGATCGATCAGTTCGGCGACGTACGAGGCGTAGGCGGTCTTCCAGAGATCGTCGCGCAGGTGTCCGAACGGGTGGCGCATCTCCGCCTGGGTCACGATGTCGAGTGACCGGCCACGGGCGATCAGGACGTTGACGTGCGTGAAAAGTTCGACGTGACCGCCCATCCGGCTTTTCGCACGGCGTACACCCTTGGCGATGGCGCGGACCTTGCCGTGGCCAGGTGTGAAGAGGGTGAGGATGCGGTCAGCCTCACCGGTGTTGTGACGGCGCAGAACCACTGCATCGGTCCGGTAAAGGCGGTCGGCCGGCATGGTGGTGGTCCTGTCGCGAGGGCGTGGCGGGCATCGTCAGTTGGCGGGCAAGTCCTCGGGACCGAAGGCGTCGGGCAGGAGATGGGATAGCGGGTAACGACGGATCTCTCCGGCAAGCGTCGCCCCGACGACGACCATGTCGGGGCCAAACTCACGGAGGACTTGGCGGCACGCACCGCACGGCATTGTGGGGACCGGCGCGTCCGTGACGACGGCGACGGCGATTACGGAACGGGCACCCGAGGCGGCAGCTTGGAAGACGGCATTGCGTTCGGCGCAGATAGTCAGGCCGAAGCTAGCATTTTCAACATTGCATCCGGCAAAGATTTCGGTACCCGACGGCGTGGCGGCAAGGACCGCCGACCCAACCTTGAACTTGGAATACGGTGCGTACGCGCGGTCCCAGACGTCACGGGCGGCAGCGATCAGGCGCGCTTCGACGTCGGCATCAAGGTCATGAACTGCCATCTGCAGTCAGTCTCCGGTCGAGGGGCGCGTGGTGGTGCCGTCAGTTGCTACCGGACTGGAAGTAGGTACGGACCCGGGCACGGACTTGATGACACGCACCTTGTTGATGCGCGTCCCGTCCACTTCCTCCACCACGAGGCGTGCAGACAGCGTACTTACGACATCCCCGACTGATGGGACACGTCCAAGCGATGAGTAGATCAGGCCACCGAGGGTGTCCACATCGTCGGTGGGCAGTTGAAGTCCGAGGGTTTCATTCAGGTCGTCAAGCGCGACAGACGCGTCCACGACCGCGATGTCTTCACTGAGACGCTGAACCGGAGGCTCCTCGATATCGAACTCGTCGCGGATGTCTCCGACAATCTCCTCCAGGATGTCCTCGATCGTGATGAGGCCGGCAGTGCCGCCGTATTCGTCGACGATTGTCGCAAGGTGGATGCGCCGGAACTGCATCTCTCGCAAGCAGGCGTCGACCTTCTTGGTCTCAGGCACGAAGTAGGCCGCACGCATCATCTCGCCAACGGATCTGGTGTCCTCGATCCGGCGCAGCCGGAGGGCGTCCTTGAGGTAAAAGATGCCGACGATCTGGTCGACCGTGCCCTCGTACACGGGGATGCGCGAATGTCCGGCGTCGAGACCCCGCTTGACGGCTTCGGCCACTGACGCGGTCGTGGGAACACCGACGATGTCGATGCGGTGGACCATGATCTCACGGGCGATTGTGTCATTGAGCGTGAAGATCGACTCGATCATCGCACCCTGGTCGGCCTCAAAGACGCCCTCCTCCTTGGCGACATTGACTTGGCGCATGATGCCAGCCTCCGACACAGCCGACGCCGACCCGCGTGCGTGACCGATTTCGACCGGAGCACGCAGGATCACCCGAGCGAGGAAGCGCAGGACCACGAGGATCGGTGCGCCGACCACCAGACAGATCCTTGCAGTGCCGGCGAGGGCCAACGCGATCGGTTCGGGGTTCGCGCCACCAGCGGCATGGGGAATGAGGTCACCAATGAGGATGGCGACGAGTGTGACGACGGCGACGATCGCGAACAACGTACCGGGCCAACCAAACGAGTAAGCGAGATCAGCGCCAGTGGCCGAAACGAGAAGCACCGACGCAGTCGTGGTGGCGAACGCTAGGAACAATCGCGCGACCGCGCCGAGTTCGCCCAGCCTTGCCTGAAGGAGGCGGAGATCCGTCGCACGTCCCGAGACACCGTCGGCGACCTGCATCAGGCGTGAACGGCGCGTTGCGCCAATCGCAGCCTCAACGGTGGCCAGCATTCCGGCAAGGCCAAAGAGGCCGGTCGCGAGGAGAATTCCGCCCAGTTCAAGACGAAATCCGCGGATCAGGGGCACCGATCCAATGATGCCATCGGGAAGAACCAAAATGGCAATGCCAGTGGCCAGAGTGGCCAGAACGACGATATTCAGACTACGGACACCGCGTTTGATACTTGTCTACGTCCCGGGACGGCGGTCGACGACACCCGCCGTTGACTAGGTAAATAACGCACTTACCGAATGATGGTGGTGGATGCGTCGAATAGCCTCGGCAAGCAACGGAGCAATGCTGACTTGAATGATCTTCGCTGAGTGTACCCCGGCAGCCAGCGGGATCGTATTCGTTGTGACGACCCGGGAGATGCAGGATCGATCAATCTGATCAACCGCATCGCCAGCGAATATGCCGTGGGTTGCACAGGCGATGACTTCGGTTGCTCCACGCGAACGGAGCATCTCGGCTGCCTCGATAAGCGTGCCTCCAGTCGAAATCATGTCATCGACAATAACTGCGGTGCGTCCGCGGACGTCGCCGACCATCTCGAGGACCTCGGCGACATCCGGCTGTGGCCGCTGCTTGGCGACGATGGCAAGATGGCCACCGACCCGGAGACGGACATCATTCGCACGGGCAACACCACCGGAGTCCGGGCTCACGATTGCAAGGTCTGTTCCGGCGAGATGTTCCTGCACCCAACGGGCCATGATCGGATTTGCACGAAGGTGATCAACGGGGATGTCGAAGAATCCCTCGATGGCAGGTGCATGGAGGTCGATGGCCACGATGCGGTCGGCACCGGCAGTGTGGATGAGGTTGGCGACAAGCTTGGCAGAGATCGGTTCCCGACCGGCGAGCTTCTTCTCCTGCTTGGCATACCCGTAATACGGGATCACGGCCGTGACCCGGCGTGCCGAGGCGCGCCGCAGGGCATCGATCATGAGGAGGAGTTCCATGATGTGGTGGTCGACTGGCGATGACGTCGACTGGACCACGAAGACATCCACACCGCGCACGTTTTCCTCTATTCGTACACGGGTTTCTTCGTTCTTGAAGGTCGAGACAAGTGCACCGCCCTGACGCATGTCGAGATGCTGGCAGATCTCCGCCGCTAATGAAGGGTTCGATGTACCGGAAAAGACAAGCATTTCGCGCTCCGTGCCATCAAAAGGCATGCCCTCACCGAGCATGAACTCGGCCGTTCGGGACTGTTGCTCGACCAATGATCGGGCCGTCGCGACCATGAACTTGCGTTCCTTCCATCCGGCAAGCTGGGCACAACCGGAAACTGAATCGGACTTGAACAATCATGCGGCCGCATTAGGGCCGCAGGGTCACTCAACAGACCCGATGTTATACGCGGCAGGGAACGGCGCCCTCGTGGTGAATAGGTTGGAGAACGGACCAATCTGGGATCCCGGGTCAACGGAAACGCCATCAATGACCGAAGCGACCACGGCGGCGCCATCACCGACGATCGCATCAGTGAGCACTGAGTTCGGACCAACAACGCAACCTCGCCCGATCCGTGTCCTTCCACGCAAGTGGGTGTTGGCACGGATGACCGTCTCCTCGCCAACTTCGATACCCGGTTCCATGTAAACCGTCGCCGGATCCTCACAGGTCACGCCACTGTCGATCATCTCGAGGACAAGGCGTCGCCTCAGGCGCGCCTCGGCCTCTGCAAGCTGCAACCGCGTGTTCACGCCAACGGTCTCAAAGACATCCCCAAGGACAGTCGTGGCAACCCGGCGCGGATCCTCGCGCGATGCGAGTTCCGCGAGGGTCGTAAGGTAAATCTCCCCATTTGGGGCCGGCGGGACAAGGGGCAGGTTCGCCCACATCCATGTCGCATCGAAGGCACAGAAGCCCGAGTTGATCTCGCGGATGGCCCGCTGTTCCGGCGTCGCATCACGATGTTCGACGATACCGGTGACGTAGCCCGTTTGAGGATCACGGACAATGCGCCCATAGCCTGACGGGTCGTCGAGAACTCCAGTCACGAGAGTGACTAACGCGCCGGTTTCGCGGTGGGTGCGAAGCAGCCTCTCGACGGTTGACGCCTGCAAGAGGGGGGTATCCCCGTAGGCAACCACGATCGTCGACGGGTTTCCCATCACATGCGGACGCGCGACCATGGTCGCGTGTCCGGTCCCGAGGCGCTCGGCTTGTTCGGCAAACGCGTACCCGGCACCGGCCCGATCTTGACCGACCGAAGCCACAACCTGGTCGGAGCGATCACCGACAACGATGACGGTCGACACAGGAAGCACGCCCGCACCACTGACCGCCTCGAGGACATGCCACAGCATGGTGCGCCCAACCACTGGATGCAGAACTTTATGAAGGGACGACCTCATCCGGGTGCCTGACCCGGCGGCGAGGACGATCGCACTGACCGTCTCGCAGGGCGGAGACGAATGCGACGCTTCTGAACCGTCTGCAAGCAACGAACTCATGCGTCAATCCAGCTGCCTGGGGATTTCGGAGTGATGCGGACGGCGGGGGAACCAACTTCACCAGACGGAAGAGGGTGGCTGGGGCGCTAGGATTCGAACCTAGGATGCAGGATTCAAAGTCCCGTGCCTTACCGCTTGGCTACGCCCCATCTGTGGGCAGCGTACCGTCCGGCACCGCAGACTGTCAATCGCCTTCCAGCCATGCGGGTTTGCCATTACGTTTCTATACTTGCAAGCTGGCCCGGTGAAGCGCGAAAAACCGATACGGCTTGGGTCCGACGCGAGGCGATGACCGTCTTGGCCACTTCTGACGCTTCATCATCGCTGTGAACCATCGTGAAGAAGGTGGAACCACTCCCCGCCATCACTGGGCGCGTCGCCCCGGCCGCCACAAGCAGGTCGCGGGCCACCGATGCCTCTGGGGCAACCTGCAACGCGATGGCTTCCAGGTCATTGAAGGGGACCGGAAAGCGGTCCGCGCCAACCGACGAGATTGCGGTCAGTTCCCGGAACCATGTGTCAGTACGGTCATGCCCATGCGACCACCGTGCCTGCGGATATGCGCGGTAGACCGCACCGGCACTGATGCCGACAGGGGGCTTCACAAGAACAAACCGTGCCGAGCCGAGGTGGGGGGGGACGTGCAACGGTTCGAGGAACTCGCCTCGTCCGGTCACGAGGGCGAGAGGGCTGGTGCCAAGAAAGAATGGAATGTCTGACCCCAACGTGGCACCGATCTCCCGGAGGCGCGCACGGGGATAGCCAAGGTTCCAGTGGGCGTTCAATGCAAGCAGCGTCGATGCGGCGTCACTGCTTCCGCCACCCAGACCGGCGGCCACCGGGATACGCTTCACCAGGGTCAGCAAGGCGCCAGTCCGCACGCCGGCCTCCTTTCGCAGGGCCTCGGCGGCGCGCCACACAAGGTTTTCAGGCGTCTCGAGGTCGGGGTCGGAACACGACACGGTGATCGATGGTGACCCCTCCACCGTGATAGTGTCGACGAGGTCCAGGGCAAGAAAGATCGACCGGAGTTCATGAAAGCCGTCATCGCGTCGTCGAACGACTTCCAGGGTGAGGTTGAGTTTTGCCGGGGCGGAGACTTCGATCCGACCCGGCGTTTCCGACACAATCATGGCGCCAAATCGTATCCGTTCGCCTGATGGCCATCGCGGTCCCCACCGTGTTGCGTCACGTATCCGGACACTGGCACGCAGCCACACGGGAGGAAATGCGGTGGGTGAGACGCAAGAGTGGACGCGCTTGCCTTTCGGGCGGGCACCGGCAGCCGAACAGGTCGCACGCACAGACGCACTTACCGCAGCCGTGGCGCGAGGCGAGTGCGGACCCACGCTTCGCTGGTACGGCTATGTCGGCTGCACCGTGATCCTTGGGGTCGGACAGCCAGACACGATTGTCCGGCCTGATCTGGCGTCCGATCCCGACGCACCTCTCATCGTCAAACGATCGTCAGGGGGTGCCGCGGTCCTCGCGGACGCATCGTTCCTGGCACTTGACTTGATCGTGCCTTCGGCGTCGCGACACGCCGGACATGATGTCGTCGAGGCCTACCGATGGCCGGGCGAGGCTTGGCGCCGGGCGATTTGCCGCGTCCGTTCAGCTCGAGGCTATCCGACTGATGAAACCGACACGCGCATCAGCGCTGTTCCGGTCGCCCTCGCACGAATGGATCGTGCCACTGTCCAGGCGTGTCCGGCGGGCACACCAGAACGGTGGCGCGAAGCTGTCTGTTTCGGAACCCTGTCCCCATATGAGGTCGCTTGGCATCGCAAGTCAGACAATCCGAATACCCTTCCAGTCAAACTTGTCGGACTTTCCCAGATCCGTCGACGCGGTGTGGTCCTCTATCAGGTTGGTGTCCATTCGGCATTCGACGCGATGGTCATGGCTAGGACACTTGCCGTCGACGTCGCACGGCAGGAGGCCGTCGCGTCCGTTTTGAACGACCACATCGGGCATCTCGGGGAGCTCGGGCTCACCAGGGCAGACTGGCCCGACCTGATGTCAGCGGTCGAAACCGAACTCCTGACGGCCAATTGATGGATGATCACCAAGCGATCAGCTGGTAGAGGCGAGGCGCAAAGATAATCCCTCCGACGATTATGGATCCGACGACGCCGACAAGGACAGCACCAGCCGCGACATCCTTGGCGGTGCGTGCAACCGGGTGCACCTCCCGTGTGACCAGATCGACGCATGCCTCAACCGCGGTGTTGACCAGTTCCAACGCGATCACGAGGGTGCTGCACGAGACAATGGCGATCCATTCGGCCACACCGAGACCCAGGAACATTCCTAGCCCGACCACCATCCCCGCAACTGCAACGTGAAGCCGGAGGTTCGGCTGGGTCTGCCAAGAATGGGAAATACCGTCCCTGGCGTGACCAATGGCGATTGACCACCGACGCCAGGACGGTCGACTTGGTGCCCCGGACGGCGGTGACGGCTTGACCGAAGCAGGGGGACGCTCGTTCGCGCGGAAGGCGCCCGAACGGGGAACCTCGGTCACCACCGCCCGACGCGGCGGACCTCCAGACATCTGTCTAGGCCCCCGTGCTGGTCGGAGGCCGCCCGAGGCCAACGATGGCAAGGGCAGCTTCCTCAGCGACGCGCATGACCCTCTGATCCTCGTCGGTCTCATGATCGTGACCGAGAAGGTGCAGGGTTCCGTGGACAAGCAGGTAGCCAGCCTCACGGGGAAGTCCGTGCCCATACGCGTCAGCCTGGTTGATGATGCGGGGTACAGACAGGGCGATGTCCCCGATGAACCTCGACGGCGATGTGTCATCACTGGAAAACGAGAGTACGTCGGTCGCGTAATCATGACCCCGGTACGTCCGGTTGAGACGGCGCAACGTCTCGTCGTCCGAAAGCAGGACGGCAATCTCGGCGGGGGATTTCCGATGAGCGCAATGCAGGACTGCGGAAACAACGGTCGTGAACCACGCGTCGTCAAATTGGAAAGGCACCTCACGCACAACCGTGACGCGGGCAAGCACCGACGGCACGCGACGCCGGCCCCGCACGTGTGCCCGGCGCCACGGGGCCACGCGACGCAACATCTGTCTCATCATCAAGCCTCACGTTCCTGCAACTCTCCGGCTGGCGGTCCAAGCACGGCGAGTTCGGCATCGGCACCGTCTGCGTAGTCGAGACGCCGGTGATAGACGCCTCGCAATTGCTGGACGAACGACCGCTTGACGGTGTCCAAGTCGCGCAATGTGAGGGTGCTGTCGTCGAGTTCGCCCTCGAGGATTCGCTCATTCACGGCACGCTCGACGAGATTCTCGAGACTGTCGGCCGAACGGTTCGATGCTGCCCGGACGCTCGCCTCCACAGTATCCGCAAGCATGACAAGTGCGGTTTCCTTACGCTGGGGTCGGGGGCCCGGGTAGCGGAAGGCGCGCTCGTCCACGGTATTGGACCCGGCCACCTTGAGTGCTTTCCGGTAGAAGAAACCGGCTAGGCGGGTACCGTGATGTTCGACGATGAATGCTTGCACGGCGACCGGCAACCGGTATTCGCGGGCGAGTTCAAGACCGTGGATCACATGATCAATGATCGCCGAGGCGCTCGCTTCGGGGGAAAGGCGATGGTGGATGTTGTCACCGTCGAATTGGTTCTCGACGAAGTGGAAAGGACGTCGCAACTTCCCGACATCATGGTAGTAGGCCCCGACGCGTACCAGAAGGGAGTCCACGCCAATCTGTTCGGCAGCGCGTTCGGCCAGGTTCCCGACAAGAATTGAGTGATGGTAGGTTCCGGGCGCCTCGGTGAGGATACGTCTGAGCAATGGCTGGCTTGGATGCGCAAGTTCGAGCAACTGAAGCATCGTCGTGACACCAAACACACTTCCGACGAGGCTGAAACTCCCCATGGTCAGGACTGCCGACAGGACGCCATCGACGACGGCGCCCGATGCGATGTTGAGTAGTGCCTGGCTATCGAGGTCCGAACTCAGCAAGCGGAACGCAAACGCGACGGCAAGGTTGGTGACGGCAACGGCGATGCCGGCGATGAAGAAGGCATTCAGGCGGTCGATACGACGGGCCGCGATGGCCCCGACGATGCCCTTGGCAAGGAACAGGATGACCAGTTCGAACGAGTATCCGGTGATCGGCGCGAGCAGCGCAGCCTGGACAACTGCGACCAGTATGGCCAGAGGGGCGTCAAGCAGGTTGGAGACCAGCATGATCGCGACAGCCGATGGAAAGGCGTACGCAACCCACGGCTGTCCCGGAATGGCCAGGCGGGCCGCGATCATCGATCCGACGAGGACAACGCCGATCATCGCCAGACGGCGGGGCCGAAGGAGGATGTCCCCGTACAAGGACCCCAATGCGACGGTGAACAGGGTGACAATGACCGCGCCATACACGGCCACGCCGGCGAGACCGAAGGCATCGAATGCGCGCGTCCCGAGGCCGAGTGCCTGCAACTTCTCGGCATCTTCAGGAGTGATGACATCGCCGGCACGGACGATTACCTCACCCGGTTCAATCGTGACCGAGACTGGCGCGACGCGGTCACGTGCCTCTTTGCGAACCCGCTCGGTCTCGACGTCATTCACAAGGACGTTGGGGCGGAGATAGAGGGTCATGATGTCGGTCAGGATGACCTGCTGAGGTTCCGTCAGTTGGGCACTGATCTGGGCAATGATGGAGGCACGACGCTCGGCAATCTGTTCGGCACGTAGGCGCTCCCGAACGTTCTCGTCCAAGACGCGCAAGGCCTCGCCGACCGTCACGCGCCAGTCGGCGTCATCCATGGACAGAATTGCCTCGACTGCCTCGCCACTGAAGCCTGCCTCGAGGCGGTTCACCAGGAGACGACGCTGTCCCGGCAGGAGCAGTGTGTCGGCCTTGACGGCGGAGAGGTTCCGGAGGAGGTCGGCGGCGCGTCCCCGGAACTGACGGAGAAGGTTGCTGTCGTAGTCGTAGATTGCCGGGCTCTGGGCGGAGGTCTGATCGCGGCTGATGCGGGTGCGCGTCTGACTGACGAACGTCACGCGTCTTGGTGCCCGGACCGATTCGACGACGGTATCGCCCGACTTAACCGGGGTGCGCCCGGGCGAAGATTGCCACGCGAGCACCGTTAGCGAGGCAAGAGAGAGAGAGAGCGCGAACCCAACTGCATACGCACGGCGTCGCCAGACCGCCTGCACGACGTTGCGAGGTGGCCGGAAGTTGATGATGTTGGTTTCCGGGTCATCCCCGGCCACGGGATCGGTCACGGGAAGACCGGCTTGTAACCGACGATCCCAGGGTAGCCACATCGCCGCTGTCTCGCTCGCGAAGTGTCACGATGCGCGACCGGCGCACCTGTTTCGGGGTTTGGTGACCTGCGCGGCAACCCGGCAGTTCCAACTCTACGGTGGATTGTTCCACACCCACGCGATTTCCGAAGGATCAGGGTTCTGGAACAGTCGATCAATCAACCAGGTGGCCAACTGAGCTGTCGTCCCCCAAGGACGTGAAGGTGCAGATGCGGAACGCTCTGGCCACCGTCGGCACCATCGTTTACCACGAGTCGGAACCCGCTGGTGAGGACGCCGGCCAACCGCGCAACCTCGTTCGCAACCTGCAAAAGCCGGCCGGCCAGTCCAGTGTCGTCCGGACCGAGTGCCGATAGACCGGAAACATGGCGAACCGGGATCACCAGGATATGGACGGGTGCCTGTGGCGATACATCGTGGAACGCCACGACCTCATCGTCCCGGTACACGATGCGCGCGGGGATATCACTCCGGGCAATCCTGCAGAACAAGCAGGTCGATGCGGTCATCGGCATTCCTCCGTGGGTTCGGCCCAAAGTCCGGGCAGGTTTCGTCAGATCGCGTGCAGGGCAAGGGTGACGGCGGCGATGGCGGCGGTTTCGCTGCGAAGGATGAGAGAACCAAGCCAGACGGCTTGCGCGCCGCATCCTACCGCGAGGTCAACCTCGGTCGCGGAAAACCCGCCTTCCGGGCCGACGTAAAGAAACACCGGGGTGCCGGCCGCACGCGCCAACCGAACTGGTGCGAGGAACGGGACGGTCCGCTCGTCCTCCCAGCAGATCACCCTGCACGCCGGGCCTGAGCGGACCGACTGAAAGTTCAAGGCATCGCGCAGTGGCATCGGGGGCGTGATTTCCGGGATCGTGGTCCGGCCGGACTGTTCGGAAGCCTCAACCGCTATCCGGCGCCACCGGGCCAGACGCACGGCACCGGGTACCGATCGCTCGGTGACCACGGGGACGATCTGCGCGATGCCTAGTTCTGTCGACTTCTGGATGACCCAGTCAAACTTCTCACCCTTGAGAAGCCCTAGGCACAAGACGACTGAACGCATGGGCGTGGGGTCATCGAGGAAACCGTCGAGGGTCGCGGTGACGGCATTCCCTCCCCCACTCTGGATGAACGCGCGCCACTCACCACCGTGACCATCGAACAAGTGAACCACGTCACCCGACCGCATGCGCAGGACGCGGGCAATCTGGTGTGCGACTGGGTCGGCCAAGGACACCACCAAGCCCGCTACCGCGCCCGGAGGAAGGTCGACATGGAAGCGGTGCGGGCGTCCCAACGGCACTCCTGATCGAACGAGGCTCTCGGATGTCTAGGGGCGACGCCAGACCTGCGTCACCCAATCGCCCCGCAGGTGTCGAGCTATCAGGTGTAGCCCAGAAGCCACGAGGGCGTCGGTCGCCTCGTTTTCGCGATCCACGATGATCCCACTGGTAATCAACCACCCGCCATGACGGATCGCCTGGGCAATTGCGAAGGCACGCTCACCGATCACCCTTGCAACGATGTTCGCCATCACGCCGTCGTACGCCTCGACTGGCTGCAGGCCGGGCACCGGATCGAGCCCGGGCAACGGTTCACCAATGGTGCCGTGCTCAACGGTTATCGACCCGGACACTCCATTGAGATGCGCGTTGTGGGCAGCGGCGGTGACTGCGATGCGGTCAACGTCGAGGGCAAGGATCGATGTTGCCCCAAGACGGGCCGCGCCGACCGCAAGGATGCCTGACCCTGTGCCCAGGTCCAGAATATCGAGACCGGCAAGGCTGCCGTTCCCGACCAATTCCTCAAGGCAGACGAGCACGGTCTGGGTTGTCGGATGGAGACCGGTACCGAAGGCCATGCCGGGATCGAGTTCCAGCACGATGTCGCCTGGTTCAGGAACAAACTCCTGCCACTCGGGCTTGATCACCCAAGACCGTCCGAGCCGCTGGATTGCGTAGTGGCTCTTCCAAGCGTGTGCCCAGTCGTCCTCGTCAAGCCACCGCCACTCGAGTTCGCCCATTGGCGCGAGGTCAAACGCACGCAGGAGACTGATCCGTGTCTCGAGGATCCCGCGCCGCGCTTCGATGCCAGGGTCGTCGGCAAGATAGGTCTTCAGCAGCGTGAAACCATCCGGGTCTGCCGTCCCCTCGTCCGCATCCCGGCCGGGAACGATTTCAGGTTCTATGACAACCCCACCCTGACCAGCCTGTTCGAACAGCGCGGAGATTGCTTCTGCAGCCTCGGCAGTTGCACGAATGCTGGCCTCTAACCAACGGGTGGGCGAGCGAACCAGGGTGGCTGCAGGGTTCGGCAGGACTAGGTCACTCATTGCCGTCGATGCCCAACGCATCCTTGACCTTGTCGATGATGCCCTTGCTTTTACGTGGCTTGCCCTTGGGTCCGTCGGCGGCATTCGGCGACTGCGCGCCTGTCTCGCCGTCGGTCACGGGTGCCGGGTTAGGAGGCGGGCCGGCAGCCGGGGGCGGAGCAAACGTTTCGGCGAGAGACGTGAACAGCGCGCGCTGCTTCTCGGTCAGGTTGGCCGGAACCTCGACCCTGGTCACGACGCGCAGCTGCCCTCGGCCACTGCGTTGCAGGCGAGGCGCGCCCCGGTCCCGCAGGCGGAACTCATGGCCATGCTGCGTCCCGGCAGGTACGCGGAACGTCTCTTCACCGGCAAGCGTGGGGATCATCAACTCGGCACCGAGAGCCGCCTGGGCCACGTTAAGGGGCAATTCACAGATGATGTCCGCGCCATCCCGCTTGAGACGTGGGTGTGCTTTCACCTGAAGGCGGACGTAAAGGTTTCCACTCGGGCCCCCGCGCTCACCGCCCTCGCCCTGCCCGTTGAGGCGGATTTCCATCTCGTTGTCGACCCCGGCGGGGACGGTAACCGTCAGGCGTCGCGTCTTGCGGACACTTCCGCGACCGTTGCACTCGACGCATTTGTGTGTGACCACCTGACCAGCGCCACGGCACCTATCACAAGGCGTGACATTGACGAACTGCCCGAACAGGCTTTGCTGGACACGCCGGACTTCGCCGGACCCATTGCACGAGGTACACCGGGTTGGAGGTTTGCCCGGTTCCGCCCCGGATCCATCACAGATCAGGCAGTTCTCCCAGCGGGGTATTTCCAACTCCTTCTCGCAACCAAATACGGCTTCCTCGAAGGTGAGTTCGAGCTGGGTGCGGAGATCGGAACCACGAGTGGCACCGGGACGGCCTCCCTGACCACCGCCGCCGAAGAAGGACTCCAGGATGTCGCCGATGTCACCGAAGGGGAAACCTTCGGCACCGGCGGGACCACCACCACCCGCACGGAGGCCTTGGTGTCCATGGCGGTCATAGATCTGCCGCTTCTGCGCATTTGACAGGACTTCATAAGCCTCGGAAAGATCCTTGAACTGGGCCTCGGCGTCGGGGTCCTTGTTGACATCCGGATGAAGCTTGCGCGCGAGCGCCCGGTAGGCCTTCTTCAGTTCGTCATCGGTCGCGGTGCGGGCAACGCCAAGCACCTCGTAGTAGTCACGCTTGCTGGACATGGCGCTATTCTCCGGTTACCGAGACGTCCGGGTCATGCCCGGGAGGGTCGGCTTGGTCGGGGCGATCTGAAGCCTGATCGAACGACGCCCCGGACACGCCGGGATTGAGCTCACGAAGGGTATCGCGCAGGACACTAGTCACCTGCCGAAGGGCGACGGCGTCGTCACCGGCAAGCGCGGTCCGCACCCGGTCGACCTGCGCCGAAACTTGGTTGCGCAACTCTTCCGGAAGCCCGTCGGCGGCGCGAAAGAGGAACCGATCCGCCTGGTACACGAGCGAATCGGCCAGGTTGCGTGCCTCGATCAGCGATCTCTTCTGGAAGTCGCCAGTGGCGGCTTTCTGTGCCTCGGCGACCATGCGCTCGACGTCCTGGTCGTTGAGCCGAGTGCTTCCAGAAACGGTCACCTGCTGCTCAACTCCCGTGGTCCGTTCGCGGGCAGAGACATGCAGGAGTCCACTTGCGTCGATGTCAAAAGTGACATCAATCTGGGGAACGCCCCGGCCAGACGAAGGAATGCCGTCGAGATCAAACCGACCAAGCAACGTATTTCCTTCGACAAGTTCCCGTTCGCCTTGAAAGACCTGGACCTCAACACGACGCTGCCCATCAACCGCCGTCGAAAAGGTCTGGGTCCGCGCTGTCGGAATAGTCGTGTTGCGATCGATCAGACGGGTGAAAATGCCGCCGAGGGTGCGGACCCCAAGGGAAAGCGGCGTGACATCCAGCAGGAGTAGGTCGGTGACCTCACCACCGAGGACACCGGCCTGTATTGCTGCCCCGGCAGCAACCACCTCGTCCGGATTGACCCCCTTGGTGGGGTCACGCCCGAAAATGCGCGTGACTAGCTCCACGACCGCGGGCATGCGGGTCTGACCGCCAACAAGGATGACTTCGCCGATGTCGGCCGCAGTGAGGCGGGCATCTGCCATGGCACGCCGGCATGGCTCGACGGTCCGCTCGAGGAGGTCTTGGGTCAGTTGTTCAAGCTTGGACCGGGTCAAGACGACGCTGAGGTGCTTGGGGCCGGAGAGGTCTGCGGTGATGAACGGAAGGTTGATCTCGGTCTCCATCACTCCCGAGAGTTCGATTTTCGCCTTTTCAGCCGCTTCCTTGAGCCTCTGCAGGGCCATTCGGTCCTGGCGGAGGTCGATGATGTTGGTCGCCGCGAACCCACCGGCTAGCCAGTCCACGATGCGGGCATCGAGATCATCACCGCCGAGTTGGGTGTCACCATTGGTGGACCGAACCTCGAAAATGCCCTCGCCGACATCAAGGATGGAGACGTCGAAGGTGCCTCCACCAAGGTCGTAGACGGCAACGCGCCCCTCTTGGCGCTTGTCGTATCCGTATGCAAGCGCCGAAGCCGTCGGTTCGTTGATGATGCGCAAGACCTCGAGACCGGCGATGCGACCCGCATCCTTTGTCGCCTGCCTCTGAGCGTCGGAAAAATAGGCTGGCACGGTGATGACCGCCCCGGAGACCGGTTCGCCCAGGTATGCCTCGGCATCCGACTTGAGCTTCTGGAGGATGATGGCGGAGATTTCCGGCGGGGCAAACTCCCGACCGGCTGCCACGATCTGGACATCACCATTTTCGGACGCGTTGACCGCGTACGGGGCCCGTGCCGCGTCACGCGCGACATCAGGGCTGTCAAACCGACGACCCATGAACCGTTTGACAGACGCGACCGTGTTCTCGGCGTTGGTGACCGCCTGGCGCTTGGCCATTGCGCCAACCAGGCGTTCGTTCTGCCGCGTGAAACCCACAACCGAAGGCGTGGTGCGCAACCCTTCCGCATTCGGGATGATGACTGGGTGACCGGCTTCAAGCACCGCAACGCACGAATTGGTGGTGCCGAGGTCGATGCCGATGGTCTTGCTCATGTATTCCGCTTACCGGCCAGTCTGATCGTGGGTGTGGTCATGCTGATGGTCAGGTTCTGTCGCTTCTTCGATTGACGGACCGGATGCCTGGCGAGGTCCGGCCTTGACGAGCGCCGGACGCACGACACGGTCATGCAACTGGTAGCCCACCTGGAAGACCTCGAGGACGTACGGGTCGCCATCGCCGGGTTCAGTTGCGATGGCATCGTGAAGCCGGGGGTCGAAGGGCTGGTCAATCTGGTCAATCCTGGACAATCCTGTCCGGCGGACAATCTCCTGAAACTGCTGGTCGAGCATCCAGATGCCCTCGATCCACGAAAGGTTACGGAGGGCCACCGGCAGAGACTTCCACGCGCGGTCGAAGCCATCGAAGAAACGGAGCAATTCGGTGATGAGAGGAAGCCCGGCAAACTTGAGCTCCTGTTCGCGATCGAACTGTGTCCGGCGGCGATAGTTGACCAAATCGGCCTGGGCCCGTTGCCAACGGTCCAGGTTCTCCTGTGCACGCTCCTCGGCAGCCTTGACCTGGGCACGGGCCTCGTCAAGCTGACGTTCGAGTTCACGGACCTCGGCGCGTGTCCCGGACGACAGGCCGGGATCAGTGTTCTGGGAGTCAGCTGCCACGGTCGATCTCCTCTTGTGTTCTGGTCGATGATCCCGAGGGCCAGTCGTTCACGAGGACCTCGGTCATGAGGCGAGCAATGTACCGGACAGCCGGAACTGCCACGCCGTAGGGGAAACGGAGGGGACCGAGAACGCCGATGAACCCGGTCAGTTCGCCGAAGAGACCGTACTGGCTCGTGACGACGGCACACTCACGCATCCAGTCCCAACGGTTCTCGCTCCCGATGACGACATGAACCGGGTTGCCGTCCACGAGGGCGGCAGAAAGGTCGACGTCCGATCCAGGCATCAGGACATCGCGCAGGTTGTGCGGTCTTTCCAGGAGCTCGACGATTGACCGCGCCCGGTCACTCCGGGCAAACTCTGGCTGGTCAAGCAATTCGACAAGACCAGAATGATAGACAAGTGTTTCCCGGGAGTCGATTTCCTTGACAATGTTCGATACATGGCTGAACACAAAAGTCTCATCCATGCTGAGCGGTTGGTCTTCGGGGAGTTCGGACACCTTGGTGCTGAACTCCGACCGTGTCTGCCCGGAAAAGATAGGGTTCAGGCGACTGGTCGCTGCAGAGAGGCGCGCTTGTGTGACGCCATCGGGCAACGTGACCAATTGCTGTTTCACGGTGCCGTCTTGGAGGACAACGATGATCAGTCCCAGACGTTCCTGCATCTGGACTGCCTCGACGTGCTTGAGGCGCGACTGACGCATGTGGGGGGCGGTGACGATTGCAGCCGCTTGGACCCCGCGGGCTAGCGTGACGGCGGCCAGTTGCAGCCACTCCTCACGAACCAGGGCGACTTGGTGGAACTGGTGCCGCAAGGTCACCCGTTCGGAGCGCGAGAGTTGGCGCTCCGCCATCAGGCGCTTTACGAAGTACCGGTAGCCGGTTTCAGACGGGATGCGACCGGCCGAGGTGTGAGGCTGGCAGATGTATCCGCGAGCCTCAAGTTCGGCCAACTCATTGCGGACCGTGGCCGAACTGACCCCGAGGCCGTGCTCCCGGACAAGAGTTTCCGACGCGACTGGCGAAGCATGGCGCACGTATTGGTCGACGACCGCTTTCAGGATGCGCGCCTGGCGTTCCGTCAACACATGGTCCGCAGCGTTCCGTCCCTCCACGACATTCACCCTCACCAACGGTCACCGTCAACGCACGACCGGTCCCGACCATCGGGTTAGCAGTCACCGAACGAGACTGCTAACCGCTCTCAGCATAGCAAACGGGGCACGGAAACCGGTGACGTCCATACGGCACATGGACAGTCATCCGGGGTTGGATCATCAGTAGGCACTGCTGTCGCGTACCAAGAGAACGGCGGTACGAAGAATGATCTTGATATCCAACCAAAGTGACCAGTTATCCACGTAGTACAAGTCGTATTTTGTGCGTTCCTCGATAGGAACGTCACCCCGCAAGCCGTTTACCTGGGCCCAACCGGTAAGTCCGGCGCGTTCACGCAAGCGACGAAGGTAGTCCGGGACGCTCTCGCTGAACTGGGCAACGAACATTGGTCTCTCGGGCCGGGGCCCGACAACGCTCATGTCCCCGACAAGGACATTGATGAACTGGGGCCATTCGTCGAGGGAATGCCGACGGAGGAACGTGCCAATTCGTGTGCGACGCGGGTCATTCGGCACGGTCCAGAACTGACCGGTCCTCTTCTCGGCGTCCTCGACCATTGACCGGAACTTTATGGCGTGGAACCTCTTTCCGTCCTGGCCGAGACGTTCCTGGGCGAAGAAGACCGGCCCTGGAGACTCCATGCGGACGAGCAACGCGATGACCAGCATCATCGGTGCGGTCAAGATGAGGACCGTCCCGGAGAACAGGACATCAAAGACGCGTTTGACAGACCTTTGCCATCCCTCCAGTTCGATTGCTCGCAGGGAAACCAGAGGAAGCCCTTGCAGGTTCACAAGTGATGCATCGTTGACGAGGGTCTGGAACAAATCCGGATAGACACGGATTCCTACGGGTTGACCCTCGCAACGGTTGACCAGTTTCATCAATTCGAGGTTCGAAAGGGTCGGATTGGCGAGGATGAGTTCCTGAGGCTGCATTGCGATCAGGATGTCATCGATCATGTCAAGCCTGCCGACAACGGGAATGGCCGTGCCGGCTGGCGTTGCACCAATCGGAAGCGTGCCATCGATGAAACCTGCAACGCGGTACCCGAGGTGCGAAAACCGCGCGAAGTGCTGGGCGACCCGGACGCCGGCAGCGCCGGCCCCGACGATCAGGGTGGTGCGGACGCCTGTTCCACGAGACGCGAGCAATCCGCGCCAGCGGATCCACATGAGCCGGCCAAGGAAGGAAAAGAGCGAACACGCCAGCCAGACGTAGGCGATCAGCAACCTCGAATAGTCTGGCCAACCGCGGATCATGAACGAAGCGATTGCGACTGTGACAACCAGGCCAACCAGCACAGCAGTGAACAGACGAAACACTTGGTCGATGGCATTGACGAGATGCCGGGTCTGGTAGAGGCCGTAGGCTGCAAAGGCGATGAGCGTGACCGGAGTGGCAAGTGACAGGAAGCCGGCATACGAACGGAGGCTGTGCACCTCGTCGGCGACCGGGAATTGCAGAACGAAGCGCACTACGTACGCAACAAGAAATCCGGCGCCGATGGCGAGCGTATCAATTGCAACCAAGAACGCCGGCGCGAGGGCAATACGCTGCAATGTCGTCAACGACATCGGTGCGACGACGGCACGGGCGACAGCGCGGTACATCCACGACGATCCAGGTCGACGTTCAGGGGTCGAAGTCGTAGGCTGATCGTCACCGCCCCGTTCAGTGAACTGATCAACCGGGGAACCCGGATAGTCCCCTGAAACCCCTGCGCCGGCCCCCGACACCTTCATGCGGGTTCGTCGTCGACGCCCGCCAAGTTCAGTTCCCATCGGCCAGTCCGAGTGTGCCCGAACACGCACGCGACGCTGAGGCATCCCTCAAACGGTTGGCAACCCGGTCAATCGCTGTCACGATGGGAATTCCTGTCAGGCTAGGAAACGCGTCGGTGCGCATTCGGGCGCATCTGGTTGCGCAACACGGCTACGGCGCACAACGCGACTATCCCAGTGGTCACAAGGAGATTCTGGACGACACCGGCCTGCGGCGATTGATGCTTGCGATAGAAAATGTGCATCGCCCGGTAGAACTCGATGGTGCACCGCAAAGGTCGGGTTCGACTGCTTTGGCCCTTGAGGTGGGTCACAACTATGGACGGAAGGTAACGCGACTTCCATCCAGCCTTGCCAACCCGAAGGCACAAGTCGAGATCCTCTCCATACATCCAGAACGATTCGTCGAAGAGACCGGCAATTTCGAGCGCCTCTCGACGCACCATCATGAAGGATCCGGCGACGGCGTCGACAATTGCCGATTTGTCAGGATCCATGTAGGTCCGGTTGTATGCGCCAAATTCGCGTATCTCTGGAAACCACCTCGGAAGTCCCAGGAAATGGTACAGGGCGATACGCGGGGTCGGGAATGATCGGCGTGCCGACAGATCGAGGGTTCCATCAGGGTGGACCAGCTTGGGACCAACGATCCCATGACCCGGGTTCGCTTCGAGGTGTGCGACCGCCAACGAGAGCGCATTTGCCGGAACGATGGTGTCCGGGTTCAATAAGAGAAGGTATTTCCCGCAGGAACGTCGGAGGCCCAGGTTGGTCGCTGTTCCAAAACCGGGGTTTTCGGGCGCTTCAATCACCGAAACCATTGGGAATTTCGCCCTGATTCGATCTGCCGAACCATCGGTTCCGGCGTCAACGACGAAAATCTCCACAGCAAAGGCCACTTCGCTGAGGATGACCGATCCAATGCACTGGATGACAAGGTCGGAAACGTTGTAGGTGACAATGACAACGGAAACAACGGGCTGCTGTTGGACGCCCGAAACGTCGCCAATCGCATCATCATGGAGGAACGGAGAATTCCGGCCCTGTACTAATAGGGGGGCCACGTTATGGTCCTCTGATTGCACCATTACTTGATCGTCCAGCCAGCGATGGGTCGGCGATCATGGGACTGGAGACCACGGGAATATCGCCACCACAACCCGACGGGGTAACCGACCATCTTTGCCACGTCCCCAACGATGCGCACAACTGGCAGGAGGGGCGCGCATCGCATGAAGTCTCCCGCTGAAGACGCGGAGACAGAAAGGCGCAACAGGGGCCGACGCAGATAGCCCACTGCCCCCGCTACCAAAAGCGCAACTGGAAGAATTCCTCCCCGACGGTCAAAGGCACCCATCGCCAGCAGCGTTCCTCCAAGGTAGGCGCCGTACCTGATAGCGTGCCGACGTGCGAACAGTCCCGCCTTGCCATCACCGCGCGCGTATCGGAAGTACTGAACGAAAAACGCGCCAACGGTAGGACGAGGGCGAAAACGGACCACCGCACGAGGCTGAAACCGGAACACGACTCCCAGGCGACGCAGGGCAAGATCGAAAACAAGGTCCTCACCATAGTCCAACCACTCTGGGTACCTCCCTGCCCGGACGAATTCCGCCCGCCTGAAAGCCACCGACCGACTGGACGGCAGAAACCGCGCCGGATCGATGTCCTCGACCAAGGGCAGCGTCGTCGCCGAAAGGGCGCGCTCCCAGACCGTCTCTGGTGCACCAACGAAGAACCCACTGACTACACCAACGATTGCATCCCCACGGAACGGCGCCACCAGACGGGAGAACCAATCCGTGGCAAGCACCGTCCCCGCGTCAAGTGCTGCAATGATGTCACCCTTGGCGCTGTCGACCGCGAGGTTCCGACCGCGCGAGATGTTGGCACCGGGTTCAGACCTGACTGACAGATGCAGACCCGCGTTGGCGGCGTCGAGGCGAGACGAGCATGCGCGGACGACGTTGAGCGTGCCATCGTTGGAACCACCATCGATGACGACCATCTCCGCCGGCACCGGTTGCTGTCGGGCGACGCCAGAAATGACCTCCGCAATTGTCCGTGCCTCGTTCCGGACGGTTGCAATCACACTCGCCGAAGGCATCGCGTCAACGATGAGATGACGGTGGACAGCGACCAAGCGCGGGGTGATTGCAGACCAATCGTGTCGGGCCTCAGCCAGTTCCCGTGCGCGGCCGGCCAACGATCCCCTCAGAGACGCGTCGCGAAGCAAACGGATCACCGAAGAACCCAAGTCCAACGCAGACTCGGACAAGAGACCGTGGACACCGTCAACAATTCCGGAGCCGGCAGCACCAAAGGGAGTAGCCACGACAGGAACACCGGCAGCCATCGCCTCGAGGACCTTGAACCTCGTGCCACTACCCATCCGGATTGGAACGACTGCAACAGTTGCACCAGAAAGACGGGCACGCATCTCCGCGTCGGAGAGGAGACCCGTCACCTCAATGTCGGGAGCCTCGAGCCCGCGGACTGCCGGTGAGGGGTCACGACCCGCCAAGACAACATGAGCATCGGGGAACGACGCACGCACTACTGGAACGACTGACCGAACGAGCCACTCACACGCGTCTACATTCGGACGGTAGTCGAGCTTGCCAGCAAAGAAAATGATGGGCGGGCCCGTTGGAGCCACAGAACCGCAATACGAACGCACATCAATCCCATTCGCAATCACCTCGACGGACACGCCGGGCGCAATCTCACGCAGGAGACCGGCATCATCATCAGAGACTGCCAGACAGGCATCGGCAGCCGAGACGTAGAGTGCCTCGCGACGGCGGATACGAGACGCCTGGACCCACGAGTACAGCGCACGCAACCAACGCCGCGGACGCTTCGCATCCACCCGAGAGGCCGACGCCTGCAACTGGTACTCGGCATTGTGATCATCGAAAACGATGCGCGGACCACGGCGACCGACAAGCGTCCACGGCGCACGATCCCACGCCTCCCGACGCAAGGCACCGGGACCCAGCAGGTACCCGGCCATCTCGAAACCCTCAATCTGGACGACGTCGTACTCATGCTCACGCAACAAGCCGTCCAACCGGCTCGAAAACTCAGGCGAGGAAAGGCGCCAGGCTAGGTCGGGTTCCCCGGCAAGGAACGTGCGCACTCGATCCAGGAGGCTCCGTATTGGTACAGGCACTATCTCAATCAACCCACAAACCGAGGCGACCTCCACCGGAGGCAAAAGCCAAGTGTCGCCAAAAGCGATCAGGTGGACCTCAAACCCGGCATCGGCGATTGCCTTCATCAAGTGGAAGTTCCGGAGTGCCGTACCTTGCGTAGCCGGCCATGGCACCTGTGGCATCAGGAAGAGCACACGGCCAACGGTTGAACCGTCACTCCTCATGCGCGTGACGCCTCGAGAAAGACAGCAACCGTCTGAGCAGCCGCACGATCCCATGAGAACGACGCAGCCCGACGCAGTCCGCGCGCACGCATTCCAGCCGAAAGTCCGGGATCACCGATCACCCTCAGGATCGCATCCCTCAAGCCATCCACGTCTGCCGGTTCGACGAGAATGGCGGCGTCTCCGGCAACTTCGGGAAGGCAGGATGTAGTGGACGTGATAACAGGCGCACCACATGCCATTGCCTCGACAACAGGAAGCCCGAACCCTTCATACAGGGATGGATACACCATTGCCGCAGCACCACGATACAGACTCGCGATCATTTCTGTGGATATGCGTCCAAGGAATTGGACACTGCTTGTCATGCCATTTCTAGTTATTTGATTGACGCATTCTTCGTACGCTGACCCGGGAGAACCGACAATCTTGACATCAGGTCTCTCGGCCGGCTTCATCGCAGCAAGAGCTTCGATAAGTATCTTGATATTCTTTCGTTTGTCGATTGAGCCGACTGTCAAGATATATGGCTTCTGAGGATCTTGTGGGCGGAACACCGGTCCACTGTCGACGTATCGTGGGTCTGGTGCCTCGTGGATAACCCGGATACGGTCCGGATGGACGTCGGTCATGTCAAGCACATCGGCGGCGGTCGACTGGGAAGGACAGATGATCCGCTCGGCCGTGCGTGCAGTTCGATGAATGCCCGAGTAATACCGAAGGCTCTCTACCGAATGTGTTTCTGGCACCTGTAAGAATGATAGATCGTGAACAGTCACGACCGTTGCCCACTGGCGTGCTCCCAACAAGGAAAACGGTTCAGGGCACACATGATCCGGGCTGTGCAAAACGGGCCGGGCGCCAGTGCGGGCCGGCAGCGAACGCATGAGTGCCCGCGCAATCTCGACTGACAAGGCGACGCGTTCGAGGCGGTGATGGGGTGGTGTCCAGCAAATCGCCGAACGCCCCCATGCGTCAGCCAGCAGACGGTCCGTGTCGCGTCGCGACGAGAGGACCGTGACGTCGACCGGGTACGGGTCGGCCCCGGTCGACAAACTGTCGCGACGCGAAGCCATGCCCTCATAGAGGTGGCGGATATACCGGCTGATGCCGGTTCGGTTGTACGCCATGATCCGGGCATCAAGGACGACGGGGACGGTCATTGGGTTGGAGCCCGGTTCGGTGCATCATCGGCAACCGAACTGCCATCCAGTTTCATCGCTGAACGCGCCAGAACCATTCCGGTCGTTGCCCAGAGAAGCGTGACAAGATGGGGAAATGACACGAAATGGTGGTCCACCATTCCGGCGATCAGGCCACCACTTATCGCACCGATGCCTCCGAGCATGATGCCGTCGTCGCGCACTCCGGTGCTGGCCCGACGGATTTCAGTCCACAGGCCCCACACCATCACAACCCAGAAGCCAAGGTATGCCAGGAGGGCCGGTATTCCGGACCGCTGGGCGATGGTCAGGTAGATGTTCGAGACACCTCTCGTGAATTCAAGGTCGATGCTCCGGCCAACGATCCCCCACCCAACTCCAATCCAAGGCGCTCCGGAAATGATGGTGATGGCATTGCGTATCTCGTCCAGGCGCATCGACGATGCGCGATCCTGAGCCTGAAGGCCGGAAAGCAGGTGTTCGGTAAACCGTTGCGCCTGGGGCAGGAACACCGCGAGGGCAGCGCCCACGCCAATCACTACCCAAAGGCGCCGATAGCGGAGCGTTCCGACAATCATGACGGCGGCCCCCAGGGACAGCCACGAACCGCGTGATTCGGTGAGGAGGAGGCCGACGGTGATCGGAGCCAGAAGGACAACGGTGACCGGTCGGGGCCAGATTGGGTGCGTAGCCAGAAGTTGGGGGATAGCAAGCGCCCCTCCGATCATCAGGAGTGCTCCGAGCATGTTCGGATCAATGGACGTGCCGATTGCGCGAACGATGTCGGTATCTGGCCGGTAGCGGAGGACGGTATCGCCGACGGGGTAGCCCAGGGGTTCGAGTGCGGCCAGCAAACGGTAGGCAAGGTCGCGCGGCGCGAGGTAGAGGCCAATCCCGATCAAGGATTCAATGGATGCCACGACAATGACCGTTCCGACAAAACGACTGATGGACGCATGGCTGCTGAGGAGATGGGCGACCGGGATCAACATCAGGTGCCCAAGCGAGACCTTTGCAAACATGCGGGCGGTCTCGTTGAGCCTGAGCGGGTCCGGCGAGGCAAGATAGGACGCCACGACAACTCCGGTTGCGAGACACGCCATGAAGACCGGCGCCAGAAATCGCACACGTTCCCGGCCTGTCGCCAGGCGAACGATCCAGATGGCCCAAACGACAGCGGTCAGGATGTCCAGAAACGTGGGCGCGACGCCTAGGCGTAGCGGCACGACTGCAAACGGAAGGATTGCGACGACGCCGACAGTGCCCCCAATGGCAACGCCCGGGTGAAGAAACGCGAGCGCGATGCCGATCATGGCGGCCACAACAGCTCCGGGGACAAACGGGGACATGGTCCCCGACATCAGCCCCAAAAGCACGGCTGCGATGATGGAAACCACTACAAGCACCGTGATGCGGTGGGTTGCGATCCACCCGTGCGGCGGGTCCGGACCTTCGGGCCGAGGCGCTGATCCACCTTGCGTCGCCTGACGGACAGAAGCAGCGGACGATGCAGCGTGTGGCGAGGGCCGCGCAGTGGACACCATCGGATCAATCGTTAGAACGATGCCTCTTGACATACCGTGCCAGTCTCGAAGCTCCACTGGGACGTTGACCATCCAGGGAAACGCGTTCCGTCGTTCAGGAAGCCGGTGCTTGTTCGGCTTGCCACTCCTCGGCAGTGATCATCGACCCTCCGGTGACATCCTCGGAAACCAGCCGATAGTTGCGATCAAATGCGAGGTCGACCTCAATGCGCCGGAAGCACTTCTGACCAACAATCGACTTGCGAACCACGAAACCGCCACCATCATCGTCTGGGGACAGGTCACTGGTGCGGTTGAGACGCACCCGGATGGCTTCCTTGCAGAACCGACAGCGAACGTGAATGTAGACCGCGCTCGCATCCCCGGAGGAACGCGGGCCACCAGACCCGAATAGGCTTCCGAAGAGACGACCGAGGAAGGACATCGCTACTCGCCACTCCTTATCCGGTCAGTCATTGGGGAACGATAGCAGTCGCGGTTACTTGCGGGCCGTCGCCCCGAGTTCGACGCTCCGCTGATAAGCGGCAACGATGCCATCGGCCAGGGCGGCGCGAAGGCCGGAACGTTCCATGGCGGCGAGACCGGCAGCGGTGGTTCCACCGGGCGTTGTGACCATGTTGCGGAGATCCGCGGGATGCCTCCCCGTGGCGCGGGCAAGCGCAACCGAACCGGCAAGCGTCTGAAGGACAAGTTCGTACGACCAGTCCCGACGCAGGCCCAGTTGGACCCCGGCATCAGTCATCGCCTCGATGATGACCATGGCCCACGCTGGACCACTACCCGAGACCGCCGTGACCATGTCCAGGTAACGTTCGGCATCAACCTCGAGTTCGGTGCCAACGGAGGCAAGCAGGGCGCGGATTTCCGCACGAGAGGCGTCCCCGACATCAGGCGTGGCGCACCAGGCAGTCACGCCCTGTCCAACCTGTGCAGGAGTGTTGGGCATCGCGCGGACGATTGCAGTATGGCCAAGAGCGTCCTGCAGGGTCGCAAGTTCAATCCCGGCAGCTATCGAGAGGACGACCTGGCCGGGATGAAGCCTTCCGCGAAGGTCACGCCCGAGTGCGGTCAGGATCTGGGGCTTGACGGCCAGGAGGATGCAGGTGGCGCCATCGATCGCCGCGGGGGTGTCAAAGATGGCCGTGACCCCCAAGGATGCACGCAGCCGATCACGGATCCCGGCATCGGCATCACTGACCACAACTTCGGACGTCGAGTACAGGCCGGCGGAGATTGCCCGCGTCAGAATTGCGCCGCCCATCTGCCCGCCACCGATCACCGCAAGGCGTCGCGTGGGAGATCCGTCCGAAGCACTCATCGTCATGGGTGCATTGTGCCCGAGATTGCAACCGCGCGACTTCCGATGCGCCCAAGACCTGTCAGCGGTGGCAACCCTTAAATCCCGGCACGTCTGGCCCATCATCGCTATCCTCCCATCGCGCATGTCGCGAAGAACCCGTCAGTCGCGATGCGCGGTCGAGCGATGGAGACGCAATGAAGATCACGGACATCGAGTGCTACCCGGTCTGGGGAGGATCGCGGAACTATTTCTTCGTGGTGGTCGACACCGACGAGGGTATCTGGGGCATTGGCGAAGCCGGTCTGACAGGTCGTGAGTTGGCGGTCCAAGGCGTTATCGAACACTTCAAGACATTCCTGATCGGCCAGGACCCGTTCCGGATCGAACACCTTTGGCAGATGATGTCGCGTGGAGGGTTCTTCCCGGCGCAGAACATCGCGACCTCAGCGATCGCGGCGATCGACATCGCCCTCTGGGACATCAAGGGGAAGGCACTGAATGTTCCGGTGTACGAACTCCTGGGTGGCCTGTGCCGCGACAAGGTCGTGTGTTATCCGCACATTCAGCAACCTTCCATTGAGGGACTGGTGGAGAATGCCCAGAAGCATGTTGCCGAAGGTTGGAAGTTCGTGCGGTGGGGCCTGGCGGAGTTCGGAAAAATCCTGGAACCATCGGTCGCCATTCCACAGGCGGTGCGGGAATTCGCGGCCCTCCGAAAGGCACTTGGCGACAGCGTGGAACTATGCTTCGACATCCACACCCGGTTGGATCCGGCCGATGCCATCAGGCTTTGCCGGGCGGTGGAGGAGTTCAATCCCTTCTTCATGGAGGACCCGATCCGCGCCGAAAGCATGCAAAGCCTGCGTCTCGTCCGGCAACACGTGCACTCGCCAATCGCCGTCGGGGAGCAGTTCGCAAGCAAGTGGGAGTTCCGACAGGTCATTGAGGAAGAGCTGATGGACTTCTGCCGGGTCGACCTTGGCATCTGCGGTGGTCTCACCGAAGCCAAGAAGATCGCTGGTTGGTGTGAGACACATTACATCAAGTTGGCGACCCACAATCCGCTCGGACCAGTCTCGACCGCGGCGTGCCTGCACCTCAATCTCGCTTCGCCACTAGTCGGCGTGCAGGAACAGCCCCGGAAACCGGGAACCTCACTCACGGACGTCGTTACCGTGCAGGTTGCGTGGGAGAACGGCTACCTCTTGCCGCCGACGCGACCGGGCCTCGGGATCGACTTCGACCGTGACGCAGCGCGCAAGCATCCGTTCCAGATTGCCGAACTGCCACACTTGCGTCGCCTCGATGGAAGCATCACCAACTGGTAAGGCGCGATCGATCCTTGCCCCGGAAGACCGGCCATCGGCGAACGCAGACGGGGCAAGGCGCGCCAACGATAACGAGAGGGTGGGAAAGGAAGCGCACCGATGAAAGTGACCGGGGTCGAAACGATCCAACTGGAAGAGTTCGGCAACATCCTTTTCGTGCAGGTTCATACCGATGAGGGAATCATGGGGTTGGGTGAGACGTTCTTCGGCGCACCCGAAGTCGCGTCGTACCTGCACGAGACCGTAGCACCGAAGCTGATCGGGCAGGATCCCGGTCGCATCGATCGACTGCGCACTTCGTTGCCGGGCTACGTGGGGACTAAGGGCACCGGCGTCGAACGACGGGGCCTCTCCGCGATCGACATGGCGCTCTGGGATATCAAGGGCAAGCACCTCGGGGCACCCGTGTACGAACTGCTTGGCGGAGCCTCCCATGACCGCGTGCGGGTTTACAACACCTGCGCCGGATACCGGTACGTCCGCAAGACCGTCGGCCAGGCACTTGAGAACTGGGGCGTCGGCGTTGAGAGCATCGGCCCGTACGAAGACCTCGACGCCTGGTTGACCGGTGACGCGGGTCCTCTGGCCCAAAGCCTCTTGGCCATGGGCATCTCTGGAATGAAGATGTGGCCCTTTGATGAGGCTGCGTACCGGACGAACGGGACATCGATTTCGCCGCGTGAACTCGACATCGCGATGCGTCCGTTCCGGCGGGTACGCGAAGTGGTTGGCTACGAGATGGATTTGATGGTTGAGCTGCATGGCCTTTGGCAGACGCCGGCAGCGCTGCAGATTGCGCAAGCATTCGAACGGGAGGACATCCGACCATTCTGGATCGAGGACCCGGTCCGCCCTGACGACATCGCATCGCTGGCCCAATTTGCGCACGGGACGCGGATCCCGACGACGGCAAGCGAACTGCTCGGAAACCGGGGTGGCTTCCGTGAACTCATGGAAGCACGTGCCGCCAGTTATGTCATGCTGGACCTTGGCTGGTGCGGCGGCATCTCTGAAGGCAAGGCGATCTCGACATTGGCAGAATCCTTCGGCCTGCCGGTTGCACCGCATGATTGCACCGGTCCAGTGACGTGGGCGGCAGGCGTCCATGTGGCAATGAATGCCCCGAACACCTTGATCCAGGAGGTCGTGCGAGCGTTCTACACCGGGTGGTACACCGAACTGGTTACTGGCCTGCCGATCGTGACCGACGGGCACATCACGCTGCCAGATATCCCCGGTCTCGGGACATCACTTCTGCCGGGACTGACCGAACGCCCGGATGCGGTCGTTCGACGGTCGGGCAACTAGTCACCGGTAGGACGCCAGATCCTTCCGGATCAGGCGTCCCAGTCGGGATGCGGTGGCATCGAGGCGAACATCGCGCTGGCCGGATGATCCTTCGGGAGACGCGTCGGGCGACCATCACGCGTCACCCACACCAGTTCGATGCTTCCAAATGAGAGCGTCTCTGACTTCTCGTGGTGCACGTCGAAATCACCTGCATCGTGGATCCGGTATCCGAAACGCATCCTCGGCCCGCGCATTTCCACGAGGGCGACGCGCATGACCAGCAACTGGTCAAACCGTGCGGGACGGCGAAAGTTGAGGTGGGTCTGGTGGACCGCCTGGGCATAGCCACTGGCCTCGATGTCGCCCCATGGGAACCCAAGTGCACGGATCCATTCCACCCGCGCCATCTCAAACCAGATCAGGTAAACGGCGTGGTGTGCCACCCCCATCTGGTCAGTTTCGGCGTAACGCACTCGGAACCGATGGTCGAAGATCATGCCGGGGGGTAGGATACCCTCCGACAACCGACAGGCTTCCAATCATGTTTCGGGCATGCTGGAGGTTTCCCACCCCGTGACGCATACCGGATGGACCGCATGACGACGCCAAATCCAGTCCACGACCCTGCCTATTGGGAAACACGGTACAAGGAAGGCCGGACCGGCTGGGAACGGGGTGTTCCGACGCCGGCATTCGTTGCTTTGCTGGACGGCGCGAGTGCCGTTCCACCCGGACGCCTGGCGGCACCAGGGTGCGGGCGCGGTCATGACGCACTGCTGTTCGCAGAACACGGGTTCGAAGTCGTCGGTTTCGATTTTGCACCATCCGCAGTTGAAGGTGCGACCGAACTTGCGCGAAGGAAGGGCTTCGATGCACAAGCTCGCTTTGAGCAGGCAGATGTATTCACCCTTCATGAGCGGTATCCCGAGGCGTTCGACTACGTCCTGGAACGCGCATGCTTCTGCGCGATTGCCCCGGCGGACCGAGACCGGTACGTGACGAACATCAGGGCAATCCTCAAGCCTGGTGGACGCCTGATCGCGAGTTTCTTCATCGGACCGGCCGAGGGTGGGCCTCCGTTCGCTGCGGATTGGGAGGTCATCAAGGCACACTTCGCGCCATGGTTCGAGGTGGACGAGACGCACGAACCCGAGTTCGAGACGCCGATGGATGGTGCCGACCTTTTCGCGATCCTACGACGGATAGCCTGATGCCGGGCGATCCCACGCCGGTAGAGATTGAGGTGAAACTGCGGGCATCGCGTCAGGCATTCGCCGTCCTTGCCGAAGCCAGTGCGTTCGGCCCCTGGCGCGTGGTGGAACAGACCGAGATACGTCTGCGGGATACCTACTTCGACACACCGGACCACAGTTTGGCGAGGCAACGGTGCACCTTGCGGATCCGATCGCTTGATGGAGACGCCATCGGCGAGTTGACCCTCAAGGGACCATCCGGGAATGCACCGAGTGGCCCGAGCGACGCGGATGAAAATACGGGGCGAATGGGCGAAGGGATCATGGCGCGGACGGAACTCACCGCCGTCATGCCGGTCGGCGTGCCGGTTCATGAATGGGGCGCAGTCGTCGAAGCCCGCCCCGTGATTGACGCCCTCCGGGCACGTGGAATTGCTTACCCCGGCGACCTTGCCGACGGCGCAGTGCTGGTCAATCCCCGGCGCAACCTCCGGCTGCGCCGCACCACGAACAACGTTCATCCTATTGACTATGCCGAGGTTGTCCTTTCGCTGGACGAAGTCCGGCTGGAAGGGCACCGGTACGTGCGCCGCTACGTGGAGATCGAACTGGTCCGCGGTGCACCCGAAACGGTCACGGAGGTCTCGGCCCTGTTGGTAGGCATGACACGATTGCGGCCGGCACGTTCTGGCAAAGTGCAAGCGGCGCGGGCGTGGCTTGCACGCCTCCGCCCAACCCCATCAACCCAGTGTCTGTAAACGCTTCTCCGAAGTGCATGAAGAAGGGACTAGTGGATCAATGACACGACGAGTAACGGTTACGGGCGGATGCGGGTGGATTGGCGGATGGGTGGTACGGGAACTGGTCGGGCACGGGTGGACCGTGACCGTACTGGACCGTGAACGCCCACCCCATCATGCGACCCCCCGGGGCTTGATGCCGGCAGTGCCCGGAGTGCGCTACCGGATCGGGAACCATGAGAACCTTGGCGACCTGATCGAGGTTTTCTCAGGTGCCGATGCAGCGATCCACCTCGCAGCGATTGCTTCCCCAGGCACATTCCCGGACACCCAGGTCTTCACGACCAACGTGGTTGGCAACTTCAATGCGTGCGAGGCGGCGGCAGTGCTTGGCCTGAGGTCGCTGGCCATGGCGAGCAGCATCAACACACTCGGGCAGGGATACCGCACGCACCTGCATCTGCCGGACTTCGTCCCTGTCGACGAGACACATGCGAACCGCCCACAGGACCCGTACGGCCTGTCGAAGCTACTCGGTGAGTTGACCGCTGAACAGATTCACCGCCGGACGGCCGGAAAACTGCGCGTGGTGTCGATCCGGCCAAGCCTCGTGGCTCGACCGTGGGACTACCCGAACATGGAAAGCCACTTCAGGACCAACCCGCTGTCCGGAGAACGGGCACTCTTCAGTTACACCGATCCTCGCGACCTTGCGACGATGTTCCGACTTGCAATCGAGAGCGACAACCCCGAAGCGGCGTGCACCGAGTTGTACGCGGTGCAGGATGACGCGTGGGGACTGGAACCAACGCGGGACCTGATCGCGCGGGCGTATCCGGGCACCGACAACATCCCGGGAATGGCGACGATCGGTGCGACCGAGGCGGGCATATCCAACGCGCGGGCCAAGCGCTTGTTGGGGTGGAAGGCAACTCGCTCGTGGCGCAATCCGGCCGACCACATGGCCGACCCTTCAAAACCGTGATGTTCCCCGCTAACCCGTTCAGGGCATGACCGCCTCCGTGTAGAGATCAGAGGCCCGGGACGTAAGGGGGCCGGGCTTTCCAGCGCCGATCTGCCGACCGTCGATACGCACGACCGGCGTGACGCCTCCGAGTGTCCCGGTCACGAAGGCCTCGTCGGCCGAGTACACCTGCGCAAGGGTGAAGTCACACTCGCGGGCGCGCCCGCCGGCGCCGTCCCACGCGTCAATCACGGTGCGCTGGGTGATCCCCTTGAAGCTGGAGAGGCCGGTAGAGGTCCAGAGTTCGCCACGACGCACGATGAAGAAGTTCGTCGAGTTGCAGCTGGCGACGAAGCCTCGCGGATCGAGCATGAGCGCCTCATCGGCACCGGCGTTGATCGCCTGGATGAGAGCCTGGATGAGGTTCAGGCGGCTATGCGAGTTCAAGCGCAGGTCGAACACGTCCGGGCTGCTGGTGCGGAACGTCGAGGTGAACAGTGTCAGGCCGCGCGCCTTGGCCTCGGGGTTCACGGCCTTGTACTCAGCGACTATGACGATCGTGGCACCGCCAATGATGAAGCGCGGGTCTTGGTTAACGGTGCGTTTGACGCCGCGGGTCACCATCAGGCGGACGTGCGCGCCATCGGTCATGCCGTTTTGATGGAGCGTCTGCTGGACGGCGCCGACGAGTGCCTCACGAGGCATCCCGATGTCGAGGGCAATGGAATTTGCCCCCTCATATAGGCGGTCCATGTGCGCGTCGAGGCTGATGAGGCGACCCCGAACGAGGCGCAGGCCCTCCCAAACGCCGTCACCAAGAACAAAGCCACTGTCAAAGACGGAGACGCGTGCCTCGCTACGTGGAACGAAATCGCCGTTGACGTACACAAGGACGTGATCGTTGCGCGGGTCGGGCGCGTAACCCTGTGCGCTTCGGAAGGATTTGGTCTCGTCGGCGCTCATCGGTTCACCTTTGTGCGAGCGGACACACCACGCGGCTGCCGGCGGCGCGGATCAGGCGGTCGTCAATCGCACGGGCAAGGCCGATGCCACCGGGGACCGGCGTTCGGCCTCGCGTCGTGGTGACGGCGTCGATGGTGCGGGCTAGGATGCGCGTGACACCGATGGCGTCAAGGTCGCGGAACGATGCGAAAAGGTTGTGCGCGATGGTTTCCGGACGCGCAACTGAGCCAACGCGCGCAACCGCCACCTCCCGGGCCATCCGAGAGACGAAGAATGCGTCGGCATCCTCCTCGTACATGATGAGCCCGGGCCGTTCACCGGAAGCTACCGCATCATGCAGGAGTTGGATCATCACCTCCACCGAAAGCGCTGGCGTCCCAGAGACAAGGATCAGCCTGGCCCGAGGGGCGTAATGGGTCTCGAGAAGTCCCGGCGAGAGGGGCCCATCGGTTGAGGCAAACGGGTGCAAGTGTCCAACGTGAACCGCGACATCGATGCCAGCGTCACGAAGCGCCTTGATGATTGTCTCGACCGGGATTGCGCCGGGTCTCAGAACACGCACCGTGCCGTCATCGTCGGTGGCGACGACGGTCGACTCGAGACCAATCTCGGTGGGTCCTCCGTCGAGTACGAGATCAATGACGTCGCCGAGGTCTGCAACCACATGCGATGCGCGGGTTGCGCTTGAACGCATGAACCGGTTGGCGCTTGGGGCAACGACGGGAACACCGGCGGCTTCGATAAGTCCGCGCGCAACTGGATGGGCGGGAACTCGGATAGCAACGGTAGGACGATTGGCAGAGACACGACCGGGAACATTCGGGTGCCTGCGTGCGACTATCGTCAGCGGACCGGGCCAAAAGCGCTTGGTCAAGTGTCCCAGGGCCTCCGGGACATCGGTCGCAACGCGCGGAAGATCGTTGGTCGCAGCAAGGTGCACGATCAGCGGATCGCTCGCGTCCCGTTGCTTCGCTTCGTACAGACTGGCAATGGCGTGGTCGTCAAAAGAGTTCGCACCAAGCCCATAAACGGTCTCAGTCGGGAAGGCGACAAGCCGGCCTGACCGAATGACAGCACCGGCCCGTGCTAGGAGACGGTGATCCGGATGCTGCGGGTCGATCGGAAGGACTTCGGCTGGGGGCACAGTT
>SXGT01413580.1_pt1 | contig 37578 bp, 24 predicted proteins | sample 3176221 | NCBI WGS metagenome assembly SXGT01 (sample SAMN11356862, study PRJNA531348) | freshwater metagenome | isolation source: freshwater sample F1-120 | place: China: Fuxian Lake, Yuxi | collected 2017-12-25 | reverse complement strand
GGCCAGCGCCGCCGTGACGCCGCGGCCGGGTTCGGCGTTGGTGCGGACGCGTTCGACGCCGGCGATCGCCGCCGCCGCTCCGATTGCGGCTCCGCTGCCGAGTTCGGGCCGCTCGGCCGCCATCGCACCGCAGCGGACCGCCGATGCGCCGTTGGCGGCAGCGGTCCCCGCCCAGGGGGCTGCCGCCGAGCGCTCGTTCCAGCCGGCCCCTGTCGTCGCCGCCCTGCAGATGCAGGCACCAGGCGCCAGTTCGGTGGAACGCCCGCGTCGCGCTGCCAACACCGGAACGACCACTGCACCACTCGCCGCGGTGGTGGTCCCTGGTTCGGCCCTGGTGCGCCGCGCGTCGATGCCGGCCGACGTGCCGCTCGCGGCCCCGGTGGCGATGGCGAGCAGCGCCTACAGCAATCGCTTCGGTCCGCAGAAGGCGCAGGCGATCGAGCAGTTCGGTGGTTCGGCCGACACCGAACGCGCTGTGAAGAACGGACTGCGCTACCTCGCTTCGATCCAGAATCGCGATGGCTCGTGGGGCAACCGCGAGGACTTCGACGGCAAGTACGGCTTCGTCTATGTCGGCAAGACCGCGCTGTGCGTGCTCGCGTTCCTCGGCGCGGGCCACACGCCGGTTTCGGCGACGGAACACAGCGGGGTCGTCAAGCAGGCGATCGATCGCCTGCTCGAGTTGCAGGAAGAGGAGAACGGCGCCTTCGGTCCGAGTTCGTGTTACGGCCACGGCATCGCCACCTACGCGCTGGCGGAGTGTTACGGCATCACCAAGGACAAGGCCCTGCTGCGCCCGCTCGAGCGCGCCCTGACCTGGATCATCGACAACCAGGGCCCGCGCCGCGACCGGCGCAATCGCGGCGGTTGGGGCTACTTCTCGCCGGGTCTCGGTGCGGAAGACGACTACGCGCGCGTGTCGGTGACGTCTTGGATGGTGATGGCGCTCGAGTCGGCGCGCATGTCGGGCATCGAACTGCCCGAAGCGGTGTTGCCGGCGGCGCGCGAATACCTCGAGCTGTCGTGGGATCAGCCCAACGGCTGGTTCCGCTACAACCACAAGCCGAGCCGCGTGCAATCGGCCTGGCCGACGCTGCCGGCGAGCACGCCCGCGGGTGCCTTCTGCCTGCAGTTGCTCGGCGTCCCGGTCGACGACAAGAAGGTGGCGGCCGCGGTCGCCTACACCGTCGAACGCAGGCCGCAGGAGTACCGCCGCTACGACGACGACGCGTTCGTGCTGCAGGGCCAGGGCAACGTCTACTTCTGGTACTACGGCACCCTGAGCTGCTTCCTGGCCGGCGGCGACGCGTGGACGCAGTGGAACGAACGGCTGCGCACGGTGCTGCCGGCGGCGCAGGCCGAGGACGGCTCGTTCCCGCCGATCGACGTCTACGCACAGGAGGCGGGCGACAACCGCCGCGACCGCTCGTACACGACGGCGATGTGCGTGCTGTGCCTCGAGGTCTACTACCGCTACTTCACGCCGCTGCTGGTCGGTCGCTGATTCGCGGGGGTGCCGCCGCTACGTTGTTCGCCCCGCATGGCCAAGGCGACACAGAACTTCTTCAAGACCCTGGTGCTGATGTTGGCCGGGTCGATCCTGGTCCTGTACGGGATCGGCGCGATCCTGAGCAAGCAGTGGAGCGTGGAGACCACGCGCCGCCTGCGCACCACGCCCGCAGCACTGGCTTCGCAACTCACCGACCTGCGCGCCTGGATGAAGTGGTCGCTCGCCAACATCCATCTCGGCTCACCGACGGAAACGAAGCATGAAGGCGAAGCGGGCAAGGTCGGCCAGCGGGTGGTGTGGACCGGACCGCTCGGCCGCTCGGTGCTGACGCTGCACGCGGTGACGCCGGATGCCATCGAGTACGCCTACAGCTACGAACGCAACGGCGAGACCGGCCCGCCGTCGGCGAACGGCAGTGGCCGCATCAGCTGGGTGGTCGAAGGGGCCGAGTGCGTGGTGCGCTGGCGCGAGGGCGGCGAGTGGGAGAACGTGATCGCGCGCTGGTGGGGCTGGTTTGGCGCCAAGCAGGAGAAGGTCGGCCAGTTCCAGATCTCCAGCCTGCAATCGCTGCAGCAAGAACTCGAACGCGTCGCCGCCGCCGCCGACGGCAAGTGACCTTCAGCGCACGACGACGGTGACGACCGCCGGATTGGCGTCGACCGCGAGCGCTTCACCATCGCGCGAACTCGCGCGCAGGTGGTGCAGTCGCACCGTGTAGGTGCCGGGCACGCGCGGCGATGCGGGCTGCAGCCGCACGCGGAACAACGGACCGCGCCCGAGCGTCGAGCCGGCGGCGTTCTGCGCGTCGCCACACATGACCAGGAAGCGGCCGTCGACGAAGTCGCCGTCGAGCGTGGCCAGTGCCTGCGCTGCCTGCAGGCGGTCGTTCGGCGGCAGCGTCAGCTGCGGCGGCAGTTCGACGGCAACTTGCAGCAGGGTCGGCGCCACGGCGGGCGTGTCGATCAGCTGCACCAGCAGGTCGACGCTCACAACGGCGGCGCCGATTTCGAGCGTGTCCGCCGACAGTCGCGTCTCGGAGCCGATCGGAGCGGGCGTTTCGCTGGCGCCACCGCCGCCGCCGCATGCGGATGCGAGAAGGAGTGGGACCAGGACCAGCGAGCGCAGCGGCATGACGGGTAAGGGTAGCTCGCCGCCGAGGCAGGGGAAGGGCGCACGCCACGGCCCGCCGCCGCGGACCGGCGGCTAGGGCTCGCACGCCCGGCTTCGCCCGGCGAGGATGCCGCCATGCGGCACGATCGTGGTTTGTGGGTGGGCGGCTGGATGCTCGGCCTCGTCACGTTCGCTGTTGTCGAGGGGCCGATCGCAGCGCAGGATCCGCCCGTGCACCGCACCGAGGGCCAGCATCAGGAACCGCAGGGCAAGCCGAACCGGCTGGCCAAGGAGGCGTCGCCCTACCTGCGCCAACACCAGCACAACCCGGTGGAGTGGTATCCCTGGGGCGAAGAGGCGTTGGCGCGCGCCAAGAAGGAGGACAAGCCGATCTTCCTCAGCATCGGCTACTCGGCCTGCCACTGGTGCCACGTGATGGCGGCGGAGAGTTTCGCCGACCCCGACATCGCCAAGTTGATGAACGAGCACTTCGTGTGCATCAAGGTCGATCGCGAAGAGCGGCCGGACATCGACGAGATCTACATGGCGTCGCTGCAGGCGATGGGGCAGCAGGGTGGCTGGCCGCTGTCGGCATGGCTTTGCCCCGACGGCACGCCGTTCTTCGGCGGTACCTACTTCCCGCCCGAGGACGGCAATGGCCGGCCCGGTTTCCGCCGCGTGCTGCAACGCCTGCACGGGGCGTGGACCGAAGACAAGGCGGCAATCGTGAAGAACGCCGCAGCGATGCAGCAGCACCTGCAGCGGGTACTGGCGCCGACCATGCCACCCGGCGAGCCCGTCGCCGAACTGCTGGCGCCCGTGCTGCCGGCGGCGCGCGCGAGCTACGACGAAGTGCATGCCGGTTTCGCGCCGGGGCCGCAGTTCGCGCCGAAGTTCCCGAGCCCGATGTTGCTGCAGGCACTGCTGCGCTTGCCGGGCGACGAGGCGATGCCGATGGTGCAGGCGACGCTGCGGGCGATGGCGAACGGTGGTCTGCACGACCAGCTCGCCGGCGGCTTCCATCGCTACAGCACCGACCGTCGTTGGCACGTGCCGCACTTCGAGAAGATGCTGTGCGACAACGCGCTGCTGGCTTCGTGCTACCTCGAAGCTTCGCTGCGCACCGGCGACGGCGACCTCGCCGCGATCGGCAAAAAGACGTTGGACTGGATGCTGCGCGAGATGCGCGACCCGCTGGGCGGGTTCTGGTCGAGCACCGACGCGCAGAGTGAAGGCGTCGAGGGCAAGTTCTTCGTCTGGCAACTCGCCGAGTTCGAGGCCGTGCTCGGCACGGAAGCGGCGCTGCTGGCGCAGCATTTCGGCGTCACCAAGGACGGCAACTGGGAACACACCAACGTGCTTGCCGTGGCGAAGGACGCCACCGCGCTGGCGAAGGAGCTCGGCCTCGAGGTCTTGGCCGTGCAGGCGCGCCTGCAGGCCGGTGTGGACAAGTTGTTGGCGGCGCGCGGCAAGCGGGTGCGGCCGGGCACCGACGACAAGGTGCTGACCGCGTGGAACGGCATGGCGCTCGAAGCGCTGGCGACGGGCTACCGCGTGCTCGGCGACGAGCGCTACCGCGCCGCGGCGCAGCAGAACGCAGACTTCCTGGTGCGCATGATGGCCAAGGACGGCCGCACCCAGCGGGCCTGGCACAGCGGCATGGCGCGGCATCGCGGCTGCCTCGAAGACCAGGGTGCCCTGGCGCAGGGGCTGCTGGCGTTGTTCGCGATCGACTCCGATCCACGCTGGCTGGCGGCGGCGCAGGCGCTGCTGCGGGCAACGGTGCAGCACTTCGGCGCCGAGGACGGAGGGTTCTGGTTCACCGCCGACGACCACGAGGCGTTGGTCGCGCGCACCAAGATCGCCTACGACGGCAGCACGCCATCGGGCACGGCGTTGGCAGTGGCGGCCCTGCAGCGGGCGGGGCTGCTGCTCGGCGACGCGAAGTTGCAGGCGGCGGCGGTCGCGGCGCTGCGCAGCAACCACGCGCTGTTCGCGCAGGTCCCGGCCGCGGTGCCGGCGTTGGTGCGCACGCTGCAGTTCCACACCGACACTCCGCGCGAAGTCGTGGTCGCGGGCGAGCCAGGGGATCCGCGCACCCAGGCGCTGCTGGAGGCGGCGTGGCGGGCGTTCCCCGACCGGTTCGTGGTGGTGCACGTGCACGACGGCAACCGCGCGGCGTTGACCCGATTGGCGCCGTGGTTCGCCGACAAGAAGCCGCTCGACGGCGTGCCTTGTGCCTACGTGTGCCGGCAGGGGACCTGCCGAGCCCCGGTCACCACGGCAGACGCCCTGCGGAGCGAACTGTGACCACGACCACCTTCGCCGACATCGTCGCCGGCACGCATCCAGTGGCCGTCGTGCACGCCGACGACCGCCACGTCGCGTGGTTGGCCGAACGGCCGGCGCGCGAAGGCCACGTCATCGTCGCGACCCGCCGCCTCGTCGATTCGGTGTGGGATCTCACCGCCGACGAGCACGCGGCGTTGTGGGCGTGCGTGCACGAACTCGGTCAGCGGTTGCGGTCGAACCTGCCGTGCGCGCGCGTCTGCGTCAGCGTGATCGGCTGGGTCGTGCGGCATGCGCACGTGCATCTGGTGCCGACCGAGGCGCCGGGCCAGGTGCCAGGACTCGATGGGCCGCCGTTGCCCGCCACCCGCGTGGCGGCACTGCAGGCGAAGCTCAGTGCTCGAGGGAACCGCGATGCGAACTGCTGAAGGCGTCTTCGCCGTCGCAGGTGCGCAGGTAGTTGCGGAAGGCGCGCACGAACCAGTCGAGTTCGTCGGCGACGGCCAGCGGCAACTGCGCCCGCGTGCTGGCTCGGACCAGCTTCTGCGCCAGGTCATGGAACGGCGGCGTCGCCAGCAGGAACGCCGGGAAGTCTTGTTCGCACTTCGGCGGTTCGGTCAGGTTCGCCAGCCGGTCCAGCCACCACTGCTGTTCGCGCGAGAGCGCGCGCAGGGCTTGTTGGCGTCCGGCAAGATCGATCGCGCGCGGGTCGGCGAGGAATTCGTAGGTGTCCACGGGATGCTCCAGGTTCACGACACTGACGTTGATCGGACCTTGGCACCGGGATCTTGAGCAATGCGTCTCGTTCTGCGCGATCTGTTGTACGACGACCCGGGGGCGCTGGCCTTGGCGCGGTCGGCGTCCGCGCACGGCATCTACGTGCACAACGCACTCGATCGCGGCGAAGGGGAAGGCTTCGTCGTCGCTGGCGATGGCCGCGATGAGGCGATGGTCTGGATCGGGCCGCGCGGCAACCTGGTCGTGATCACCGCGGCGGCGCCACCGCCGCGCGTGGCCGTGCGCATCGTCGACGAAGTGTTCTTGCGCAAGCGACCGTGGCGCATCGCTCTCGGCCCGGCCGCGATCGTCGATGCGATGCGCGACCGGCTCGTAGTGACGCCGATCGCGTTCCGCGACCAGGTCTACTACCTCGGCAAATCGGCGATGGCGGAACGGCTGGCGCCGCTCGGCGAAGTGCGCGCAGCGCAACGTGCCGACCGCGACCGGCTGGTGCAGGCGACGCTGTTGCTGAACCAATCCGACCTCAACGTCGATCCGGCCCGCGTCGATCGCCGTTGGCTGCGCGACACCATCGACGAGCGCATCCAGAACGGAACGACGCGCGTGCTGGGGCCGGTGGGTGGTCCCTGGTGCAAACTCGACTACGGCAGCGACGGGCCCGGGGGCCTCGTGATCGAAGGCGTGTTCACGTTTGCCGAAGAACGGGGCAAGGGTCACGCCGCCGCCCTGGTCGCGGCTTGCCTCGGCAGCGCCCCTGGCGTCGTGAGCCTGCACGTGGGCAAGCACAACCGGCCGGCGCGCGCCGCCTACGAACGGGCGGGCATGCACGAAGCGGGCGCGTGCCGATTGTTGCTGTTGCCCTGAGCCGCGCCAACCGACACGCCGTGCGTCAGTGCTCGACGAACACGAACGCCAGCTCGGGTCCGAGCAACGGATGCCGGCAGCGCTGGCGCAGGGCGAGGGTGCGCATCTCCGTGCGCAACGTCGACAGCAGCGTGTCGGCCTCGGCGCCGCGGCCGGCTGCCCGCAGGCCCCGCGCCAGCAGCGCCTTGGTCAGCGGCGAACTCGACAACTGCGCAGCCCGCAGCAGCGTCTGCTGCATGTCGGCGATCTCGCCGTTGCGTTCGTGGGCGTAGGCCTGCAGCAAGGCGGCGAACGGCGTCTCGCCGGCCGGGCCGAGGCGAGTCTCCAGGTCGGTGCGTCGTCTGCCGTCCTGGTGCACTGAGTGCAGTCCCTGCAAGAACGTGCAGACGTCGGCGACCGCGGTGCCGGCGTGCTGTTCCTGGATCGCGGCGAGCAAGGGCGGCAACGCGTCGCCGCCGCCAAGCCGCACCAGCAACAGCCCCTGTTCGGCCAGCTCGCCACCCCGTTGCGCCAGTTGCAGCGGATGCTTCGCCAACCACTGCAGCGTTGCCAGGAGATGGTCGCGGGCGAGCGCCACGTCGGCGCGCAGCAGCGCGTGCGCCGCCTGCATGCGCAGCACGTCGAGGCGCAACCCGACGACCTCCTGGGCGTCGTCGTTGCGAAGCTGCTGCAGCAGGTCGCAGAGTTCCTGGTGTGCCCCGGCTTCGTGCAGCGCGATCGCCCGCGGCAGCAACGTCCAACCGATGGGCAAGCGCACGGCGGCATCGGCGAACGGTGGCAACGCCGCCTTGGCGTCGCCCGCGCCCAGGCATGCCCAGCCGAGGTGGTAGCCGGCGATGGGTTGGTCGGGCAGGCGGCGCTGCAGGTCGGTGAGCAGCGGCCGGGCGGCGGCGAACTCGCCGCGAAAATTGTGCGCGATGGCCTGCGTCAACACCGGTTGTGGGTCGTGCGGCCGTTCGCGCTGCGCCGTCGCGGCGAGGCGCAGCAGTTCCTGGTCGAAGGACGCCGCGTCGGCAGCCGCCAACGAAGCTCGCGCCAGCAACAGCGTGCGCGCCAGCCGATGCTGCACCGTCGGCAGCAGGCGACCTTCGTAGGCGAGCGCTTCACGCGCCAGCCGTTCGGCGGCAGCGGCGTCGTTGCGCAACAGGGCGAGAGCCGCCAGGCCTTCGAGCACGAAGGGGGAGCCGCCGTCGCGCCGCCGCGCCTCGGTCAGCAGGCGGGTGGCCGCCTGGAAACCACCGAGGCGAAGCAACTCGCTCGCGTCCGCCACCGCGAGCAGGACGTTCGCGTCGAGCGAGGTGCCCCGCGCGATCGGCAGCGGCGCTGGCGCCGGTTCGCCCAGGGCGAGGCGCGCGGCGAACGCCAGCCGATCGACGGCATCGGCGACGTCCTGGTTGCCGGTGCCCGCGCGGCGGTCGCCGGCCAGGATCCGTTCCTTGCCCTGCACGAACAGGCTCGCCGTCCACGTGCCCGCGATGGCGTCGACGTGCAGTTCGAGCGCGGGCAACGCCTCGTCCTCGCCTTCGTGCAGCTCGAAGGCAACCGATTGGCGCAGCGCCTCGCGCCACTGCACCGCGACCGCCCGCCACTTCGGTTCGTCGGGGACCAGCTTGGACAGGCGCGAGGTGAAGCGGGTGCCGGCGGGCCACTGCACGACCAGGGGCACGTCCGGGCGGGGGATGCCGGCCGGCGGCACGTGGGGGCCAGCGCAGGCGCAGAGGCAGGCAATGGCCAGGAACCGGAGCGGCAGCACGCGCACAGCATCCCCGGGGGCAGGTGCGCCCTCAATGCGCGGGTGCCGGAATGCCGATGCCATGGCCACGATGACCACGTTCCGGATCCTGTTGCTGCTGTCCGTCGTCGGCGCTGCGTCTGCCCAGGGCGAACGGCCAGCACCCGCCGCGGCAAAGCCGGCGCCGGTTGCCGCCCGGTTCGACGCGCACGGTTGGCCGATCGATGCGGCGTTGGTAGCTGGCCCGGTCGCGCGGCCGCAGGAGCCGAAACCGGCCGGGCCAACGCCGGTAGCGAAGGCCACCGGGCCGCAACCGAAGCCGACCAGCCTGCAGAACGTGCAGTTCGACCAGAGCGGGTGGCCGATCGTCGCCGAAACGACGCCCTTGCCCGCCGCCACGACGCGGCCGCTGGCGAAGGCAGATGCTGACCACGGCCGTGCCGAGCCCCGCGATGCGGCGCGCCCGCGTCCACTCGCGGAATCGAGCCGGGCGCCGGAGCGCGCCGACGAAATCCCAGCGATCGCTTCGGGCATGCAGCTCGGTTCGCCGTTGCTCGACGTCTACCAGGCGACGCATTCGCCCGGCGCCTGGAAGAACATCGGCGGCCTGGTCGTGTGGTGGCGCGTCACCATCCACGGTTCGCAAGGCGAACCGATCGGCGTGCGCGAGATCGTGCACACGCTCGACAGCGCGTTCGCCGAACGCGATCGCCTCGAGTACGCTGACGGCCGCGTGTTCGGCCGCATCGGCGCGCAGGTGTTTGCCGAACGCTCGGGCATGCCCAATCCGAACCAGGTCGAAGGGGCCACGCACGAGTTGCAGTTGTTCGGCACGCAGATGCGCTTCCCGTGGCTGTTCGCCGATGCGAGTGCGTTCGCCGTGCTGGGCAAGGAAGTCGAGGATCGCCAGGGCGAACGCCTGCGCAAGATCGTGTTGGAGCGACGGCCGCCGGCGTCACTCGAGGTGTCCGGTCCCGAACTCGACCCGAAGCCCCGCGATCGCTTCGACATCCTGCACGATCCGTCGAACGGCCTGCCGCGCGAGTTGCTGCAGCGCTTCGCCACCAGCCGCGAAACGCGGCGCGTCCTGCTCGAGGACTGGCGTGAGTTCGAAGGCGTCAACCTGCCGCACCGTCGCGTCTACGTGGACGACTCGATGCGGGCGACGACGTCGCTGGAGATCACGCGCATGGAACGCCAGCGCGTCACCGAACGCGCCTTCCGGCTGCGCTGAGCCGGCCCCGTTCAGAACGCGGCGCCGCCGGCGATCCACGCCCGCAACGTCGCCAACTCGGCGGCCGTGGGCTGCGGCTTCTCGGCGGGGGGCATGTGGTCGTCGTGATGCAGCGGCAACAGGCAGCGCACCAGCAGCGGGCTGTTGTCCGGGTCACCCGGCACCAGCACGACCCCGTTCTCGCCGCCCTTGCGAATCCCCTCGGGAGTCGTCAGCAGCAACTCCGCTTTCTGCTTGTCGGGGTTGTGGCACTGCGTGCAGACGCGTTCGAGGATCGGCGCGATGTCGCGTTGGAAGGGACTCAGCACGACGTCGGGCGGCACCGTCGGCTTCTCCCGCAACGGGGCGAACAGGAAGTCCTTGCCGTGCACCATGGTGCCGCCGAGGTGGCCGGTGGGAACCATCGCCGCCAGGGCCAGCGCCAGGGTGATGCGGAACGGCGCGCGCGCCGGGAGGAAGGCCAGGATCGAAGCGAGCAGGCACAGGCCGGTCAGCACGAACGCAGCGATCTTGTGTTGGCCGAGGGTCTGGCCGCCGTCGTGGCTTTCCCCGGCGAGCACGAGCCCGGAGACCGTCGCCAGCACGGCGGCCGCCGTGCATGCCCACGCCAGCGCCAGCACGGCACCGCGTGGCACGGGTCGGCGCAACAGCACGGCACCGAACTCGAGCAACGCGATGCCCGGCAACAGTCCGAGCGGCGCGTGCAGCAGAACGGGGTGGGCGCGTCCCACAACGGCAAGCCACGGGGCGATGTCGGCGGCGATCATGGGGTGCTCACGCCAGCAGTTCTTTCACCACGCGACCGAACACGTCGGTGAGCCGGTAGTCGCGGCCCTGGTGCCGGTAGGTGAGCCGTTCGTGGTCGAAGCCGAGCAGGTGCAGCAACGTCGCGTGCAGATCGTGCACCGACACCGGATCGCGCACGATGTTGTAGCCGTGGTCGCAGGTTTCGCCGTGCGTGTGGCCGCGCCGCACGCCCGCTCCGGCCAGCCACATCGAGAAGCAGCGCGGGTGGTGGTCGCGGCCATAGTTGTCGCGCGCGAGCCCGCCCTGGCTGTAGACCGTGCGGCCGAACTCGCCGCCCCAGACGACCAGCGTGTCGTCGAGCAGCCCGCGTCGCCGCAGGTCGGTCAGCAACGCGGCGATGGGCTGATCCACGGCCGTGCACTGTTGCCGCATCTCGTTCGGCAGGTTGCCGTGCTGGTCCCAGCCGCGCATGTAGAGCTGCACGAAGCGCACGCCACGTTCGCACAAGCGCCGCGCCAGCAGGCAGCTGCTGGCGAAGGTGCCCGGCTTCTTCGCTTCCTCGCCGTAGAGCCGCCACGTCGAGTCGGTCTCGGTCGACAGGTCGACCAGTTCGGGCACCGACATCTGCATGCGGAACGCCATCTCCTGCTGCGCGATGCGGGTTTCGATCTCCGGATCGAGGGCGCGTTCGTGTTCGGCGCGACCGAGCGCGTTGACGAAGTCGAGCATGGCGCGGCGGTCGACGCGCGACACGCCGGGCGGATCCTGCAGGAACAACACCGGATCGCCGCTGCTGCGCAGCTTGCAACCCTGGTGTTGGCCGGGCAGGAAGCCGTTGCCCCAGAACCGCGCCGCCAGCGCCTGCATGTTGCCGTAGCCCTGCGTGATCAACACGCAGAACGTCGGCAGGTCGTGGTTGTCGCTGCCAAGGCCGTAGCTGGCCCAGGAGCCGAAGCTTGGTCGGCCGGGCTGCTGGTTGCCCGTCTGCACGAAGGTGATCGCCGGTTCGTGGTTGATCGCCTCGGTGTGCATGCTGCGCACGATGCACAGCTCGCTGGCGACGCTGCCAAGGTGCGGCATCAGCTCGCTGATCTCGGCGCCGTCACCGCCGTTGTCGTGCCGCGTGAAGCGGAACATCGACGGTGCGATCGGGAAGCGCGTCTGCCCCGACGTCATGCCGGTCAGGCGTTGGCCGGACCGCACCGAGTCGGGCAGATCCTTGTCGTACCATTCGTGCAGGCGCGGCTTGTGGTCGAACAGGTCGAGCTGGCTCGGCCCGCCTTCCATGTGCAGGTAGATGACGCGCTTGGCCTTCGGTGCGAAGTGGGTGCCCACCGGCGCCGGATCCCCGTTCGTCCGCGAAAGGCCGGGGGAACTCGCCGCCAGTGCGGTCGCGCCGAGTGCGGCCGACAGTCCTTGCGCCGAACGCGTGAAGAAGCGGCGGCGAGTCAGCGCCAGCAAATCGTCGAGCTGTGGCATGGGTCAATCGATGCAGAGGGTTGCGTCGAGGTTGAGACAGGCGTTCGCCATCACGACGAACGCAGCGAGGTCGGCCATGGCCGCGGGATCCTGGTTGCTCGCCGCGCTGCCGGCGAGGGCGGTGGCGGCCGTCGCGTCGGCGGTGTAGCGCTGGCGCAACTGGGCCAGCGTCCGGTGCGCGGCGGCCTGCGCGGCGGCGTCCGGGGCGTGCCCCGTGCACCGCAGCAGCAACTGGGCGATGCGCGCGTCGTCGCCGCGTTCGTTCGCCAACACGTCCTGCGCCAGCGCCCGGGCGGCGGTCACGAAGTGCTCGTCATTCCACAACACCAACGCCTGCAGGGGGGTGTTGGTCGTGCTGCGGCGGATCGTGCAGAACTCGCGCGTCGGCGCGTCGAGCGTCAGCAGGTTGGGCGGCGGGCAGGCGCGCTTCCAGTAGGTGTAGAGGCTGCGTCGGCGCAGGTCGTTGCCGCTGCCGGCGGTGTAGTTGCGCGTGTTCGATTGCGGCATCGCGACCTCTTGCCAGAGGCCCTGTGGCTGCAGTGGCTTCACGCTGGGGCCGCCGGCGCGTTCGATCAGCAGTCCGGACACGAACAGCGCTTGGTCGCGGATCGCTTCCGCCGACAGGCGTCGGCGCGGGAACCAACCGAGCATCCGGTTGTCGCGATCGATCGCGGCCGCATGCACTTCCTTGCGGCTCGATTGCAGGAACGTATCGCTGGTCACGAGCAGCCGCAGCATCGCGCGCACCGAGTGGCCGCGGGCGCGGAACTCGAGCGCCAGCCAGTCCAGCAGTTCGGGATGACTCGGCCATTCGCCTTGCCGGCCGAAGTCCTCGCTCGTGCGCACGAGGCCCTGGCCGAACACGAACTCCCACAGCCGATTGACCTGCACGCGCAGCAGCAGCGGGTTCTCGGTCGACACCAGCCAGCGGGCGAGGCCCAGGCGGTTCTTCGGAGCACCTTCGGGCAAGCTGCCGAACATCGACGGCAACTCGCGCGCGACGGGCCGACTCTTGTCGGGCTTGTCGTACTCGCCGCGCATCAGGATGTAGGTCGCGCGTTCGGTCTCGGCTTCCCGCATCACCATCGCGCGCGGCACCGACGCTTCGAGCGCCGCCAGGTCCTGCTTCGTCTTCGCGATCGCGGCCACCCGTTGCTTGTGGTGGGGGCTCTGCACTTCGCGGAAGGCGCTGGCGGCGCGCTGCACGAGGTCGGCATCGCGGCTGGCTTCCGGCAACAGCAGCAACTGCAGATCGCGCGCCAGTTCGCCGGCCCGCGCGGCATGACGCACCGCGAAGCCGCCCACTCCGCCCGTGTTGATCACCTTGAGGACCAGGCTGCTGTAGCCAGCCGGCAGCGTGACCGAGGCTTCGTCCTGGTCGACCGCCACGCCGCGATCGACCCGTCGTTCGGCCACCTGCGCGCCGTCGAGGAACAGCTGGAACCCGTCGTCGCTGCCAAGATGCACGGTGACCTGGCGTGCGGTCGGCGCAAACAGCCGTTGGCCGACGTAGTGCACGTTGCGTCCTTCGGGCAGCCCGGCGTAGGCACCGATGTCGGTGCGCACCGCATTGAGCTTCCACTGGATCTTGCCGAACGTCTGCTCGGTGGTGAACGCGGCCGTGCGCTCCGGGCCGTGGTTCACCGCGTAGAGATCCTCGCTCGCTTCCCCGAACGGACCAGCCAGGTGGAACGCACTGGCGGCGATCGGCAGGCGGGCGAGCACGGCTTCCTGGCCGTCGGCGAGCTGGAGGCGGACGCGACCGAACACGTGCCGTTCGTGCACCGAGTTGTAGCGCAACGTCACCCGCACCTCGGTGCCGTTCGGATGCGCGAAGTCGGTGGCGGCGAGCAGTGCCGCACGCGCCGGGCGGGGGTTCGCCTTGTGGGCGCCGACTGCCCAACCCCGCTTGTCGTCGGCGAGCAGGTTGTGGGCCACGTAGTCGCCATCATCCTGCTCCACATCGGCGAAGGCATACACCAGGTCCACCGGGCGGAACGGCGCCGTGGGGTCGCCGGCCGGGCGGCTCTCGAGGCGCAAGTGCTGAAGCACCACGTTGCCGTTCGGCGCCCGCCCGACCTTGGCGTGCGGCAGGCTCGCATCGGGCAACGCTTCGAGGGCGAGCCAACGCAGGCTCTTCTGCTCGGAGCGCAACGTGAACTGGTGTTCGTCTTGCTTTGGGTTGACGCCGCTGGCGAGCACGCTGCCGTCGTTTTGCACGGTCAGGGTGGCGCCGTGCTTCGAAGTCGCCGTGAGGACCTTGGGTCGTTGCCAGACCATCTGGTCGTCGAGCCGCAGTTCGGCGCGGAACGCGGCGAAGGCAGCGACTTCCTCCGGCGTCACTTCGTTGAGTTTCTGCTCGGCGGCGGCGATCTCCTGCTGCATGCGCTGCTGCCGTTCCTGCTGCTCGGCCGTGGGGATCGTGAGGAACGGTTCGAGGGCTCGGTTGGCGTCGGCGATCTGCGAATAGAGGCCTGGCTCCTGGTTGTTGTTGAAGAACGAGAACAGCCGGAAGTAGTCCTCCTGCTTGATCGGGTCGTACTTGTGGTCGTGGCAGCGCGCGCAGCCGAAGGTGAGGCCGAGGAACACGCTGCCGACCGTGGCGGTGCGTTCGGCGGCGTACTCGATGCGGTATTCCTCGTCGATGGCGCCGCCTTCGTCGGTGGTCACGTGGTTGCGCAAGAACCCGGTGGCGACGCGCTGCTGGGTGGTGGCATCGGGCAGCAGATCGCCGGCCAGCTGTTCGACCACGAACTGGTCGAACGGCATGTCCTTGCGCAGCGCCTCGAGCAGCCAATCGCGCCACGCCCAGGCCTGGCGACCGGCGTCCATGTGGATGCCGCTGGTGTCGGCGTACCGCCCGGCGTCGAGCCACATGCCGGCGAGATGCTCGGCGTGGCGGCTCACATACGGTTCTTCGCCGAGCAGTCGATCGACGAGCCGTTCGTAAGCATCGGCGCGCGTGTCGGCGAGGAAGGCGGCGCGTTCGGCGGGCGTCGGCGGCAACCCGGTCAGCACCAGGAACACGCGGCGCACGATGGTGTCGCGGTCGGCGACCGGACTCGCCGCAAGGTTGTGGGCGCTGCGCGTGGTGGTGAGGAACCGATCGACGGGATGTTTGGCCGCAGCCGCCGGAACCGGTGTCGCCGCGGGCGGCACGAAGGCCCAGTGCGCTTCGTACGGCGCCCCGTCGCGCAACCAGGTCTCGATGATGCGCAGTTCGTCCTTGGACAACGGCGGCTTGCCGCTGCTCGTCGGCGGCATGCGTTCGTCGCTGTCGTGGGAACGCACACGTTGCCACAGCAAGCTCGATTCGGGATCCCCGGGCACGATCGCCGCCCCATGTTTGCGCGGCGCGATCGCCGCATCGCGGTCATCGAGGCGCAACGTCGCTTCGCGGGTCTGCGCGTCGGGGCCATGGCAGCGATAGCAGCGATCCGACAGGATCGGGCGCACATCGCGTCCATAGCGCACCGAGGTCGCCGCGGTCTGGGCGAAGGCAGGGCCGATGCAGGCCGCAAGAAGAGACACAGCGACGAGGGGACGCGGTGGCATGGCCAGTTGGGAGGGCAATGGGCTGCACGATCTTGGCCCAGGTCGGCGCGTCTGTCACGCGGCGAAGACGAACGCCGATAACGAATCCGGACCCAACCCCGACTTCTCCGATGCATGCCCTGACAAATGACGTGGCGCGTACCTAAGATGCTGCGCCCGGTCTCCACCATGCAGACGATCGTACGCGAGGACGAATTGGCGCCAGCTGCCAAGCGATCGATGCCATGGCTGTTCCGTTGGGTGTTGCCGATGGTGCGCCGCGAAGTGCCCATGTGGGGTTGGCTGTACGCGACCGCCGGCGGCAACCGGCCGGACGGCTGGTGCGGCACCGGCTTCCGCACCGTGGTCGGCAAGCTGCACGGCTACGAAATGGAGCTCGACCTGGCCAACTGGTCGGAGCGGCTGACCTTCGCATTGGCGCGCTACCACGACCTGGCGTTGCAAACGGCGTTGCAGCAGGTGCTGCGTCCTGGCGATTGCTTCGTCGACGTCGGCGCCAACCTCGGCATGGTCACCGCACTCGGCCGCCGGCTCGTCGGTGACTCCGGACGCGTGATCGCCTGCGAACCCAATCCGCGCTTGCGCAGCCGCCTCGAAGACCTGATCGCGCGCAATCGGCTGGCGGGCGTGGAGATCGTCGCCAAGGCACTCGGCGAGGCTCCGGGCACCGCGGAATTGCGCGAGTACTCCGGCCACACCGGTTGGGGATCGCTCGCGCCGACCGGTCCCGAGGGGGCCGCGACGACCGCCACATGGCAGGTGCCGGTGGTGCGCAGCGACGACGTGTTCGCCGCGGTGCCTGCCAACCAACCGCTGGTCGTGAAGATCGACGTGGAAGGGTTCGAAGTGCCGGTGCTGCGCGGCATGCAAGACACGCTGCGCCAGCGACTGCCCCTGGTGTTCGTCGAAGTGGCGAATGCACACCAGCACCGCGCCGGCTACTCCGCGGCAGCGTTGCGCGACGAACTGGAGCGGCACGGCTACCGCGGCTATGAGTTGCGCATGCGCCGCCACCTGGGGTTTGGTCGTCGCCTGCAGTTCGTGCCGTTGCCGGCGTCGATCGAAGGCGAAGTCGATGCGGTGTTCGTGCCGCCGCGCGGCGCACTGGCGGCGCGCCTGCCGTTGTCCTGAAGCGTCGTCGGCCGCGGCTCAGAAGCTGTTGCCGAACGCGAGCGTGAAGTTCGCGCCTTCCGCCGAGAAGCCCCAATCGATGCGGAACACGGCTTCGCGCGAGAACGCGAGGCGAAAGCCGAGGCCGTAGCTGTCGAGGTACTTCGCATCGGCGAGATCGCCGAGTTCGTCGGCGACCGTGCCGCAGTCGTAGAACACGCCGAGGCCGATGCGTTCGATGCGCACGGTGTCGGTGAAGACGATGCCACGTTCGATCAGGTTGACGCGATACTCGGCCGAGAAGTGCGCCGCCGCCCGGTCGGTGAAGCGGTTGTCGATGAAGCCGCGCAGCGTGTGCGTGCCACCTAACGAGGGCAGGCTGTAGTACGGCAGGTCGCCGACGGTGTCCTGCACGAAGGCGCCGAACGCGAGAACGTCGGTCGGCGGGTTCTCTTCGTCGCCTTCGGCGCCCCGGTGGAACAACGGCGGCAACGCGAACACGTGCTGGCCGTCGAGGCCGAGGATGGCGCCGAACTCGCCGCCGGTGCCGTAGGCGACGTTGGCCAGGCCGCCGATGCGGATGCCTTCGTACGGCTGGTGCATGCTGTCGCGCGTGTCCCAGCCGAAAGTGTTGAGCAGCCAGGCCTGGTCGATGCCGTCGCCCTCGGCGAACGCATCGAAGAAAACCTGGTCCGTGCTGGGCACGGACGTGACGCGGCCGCGCGACAGGCCGTGGTGTTCGAGCTGCAGGTCGGTGCGGGCAACCCAATCGCTGGCGGCGTCGGGCAACGACAGGCGGATGCCGGCGCCGAACGCGGTGAGTTCTTCGGTGTAGCTCGTCTCGTCGGTCTCGCGCGTGCGGCTGCCCAGACCGAAGAAGCGGCGCGTCAGCGTCTTCTCGTAGCCGGCGCGACCGTAGACGCGGCTGCGTTCTTCGCGCAGCACGCCGCCTTCGGGCAGTTCGCGGTAGTTCAGCCAACGCTGCCAGTTGATGCGGAAGGCCTGTTGGCCCTCTTCGCTGTAGGTGGCCAGGATGTTGGCGAACTCGCGGTAGCGCTGGTTGCGGAAGTCCACGTCGGTCAACGCGACGCCGCCGCCGAAACCGATGTCCTCTTCGCGGAACACGATCGGGCTCAGGAACGAACTGACCAGGAACCGGTCGAACAGGTTGCCCGGCTTCATGCGCGCTTCCGGCGTGTAGCGCCACCGTTCCGGATTGGGAATGTCGCCGGGGACCTTGGGTTTGGGAATGCGCCCGTTGGCGTCCATGCCGCGCAGCGGGTCGTAGGCGCGCAGGTTCGGGGCTTCGCCCTGTTCTTGTGCGACCAGCGACACGGAAACGAGCAGCGCAGAGAGGACGTGGGATCGACGCACGGGCGCGATCGTCGCGAACGGTCTTGCCCGCGCAACCCCGCAGTGGCGGGCGCGCTGCGAGTGCGGTCGAATGCCCGCACCGCACGCCGCCCGACGCGGCCGTCGGCACCGAGGCCATGACGAAGAAGAAACCGACTCGCGAGAAGTTCGAATGCCCGCACTGCGGCGCCGACGTGTTCGTCGGCAGCGCGGTCTGCCGCGAGTGCGGCAGCGATGCGACGACGGGCTGGCAGACGGAGGCAGAAGTGGAGTACCAGAACCTCGACCTGCCGGACGGTTGGCGGGCACCGGACGCCGTCTCGGAACGACTGCCGCCGACGCGCGTCCCGGTATGGGTGCGGCTGGTGGCGCTGCTCGTCGTCGTGGCGTTTGCGCTCGTGGTCGCGTTGCGGTTCCTGTAGCCGGTCCGGACGCCAGACGACGCGTTGCCCGCCGCCCGGCAGCGCTTCAGGGCTTCGGCGCGGCGGGCAGTTCGCTGAGTCCGCGCGCCATCGTGGCGACGATGCGATCGGCGTCGGCACGCGTGAGTTGCATCGGTCCACGCAGCTTGATGACGTTGTGGTACGGCCCGTCGGTGCCGGCCAGCACGCCGCGGTGCCGCATGCGCTGGACGACGAAGGCCGCTTCCCAATCCGCCGGTTCGAGGGTGGCGCGGTCGCGCACCAGTTCGACGCCGAGGAACAACCCCGAGCCGCGCACGTCGCCGACGATCGGATGGCTTGCCATGAGTTCGCGCAGGCCCGCCAGCAGGTGCTCGCCCGTCGTCCGGGCGCGCTCCTGCAGTCCCTCGTCGAGCGTCACCTGCAAGGTGGCCAACGCCGCCGCACACGCCGCGGTGCTGCCGCCGAACGTGCTGAAGAACTCCATGCCGGTGTCGAAGCTCGCCGCGATCGCCTTCGTCGTGATCACGGCACCCATCGGGTAGCCGTTGGCGATCGGCTTGCCGAGCACCACGATGTCGGGCACCACACCGTGCGCTTCGAACGCCCAGAAGCACGTGCCGAGGCGTCCAAACCCCGTCTGCACCTCGTCGGCGATGCAGACGCCGCCGGCGGCGCGGACGCGCGCGTAGACGTCGCCGAGGAAACCCTCGGGCATCAGGATCTGGCCGCCCACACTCGGGCAGGTCTCGGCGATGTAGCCGCACAGTCCGCGCCCGGCTTTCTGGATGCGGTGGATGACCCTGCCAACCTGTTCGGCGAACCAGGGGCCTGCGGCGCCGGTGATCCCGCGGGTGCGGAAGCCATCCGGAATCGGGGAAGTGTGGACCCAATCGGGGGCGCCGCGACCACCGGGGCCCGCGTGCTTGTATGGACTGATGTCGATCAGGGTCGTCGTGTGGCCGTGGTAGGCGGCGTCCATCACGATCAGGTCGCGTTGGCCCGTGTGCGCGCGCGCGAGGCGCAGCGCCAGCTCGTTGGCTTCACTGCCCGAGGCGGTGAAGAAGCACACCGTCAGCGGGGGCGGCAACACCGCCGTCAGGGCGCTGGCGTACCGCGTCAGCTGTGACTGCAGGTAGCGCGTGTTGGTGTTCAGCAATGCCAGTTGCTCGGTGACCGCCCGCACCACGCGGGGGTGGCAGTGCCCGACGTGGGCGACGTTGTTGTAGGCGTCGATGTACCGGTGCGCGTTCTCGTCGTAGAGGTACTGCCCCGCGCCGCGAACGATGTGGAGCGGGGCCTTCCCGTACGAAATGCTCAGGTTCTTGCCGATGTGGGCCGAACGCAACGCCTCGATGGCTCTGGCTGGTTCGTGCTGCGGCAGCATCTTCGACGGAATGCCGAGCAACAGGTTCGGGTCGACGAACACGCTCTTCCACACCTCGCGCATGCTCGCGCGCACGGCGCCGTCGAGATTGCACGGCACATCGAGCATGTCGGTGGCGATCTGCACGTGCACGTGCGACCACCAGTTGCCGTTGGTCGGGGCGCTGCCGACGCGGGCGAACACCGTCCCGCGCGCGATGGCCTGGCCGACGGCGAGCCCACGCAGCGATTCCGGCGCGAGGTGGCCATAGAGCACGTAGAACGCCACCGGCGTCGGATCGTCGGTGTGGTGGCGCAGCACGACCAGGGGCCCGTAGTCGTGTTCCGCAACTGCGTCTTCGAAGCCATGCACGACGCCGTCCAGCGGCGCATGGAGTGGGGAACCCGCCGCCAACGACAGGTCCAGGCCCAGGTGGATCGTGCGCGGTTCGCTGGCGTTCGCCTGGCTCGGCCAGTCGTAGATCAACCGGGCTTCGTCGTAGCCGCCGGCACCGACGGAAGCATCGTGCGCCGCCAGAACGTCCCGGATGCGCGCGTCGAGCCGCGCGGGCACGTTCTCGCGCGGGTCGCTGGCGAGCAACGCGCTGCCGGCACTCATGTCGATCGGTGCCACCGGGACCGTGCGCAGGTCGATGCCGAGCAGCGGCGCCGCGTGCTTCGCCGCGCGGGCGAGGTACGCAGTCACCGCCGGCGCGTGCGGCACCGGCATCAGGCCGCAGGCCTGCCGGAACGTGTAGTGAGCGAGCCGCGGGTGCACGCGCGCCAACGCCGGCAGCGTGTGCGCGATCGGGCCCTGGCTGATGCCCAGGTAGGCGTTGTCGGGGCGCTGTGCCTGCTGCGCCGCCGCCATGCACACGCTGACGCACAGCCGCATGCACAGCAACGGAAACAGCGTCGCGATCTCCGGCTCGGTGAGCGCGAACCGGGCGTGGAAGCCGGCCACGACGTCGGCGGCGGCGGCCAGTGGATCCTCGGTGTCGAGCGTCGCGTACGACATCGCGATGGCGACGTCGTGCACGGTCGGCGACCACACCATGTCGCCGAAGTCGACGATGCCCGTGACCCGCTGCTCGCGCGCATCGACGAGCACGTTGTAGTCGTTCGCGTCGCCGTGGATCACACTGCGGCGGAACGTGGACAGCACCGGCGCCACGGTTCGTTCGTACTCGGCGAGGCAACGGCGCAGGATGCCGTGCAGGCCCGGATCCTTGACCAATCCGGCTCGTTCCCGCACGACGCGGCTCGCGTGGGTGAGGTCCCAGTCGAAGTCGCGATGGCAGGCCGGATGGTCGAAGCCGGCCAATGCCTGGGTGAGCGTGCCCAGTGCGTGGCCGACGCTGTGGCGCAGGTCGCGAGTCTGCAGGCGAGTGCCTCCGAACGGCTGCCCGGGCACCACGGCGATCCGTCGCACGAAGTGGCCGCGGTCGGTGGCGATGTGCGATCCGTCCAGCGCTGCCATCGGCACCGGCACGAGGTGGGTGGGGGCCAGGCGCAGCATCGCGGCGGTTTCGGCCTCGAGCAGCTGTCGCGACTCGTTCCGGTTCGCGATCTTCAGGACGGAGCGAGCGCCATCCACTTCGCGCAGCAGGAAGTTCTGGTCCCGGTCGCTGGGCAACACCGCTGCTGTCGCGCGCAGGCCAAAGACTCGCAGGGCCAGCGCCTCCGCGTCGGCGAGACTGTAGGTGGGAACGCCGGCCATGGATTGGCGCGGATGCTCCTGCGAAACCCCGCCGACTGCAACTGACGTGGTTCGTCGGCTCGCCGCTCGCGTCGACCCGCAAAGCGACTTCGTGCACCTGCCGCGCCCGAAGCCGAGCTTCGGGCTTGGCAGGTTCAGCTCAGTTGCTTCGACGGCTCGCCGCTCGCGCCGAGCGCTCGCGTCGACCCGCAAAGCGACTTCGTGCACCTGCCGCGCCCGAAGCCGAGCTTCGGGCTTGGCAGGTTCAGCTCAGTTGTTGCCGATCGTGTGCTTGATCGCGTTGCTGGACACGTTCGCCAGCGGCAGGAAGTCGAGGCCGACGAACTGCGCGTTGAGCTCCACACCCATCAAGAGGGGCTGGTAGCCCGCGGGGATGGGGAACGGGTTGATGCCCGGCATGCTCGCCGCGACCGGGAAGTGGAGGTCGTGGATCCAGAAGCCGCCGGTGAGGCTGAACAGGCAACCAGGCAACGGGAAGATCGGCAGGCCCTGGTAGCCGGGACGGGTCGACGCCCAATCGAGCAGCGTCACGCCGATCAAGGTCGTCGGCGGCACGTTGCTGACATCCCACCACATGGTCTGGCCAACGAAGCCGCGCCCCATGTAGGTCGGACCACCGGCGACCGTGGTCGTGCGCGAGACCAGCCCGACGTTGCCGGTGGCGCCCTCGACCAGCGTCACGAACGGCCGCTCGATCGACAGATCGCGCGACTGCGGATCGACCATCGGCACGCCGGCGGGAGTGCGACCCGGCGAGAAGCCGGTGACGCCCGATACTGCACCGCTGAACGTGTCGCCCCAGATCTCGTCCATCGGGCCGTAGCGGAACTCGACGATGCCGGTCGCCCAGTTGAGCGAGCACTGCATCGTGTGCTCTTCCTGGAACACCTGCCCGACCGAGTTGTAGCGACCGACGCGGTACCACGTGATCAGCACTTCACTGCCGAGCACGTTGTTGACGACGTGCAGGCCCGCCAGCGGATCACTGAATAGCAGCGGCGTTGCATTCTTGTTCGGGCTGAAGTCGTGCCAGAACGGGGCGAAGCGGGCCAGGTGCGTCGCGCCGGAGCCGAGCAGCTTGGCGACCGTGGGCGCATAGTCGGCCGCGAAGTTGCCGGGCACTGCAGTGCCTTCGGCCGAAGCCGGATCGACGATCACGTAGCCGTTGGTGGCGGCGCGGATGACATTGGTGCCGCCGGGCAGTGACCCGACGAAGTCGAAGTTGGTGGCCGCGGGCAGCGCGTGCACCATCGTGTCGTCGTCACCGGTCGTGGTCGGCACGGCCAGCAAGCCGTCGAGCAGATTGACCGGACCTGCACCACCGACGACCAGGTAGGTGTTCGGGTCGGGGTACTGGTCGGGGATCAGTCGCAGCCCGGCGAGTCCGTCCATCTGGCCGAGGTCTTTCAGGTCGAAGTAGGTGTCGTGCGCAAACAGTTGGTAGAACGACGACGGCGCGCCGCCACAGGCCGCACCGAAGCGTTCGTTGCGGGCGGGCACGAGCGCCGGGAAGCCACCCGAACCGATGTACTCCACGCGAATGGTGGGTGGCAGACTCGACGCCGTGCCGTTGGCGGCAATGGCACTGGCGGCGTAGAGGCCGCGGCCGCGCACATGGGCAATGACGCCCGTGGTGTCCTGCAACGCGACCATGACCGAGCCCTGCGGGTCGGTCGCCACCGTTGCCGACGCGTACCGGATGTCGATCAGCAGGTTCGGCTGCAGGCCGGTCGGGTCGTACGGCAGCATCGGCGACGTCGAGAGGTCGATGTCGATGATGTCGTTGTTGGGCGCCCGACCGATCGACGGGGCGACGACGAGCAGCGGAATCAGCACGCCGCCGGCCGGCGTCAGTTCCGTCGACGATGCCACGATCGGTGGCAGGTTGTTCGCGAACGTGCCGTTCAACGCGAGCGCCGAGCTCAGCGTCGTCGAGTAGACGTGGACTTCGACGTTCGAATACGTCTGGCCACCGGCGTTGTGTTCGGTGTCTTCGCCGCGCAGCCGCAGATGCTGCAGCAGGATCGCGCTGTTGACACCGCCGATGCCGGTGAAGTGGCTGGCGTCGTAGAGGACCTGGAAGCGGCGACCGAGGGCGGTGGCACCGCCAAACCAGTTGGCGCTGCCACTTGCGTGCGCTTGCGTTGCCGACTCACCGAGATGGTGGTTGTCAGGCAGCTGGACGAGTTGTTGAGCAGAGAGAACGCTCGTGAGCACGGCGCTCGCGAGCACTGACAGAGTCGTTCCGTTCATGGCTCTCTAGGGACCGTGAGTCCCGTAGGTGGTGTGGAGCCGTCCCGGGGGCTGGGCACTCGTGCACAAGACGCACCGAAGTGCGACGCGAGTTCCGTTGTGCACGAAGATCTGCAAAACACCGCGGCGACGGTGACTTCGCAGGCTGCTCGAACTAGGCGAACAGGTTCAGAAGTCGACGCGCCAGGCGTTGGTCGCCGGCAGCGGGAACGCGCCCGCGACGAGGTCGATAGTCACGCCCTGGAACCAGAAGTGCAGGCCCGCGAGTGCAGGATCGATCGGGCCATAGAACGCGTTCGCGATGCCGGTGACCGGATCGTGCGCATAGACGCTCGGGTCGATGACGAGGTCGGTGAAGCCGGCGCCGATCGCGAGGCTGGCGATGCCGGGTGCCACACTCGGCGCCAGGGTCGAACTCAGCGCCACCAGCGACACCGCGGGGTTGCTGGTGCCCGAGTGCAGCATGCCGTGCATCGTCGAGAAGCTCGCGACGGTGGGCTCGGCGAAGAACTGCGGCGAGGTCGGCGCCACCAACTGCACCTGGATGGTGTTGGTCGGGATCGCGGGGTTGTAGCCGAACACGTTGTAGACGCCGGGCGCCTGCCCCGGACGCGGGTGGAACTCGACGTGCTGGTTGTCGATCACCTTGAAGTAGCCCGAGTGCCACCGCGTCGCCGTGCCCGCACCGGCGAGGTCCCAGTTGCACGCCATCAGCTCGATCCACGCGAGATTGTCGCCTTGCAGCAGGAGGCCCTGGTCGGTCAGCGTCGGCAGTGTCGGTGTCGACGGCGGCACCACGAGCGACGGGAACGGCAGCACCGGAAACACCGCGGTGAGCCCGAACAGCTCGACGTTGCCGGTGAGGGCGAGCGTGCGGCCGGTCGGTTGCGCGACCAGCGTCGGCACCATTGCGCCGTAGAAGCCGAAGTAGGTGTTGGTCTGGTTGGCGCCGCCGCCGACCTGCGTCGCCGCATTCTGCACCAGGGTGATCGAACCGCCGGCGTTGATGCCGCTGCCGGTCAGCGTGCCGGTGACCGACGCGTAGTAGTGCCAGTGGCCCGGATCGAGCGTGCCGCCGTTCGCCGTGTAGGCAGTCGGCAGCATCTGCAGCACGGGGCTGCCAGCGGGCGGGTGGTTGGCTTCCCCTGGCGTGATGCGGTTCTGCAGCACGAGGCTCACGTCCCAGCGGTCGTCGAGTTGGGCGAGGCGCGCCAACGTGCCGGTCAGCTCGGCATGGCCGTCGCCGAACTCCTGCCAGTCCGCGGCCGGCACGAACACGTAGTCGTCGGCGACGCCCGGCAGCACCATGGCGCGGCCGGTCACCAGCGTCGTGCGCAGCGCATCGGGTTGCGGGTGGGTGGTGTCTTCGAGCCACGGCGCGCGGAAGTCGAAGGTGAGGTCCGCGGTGCCGGCCGGCGTGATCGTGCCGAACAACGGTTGCTGCACGACGCCCACCGTGAAGTGCGCCAGCAGGCCATCGTTCGCATTGCGGTTGTTGGCGCCAACGCCGACCTGCGTGAACGACGCCGCGGTCAACGACAGGATGGCGCCGTCGAGGTTGCGCACGCCGGTCAGCGTGCCGGTGGCCGAGGTGTAGTAGGTGAACGCATTCGTGTCGACGGTGCCGACCGGCGCGTACGCACTTGTCAGCAGCTGTTGGTCGGGCGCGCCGGCTGGCGGAAAGCCGGCGTAGCCGTTGACGAGACGACCGGCAAACGTGATGTCGACCAGGAACGCCGAGTAGATGCTGCTGTCGCTGAAGACGCGGCCGGTGAGGCGCGCGGTGCCGTTCGGCAACTGCACGAACTGGCCGCCGCCGGCGATCACGAAGTCGGTGAACACGCCCGGCACCGACAGCATCGTGCCGCCGGCGAGCGTGGCGACCGCGGGGTCACCTTGGGCCTGGCGCACCGGGCGCCAACTGGTCTGGGCCGAGACGGCAGCCGTGAGCAGCAGGGAGACGACGATGGAGCGGGCTTGGGCGAGCATGGGGGCGCTGGCAGGCGCGCTCGACAACGGCATCGCCCCGCGTTCGTTGCGGTGATTCTCCCTCTCTTCCCGGGAGGCGTGGTCGGCGGTGCTGAAGAGTACTGCACGGACGCCAAGCTCGCTGATGCGGACCATCGATTCACTGGGTGCCAGCGGCAACGCACGTTGCCATGGCGCTCCCGGCGATCCCGATCCGGGTCAGAGCACGTAGATCGTCCAGACCCTGGGCACGGCAATGCCAACGACGCCCTGATCCGTCTGCAGCACGAGCCAACCGGTGTTGCCTTCCGGCATCGGGAAGGCGAGCGTGCCTTCGCGGGGGCCATCCTGGGTCAGCACGCGCAGCTTGCTGCCGACCTTCGGCGGCCAGGGCTCGCCGCCCACGACCACGGGAGGCTTGGTGGTTCCTGGCACCGGAATCCGCACTTCGCCGTCGCGCGGTCGCGGCAGGTGGTTCGTGTTCGGGCCACGCCGGAAGGTCGCCTGCGGGTCGTCGTCACTGTGCGCCACGATCGTCGCCGTCACCGGGAAGTGGTCGCTGTAGATGCGGCGCCACGCGTCGCGTTCCATGCCATCGAAGTCGCCATCGACCGCGAGCGAGTCGGCGCGCAGTTCGCGGAAGCCGGTGCCAGCGACGACGTGATCGATCGGCTCCGGGAAGTGCATGATCGTCGGCACCGGCGTCTTGTGGTCGAGGTAGCGGCGTTGCTTGCTCTGCTCGAACAACGTCTCCGGGTCCTTGCCATAGGTGCTGTTGAAGTCGCCGAGCAGCACGACGTCAGCGTCTTCGCTGCCCTTGTTCAGGCCGTCGAGCCACGCCGCCAACGCCGTCGCTTCGCCGCGCCGCTTCAGTTCATCCTGCGCCTTCTGGCCGGCCTTCAGGTGCACGGTGACGAGACGGAAGTCGCAACCGCTCGGCTGGTGCCGGAAGCACGCGGTCACCGGCACGCGATGGAAGATCGGTTGGCCTTCATGTTCGCGCGGCAGCTCGAGCAACTCCTCCGCGTGCAGCAGTTCGACCGTGTTGCGGTCGTAGAGGAAGCCGATGTTCTGCGCGGTCTTGCCGTCGTCCCAGCCGCCGGTGGTGCCCAGCAGCACCTGCCAGCTCGGGCCAGCGCCCTTGGCGACCTTCTGCAGCGGGGCTTCTCCACAGATCTCCTGCACCGCGAGCACGCAGACGCCGAGTTCCGCCACCTTCCTGCCGATGGCGGCGAAGTCGGTGTCGACCCGCGGCGGCAGGTTGTTGCGGAAGTTGCCTTCCGCGCCGAGGAACTCGAGGTTCCACGTGCCGACCTTGAACGCGATCTCGACGGTCTGCGCCGACAGGCACGGCGCCAACAACGACGCGAACCAGAATGGCAACGAACGCAGATTCATGCAGCACCTTGGGCCCGGGCGCGGATCGAGCGCATCAGGTCTTCGAGGAAATGGATGTTGTGGATCGACAGCAGGATGCCGGCCAGCATCTCGTCGGCGATCGCGAGATGGCGCAGGTAGGCACGGGAGTACTTGCGGCAGCAGTAGCAGCCGCAGCCTTCGACCAGGGGATTGGGATCGTCGGCGTACTGCGCATTGCGCAGCTTCAACGACGTGCCGTCCTTGCCGAACGCCGTGTGGTTGCGGCCGTGGCGCGTCGGCACCACGCAGTCGAACAGGTCGACGCCTTGCGCCGTAGCCGCGAGCAGGTCCTCGGGCATGCCGACGCCCATCATGTAGCGGATCTTGCCGGTGGGCAGGTGGTCGACCGCGGCATCGAGCGCCACGCCCATCTGCGCCTTGGTCTCGCCGACCGACCGGCCGCCGATGGCGTAGCCGTCGAAGTCCATCGCCGCCATCGCCACGGCACTCTGCGCGCGCAGTTCCGGATCGATGCCGCCCTGGCAGATGCCGAACACCGCCTGCCCGCGGGCGGCGCCACCCCAGCGGTCGTGCACGTCGCGGGCCATGCGCGCCCAGCGCAGCGTGCGTTCGTGCGCGTCGCGCTGCGTCGCCAGGTCGGCATCGCCAGGCGGGCAGTGGTCGAGCACCATCGCAATGTCGGGGCCGAGCTGCTTCTGGAACGTCAGCACCGACTCCGGCGTGCAGCGGTGCGAACTGCCGTCGATCACCGACTGGAAGGTGACGCCGGCGTCGTCGACCTTCACCTTGCCACCGAGCGAGAACACCTGGTAGCCGCCGCTGTCGGTCAGGATCGGGCCGTCCCAGCCCATGAACTTGTGCAGGCCGCCAAGTCGCTCGATGCGTTCGGCGCCGGGCCGCACGTGCAGGTGGTAGCTGTTGGCGAGGATCAACTCGGCGCCGGTCGCTTTCACCTGCTCGGGCGTCAGGCCCTTCAGCGTCGCGTAGGTGCCGACCGGCGCGAAGCACGGCGTCTCGAACGAGCCGTGCGGCGTGTGGAAGCGGCCGCGGCGCAGTTTGCCGTTCTGGCCGAGCAGTTCGAAGCGGAACGGATTCACGGATTCACTCGTTCACGCGAACGGCAACTCGCCGGGGCGGGACTTGGGATGGTCGAGCCCGAGATGCTCGAACGTGCGGGCGGTGGGGACGCGACCACGCGGCGTGCGCGCCAGCAGGCCACAGCGGATCAGGTGCGGCTCGAGCACTTCTTCGAGCGTGTCCTCGGCTTCGTCGATCATCGCGGCGAGCGTCTTCAAGCCGATGGCGTCGCCGCGTTGCACGAGGGCGCGCAGCAGCTTGCGGTCCACTTCTTCGAGGCCGAGGTGGTCGATGCGCAGGCGCTGCAGGCCTTCCGTCGCGGTGGCGGCATCGATGCTCGGCTTCTGCTGCACCTGGGCGAGGTCGCGCACGCGGCGCAGGATGCGCAGGCTCATGCGGGGCGTGCCGCGGCTGCGTTCGGCGCACAGGGCGGCGGCGTCGGCATCGAGCTTCACGTGCAGCCGGTCGGCGGCGCGCAGCAGGATCTGTTCGAGGTCCTTGTGCGGGTACGGTTCCAGCCGTTCGACGATGCCGAAGCGCGAGCGGAACGCCGCCGACAGCAGGCCCTCGCGCGTGGTGGCGCCGACCAACGTGAACGGTTGCACGCCGAGCCGCACGCTGCGCCCGCTCGGCCCCGGATCGAGCACGACGTCGATCGCGTGGTCTTCCATCGCCGAGTAGAGGTACTCCTCCAGCGTCTTCGGCAGCCGGTGGATCTCGTCGATGAACAACACCTGGTTGCGCTGCAGGCGCGTCAAGGTGCCGGCGAGGTCCTTCGGGGCGCCGAGGGCGGGGCCCGAAGTGAGCACGATGTCGGCGCCCATGCCCTGCGCGATCAGGTAGGCGAGTGTCGTCTTGCCGAGACCGGGCGGGCCGCACAGCAGCACGTGGTCGAGCGGCTCGTCGCGCTCGCGGGCGGCGGCGATCGCGATCCTCAGGTTGTCGCGGATCTGGTCCTGGCCGACGAACTCGGTGAACGTGCCTGGCCGCAGGCTGCGGTCGAACTCGCGTTCACTTGGATCGGGCGCGTCGTGGAACACCATCGGGCGCGGGATCGTACTTGTGTTCGCGATGCAATCCACCACGCTGGTGGCGTGACCGAAGCCGAATTGCCGATCTACCAGCTGTTGGGGGCCGAGTGCCTGACGGCGATCATCGCCGGGTTCTACCGGCGCGTGCCGCAGGACCCGATTCTCGGGCCGATGTACCCCAAGCACGACCTCGCCGGCGCCGAGGCGCGGCTGCGCGGCTTCCTGATCTACCGTTTCGGCGGGCCGCCGGACTACATCAAGGAACGCGGCCACCCGCGCCTGCGCATGCGGCACGCCCCATTCGTCGTCGACCAGGCGGCGCGCGATCGCTGGATGGAGCTGATGCTCGCGGCGATCGACGAACAGCCGGCCGCAGCACCCCACCGCGCCTACCTCGAGAAGTTCCTCGGCGACATCGCGACGTTCCTGGTCAATCGCTGAGCCAGGCAGCCAGCCCCGTCAGCGCACCACCAGCTTCAGGTTGCGGAAGCGGATCTCGGTCGGACCACCGCTGTGCAGCTGCAGGGCGAGGTGGCCTTTCGACGCCATCTGCGCGTCGTCGCGGTCGAAGCACGGCTGGTCGTTGAGGAAGCCCTGCACGCGCGCGCCCTTGGCGACGATGCGGTAGGTGTTCCACTCGCCCTTCTTCACGTGCGCTTCGCCGCCGGCGGCTTCGAGCAGGCCGCGGCCGTGTTCTTCGTACAGTTTGCCCCACCAGCCCGGTCCGATGTCGGCCTGCGGTCCCGCCACGTCGCCCTCGGCGAGCGGTTCGCTGCGAAACTGCACGCCGCTGTTGCCGGCGTCGCCGACGAGTTTGACTTCGAAGGTGAACTCGAAGTCGGCGAGCAGCAGGTGGCTGACCGCGAAGTTGTTGCGCGGCAGCCCGGTGGTCGTGCGCCCGACGATTTCGCCGTCTTCGATCGACCACACCGCCGGATCGACGTGCCACAGCGCGAACGAGCTGCCGGAGAACAGGAGGTCGCCGTCCTGCTTGCCGGGCCGCAGCGGCACCTGCTGGTCGTGCCGCAGGTAGGCGATCAGGTCGCGGGCTTCGTCGGGCCGCAGCGATTCGAGTTGCGACGGCGGCATCAACGACGTGCCGGTGGCAGGCTCGATCGAGGCGATGTCGGCTTTGGCGACTACCTCGCTGCCGGACAGGCTCTTCACGGTCCACGCGGTGGCGGTTTCGTCGGCGAGCAGGCCCATCAGCACGCTGCCCGACTTCAACTTCACGGAACGCGACTCATAGTCGCGGGCCACTTCGCGGTTGGGGTCGATGATGTTCTCGAGCAGGTAGTCGAGGTCCTTGCGGTTGCTGCCGGTGAGGTCAGGGCCGAGCGGCAGTCCCTGGCCGTACAGCACGTGGCAGTTGCCGCACGTGCGCTGGTAGACCGCGCGGCCGCGGCTACGGTCGGCGGCGGCCAGGGCCGCCGTGTCGAGCTTCTGCTTCCACGCGTCGATCTGCTGCTGGGCCGTCGCCGCGGCTGCACCACGGTGACCCCAGATTGTAGTCAGTCGTTCGCGCACTGAGGCATCGCCAAGCTGCACGAGTTGCTGGCGCACGGGGGCGTCGAGCACGGCGCGATCGACGGTGCCCTTGCCGACTGCGTCGAGCAATGCCAGCGCCCAGTCCGATCGGCTGGCGAGTGCCTTTGCCGCCGCCGCGCGCCGTTCGTTCGGCATTTGGGGCCATTGCGTGAGCAGCGCCGCGGCCAACGTCGGATCGTCGAAGCGCGGCAACGTGCGCAGCGCGCGGTCGCCGAGGATCGGATCGACGATGAGCGCCAGCACGGCCGAACGATCGTCGGGGCCTGGCGTCTTCGTCAGCAACTCGAACGCGCGTTCGCGGCGACCGCGCGGTTGGCCCGGGTCGGCGACGAGCCGACGCAATGCCGCGAGGCTGTCGGGATCGCCGAACGTGGCGCCGACGAGGGCCAGCGTCGCGCTGTTCTTGGCATCCTGCCAACGGTGTGCGGCGGCGGCGAGCTGCGGCCAGGCCGCGGGGCGTGGCATCGACGTGTGCCGCTCCAGTCCTTTCGCGATTGCGTCCAGCCACGGTGCCGCCGCACCGGCGTCTGTTGCCGCGAGCGCAGCCACCACGGCGTCGAGGGCGTCGCCACCCGCTTCGGTGAGACGACGGATCGTGAACGTGGCGACGTCGGGCAGCCGGGCGCTGCGGGCGAACTGCAGCGCGCGGGCCGGGTCGGTCGGCAGGGCGGGTTCGATGCCGAACCAGACCATCTTCGGCAGGTTGTGGTCGCCGGCATCTTCGGCGTGCGCGGCCAGCGCCACAGCGATCGACCACCGATCCGCCAACGGCAAGCGCTGCATCGCGGCGGCGAGGTAGAGGCGCACGACCGGCGAGGTGTCGTGTTCGGCGCGCTGCGCCAACGCGGCGACCTGCTCGACGGTGGCGGCGCGGTCTTCGACCAGGAACTGGATCGCGAAGGCGCGCACGTACTCATGCCGATCGGTGAGCAAGGCCAGCAACGCCGCGTCGTCGAGGGCGGCCAGCGTGTGCAGCGACCACAGGGCCCGCAGTCGCTGCGGTTCGGCGCGATCCTGGCGCTGCAGTTCGGCGCGCAGGAGCGGCGCCGTCGCAATCGCCTTGCGTTCCTGCAGCAGGCGGCGGGCGGTGGTCGCCGCGTAGTCGTTCGCGTCGAACAACAACGGCACGAGGTCGGCATCGGCGAGCGCCCCGAGATCCCGCGGTGCCGGCGCCGCATCGCCGTAGCAGAGCTTGTAGATGCGGCCGTTGCTGCGGTCCCACGCTTCGATCTTGCTGTGGTGGCAGGTCTGGTCGTCGTACCAGTCGAGCAGGTAGACGTTGCCATCCGGCGCGTGCTGCAGCGACACCCCGAGGAACGACTCGTCGTGCGCGCGCAGGAAGTCCGGACCATGGCTGCCGACGAATCCGCTGCCCTGCCGCGTCAGCACGTCGTGGTTGAGCCGGTGCCCGTGCAGGTTCACCATCAGCAGGCCGCCGTCGTACTGCTGCGGCCAACGCCCGCCGCGGTAGATCAACGCAGCGCAGTGCGCATGGCCGCCGCCCTGTTCGTCGGAACTGCTGTTGCCGGCGTGCGGCTTGTCGCCTTGCCAGTGTTTGTGGTCGGCGATCGTCGGGATGTCGTCGTAGACGAACGGCGAGAAGTGCTTGCCCGCCTGGCGATCGTAGTAGGCCCCCTGGATCACGTGGAACAGGTGGGGGATCACGCAGGCCGTCACGAACGCCTGGCCGTTTGCATCGAAGTCGACGCCCCACGGATTGCTGGTGCCGTGCGCAAAGACCTCGAAGGTCCGCCGCGTCGGGTGGTAGCGCCACACCGCGGCATCCAGCGGTTGGCGCTGCGCCTCGGGCGTGCCGGGCAGTCCGACCAGCGAATGCGTGAACACGCCATGGCAGCCGTAGAGCCAGCCATCGGGGCCCCAGCGGAACGCGTTCAACGTTTCGTGGGTGTCTTCGTAGTGCCAGCCGTCGAGCAGCACTTCGGCCGGGCCATCGGGCACCAGGTTGCGATCGCGGTCGGGCACGAACAGCAACTCGGGCGCCTGGCCGACGAAGACGCCACCAAAGCCCACCGCGATGCCGCTGGTGAGGTTGAGTCCTTCGAGAAACACCGTGCGCTGGTCGAAGCGGCCGTCGCTGTCGGCATCGGTGAAGACGACGATGCGGTCGAGGCCCTGGCCGGCGGGGCGCTTCTGCGGGTAGCTGTGCGCTTCCACGACCCACAGCCGCCCCGCTTCGTCGACCGCCATCGCGATCGGCTGCGTCACGTCCGGTTCGGCGGCGAACAGCTCGGCGCGAAATCCCTTCGGCAAGGTCATGCGCGCCCGCGCCTGCTCGGGCGCGAATCCGCCGTCCTTCGGCGAATCGCCGTGCAGCCGGAAGTCGTCGAAGTTGACGTGGCCCCAGTGGCCCGTGGCGTCGTCGACGAGTCGCACGAACACTGCCTGGCCCCGATGCAGCGTCAGATCGGCGGTGGCGAGCCGCAACCGTTCGTTGTCGGTGCCGCTGGCCGCGAACAGCACTTCCTGGGTGTCGTTGCGCACGATCTCGACCCGCGTGCTGCGGTCGCGCCCGCCACCGACGAGGAAGCTCACGTGCGCCGGATCGAGCGCAAACGGCGCCGACGTCAAGGTGCCGCGCGGGCGGTCGGATTCGGCGGCCTCGTACGAGCCGACCCAGTGCCGGCCGGTGTGGCCACTCTGCATGTCGTCGCGACGAACGGCGACGGTGTCACCGGCTTCCACGCGGGTGAACGCTTCCCCGGTTGCCCGCCAATCGCGCAGGTCGCCGGCTTCGAAGTCGAGGTTGAGCGGTTTGCCGTCGGCACCCTTCGGCACGCTGCCGCCGCGCTGCGGCGCCTTGTCCTGCAGCAGGCGGGCCAGCTCGACCCGTTGCGCCACTTCGAGGGCGCGCGCGGTGGTGGAGGTCGGCCGCTGCGTGTGCACGAACACGCCCATCTTGTTGCCGACGACGACATCGGGAGCGCCGTCGCCGGTCACGTCGGTGGCCACGACCTGTGTGCCGACGCCCGAATGCCCGTCGATCTCGCGCGGGATCCACTGCACGCCCGCTTCGGTCCGCGTGCACTGCAGCCACAGCAGCCGCGCCGGCTCGCGATCGACGGGGTCGTTGCCCGAGTGCGCCCAGTAGCGGTTGCCGGTGACGACGTCGAGCTTGCCGTCCTGGTCCATGTCGGCGGCGCACAGCGCGTGCAGGCCGCCGAGCACGACGCCGAACGCGTTCTCGTTGGCCTTCTTGCCGAGGATGCGGTGGCGATGGAATGCGATCGCGCCCTCGCGTTGCTGTTGTTCGTGCCAGACGAGGCCGAAACCATGCGCGTGTTCGCTGGTGACGACGTCGTTGTCGCCGTCGCCATCGACGTCGAACACCAGCATCTGCGCGCCGCCGGGTTCGCAGAACTTGACGCCGTGGTTCTGCCACTGCGGGTCGCCGGCCAACGACTCGGGTTGGCGCCACCAGCCGTGTTTCCACAGCACATCGACGCGACCGTCGCCATCGATGTCCCCCGTGCCCAGACCATGCGTGAAGCGACCGCCGATGCCCGCCGCCGAGATCGCGTGCCAGGTCCAAGGCCGTTCGGGATGTTGCCAGTCGACCGCGGCATAGCCGAGGCGGTCCTGCGTCATGCAGACGAGTTCGGGTTTGCCGTCGCCGGTCAGGTCGGTGAAGGTCGGCGACTCGTTGTCGACGCCGTCGAACACGACGTGCGCGGTCCACTGCTCGGCCGGCCCCTTCGGGTTCTGGTACCAGATCGCCTGCTTGCCCGGAAAGCCGATGCGCAGCACGTCGTTCCAGCCGTCGCCGTCGAAGTCATGGGCGAAGCTGAAGAAGTGGTCGGAGTAGCCGGCCTTGTCGAACGTGGCGGGCGGATACAGCGTGTGGGCCTTGGTGAACTCCGGGCCTTCCCACCAATAGGGGCCGGCCGTCACATCGACGTCGCCGTCGCGGTCGAGATCGGCCGCCGTGGCACCCTCGCACAGGAATCGGGTGTCGAGCTGCTGCCGCGCAAACGGCCGCAGCTGGTGTTGCGCCGGCAAAGTCGAAAGGCACAGGAGAAAGCACGGGAACGTCGCCGCGTGGCATGCGGCGAGCCTGGAACGCAGACGATACGCGGCCGGCATTGGGGCGACGGTAGGCGGGTGCCGTCAGGGCAGCAAGCCGACGATTGTCGCCCGAATGCACTTGTGGCCTCGGTGGCGTCGCATTGCATACTGGGCACATGCGCCTCGCGTTCGCCGTCTCGTGTGTGCTTCCCTGTGTGTTGCTGGCCCAGGACAAGGCTCCGGTGCCGCTGTGGAACGGCACCGACTTCGCCGGCTGGCACGGCCAGCGGCACGAGAGTCCCTACAAGCTCGAGGCGATGGCCAAGGATGCGCGCGCCAAGTTGCAGGCCGAAGACGATGCGACGATGCGCGCCCACTGGCGCGTCGACGGCAACGACCTGGTCAACGACGGCGAAGGCGCCTACCTGACCACCGACGAGGCGTTCGGCGATGCCGAGTTCTGGCTGGAGTACAAGACGGTGGCGCTCGCCGATTCGGGCATCTACCTGCGCGGCAGTCCGCAGGTGCAGATCTGGGATACGACCGAAGCCGGTGGCAAGTGGAAGCACGGTGCCGACAAGGGCAGCGGCGGTCTGTGGAACAACGAAGTCGGGCCGCGCTTCCCGCCGGTGGTCGCCGACAAACCGTTCGGCGAATGGAACAGCATGCGCATCCGCATGGTCGGCGAACTCGTGTGGGTGTGGCTCAACGACAAGTTGACCGTCGATGGCGCGCGCATGGAGAACTACTGGGATCGCAAGCGGGCGTTGCCGGCGACGGGCCCGCTGCAACTGCAGACGCACGGCGGCGAGATCCGCTTCCGCAACCTGAAGGTGCAGCGGCTCGATGCGGCGGCGGCGAACGCGATCCTCGCGGCGACGTCGAACGACGGGTGGAAGAGCCTGTTCGATGGCACGTCGTTCACCGGTTGGCAGGGCGATCGCGACAACTACGAAGTGGCGGACGGCGCGATCCGCTGCAAGGCAGGCAAGGGCGGCAACCTGTTCACCGAGGGCCGCTACGGCGACTTCACGGTCCGGCTGCAGTTCCGCCTGCCGCCTGGCGGCAACAATGGGCTCGCGATCCGGTATCCGGGCAACGGCGATCCGGCCTACACCGGTGTCGAAGTGCAGGTGCTCGACGACACGCACCCGAAGTACAAGGACCTCAAGCCCTACCAGGCGCACGGTTCGGTCTACGGCGTGGTGCCGAGCCAACGGGGTTACCTGCGGCCGGTCGGCGAATGGAACTTCGAAGAGGTCACCGTGCGCGGCACGCGCTACATGGTCGTGCTGAACGGCACGCGCATCGTCGATGCAGACATCGCCACGCTGCCGAGCGACCTGAAGGACCATCCGGGCAAGAACCGCACCGAGGGCCACTTCGGCTTCTGCGGCCACGGCGACGCGGTCGAGTTCCGCGCCATCGCGATCAAGCCACTCTGAGCGCCGCGCTCACAATGTGAGGGTCGGCTTGCCCGCCCGCGCGATGCCCACGGCTTCGATGCGATCGAGGGCCACGACGAACAACGCGAACAGGGCGCGCAGGCGCTCGGTGTCCTTGAGGTGGCCGCCGACGAGCACGCGCAGTTCGTCGGTGTCCTTGGGGAACTTCGGCCCGAACCAGCCTTCGTGGTCTTCGACGGACAGCGTCGCGCCCTTCATGGCCTGCAGGCGGCGGCGCAAGTCGGGGCCGGAGAGCAGCTCGCGCACCTTGGCTTCGTCGTTGCTCTTGACGATGAAGTTGGCGTCGAAGTCGGCGTCGCCGACGACGACGTCCTGGATGCCGAACCACTTGCCGATCACGCTGAACAGGTTGCTTCGGTAGACCCTGCAACGGAACGCACCCGTGGCGAGGAACGGGGCGCGGAAGCGCGTGAAGGGGATGTGGACGTTGTTCACGTAGGTGGTGAACGTGTCGAGCGTGATCGTCCAGTGGGCATGCTCGACCGTGATGCGGTCGGAGCGACGCCACGTTCCCTTGCAGTAGGCGCCGCCGAGTTGCGCGCTCAACTGGTTCCAGACCTCAGCCCGGTTCGGGCCGAACCAACCGGCCGATGTGCTCATCGCAGCATTCGAGCACGAGTCCGCGCGGTCCGCGAGGCGATAAGGGCCAAGCCTTCGCGCCTCGCAGGAGTACAGCCCTGCTCCACGAAGCGAGTCGGCCGGGGATTTGATTCGCCCGAAGAGTGTTCCGACCGCTGAGTGGGAGAACGACGAGTGGTTGCTCCTCTCAGGAGCAGCCCAGCTCCACGAAGCGAGTCGGCCGGGGATTTGATTCGCCCGAAGGGTGTTCCGACCGCTGAGTGGGAGAACGACGAGTGGTTGCTCCTCTCAGGAGCAACCATCGCTCCACGAAGCGAGTCGGCCGGGGATGTGATTCGCCCGAAGGGTGTTCCGACCGCTGAGTGGGAGAACGACGAGTGGTTGCTCCTCTCAGGAGCAGCCACTCGTCCCGCCGCAGGACACGCACTTCAGGCAGGTGCCGTTGCGCACCAGGGTGAACGCGCCGCAGGCGCTGCACGGATCGCCTTCGTAGCCCTTGAGGCGGGCTTCGGCGATCTTCATGCGCGTCTGCCGCGTCGCGATCGCGGCCGAGGACGGCTCGGCGCGCAGCAGCGCCGCGTTGGTCGGCGCCACCATCATGGGTGCCGCCATCGTCATGTCGTCGTGGCCGCGCGCCATGCCGCGGCTGTGCGGGTGCAGATGTTCGTTCTCGTGCACCGCGGGCGGCGGCGCTTCGCCTTCGTAGACCGTCTCGGAGACGACTTCCTCGTCGGTGAACTCAGGGCTCTTGCCGCCCATCGTCGTGTTGCGCAGGTCTTCGCTGTGCACCTGGGCCAGTTCCTCGCGACCGAGGTAGCTGATCGCCAGCTCGCGGAACACGTAGTCGATCACCGAGGTGACCATCTTGATCTGGTCGTGGCCCTGCACGATGCCGTTGGGCTCGAAGCGCGTGAACACGAATGCGTCGGAGAACTCGTCGAGCGGCACACCGTGCTGCAGGCCGAGCGAGACCGCGATCGCGTAGCAGTTCATCAGGCTGCGGAAAGCCGCGCCTTCCTTGTGCATGTCGAGGAAGTTCTCGC
>SXGT01950858.1_pt1 | contig 37593 bp, 43 predicted proteins | sample 3176221 | NCBI WGS metagenome assembly SXGT01 (sample SAMN11356862, study PRJNA531348) | freshwater metagenome | isolation source: freshwater sample F1-120 | place: China: Fuxian Lake, Yuxi | collected 2017-12-25 | reverse complement strand
GCTTTTCAGCCAGCTTTGAAATCTTGACTGCATGTCTATCGCTGATCGTATCTAGCAAGCTGATCAGTTTAGTTGATACATAAAGACTCAAGATTGATTTTCTATCTTTAGGCTTCATCATAGAAAAACAACCTCAGAGGCAATCACTTTGATGTACTGCTTGCCCTCATGCTCATTGATGACAATGCGACCAATAACGGTGATCTTATCGCCCTTCTTAGCTTGAGATTGAACGATGCTAGCAAAAGCCCCCCAAACTTCGCAATTGAACCATGTTGTCTTCTCTTCGCCTTTAACCTTTTCACTATAAGCAACGGAAAAAGTAGCGAGATCTTTATCGCCAATTTTCTTGAGTTGTGGATCTTGTCCAAGTCGTCCGATAAGTGTAAATCTATTGAGCATTTTTTTTATCCTTTAGTGATGAATAGATGTTTTTGATGTCTTTGATTTCATCAAGTACTGATAGAGTTTGATTGATTTCTTTCATTTCTTCTTTGTAGAAAATGAGATTGATGCAAAAGTTGAGAGCTTGCCCAACTTCTGGAGCATCATCTTGAAACATCGCATCGACAACCTTTTTAAGGCAAGCAATGCGATTCATTAAATCTGAATTTAACATAAAAATTCTCCTTTGAGTGTGTATATAGAACACATAATATTATATAATTTTATATAATATTTTTTCAAAGAGAGAGAAAATGAAAATCAATGTGAATGATGGCTTTGTTGAATTAGTCGACCACATGGGAGACGATTTAGCAATTGTTAACGCCGCTCGTGTTTCCTATGCTGGATCAAGTGACAAATGGACTGATAGAGATGATAAACTCTTAAAGTATCTATGGGAGCATGATCATACATCGCCTTTTAGACATGGGCATGTGAAATTTAGGATTAAAGCACCGATCTTTGTTTTAAGACAATGGATGAAACATCAGGTCGGTTGTGCATGGAATGAACAATCAGCACGATACACTGAGATTAAAGAAAGCTTCTTTTATCCTGATTGCTTTAGATTGCAAGATACTAAGAATAAGCAAGGCTCTTTTGGTCGTCTTGATGATGATCGAGAAGATGAAGCATTGACATTGCTAGCCCAAGGCTATCAAGTCGCCTACTACAATTATCTAAGGTTGCTTGATATGGGCGTTTGTAGAGAACAAGCTCGTGTTATCTTGCCAGTCGGCACCTATAGCGAATGCATCTGGTCGGCAAGTATTCAGGCGATCATGCACTTTTTAAAACTTCGACTTGATCATCACTCGCAATTTGAAATGCAAGAATTTGCTAAAGCTGTGTATGATATAACTAAGCCACTTTTTCCCAAGACGATGGAGCTAGTTAAATGCAATGCCTTAGATGTAAAAATACAATAAAATCAACCTTAGCAGGCTCTAGCATTGAGTATCACTATTGCATCAAATGCAGAGCTATTTTTGATCATCAGCCTATTATCTTATCATACGATGATGTTGAATATGATGAAAGCTGGGATGATATCACCAAAGACGAGGAAGATGATGAATAACTTTTTTGATGTATGTTGGCTTGTCATGGGATTGATCTTTAACCCAACTCAGAGCAAGCAAGATTTGGGATGGGAAAAGATTATTGCTCAATCAATCCCTTCAAGAATGAGAGTATGCCAACAAGTCGCATTTAGTGCTGATAGAATGGGGGTTGATCCAAATCTAATGATTGCAATCGCTTTCTATGAGAGCAAGTTTGAGAGAGGTTTAATTTCATCAGCTGGAGCGGTTGGAGTGATGCAAGTAAAAAAGCAATTTATTGACTGTCAAGGATGCAATGAGATTGAGTATGGGATAAAGGCTTATCAGATATGGCTTGCTAAGAGTGAAGGCGATGTTTGTCTTGCTTTGGGTCGCTATGCTGTAGGCAATAAAGGCAAGTGTGGAAAGAGATCTAAAGCGATTATCAAGCTTGCTTCTGAGATCGCTTGTCTTGCATCCAAGGATGATGATTGCTATGACTGCTAAAGATAAAGCGTTTTTGAGTATGGCTGAGATCATGGCTAGCCTCTCACCATGTAGCAGGGCAAAAGTTGGAGCGGTGATAGTCAAGGGAGATGTGCCTATCATCTCTTCGTTCAATGGAATTGCTCGCAAGCAAAGCGGTCTTTGTGGAGGTGCTGATTGTCTTAGAGATAGATGTAAAATAGCAAGCGGATCAGAAAGTCAAATAGGTTGCCACCATGCCGAATTTAATGCAATTGCGAATGCCGCTAAGAATGGGATATCAACTGATGGATGCTCGATTTATGTGACTGCTCCACCTTGCTTAATGTGTGCCAAGCTAATTCATCATGCTGGAATTAAAGCCGTTATTTATGAAGATCGAGATAATAGGTGGATATCAACAGGCGAAGAGTATTTATCTATGAATGCGATTGATATTTTAAAGATTAGATAGATCAGCCCAAGTTTTGAGTTTTGAGTTTAGTATTTTACAAGTTTCTTCACTGAAAAAAAAGGGCTGAGATTAGTGTCTGCTCTAAGGTGCTACGCGTCAATCTTCGTTTGTCTTATATGTCCCATCAAGGTTGAGCAGACAAACCTTAAACACTGGAGCAAGCTATTTTATTTCACTTTTGAAGATTTATTGTTGTATTTCTAAAACACGCCTTAAATTGATTTAAATCACTCTTAGGCTGTGAAGGTATAGGCAAGCCATTTAAATCGCTCCTAGACGCTAAAATAACGCTACCATTGAAAGAGTTAACTGCATCAACAAATTGATCGATTGTGATTTCAAGAGAAGCGTTGACTCTTGAGGCTGAAAAATCATCTATGCAAATGATATCAAACTTCTTTAAAAGATCAGACATGCTCGGGATTGTCTTGCTCTCAGCCTTAGCCTTCTCATACTCAGATCTTCTCCAACGATCAAGCTGATCTAGTGTGCCATAAAAAAACCTGCCAACACCATGCAAGCGATTGGCAAAATGTCGACTTGCGACGATGTGCTTTAAAAGACCGACCATAAGATGAGTTTTTCCACTACCTGCTGATCCAGTGATAAAAATCTTCCTATCTTGATCTTTTGCCATCGATCCTAATGCATCTTTTTGCTCTTGCGACAATTTGCCACCTCTGAAATTCTCTCGATACATCGCCTTATGCTGATCTGTAAAAAAGCTAAGCGCGATCTGTTTTGAGATTACATTCAGCCTTGATCTTTCTTTATCGTGCACAGTGACATCAAGAAGGCTGTAACAAGTGCCATCATTTCTATTTGCCCAATCAACTGGAGCATCTTGAAAATCTGCTACAAGCCGGCCGTCCTTCATTTTGATCTTATTTTCAATCAGCATCCACGCATCACTTTTTGGGCCTTGCTTTTCTTTTACGTAGTTTTCTTTTATTTCATTATTAGTTTCATTAGTTTCATATATATATGATTGTAGTGTTTTTGGTATGTCGATTGTAGTGTTTTCAGTATTTTCGATTGTAGTGTTTTCAGTATTTTCGATTGTAGTGTTTTCAGTATTTTCGATTGTAGTGTTTTTGGTATAATCTGCATTTGTCGGGCTTGCGATCATCATTTTGAATTCTGATGTCTTCATCCAATATCTTTCAACGACTTTAGGCATGATTTTAAACTCTGTTTTGCTGATCTTCTTTTTCTTTTGGATCAAGCCAAGCTCGCAAAGTTGATCAATGGATTTAGCGATCATTCGATCTGTTACACCCATCTGTGAAGATAGATCGAAATAGGTGCATTCGATTGTCATATCTTGACGGCTTGTTTCAAACTCGTAAAACTCAATCAACCTGTACATCAAAGCAAAGCCATGCGTCACCTTTTGAAGATCTGGGCATCTCAAAAGGTTGCCAATGATGAACTGAAAATTATCGAACTTTGCATTTTTTAGCTTCATGATTTATCCTAAACATAAATTTATTTGACTAGACTTTAATTATATTATAAGAATTGTAAAAATATTTCAAACTAAAAAGGAAAGATCATGACAAAAAAACTGTCTGTGTTGCTTTTAAAGTCAAATAAGAGTGTTGCTGAAATCGCTAGAGAATCAGACATCACGGTTGGACGCCTCTATCAAATCATGAAAGATGATGCTCATGCACCCCTAAAACTTGCTTTAAAGCTTGAAGCTACAACAAAAATCTCTCATCAATTCTTCTTGTATTCAGCCCCAACCTGTTATCAATTCGTGGGTGATTTGCTATGACAGTATTTCAAAACCCTGAAGATGAGTATAAAGAAGTAACTTTTGATTATATCATGTCTCAATCATGGGAAAGCATGAACGCCGATCGTCAAATCCTCTTGATGAGCAGAATAAGATTTATTTTGACTCAACTGCTTTGGCCTTCATCAATCACATCCACATATACAGATGGATCAACAGCCTTCTCACTTGAGCAAAGAAGTGAAGCTGTCAAAATCATGATTTTTAAGATGATCCCCGATCCTCGTCTTTTTATCGATGATACATGCATCAGGCTTTTTGAGATCTGTGTTGAGCTTAGACAAGAACAGCGACCAATCAATTTTGAAAATGTGATTGATGTCTATCATAGGACGGCAGAAGATCAAATCAAGGTTTTAAAAAAAAGAATAATGCCTGCCTATCATATCGCATCATGGACGGCTGAAAATCTTGACCCTTGCCATGTTTATTATGGGGGGCCTGCTATGATCCAAGTTGTAGAAGACCACATCAATCGCATCTATGACAGCTTCATCAGCCTTCGACTATCTCAGATCTACAGATACAAAGAAATTGCCCTTGCTCATGGCTATTCCCTTAAAGAGCTTGACGACCTCTTTCTTGAGTCTGAAAACAAGATCAAGGATATGAAGCCAAAGCCCAACATCGGATTATCTCATCAGCTTAATGAACTTTGGGACTCAATGGTTAACTTTAAGCAGGGTCTGACAAGTGGACTTGCTAACCTGGATCAAGTTACTAAGGGATGGAAGGACGGATGTCTTTATGTGGTCGCTGGGCGTCCTGCCATGGGAAAGACGGCAGTCGCATTAACTTTTGCATTGAGTGCTATGAGAGCTCAACCTAAAAAAGTCATGTTCTTTTCTTTGGAGATGCCAAGCACTCAGCTTTTAAAAAGGCTTGCGAGCAGTTGGAGCGGGATCGCTCATTCTATCTTTGATCAGCCATTTGAAACGATTAGCGATGGGATCAAGACTAGGATGGGCGAGGCTTTTTCTCAAATCAATGGGATGCCTTTAGAGATCATGGATAGAGCAGCTCTTTCTATTGAAGAGATGAGATCAATATGTGATGTGAAAAGAAGATCAGAAGACATAGGCTTGATTATCGTTGATTATCTTCAGCTGATGACAGCCCCAGCTATGATCAGAGAGCAAGAGATTTCTCAGATCAGTAGGGGTCTAAAAGCTCTTGCAAAAGAAATGAATTGCCCAGTGATTGCTCTTGCTCAGATCAATCGTGGAGTTGAGCAAAGAGCAAATAAACGACCGCTTTTAAGCGACCTTAGAGAGTCAGGGGCAATCGAGCAAGATGCAGATGTTGTCATGATGCTATATAGAGAAGCGGTTTATGATGAGATGGCATCTGATACAGATATGGAAATTATCGTGACTAAAAATAGGCATGGAGAGTGCAAGACAGCCCATTGTTCTTTTATAGGCACATGCCAAAGAATTGAAGATAGACATAGTTTTTAATCTTTTTTAAAATTTTATTATTTTTTTTATAATTTTATTTGACATGATTATAATTTTATTATACAGTCATCTTATGAACAAAAACAGATGATCATCAAGATCAGAAAGCAGATCACAAAATGCAAAACGCAGTAGATCAAATCCTCGAAGCTAACAGCAACCGTTTCTCTTCACAATTTCGTCAAGGCGATGCTCTCGTTATCCCTACAGGCTACAACAAGCCAGTGTTCAAAGTTACTGAAAGCGAAATCTTTTTACTCAGAGCAGATGGCAGCGTTTGGGATGAATACGATATGCCTGAAGATGATGATGTTGTTTCATACATTGAAAACCTTCTCTCAAGCATTGGCCTCTAAGACAACACAACACCAACAAAGAAAGCAGAAAGCAAAATGCAAAACTTAAACCTCTCTCCAGTAGATCAAATTCTCAATGCAACAAGTCGCAAATTCGATGCTGAATTAGATGGCTTCGATGCTCTCGTTATCCCTACCAACTCAATGGCTTATGGCAAGCCAGCATTCAGAGTGACAGACGATGAAATCTTCTTGCTTAGAGCAGATGGCAGCGTTTGGGATGAATACGATATGCCATCATCAGACATTGTTTCATATATCGAAGCTCTTCTCTCAAGCATTGGCCTTTAAGCCTGCAACACACTCAGGAGTATAAAATGCACCAATCACATAAATGTGGATTGTTCCCAACGGTAGACAAGAGACACCTTCAAGAAGGTATCTCTCAAGAACGCCAAGCAATCGCAAAAAAGCAAAGCATTGGCGACATCATTAACAATGCTGGAGTGATATTTTTCCATATGTTTCTTTGGGCGATGTTTTTCTTTTCACTATTTTTTTTCGGAGAATAAACAAATGAGTCAACTCAACACCCTCTCAAGACTCAATATCATTCAACTTGATGGCACAGGCCCATTGATGCATCAACTTGATGATTTAACAACAGACTGGACAATCGATTGTGATGATGTGGAGATCATCACTGATCGTCTAAAGATCATCATCCCAATTAAAACTCTTAACCTCTCAATCGATGCAGAACCTTCTGAAATCATTGCTGCTATCTCTGATCGATTTGTAGCAATTTTGAAAAACAATTAAGGAAAAACTAAATGGCAAATCATAAACTTTTAGAATCACTCTCTGATGTCAATGCTATCGCTGATAGTATGGAACAACTCGTAAAGCTTGCTGCTTATCTCACTGCAGGCACAAATTGGAATGCCCAACAACTTGTCACAGCTTATCTCTCTTATGGGATGATGCATGGCTGGAACATTGCCCAAACTATGGAAAAGATGAATGTCATTAAAGGCAAGATCACTTATCAAGCTTCTGCTATGTTTGGCATTGTCATTGCTTCTCCCAAGTGCAAGTCATGGAAAGTTCTATCAAACAGCGAAGAAGAGTGCTCAATTGAATTTACAAGAGGCGACAACAATCAAAAATATGTAGTCACTTTCACGATTGCATTGGCACAGAAGCAAGGTTTGACAAATAACCGCCAATGGCAGACTATGCCCAAGCAAATGCTTATGGCAAGATGCAAATCAATGGCTGTTCGTGATGTGTTTGGCGATGTTATCAGTGGCTATGATACGATTGAGATGGCTGATAATATGGAGATGTCTGAAGAAGAAAGACTAGAAATCTTGAGTCAAGAGCTTGATACTCCAATCTATGCTGAAAGACAACCCGTTCAAAGAGCAAAGCCAGGCGTTAAGGCTGGGGCAGATACAAAAGCAAAGCCTCAACCTGTGCAAGTGCAACCTGTGCAAGTGCAACCTGTGCAAGTACAAGCTCCACCCCCACCACAGCCCCAACAAGTGCAGCAGTCAGCGCCGCCAAAGACTCAAGCACCACCAACCGATCAAGCTTCACTCTTCCCAAGCGATCAAAAGCAAGCCGTTGAATATCAATCCTATCGAGACAAGGATTTAAGAGGAGGCTGGGCTGATGCCGACTATGATGAAGATGATGCTAGAGATTGGAGAGAGTCGTGGAAAATTAAATAAGGCAGACCCCACCAGCGCAAGCAGGTTCAACACTAGGATTTTCTTTAAACCCTCCTACATTTAAATCAACCTTAGACCAATCAGCCAAGAGCAATTTATTATATTTAGAAATCATATGTCCATTTGTATCGCTGACAGTTTGATAAGGTGCATTCTCATAAACATGATCACCATAATCAGATAAAAGAGAGATGCCTTTAACAGTATCTCTAAGCGACCAAATTCTATCCGTTAGATCATCCCATTCATCAGCCTTGACGGTGCAAGTATTAGATACATTGTGAGTTAATCCGAATTGGTCTTTTTCCCTGAGTTGTGTTGTTGGCTTGACCCAATGCTTTTGAATAAAAGCGACCATCGTCAAAAAGTCTTTACTAGATAAATTTTCTCTAAGCATTGCACACTTTGGGGCTTCACATGCAAAAGAGACGATGCCAACTTGTGCATCTCGATCATCGCATACTTCAGGAAGCTTATTTAAAATCTCGTGCCAAATAGGATTTATCTTATTTATTCGCATCGTTCTAATATATTGTCTTGCATGATATGGATGTATACCAGCCGAACAACCTGCAACTGTTGAGCTATTGCCTGAAGGCTTAACTGTTGTTGCCCTTAGTGCTGGATTGATCTTGATTAACTTAGCAACTTCTTTATTTACAGATACAACCTCTTGCGAACATTTTTTAAGCAAGTTTTCATCAAAGATCAGATCAGCCCTGCTCATAATGCCAGTCATAGAAACACCTAATAAAGCATCTCTCTCTATGATCTTTTTAGTAGTTTCTCCAAGATAACCCGTTTTTGTGTAACTTGCTTGAAGTGTACCTAAGAAAGCAGCTGCTTTACATGCACCTAAAAGATCATCAGCATCATCAAGGTTTGCAACAACAATCTCATTTAAATTGCATACAGCCCACCCGCTTGAAGTGTTGCCTTGATCGTCTTTGAATGTTGGATATAAGCCTATTTCTCCACATGGATTTGTAGAGAAGTCTTTATCATAGCAAAAGAAAAAGCCGGGCTCTCCGAATTGTCTTGCGTTGTCAATGATCTGAGTAAATACAGATTTTTTCTCAAGTCCATCAAGTAGGATCTGAGCGCTAATATTTGCATAAGCTCTTTGTGGATTGTCTTGCCACCAATTGCCAGTCTTAGCAGTCATCATCTCTTCATCATCAGGAGAAAAGAGAGCAATTGTAGCCGCTCTTCTTGAGCTGAGTAAAGCGGCGTGGCTTATGTGCATGAAGATATCAAAGCATTGAATTGGCCTTAATCTATCTTGTGCTTGATCGACAGCTTGATCAAGAATAAACCTAACCTTTTCAATAGCAACCTCAAGCACTTTGGGACCAGGTGCAACACCACCGATTGAGATTGGCGACCCTTCAGGTCTAACTTGATCATAATGGAAGTTGATGCAATATTTAGCTTCATCTTCGCTTGATGGAAGATAGCTTTTTGTTAGCACATGCACAGCCTCAGCCCATCCTTCAATGGAGTCCTCAACGACATGAACAAGCTTGAGTCTATTATCTCTTTGATCTTTTGTGATAAGATTGGGCAACTTAGCAATGTGATGCTTTTGTACTGAAAAGCCAACACCGCACCCACTCATCAACAGCCAAAAGCCTTCAGCAAAAAATCGAACACGATCAATATACGAAGCGGTGCAATTGTACATTCGCATGTTGTTTCTCTCAATAGCAACCCCACCGAATTGAGTTGATCTTTGAGATGGGAAAACCTTTTTTTTATAAACATAATTTTGAAAAACTTGCTCGATATCCATACTTAAAAAAGGAAATTTTTTTTGATGCATTTGCTTGACTCTTGCCATTGCATCTAAATAAGTTTCTCGCTTGCCATCAGCTTTAACATGAGCGTATTGGGTAGCAAAAGCGACTTCACCTAAAATTTTATTTTGTGACATGATCATCTCCATGTGAAAGGGATGATCATTAGAACACAAATCTCATTTATTTTTTAGAAAATCAACATTGGTTTCTATTCTTTCAAGAATAACTGTATGTCTATTCAATGCTTTATTGATCAGATCAAGCTCAGCATCTGTCTTTTCTTGCTTGACAAGCAAAGCCATCGTTTGATGTTCGAGCAATGCAATTCTCTTATCGTATGATGAGAAGATCTTAAAGGCTGGTAAAAGAGCGGTGATAACTGCAGTGAGAGCAGAGATTGAGATCATATCTGAGTTCATGTTGTCACCCTTGCCATCTTGCTCTTGTGCCTCTGATATCATAATGCACGAAGTTAGAATCTAAATACTTGCCAAGCCCGCCCTCTTTGATCTTGCCTTGAGCAATCAACTTCTCAATGCGGTTGTAGATCTCTTCAGTTGGTACACCAGCAATCTTAATATCAGCTGCTTTCGCATGAAGATGTTGAGATTTATCAGCACCCCCAACCGCTGAGTTTCTAGCGGGCGAACGATAGCCGCTGATGATCACGATAGGCTTCTGAAAGTGATCTCTAATCACTTGCAAATTTTTTAAAAGCTCAACGGCGTTGGCTACCAATTCAGGAGGAATTGCATCAGAAAATTCAAGTTCAGAAAGTTTAAAGTTTTTTGTTACTTGCATGATTTACCTATAAAGAATTGTGATAGACGAATTGGGGATATAGCTTAAAGCATCATTATATGCTACAGCCATCGGATAGGTAGCAGATGCACCAAGCAGACATATTTTAGCTGACCTTGATGATGCAGATGAAAATAAGGTCATGAAGCAGTCTACACCACTAAACCATACTCCTGAGCTTGCACCTGTTCGACTAGGCGAATCGCCTGCTGCTTGATATGATAGAGCTATATTTAAAGAGTCCACAAATGTTGGATTGGCTGAAGCGTTAACATCATTTACATTTAAAAAAGTTAAATTTGCTTTTACAAAATACTCTCTATTTTCAGGAAAGTTAATAAAATTAGATGCTACTGATATTTGTCCACCAGTATCTAACAAGATTGATCCAAGCGTTAGAGCTGTTGTTGGCAATGTGATATTGCCTGATGCTAAAACCTCAATTTCACATACATAACAGTCGATATAAGGAACGGGTGAAAATGTCATTTTATGCTCCACAAGAGATTATAAAGGTATTCAAATTGTCAGCCGTTACAATATCGCCAGTATCTAAAATATCAGACGTTAAAGATAAGCTATTTTGATGAGTAGTCATAACGGTAACAGGAAGCATCACGATTGAGCTCTTATGAGAGATTGCTGATCCTATTCTGCTAGATGTGCCAATTCTAGCCAAAACATGATTAGCATCAGAATCATTTGTTGCACTCGCTAAGATATGGATAGCTGATGTCATAGTGGTATGAATTTGCGAGTTGTTGCCAAATGAAGCCGTCCCAATTGATCTTTCAAAAGCGTTTGAAATAGTAGAACCTAAGGTTGTAGATGTTGAGGCGTTATCTAAAAAAACAACTGATTTTGAGTTAGGGATATATGTCATTTAAACCTCCAAAATAAAAGCGGCATTTGTCGCTGTGTTGACTGTATCAGCTATTGATGATCCCGTATTTCTATTATATAAAAAATCAATAACATCGCCTGATGATGCAGTAATTAAAGCGGTAGCGATATTTATTGGAGTTGAAAAATTTGTTGATCCGATAGCTGTTGCTGTCGTTACAGCATTAACAACTGGCTGATCTGTTATAACAACACCATTTTTTCTTATGTTCATCGTTCCACCACGATTTTCAGTTGCATTACTAAATCCCATTTTATAATAAATCAAATATGTTTTACCAGCTACCAAAGAAATAGAATTAGCTGACAAAGTTAGCCCCATTCCACTAGTCTGTTGAATTGTATTTAAACTAACTTGCACCGATTTTATACCAGCTGAAATCGTATAATTTGAGGAATTATAAATACAAGCTATTTTAAAAGGTGTTGCATTTATTGGATGCTTGATCATGTATGTCATAATTTATCCTAGAAGATGATCCAGTTAGTGCCATTTGATTTGACTGTAACTGAAGCCCATTGAGATGCAATTGATAAACTAGATAGCCCGCTGATTGTTTGTGCTGACACTGTCGCAACTGTAACAGATCCAACCCCAACCCTTGTGATGATATAAGACAACCCGTTATTGCCTACTGCAGTCGGTAGAGTAAAGGTTGTTGCTGATGCCGAATTCATTGCATAATGCTCTTGAATAACCGATGCACTAACTGGATCAGTTATAGCGAAATTTGTTGTTTTTTCAGTGATAGCAATTCTTGATGCACCGCTTGAAGTTGCTGATATTTGACCGCCTGTTATGCTGATTCCTGATCCTGCTGTATAATAGGATTTGACCGATGAAACTGATGGGGCTTGATCAGTCTGAGTCCCCTCCATGCTATTGACAACGGCGGCGGTCTTAGCAAGTGCATCAGTGTATTGAGTGATGGTTGTAGCGATTTGCCCGCTTGTGATTGTTATCCCTGTTCCTGCACTAAAGGCATTTCTCGCAAGTGTATCAGAGAAATATTTATTAGTTGAACCCTCAGTTAAATTATCGGTTGTCTTTGTTGCCAAGCGTGTATCAAAAGCAGAATTAACCCTTGTACTTGTATAATATAAATTAGTTGAACCTTCAGTTAAATTATCAGTTGTTTTTGTCGCAAGTCTATTATCAAAATTTGTATTAGTGAAATAAAGATTAGTTGATCCTTGATTGATATTATCAGTTGTTAATGTCACATCCCCAGCCACTGGAGAAACTGAATTAACGCTGTTAACTGTTCCACCGTTGGCGGTGACATAGCTTTTCATTGCTGATACTGATGGAGCTTGATCGGTTTCTGATCCCGCTGTGCTATTGACAACGGCGGCGGTCTTTGCTCTTGTACTTGTGAAATATTGATTGGTTGATCCTTCTGAAATGTCATCAGTATCAAGTGAAACTGTACCTGTTTGACCATTAACTGAAACAACAGCACCACTCACACCAAAGGCAACCCATGCACTGCCATCATAAATCCAAGATGATGAATCATCTGTTTGAATAGCAACATCGCCCTCTTGTGCTACAAGTGCAAGTCTAGCGGCTGCATCAGCGACAACATGAACATCAGTTATTGCTAAAGGTGGCAAATGATTAGTAGGAACAAGACCATTTGCATCAAGCTCACAAATCCCATTGTTTGCACCTTTTTGAAGGCTGATTCTAGCATCTGCATCTGTGTCTGTGTATTGAGTAATTGTTGATGAAATTTGACCACTAGAAAGAGAGATGCCCGTTCCCGCTGTATAGTAGGTTTTTACTGATGAAACGGAAGGAGCTTGATCAGTCTGAGTTCCTGCCATGCTATTGACAACAGAAGCACTCTTAGCAAGTGAATTTGTAAAATAGAGATTGGTTGAGCCTTGAGTTAAATTATCAGTTGTTTTTGTTGCCAAGCGTGTATCAAATCTTGAATTGGTATAGAAAAGATTTGTTGAACCCTCGGTTAAATCATCGCTTGATGTTGGAATTGTTGGCTTGTTTCTTAGTTCGCTATATGATCCACTAAAAGAGGTTGATAATCCATTATTTAGATCGTAAACATAGACATCAGCATTCTGAAATTGCTTGACGCTTAAATCATTATATCCCGTTCTTCCAACTGTAACGACATTTGAAGTTAAATTTGTTTGCAATAAATTAACTCCACTGCATTCAGTTAAGATTGTGAGCAGTGGAGACCCCGCCCCTGATCTTGATGATGTGATTAACTGATTTCCCAAGTTGCAACGATCAAAATAAACTGTTGCTGTTACATTGGAAGCAATGGAAATTGCACCCGCAAAAGTACATTGCTCAAAAGTGACAAAGTTAGCGCAAGCGTTATCAATTGTTACGGTGCTATCAAAGATCACATTCTTAAAAGTATGTCGTCCTTGAGTTCCATTGATGAGTAAAGCACCTTCAATATTGATATTGTTCATTCTAATTCTTGTTGTGCTTGCCCCTGATATAGTCAAGCCTCTTGAAACAAGCTCGCAAATATGCCCACTTGTTGGATGTTCTGGCCCAATAATATCAACTCCACTAGGAGCATCGCTTATTGTCAATGTGGATCCACCATAAGACCCCGCTGACATATAGACGGCATAAGCACCGTTTCCGCCTGCAATTGAGTTAATAACTGTTTGAATGTCATTAACGCCTTCATTTACATAATAAGAATTTGAATAAAGGGTTTTTGCTTGTACTGATAGAATATCGCTTTGAGCGGTTGAAACATCGCTTTGAAGAGTGCTGATGTCGCTTTGGGCTGTTGTCATGTCGCTTTGAAGTGTACTCACATCGCTTTGATCGCCTGATGTGAAATATCGGCGATTAACATTTAAGCCTTCTGCAATGTTATCAGTTGTTAAGACAACAACACCAGTTTCACCATTGACCGAATCAACAGCACCGCCGCCACCACTAACAGGAGGTTTAATAATAATTGCCATGATTAAACGACCTTTCTATTGAATGCACAAATGAATTTAACATCATCACCGCTTGCCCCTTTTTTGTAGGCAATAGTTGTGATTGCACCGCCCTTTGTACCACCGCATTGAATATCAATTGCACCACCAGCTAAAACAAAAATTTCATTGCTTGTACTATCTGATGTTGTAGTGAGAGGACGAAGTTTAAAGAAGGCTGTTGCTGATCCTGGATTATAGACGCTGATATCACAAAAGGCAAGATCTGCATCTAGTGCTGTCCCTGTTGTGCTATCGATAAAATCGCTTGAATTTAAATCGGTCCAATCGGTTGAGTTATTGGCTGATGTGCTCTTGCACGCGATAAATTCACCTGTTTGAATTTGATATTGAAGGCGGTTCATTTGGCTCTCTTTATGATAATCGGTTGATCTTCGATGATAACGACTTTCTTGCTAGTCTTTTTATTGTCATCTTTTTGTTCTAAAATAGCAATTCTCTCTTCTAATCTTTCGATAAGATCAGCTAGATATCGCATTGTTAATTGTGGCTTTTCACTCATAGATGAAGCTCCTGTCTATGTATGCTCTTTTTGTATGATGAGATGATGCATTTAGGTATGTTGTAGGTTGGATGATGCCACCCGCTGACATGCCATGATTGCTTGTAAAAGTGATTTGATTTGCACTGATAGAAGCAATTGTCTTTGTCAAGGTGGTTGCTTCTGATCCTTGTAAAACATAATCAACAATATCACCAGCCTTAAAATAGCTGATATCTGCATCAGAGTAAAAGGCTGATTCAATCTGAATTGTTGTTGTATTGATGATTGTAGCGATTTTAGCTGATGCATTCCATGAAGGTGAAGAGTCGCCCAAGTGAATAAGTTTAAGTTCTGTACCTTCTCCCATAAGATCAATGCTAATTGATTGTACCATAGCAATCTTATTTGATACTCCATAAGCATCAGCATAACCCTTGAGAAATGAGCTAGTTATTTTTAGATATGATCCAATATCTAAAGCAAGGCCTTTACCTGTGCCTATGGAAAGATGCCACATTCTCACCGCTTGACCATACAATCTAAAAAGCCTTGCATAAGTTGGCAAGAAATTTTCTAGAAAATCGCTTGCATTTGTACCGCCTAGAATGTCGCTAGTGATGCCATATAAATCTAATTCCATTGATTTGGTTTCACCTGCTAGACGATTGATCGCATCGTAGTTATTAACGATTCTAGTCGTTGGCTCTTCTTGATGCATATCATATCTAAACTTGAATTGAGTTACTATATCTTCAAAGTTCGACCAATAAGGGGGCTTGCTTGCTAGAAAGTCAACATCTGATAAAGAAGTTTGATCTTCGTCTGCTTCATGCCCAAGTAGCACTAAAGAGATGCGAGGATTAAAGCTATCTCTATTCATGACAATACAAGCCCCCATCGTTTTAAGCATAGGATCAAGTATTTCCCTTAAGGTCAATTCATCAGCAGGTAGCGAGAACATCCAATCAGTGATACCTGATGCACTATTCAAACTTAGAAATGATTGCTCATCAATCACGCTTGCATTTAGATTGCACCCAGTTAATTGTAGATCATAAGCACCATTGATTGCACCACCCCCACCACTTTCTAAGAGTTGTAAAATCACTTCACCAGCTGGGCGTCTAGTGATGATCATACCTTTTGAAATCTCAATTGGAGACCCTTCGCCAAGCCAATCGCCAAAAGGTGGCAATCGTCTATTCTCAGAGATAGTCATATCAAGATGCAATAGATATGCACCGCCTAAATCTTCTTCATGTGTAGCTAGTGCATTAACTACATCTTCACCTATCTTTATTTGTATCGCATAAAGGTTTCCATCTGCTTCTGTTGGCAAGCCTAAAGAGTCTTGCACTAAAATATAAGGTTCGTCTCTATCTCTCCAACCTAAAGCAAAGCCTCTGATGTCATAAAGTATGGGATATGCTGAATTAGCACCAAAGAATTTTGTTGCTGTAAATTTCAAGCCTAAATCGACTTGATAAGACCTGTTATCAGGTAGCTCTAATGCTGGAGCAACAGACCCCAAAAAGCTAATGCCAAAAGAAACAGCTTGAGGATCAAGAGCAACAAATGGCAATGGAACATCAAAGGAATAAGTTTCATTGCTTGCTTGTATAAGTACATCAGAGCTATCTGAAAACACTAGAGAATCATCAGCATCAAAGCCGTTCATCCTTAAAAGATACTTTCCACCTCGCTTTAAAATACTAAATATGTGTGCATTAGCCTGCCCCTGCTTCTGACCGCCATACGCATTAAATAGGCTTATGATTTCATCGTGCGTTTTTAAACCTGATCCCAATATCAACGGAAAAAATCCAAATGCATGAAATTCGGGATATTGAAAGATCAACGGTGATAGCTGATTTCTAATATCTCCATAATAGTGAACGCCTTGAGCTAGTCTTGTTTTTTGAGTACCTGAAGACACCTTATTATCAAGCATGGCAGTCATAGGCAAGATGGAAATCGTAACCGAGTTTAACCCTTCAATCGTTGGAGAGCTTTCTATGATACCTTGAAAAATGATTTGATTATCCCAAATGTTGCCGTTCTGATCAACTGAGCAAGCATAGATTTTTGCTTGTCTGCCTCGCCAAGATACCAACTCACTTGATACAATTGGCGTGTCTGTACCTCCCAAATAGATCTGATGTTGTTGTCTAAATCCTAGTCGGTGGCTTGTTGTGATTGTATAGATGCCACCGCTTTCGCTTTGAGAAGTGCAATAAAAACTCTCTGACCCAATATGCAAGAGATGTGGATAACTCACTGATGGATCGCTATCAACAACTAGATCGGGGGTTGATTCTGATCGCAAGACATTTGAAACAAGTTGACCGCTCCAAATAGAGCTTGATCTTGATAGACGGCTAAAAATGACATGAGGGTCAACGCTTGATCCTCTCATTCTATCCATAGAAAGAGAAATAGAAATAGGTTGATATGTGGCAACGCCCCCGCTCGGCTCGATGCTTGCTTGATATGGAGTGATTGATTGGATGCAATCTAAATCAGTATAAGACAAGTCAAACAGCGACGATGAAACAAAAGGATTATGCCCCATATAAAAGCGAGTCATCAAGCCCTGTATCTCTAGACCAAAGACGCGATAACCTTGATCATCATTTAACTTAAAAGCCATTTAAACCTGCTCCTTGTAAAGTTCATAGGATCCTATCATATCAAGACGACAATCAACACAATCAATTTTTAATGCAATCAAATTGCCTCTATATGTGCTAGGCAAGAATAAAGGTCTTGCAAAGTTGGTTTGAACGGTTGATGATCCACTTGTATCAGCTGAACTTGAAACAATGCTTGATCTGAAGTTGTCCAATATCACCAACTCTCCATTTTGACTTGATAGAATACATCCATTATCTAAAATATCTTGAGTTGTTGTTGGATTTCTCACAAGTGAAACGGTGATTGATATAGGTTGACTACTAGATGCATATTTAAATATAAATCCAATGTGCTCGCAATTTTTTGATGATTGATGCAAGTGAATATAAGTTTGATTTCCCAAGGGAATATGTCTTAATTGAGTTATGTCAGTTATTGCATGAGATTGGTTATAATTCCAAGGGTTGGGGTTGTCTCTTGATGTGTAGGCAACGGCTGATTTTCTACCTTTGGCAAATGCCAAATGATTTAATCCATTTGCTATTTGTGAGATGGTAGCACCAAGCACAGGCTGAGAGATTGAAACCTCTTGATCTAATGGCATCTTGCGAGTTGTTTGAGATATAAAAGCCATCACGCCCCCCAAATAGAAATTGATTGAATAGGTGATGATATCAGTGTAGGATCAAGAGGATCGATTGACATCAAGGGATTTATTCTAAGCGGCCTTAAATCGTATGTTAGATTAACAAAGAAAGCGTCAAAGCTAGCTGGATAATCAGCTAAAATCGCAAGCCACTTGCCCGTCTCTCCAGCATCAACAACAATCTTTTTTGACCATAGATAAAACGAATAATCATAGGCTGTTGGATTGATAACATATAAATGAATATTTAATTTTAACCCCAAAGTTAAAGCACCTTCCCATTGTGGAAGATTGGGAGTCATAGCGATTAAATCTTGATAAGAAAAAGTCTTTTGAGGATGAATTGACCCACCGTTAAATGTGTTGGTTGTTCCACCGTCTGCATTTACATCAATCGCTGATGCACAAAACAACATTCTAGGCCTTTTTTGCAACAACCTAAGATTGCTTAATAGTTGCCTACCTTTTGCTGATGATAAAGGCTTATCGCTTATAAAAGCATCATCGCCTATTGGATAAAAATAATCTGATCCATTGGGCTGATAGACTGCACCATCTGAAACCGATGATAAAGGCAAAGCTTCAACACAAATCGAGTTAACTTGCAGGTGCCCTTGAACAGTCATTTGAGCAAGCATAAAAGTCGTTGAATTGCTGATGCTTGCAAATGTAATTAATCCTTGATAATAGGCTGTTGCGCTAGGTGTTAAATTGAATGTTAATGTTGCCGTTGATGCACCTGAAACGATTGTTAAATAAACATAATTTGATCCAGTGTGAGCTTGTGCGTTAACAGTGATTTGAAATGATTTGTGAGCGGTGCTAATGGTTGGCATCCTCCAATAGCAAGCGATCTTAGGCGATAATGAATTATAAAATAAAATACCTTCATCAAATTTTTGTTCAATCATCACCCCCGCCCCATAATTCGCATGAAGATAGTTTTGCATTTTCCCAAGATTAACAAGTGCATCAGTATCATTTGAAATCTCTTTACCTGAAACATAAAGAAATGGATCAAGTGAAACAATGGGATTGAGAATAGAATTAGTCATGTTCAATCTCCATTGTGATCGGTACTCTTCTTCTGATTACTCCATCATAAGCGAGGTCTGCTGATATATCTGTTATTGTGCCTCTGATAATACCTTGATCGCCGTTATTTTCGCTTGTATGAGTGAGAGAATAAGCAGGGGCTGATGATGTGATATCATTCGTTATTCTTGCTAGTCTAGCATCTCCAACACCTTGAACAAAATTGATCTTTGCCCCCTTGTAAAAGTATGCCCCCAAGGTATCGCTAAAAAATCGATAATCGTTCTGAACATCAGCATAAGCATCTAAATGAAAGGTCAATCGAGATTTAACATAATTCCCGATGAAGTTGGATGTAAAACCCCCGCCTATTTTTCTTTGATATTCGCTAACTCGATCGTATGCGATATGATGATCTTGAAATGGTCGTGATGGATATAAGACACCTGGCATCACATGATCAGCGATTAAAGCCTTTCTCCCATAAAGAGAAATCCATTGCTCATTTCCACTAAAGCCAAGCCTATCTCTGAAATCTGTATCAACCCATGAGAATGATGGATTTGCAAAACTTGACATTCTCACAACATGCCCATCATCTCGCAATATCCATTGATGCGCTTGAGCAAAATAAAATTCATCCCTTGATTGTAGGCAATATTGACCATTGCCCGATCTGATCGATAAGAGAGATGTCATGTCTTGAGCAAATGGAAAACTAGGATATAAGAATGGAGATGCTACACCCGAATCGCTATAGCTGATTTTCCCATAGTTTGAATTTCCACTTTGCCAAAAAATTAAGTTACCTCGTTGCCAATTGTTGGGAAATACAGCAGGCGATTCATACATTTCAAGATAATCACCACTTAACCCCCAAATCTCACCACCGCCCCAATTTGTATTGATATCCATTGCATACGATGGAGGACAAGCCCAATTGATGCGATCTTGCTTATCAATGGAAATCGTCCATGTTGTGCCTGCTATATCAGCTTCTAAGTCATGTTTAAGAGAATAGCTTGTACTCATCCCTTGTCCATTTAGAAACTGAATAGAATTATCAAAAACAATCTGAGATGCTGATGGCAAGCTGATGTTTTGCCCTTCTGCTGTGTACAATGTACTTGTGAAAGGTCTTGCATCAAAATCAGTCATCAATGCAAAATTTGGAGCAAATTCATTTCTAGGCATTCAATCGTACCATTCCTCTGTTTGAGTTGTTGATCTGTCTAACTATTCTATCAGCAAATGCACGCTCAGCGGCTGCCTTTGTATCATAAATGACTGATCCCCCGAAGTTTATATTAAAGACCATTGGTTCAGCCTTGCTTGCTTCAGGTCGACTCGGTGCTGGTGCTTGTGCTGATCCAATTGGAGAAACACTAGCAGAAGATCCACCACCACCGCCCCCCATCGCTTTTGATGAAACCCCAGCAATAGCACCAACCCCAGCAAATAGAGCGGCTGATTGAAAATATTGACTAGCTGAAACCCCACCAATAGGACCCAAGGCTAAAGCTGAAAAACCCATAGCGGTCGCAAAAATAGATCTTGCTATTGCCTCTTGAGCTAAGCCTTCAAGCGTTGATTTGATAGCGTCTTCCATTGATTGAGCTCCCATAATTGCACCTGCAACAGATGAAGCAAAGGCTTGAGTTGTTGCCATTGCCATCTCTCCCATTTGGGCGGTTGCATAACTCTCAATCTTTACTCTTTGATTTGCATATCTCTTTTGAATTTCAATCTTAGCAAGTTCATTATCTTCAACTGATCTCAATTCAATCTCTTTATTTTTTGCTAATAAATCGAGTTGTTTTTTATATTCATCTTTGCCGGCCTCAATATCTAAGATTGCTATTTTATCCCTTAACTCCTGTTGCTTTTGTTGATATTGAATAGTTGCTTGATATGTTGCCTCTTCATGTGCGATTTGTTGGCTGATTAACTCTTGATTGATCCTTGCTTGCTCTGCGATTTTAGCTTGCTCTTGTGCCGTCACTTGATCGCCAATCGCTTGAATTGCTAATTGATATTGTTTTTCAGCAATTAACAATTGATTTTTATTTCCCTTATTTATTTTTTGAGCTGTTGCATAATTATTTTGAGCAAGTAGAATTTGTTCGTCAAATCCTGATTTAGTTAATTGGATTTCAAGAGCATTGATCTGAGACTGCTCAGAAATCATTTGCGCTTGCCTTGCTTTAAATTGTGATGATTTTTGATTGGCTTGTGCTAAAGCTTCTTTCTTTTTAGCTTCGGCTTGCTTTGCATCTTCATTTGAGATCTCTCTTTTTATCTTTGCCTCATTTGCTAAGGCCTCAACTGATGCTCTTCTATCAGTGTTAATCTCTTTTAGTCTTTGAGCTTCATCAAACATTTCATCTTTAGTCATAGATGTTGCTTTAGCCAAATCCTCATAAGCCTTAATTTGTTGAAGCTTAATTTGCTTTGCCCGCTCTTCTGGACCACTAGATGAGTAAGCCTCGATGATCAGCTGATTTAATGCCATCTGTGCATCATATTCTGCTTTAAGCATATCGATGGCTTCTAGTCTTGTCGTCTCTCTTTTTAGTTGAGCTTGTTCCTCTTTAATACTAGCTTCATATTTTTCTCCATAAGCCTTTGTCAACTCTCTAACATATCGATCTTCTTCTTGAAATGTCTTAGATAATTTTTCTTGTGCATCAGCGATCTTTTCTTGCTGTGTTCTAAAATCTAAAAATTGAGCAGTACCTTTTACGATTGATTTAGTCCACCTCTCAAAGAACCACATATTTTCATCAATTAAATCTTTTTCTTTGCCTAAAATAATATTTAGTTCTCTTTGGGATTGAATACGATCAGAAAAGATCTTTTGACTTTCTGCAATTTGCTCATTCATGTATTCAATACCCATACGAGCATCAAAGATTGATTTGATCATGTCTTGCATTTCTTTATTAGACAATCGAATTGCTTTGCTTGCTAAGTTGTCAAGCTTTGAAGTTAAGTCACTTGCCACCGCAGCGGCTACTGCTGCAGTCTTTTCGTATTCCTTAGCCGCTCCAGTGAGTTGCTGATAACCCTCATAAAGAGTGTATATCGTTGCAATAACAGCACCGACTGGCCCCAAGATTGCGATCATACCTCTTGATCCATTGTCTGCAAGTGTTACCATTGCACGACCTACAGTCACAGCTGAATCATTCGCTTGTCCCAATCCACCTTGTACCGCCATGATGCCCCTAGTCGTGCTTTTTGTTTGTTGCTCTACTGTTTGCCCTAAAGCGTTAAAAGACTCGCCTAGCTGATTTACATTTTTATTTGATTTCTTAGATTGATCGCCAATCGCTTGAGTGCCCTGCGCAACTTGATTTAAATCCTTTTTAGCTTCATCAGCTCCTTGCACCTCAACATCAATTACAATTTTATTTTCTGCCATTGTTTAGCTCACTCATCTGTCTTTCATGAAGACGGTTCTTTAATAGCTGATGATGATAATATAATAAATCTACTGCTTCAACAATAGCACAAGACGGCGATGGATAAGATGTTTTTATGTTAAATAGACCATTTACATGACTAAAAAAAGCATTGACGATTGGCGTGGCTAGATTGGCAAGAGCAACAGGGCAAGATCTTATTTTAAGCTCGCTAAAGGCTTCATCGCTATCAGGTGCAACACGATAAGCAGGGATAAATAGGCCTTGCTCATCTTCATCTAAATAAGGCAATCCCTTTTGAAATTTGCCCCCACAATTTCCTCTAAGTTGCCTTAGTCCTTGTTTGGCTTTGCATTGCTCACACCCCCATGATCTCCCTTTATTTTGAGATAGCCATATTGAGGATGTGATTGCTATTTTCCCTCATCACCTAAAAGGGAAATTCTTTGAATGTGAGTTACGATTTCAGCGATTGTTTGAATACGATGATGATCGGGCTTGATCGATTGGACGGCATCCCAAGCGTTGCCATCAAAGCCTTCAACCTTGACCAATGCTTTTTTAGCAGTTTCAGCATATACACGATTGAGATAAGCTTGATATTGAGCAAGTGCATTTTTCTCTTGATCAGATAAAGAGTCTTGCCAATAAGCTCGCTTTTTTTGATCTTCAGGTTGCTCAACAAAAAGCATCCTTCCAAGTTCTGATCTAGTATATGCACCAGCCTTAATCTCAATCTCTTCTCTATCAGACGGAGAGAGAGGCTTGATAAAGAAGTAGGTTGGGGCTTGATCTTGCTTGATCTTGAGAGAGTCAAAATCTCCTTGAAGATAAGCATTAATCTCAGCTGATGTCATATCTAAAGCAGGATCGCAAGAAACTGCAATCTTAATTTCAATCGTTGTTGTTGTGCTGAATTTTAGCATTTGTTTTAAATTCCTAGTGCAATTCTCACCGGTGAATTGGCTGGCTGTGTTGTGCCTACATCACCACCAAAACGGCTTTGCTTGTAGGTTAGCACTTGCTTGACAATCTCACCCGCTACATCATATTTATTTGGGTCAACTGTTAAATAACCTGCAGGGATAAATAAAGCCATACCTTTACCATCACCAACGGGCCCAGTACCTATTAACACTTGACGAATTGTTCTATCTGAAAAATCTGATGCTAAATTGCTATTAACTGATGATAAGGTCAAGGTGCATTCAACATCAACATTTGAAACTTCCATATCAGACATTCCCAAAATAGAGTTTGAATGACCTTTAGGCGTTAAAGTGTTGGAGATATTAAATGTAAAGCCTTCAGCATTTAACGCTAAGCGTGGCAATTCTTCGCCTGTTGTACCGACTACATTTGTTCTTGAATAAGTGACTGGATCATCAGAAACAACAGCATAAGCATTTCTAAAATGTTGAGTTGCACCACTTAAAACAACGGGTTCAATTGGTCCTGTTGCATTGCCATGATCATCTTGAATTAAGGCAGCTTGAAAGGTAAATTCACCCATCACACGACCACCATTAACAGAGATGTTTAAACTTGCTAGCTTGCATCCATAGGCATAAGTACGGAAGCCAACACCATCAACTCTAAAGCACAAAGACGAAACAACTTGACCGCTTGAAGTACCATAAGGAACGAACCAAGTTTGCATGGGATAAATAGCGGTTGGATTTGCACTAAATGCAGGGCTAACGCCAATCTTGCCAGCACCGCCTCGATTGTTTGCTGTTACTGATGAATATTCACAACGCCCATTGATCAAGCTAGAAACAACACCACCAATCTTATAATTTGTATTGGTAGTTGTTGGAGTGAAGACATTCTCACTATCAGCTGTAACGGTATCGCTAGAAGTGAAGCCTGCTAGATTTGTGAGAAATCCAGCATTTAAGAGCTTTCCCAAGCCTGTTGATGCGTAGGTATTTGCACCACTTCCAACGGTTGTGAAATCGATTGTAACTTGTACTTGACCCGTTCGTCTTTGTACTCGATTTGATCCACTCCAAACAGTATCGGGTTCAGGTGGTAGACCATGGGGGCCGTCTCTTGTTTCAAGTCGTTCATTTGCAACAACATCACCATAAATCACAACGGGATCTCTTTCGCATGGCAATGAAATAAATGATAAGCCGCTGAAATCGGGCAAGCCTGTTGATGATGATAAACTGCCAAATGTTGATTCGGTTGCTACTGATAGCGATCTATGAGTGACTGTCATGTCAATCCTCCAAATAAAGAAGAGTAAAAGGTAAAATTAAAAGGTAGCCAACTTGAGAAGGATCATTTTGAATTTCTTGAGTAGTAGCTTGACCAGGTATTAAAGAAACAATCCCAGTTACTGAAAAATCATAATCAGGTTGTTTCAATGTGTCGATCAATTTGCTTGAGTCTTCTGCGATCATCCGTTCAAGCAAGCCACGATCTCCACCAATATCATAACGGACGCGAACAGATAAATCAACTCTCTTGCGTCCACTGATGCCCGCTTGCCCATCATCTTGAGCAAGTGTATTGAAAGCGATATCAAACAAGCGATTTTGATTAGATCTGCTTTCAAGTGATAGCGTGTTTCCTTGAGCGTCTTTGATACAGACAAAATGATGATAAGCATCAGTCTTTGGATTGATAGACTCAATACGATCTATAAGATGATCTAGTGCTTCATATATGCCCATGCTATTCTCCTAATAAATTCGCTTTAACGATTTGCACCAACTGATCAACTTCTTTATCAGCTAATGCAATAAAGCCTCGATCTTGATTGACTGCATAGCCATAATCTTGCACAGGTGGCAATAATCCAATAGTGAATTTTGTGTTTGTTGCTTCAAGTACTACAAAGTTTTGTAACATCATCCCTGATAGAGTTAAATCAACGGATGCAGTTTGGCCCTCAATAGCATTGGATCGCTTGCGAGATTTATCTTTATATTCAGCATAACCACCAGCAAAGAACATGCTCTTAGGCTTTTTAACTCCACCTTTAGGTTTAAGCCTTTTGTAGGTTGTTGATTTGTAGTTAATATAAATTGGCTTTGTGGAATATGCTCTAAACTTGCTTAAATTATAATCTAATCCCTTGTAAATTCTGATCTTGATGATTGCCAATATGTCTTGAGCAATAGCGACCATTTGGGGCTTGTTTAGATTTAAGGTTGGTAGGTTTAGGCTGATCGTTGCTTTCATTTACCATCTCATATTTCTTGATGGGATAAATTGAGCTTCATACTCTCCAACTGTACGACCTGCAAAGTTTCCACGAATATCAGAGCTTGCACTAACTCGCTGATTGTTTTCAGTTGTTTGAATAATCCCATCAGTGTTTAAATCAAGGCTAATTGTTTTCATAGAAAGATCAGCCAATTCAATTCCTCTTGCTCGCATCTTTTCGCTTAAATCGATATTGCCATTAAGCTCATGCACACGAGCAATCGCAAGATAGGAATGAGCTTGCAGTAAATCATGTGAATTGTGTATATCATCTTCATCAACATCCCTAGGTACGATTAAATCTCTAACATATAAAGCAAGTTCATCAAGTGCTGATGATATTTGCTCTTCAAATCCATTTGCCCGTCTAGGTGCTAGATCTGCAATATGTGGAAAAATTGAGCATAGCTTATTATGATCTAAGCCAGTATCAAAAGGACGAGGCACAACCTTTAAAGAGCCTTTTTCAACTCTATTGATTGTTTGAGTACCTTCGCTTTGCACATACTCAACAGCATAAGCAACGGTCTGCTTAGATGCTGTCACATTGGAAGATGAGCAAGTATAAAGCCAACTAGCAAATTGAATTGTTGAGTTGACTGTGAAGGCGATATCTCTAGGCAATGGATCAGCCAAGATCAACTGAGTTCCTGTTATTCGAACGATCTTAATCGCAAAGAAAGTATCTGCATCAGTCAATAAAAAGGCATCAGATTGAAAAGGCTTTAAGGCGGTGGCTGATGTTGATAAAGTCATTACTCTTCTATCTCTATCAAGATCAGTTGCTACTAAATCAGATCTTCCTTGTGTCAAATTGCTTGTGATAGTGCTACCATCAAGGAAAAAGGAAATAGCAGGAGTTCCACTGATTGGGGCAGGGGCTTGCCAAATAAAATTATAGTTTTTACCTTGTTGTGCTTTTCTCATATCATGATGTCCTTTATCTCGCTATCTGAAACCACCGTCAAATCATTGACTGTTAGAAATCCCTTGCTCACTGGAGCCCAAGAATGGCGGCAATTATAACCACCTCCCGCCGTTAAAGGTGGACCACTTGAGGGCTGTCCATTGTCTAGCTTGATGATTTGCTTTTTAGATAGCACTTTTCCAACAAGTTTGCGACAAAATGGTCTAGTTATGCCATCTTTAGGCCCAACATAAATGAAGCTCTCTAGACCAGCTTCATCCGCATTTAAAGCGTTAATAGATCTCCCAAATTCAGCGATCTTTGTTCTTGCTTGAGTAGTACCAACGCCAACAGACTTTTCAAAAGCAATTCTCATTTGATCAAGCACAGGCTTAGAGCTTCCAACAATAACGGCGGTTGTTGCCATATTTCGAATTGCACTACTAAGGGAGGGCAAGATTTGAGCGTCAAAGACTTGTGAAGATGTCTGTTGAGCAATAGCTTGAATGATGTTGGGAGGTGCTGATCTAAACTCAGGATCAATCGCGATCGTAGCTTTATTGATCAATTCCACTATGTCCACTTGAGAACGCTCAAAATACATCAAAGCGTCTCCCATGCCACTTGAGATTAAAAAAGATTTAAGTTCATCAGGTGACATCGCAACAAGCATTTGCCCTTGACCTTGTTGCACCATTTCAGCAATTGCACGATATAATCGATTTGTTGCTTTTTTCATCTCTTCCTCAAAAGTCTTTGCTGAATCAACCTCTTTAACGAGGACATCTAAGCGCATTTTAAGCAAGAGTTTTAATTGTGGATTGCGTTCGTTAATCCATTGTTTTCTAATATCCTCTATTGCCTGTTGATCTGCATCGCTAGCTTCTGCTAGGTGCACCATATTATTGAGAGAATTAAGGCAATAAGGGCAATGATGCATAATAACATTAAGCTAAACAATCAGTTAAGAGGAAGCCATAATTTTGAGCAATGATCTTGTCTTGATGTGTGTGTTCCATCCATACAGTTCTCTTTGTCATAGCAAGATCATCATAAGCACCTGATGAATAACCTTCATAGACAAAATTGAGAGCAGCAACGGGCATAACCTTAACACCATTCTTGTTTGCAATAGCATCAGAACCTTTCATGATACCCATGAAAACACTGTCATCAGTCCATACTTGAGCTTCAGAAGATGTTAAGCCGGCGTTTGCGGTTTCTTTGCGAGCTTGACCAACATGAACATTTGGGATGCCTAAGACTTCTTTAAGAACAGAGATAACCATGTCATCTTTCATCAAGCGATTGCCTGCTGCTGTGCCTGATGGAGTGCTACCAGCTGTAAAAAATCCACGTACTTCAGCATTGCGAGATAATGCACGAAGAGCACCATAACCAAGAACCAATGTATCGGGCAAAATACCATGAGAATTTGCACGAATAACATCAATCAAAGCATGAAGATCTGTTAAAGGTTCAGCACCTGCTTGATTCCATTGTGTACCATTAGAACCACTTGCTAAGGCTGAAAGAGCAGATGTATAACTGCCCCAATTACCAGCACCAAACAAGAGATTAGCTAAACGAGTTTCACGATTTAAGAGCATTGATCTTTGTACTTTTCTGAAAGATCTTTGTTCTTCACTGCCGGGATATTGGGAGTATTTGATATCTTCAAGTGCAATTTCATCAGAAAGAGAATAAATCTTAGCTGAAAAGGTTGTGCTTGAACGGTCAAAGTTGCCAATGCGTTGACGATCTGCACCTGGAGCGCGTTGAGCATCAACATCAGGAGAACCCATGAAATTGCGAGTTTCTTCGATCAAGAGAGTACCTGTTGGGCCAATTGCCTTGACATCAACATTTTCAATCACTTGATCAGCGATCAGTTGACCATCGCTAGGAATTGCCTCAATTGCGAGACTGCGAAGAATTTCATTTACTGGATGAAGATTGCTATAAGATGGATTTGCCATTTGATTAAACTCCTAAAGAGACAGAAACATGGATTTCAACTTCTTCATTTGCGCTTGCTGCAGTATTTGCAATATTTGGCAAGAAGCGACCTACAATAATTTGAGTATTTGCACCAGAACCATCATAGGCGTAAGCCTTGCCAGATGCTCCAGGCATAACAAAAAGATGAGTGCCAGATGTGATTGTACCTCCAGCAATAACGCGAGAAATACCACCAAGACACACATTGATGGCATCACCACTGGCACCACCAATTTGAGCAACACCGATAACTTTATCATCTGAAGCTGTGCAAGGTGTTACTTTAGCATCACCATCAAGCTTAACTAAGGTTAAAGCGGTGATAGATGCAGATGCGATGAAGGTCTTATAAATAGCTTGATTATTTAAGCTCATGATTATTATCCTTTGAAATGTTTGATATATGCATCAGGTTGTTCGTTTTTCATGACATTTAAGGCTTCTGAAAAAGTGATGCCTTTTGTCTTTTTGATTTCATTAACTTGATCGATAAAGCTAATTTCTTGAGCGGTGCTAGCATGTCCCTTTTCAGAAAGGTTGATAGCTTGATTTGCTTTGCGTTCGCTGAATGATTGCCAAATAGCAGGGAATTTGTCCTTGATGTCATAGGCTGATTCAACGGCTGAAATTTCACTAGGTGCAATCTTGCCAGTATTAAGCAAGCCATCAACAACAAGCTTTCTTTCTGCTTGATGTTTTTCAGCTTGCAAAGTCTTGACTTGTTCAGACAAAGCGGTAACTTGAGCGTTCAATTCGTTCATCAATTTGGCTTGTGCCTTTTCAGATAAAGCGGTGGCTTCAGACATCTTCTTTTCATCTTCCATCATCTTTTTATCTTCTTCAGCCATCATCTTCTTTTCATCTTTTTTGGCATATTCACCATCAAGAGAAATTTTGACTTCGCCCTCTGATTCGTCTTTAGTTAGCTCATCGTTTTCAGACTTGACGCCTTCAAGCTGAGCTTCTAGTTGCTTGACTAGTTGATCTTTTTCTAGCACTAAAGCCACCAATTGATCAGCTGTCATCGCCTTTAGTTCTTCTGGATTCATGTTTGCGTTCTCCATGAGTAAAACACGAGATATTTTATCTTTAGATTGTGCTGGTCTTGCCGTCAATGTAACGGCTTGCAATTGGGCAAACCCGATAGGTTTGGGATCGCCTTCCCTTGCAAAAATCTCACCTACTAAAAATTCAGGTGATGGATATAAAACGCCTTCACTAGCTGTCACTAGATCGAGGCCTGCTTGAGTATATAGAGGCTTTACATATAAAGCATCATCTTTTACATAAACATCAGATATTTCACCATAAGCCATTGATTGAATTGGATCAGTAGCACCGTTATCCATAAAGGGAGATGATTGATGATTCCAATCAATGATGACAGGGTCTTGAGCTGATCGTTCTTTAAATACTCTTACGATCTCAGCAAGGATTGCAGGCGTGACATCTTGAATTGTCTTCCCATTGATGCGACTGTTGACCTTACCAACAGAAAGCACCTTAATGTCTGATCCTGGATATAAAGCAACCTCTCCCATTTTGACCCTCTCTCTAAATGCCTTAATGTCAGCACTATTGGAGGTCTGCAAGGTAGATTCTGACAATGCTTTTTCTTTTTCATTTGTCATATCCAATTCGTTCATGATGTTTGATTGCTCTCCCATCTCTTTGTATTTATCCCATAAATCCTTGTCAGCTGTCGATCTTGTTTTTCCACCAGTGACAAAAGAATAAACTCTTGCTCTTGACCAAGCCGCTTGAGTAGCTCCAACACGATGCCCACTTGTGGCCCATGCTTCTGCTCCTCTTTTATGCACTTCAACCAAGATGCTTTTAGGAATATCGCTGATCTTTGATGCGACTCTAAGAAATTCATCAGCTGTATTATCCTTCATCTCTTCTCTAACCTTATCAGCAAATTCAGTCTTTGAGTATTTGCTTTGTCTTTTAGAGCCTTCTTCATCACCAGGCAAAGGAGAATAATCAGTCTTTTTATTATCTCTACGATCTTTGATTTCTTCTTCTCGATCGCCTTTAGTACCATATGGAGAGCCTGTTAAATACTTCTTTGGCACATCAGCCAATTCATTTGACTCGGTGAGAGCTTTTTCTTTTTCATCAGCCCGTTCCATTTGTTCTAAAATCTTTTTTGCCCAAGTGTAACCTGCATCACCGCCCCAACCATCCCAAGCTTGCCGACCTTTTCCGTACTCTTCCCATGTTGAGCCCTGCTTGTCGACTTCGTGCCTTGTAAAATAGGCAACCATTCGCTTAATGGTATCAGGTGATAAAGTAACGCCGTTAGATAAATCTCTTGCTCTAGCAATCCCAACGGCTGTCATACCCCTTTTTGATGGAGGTTGCTCAGCTCTCTTTTTCAATGATCTTATTGCTGCATCTCTCACGCCTTGAGGTGGAGTAAAATCAATCCCATCGTATTTCTTAGGTGCATTGAGATAAGCGTTAAATCGTCTATTCATCAAGCGTTGTTTAGCTAAAGAGATTTGCTTTTCATTCATTTGATTGCTCTCAATCTTTCAGCCATTGCCAAAGCTGGATTTTGTGCAACAGCTCGATCTTGTGCTGTTCTTGTAGCCTCCATTGGCAACTGCCCCGCACCAATCTTTTGTCTAATTGCTCTCTCAAGATCATCATCAGGAGTTAACAATTGGGCTTGCACCAAGCTAGGCAATGATGCGAGTGCTTCAGCTAGTGCATCGGTATCTAATCCACTATGCACCAAGCGGGGTAATTTTGTTGTTTCAATGTTGCCATAATTCCAACGGATAAGACGGCCAATCGTTCCACCGCCCCGTCTATCTTGTCCACTAATTGCACTTGCTACCAAATCAAGAAAATTGATGCATGCTCTTCTAAAAACCGATAGATGCACTTCACCAACTGATCTTGATCCAGTGTCAGAAATTCCTAAATTCATGAATTGAGCCATAAAGGCTTGTGAGATTTGATTGTCACATTCTTGAATGACTTGTAAAGCACCGTTAGCATCAAAGCCTGATGATCCTCCATAGGTATCAAAAGAAACAATGTTGTTTTCTACTAGATAGCTTTGCTCTTGCACCACATAAGCCTGTGCTTGTTGTTGTGCTTCATTGATCATTGCATCAACATCACCGTTTGAAATACCCATTTGATCAATAGCTTGACGATTAACTTTTACGATTGGAGTAGGCACAGCCCATTTCTCAAGGCCAATTGCCATGAGTGTCGCCGCTCTTTGCTTTTCTTTCCACCACCACCAACAAGGACGAAGCAAGCCAATGCCCTCGAAGTTTGAACCAGTGCGATTGAGAGTTAATAGTAAAAGTTTTGATGCTGGTATAGGTTCAGGTGTAACACCGCCAACCATGATTTGAATAACGCCGTCTAAATTTTGTTTATCCACTGAAAGCCATTGCTGATGCGATGAAGGTTCACGATCAGCATATCTCTTGAGAAATACCTTCTCTTTTCCGATTGAGTCTTTAGCTACACAATAGATCTCTTCTGCATATCTCCAACCATGAGGAATGAATTCTAAAATATAATTTAGTTGATCCTCAAAACTAATTTCCATCATGCCGGGATAGCCTTTAAAGCCAAATGCCTCGTTGGCAAATCGTGCAAGTTCTTCGCTTGTTTGATCACCATCTCGACCAGCTTTAAACTCCCATTTAGCTGACAATAGAGTCTGCTTGACCAAGCTCCATGATCGTCTAATAATTGGATCAGTAGCTAGCATATCTTCAGCTTCTCTTGTCCAAGATCGACCTGATAGAGCTGGGTTCTGTTCCTTGCCAGTGATATAACCGCCTTGAATAGATGTTCCACTTATCCCATAAGACTGAAAATGTGGTCTCTGTTGAGAAAGGTATGGCATCTCTTTATTCGAGCTTGTCATTGTCATATATGGATAAACCGGCATAAACATCACCTAAAAGAATATATACAAATCATGATATTGCATAAAATGCTATTATATCAAATAAAAATTTAAGTCAAGGCATGGAAAAACAGAAAAGCCATGCCTTGCCAACTCAACATTCCCCAACTACTAAACACATGAAAAGAGAAAATATGTGCAAGATCGATGATGAATTTTTTATCACTACTCAAGGCAAGATTTATTTTAAGGGACAGGTCTATGAGTTGGAAGACTGCGACTTTAATGAAGGTGCAAAAATTGTCATCCACTATGGAGAAAAGAAAATTGAAAAGCTACTCAAAAAAGACATTAAAATAAAAGTGATCCCTGATCAGTTTATATTTCAGAAAGAAGACGATATGTTTTTATCTCCACTAGACGAGCCAATCATCACAGCACAAGCACAAGCTCAACCAGTTCAGCCCATTCACTCAACCATTGAGTTACCCCCTGAGATCAACCAATTTGAGCAACTCATGAAAATCACAAAAGACAACACACCTCTAGCGTTGATCATCCTAATCGTATTGATGTTTCAAAAGATGCAAAAGAAAGAACGAGATGATAAAGATCATGCTTTAGTTTGTGACTTTGAGAGAAAAGAAATTGAGAAAAAGATCAGCATCTTAGAAAGCAAGCTAGACAGCCAAGCCAAAGATCAAGCAAAAATCCTTGTAGGTGATGATGATCTATCTGATCGATTGGATAAGGTGGAAGAGAAAATCAAGAAGATCAACGCTTCTTTGCCTTAACATCCACAAGGCGATTGATATAAAATCTCTCATCGATACCATACTGATGAAATAAGTTTCTCATGCGATCCCTACTGATATCAAACAATCTCGCAAGACCAGCAAATGATGAAGCTTTATCTAAAGCCTTCAATATCTCATCTTTTGAAATTCTCTTGAGTTTAGGCTTATCTTTGGCTTTAGAATGGCGATGCATTTTTTCTTTTTTAATTCCAAGCTGGTCGCATTTAAATCTAACGGCTGAGATAGTCACGCCCAAATCAGAGGCGATCTCTTTCCAAGTCCTATCTGATGAAACAGCCTTGATAAGATCTGCATCGCTAATTCTCTTTGATTGAACGCCCTTTTGTGGCTTTGTGTATTTACCACAATAACCCTGATAAACCTCGCCTCTCTCGATCATATCCTCGATCATGCACAATCTAGGATCTAAATCGCTTTCAAAGGATTGCATCATCATTTCTTTTTTCTGCATCATATCATCTCCTTTTTATGCATAAAACTATGTTGGCAAGTGAAAAAGTGGCTCGTGATTGCTTATTCTCTCAATAGATTTGCGATGATAGGTTTCATCCCTTTCAATGCAAATAAACCGCCTATTTGCGTTCATGCACGCGATTGCGGTAGTCCCGCTTCCTGAGCAATTATCTAGCACTAGTTCACCTTCATTTGTGTAGGTTTTGATTAGGTATTCAAACAATGCTACTGGCTTTTGCGTTGGGTGCATACCCCGTTCACAATCAAAATATAAAGTGTTTTTTGGATAATTTTCATATTCTGTTTTTATATGTTCGTTAGGTATCTTATTTTTAATACCCTCCCCATACATATCATAAGCTAGATTATTCTTATTAGAAACAAATTGCTTTTTTACACGATCATCAAAGTTAAAAGTATATGGCAGGTTCATAGATTGCAAAGTTTCATAATCCAAAAAACCTTCCATCTGATCAATCTTGAAATGCTCTATCAATTGGACATAAGTTTCTTTTGTGCATAGATCAAATTGTGAAGTTGCTACATAAAAGCTATGTTCTGCCTTCCTATGTCCTAACATTTCATTTATCCTTTTAATTCCTAGTCCTATGAACTCATGGACTTGCTTAAAGTATGCTCTTAATTCTTTGTTAAATTGTATATCTATATCATCTTTTCTAGGTGGTCTAAACACAATCACATTCTCAAAATATCTATGTGGTTGAAATCCTGTTAAAGCAAAATTTGAGTGCATATTTTTTATCCACACATAGTCATGACTAAACCATTTCTCTCTATATGTCATTAATTTTGCACAGAACATCCCTTGTGCAGTCAATATGATTGAACCATTGTCTTTAATAATTCTTTCGTATTGTTCCCATAATTTATCTAAAGGTATGATTGAATCCCAACTACAAGAAGTTGTACCATAAGGCAAATCGCAAAGTATCATGTCAACGGATTTGCTAGGGATAGAGGGCATCAAGTCAAGGCAATCGCTTAAGTGTATCGTGTTTTCTTTTAGCATTTATCCCCCAAGTGAAACAACGGTTCATGATTAGCTACTCTCTCAATAGATTTGCGATGATAGGTTTCATCCCTTTCAATGCAAATAAACCGCCTATTTGCGTTCATGCACGCAATGGCTGTTGTACCGCTTCCTGAACAATTATCTAGCACTAGCTCGCCTTCGTTTGTGTAGGTCTTGATTAGGTATTCAAAGAGGGCAACGGGCTTTTGTGTTGGATGCCATGTGAATCCGTTATGCTGTTTAAATTGGATGATATCACTAGGAAAATAATCACCTTCGTTTGCTGTGACCGATCGCACCAATTGAGTATTCACATACACACTATCACCTACTAACTTTGAATTTGGGTGCGTGTGTTTATATGGCTTGCCTTTAGTCATCTGAGGGTTGTAACAAGGTTGATTTTTATAAAAGATCAAGACTTCTTCGTGTTGGCAAAGCGGTTGCTTGTTGGCGTTTAAAAAATTAGTCTTGAGTGACTTAATATAAATCCATTTGTATCTATAAATCTTAGGATTGCTATTATACAAAGCAAATGTAAATTGCCTATTAGCCGTTAACACAATAGCCCCGTTATCCTTGATTACTCTTTCATATTCCAACCATAGCTTTGACAAATCAAGAACACTATCCCATGAACAATCAGTTGTACCATAAGGCAAATCGCATAAGATCATGTCAACGGATTTGCTAGGAATGGATGGCATAAGATCAAGGCAATCGCCTAGATGTATTGTATTTTCTTTTAGCATTTAGTGATTCCTCATCGCCTTGATATGCGATTGAACGAAGTTAAGTTTGCTCTTGACTGTTGGAGATGTAGCAGGCAAAGGCTTATCAGCAACGATCTCGCTATCACGCCAAAGCCAATTGATGACATCGTATCTAAGAGCGTCTAACGGATCTTCTCTACCGTCTTTTTTAGGCGTTTCTTTGCCATCCCAAGCATAAGACAAGATCGCTTTTCTGAATGAATTCCCAACGCTTGAAGCACCTCGTTCCCAAACTTCAGAAGTGCATAAAATTCTTTTTTGATGGATCAGCCTTTTTACTCTTTGAATACCGTTTAAAATATCTGTTCGTATTGGATCAGTGCACCACCTAAAAGGCATCCCTATGCCACCTTGATCAGGATGTTTTGAAAGCTCATGAAAAGCTGATTGGGCTGTTCGATCTGATCTAGCTGATCCAGCCTTATCACCGCTCGCCCCGTCTAGCAAAATGCGATTGGGATATCGTCTAGCTAGATCACGAGGGCAAGCGATTTTTAAGACTTCTTTGGCAAGCTCTGAAAGCGTGATTTCTTGAGGATTGATTTCAGCACAGATGACATCAGCTTCTAAGGTTGGATCATGTGCCAAGATCAAAACAGAGGGCTTTCTAAAGCCAAAGTCGATGACAAGCCTTGATGACATAGATGGATGATAATCCCAATTGCTCAAAACATGGCTTGAGGTCCATTCAGAATAGATCACGCCTTGAGGTGGTCTAGGTTGATTTTCAACCATTGCCAAGCGTTCGCCTTCAGGTAGGTTCTTGACGGCGTCAAACCAAGCTTCTGAGAGGTTGGCTTTATTGACATGGCTAGCATAGAAGATTGGAGTGCATCCCGCTTTCTCAGCAAAGTCGACCCACCAAGCACCCCAAACTGGTAAACCCACCATGATCATCTTAGGCGATGGGCCTGATCTAAGACGCCCCAAGGTCTTTTGAGCAACCTCTTCGGAAAGAGTTTGACATTCATCAATCAATGCAAGGCCTGATGTTATATTTAAGCCTTCAAGAGGATTATGTGTAGCGTCCCTTGTACCTGGTCTAAAATAAGATCGACACCAAACAACATGACCATTTGGGGCTGTCCATTTGCCCTCTTGCTGATGATAAAGCCAACCATAAGGCACAAGCCACTTCTCTAACTCGGGGCCTAAAACGCTTCTATAGCGTGGAGCGGTATCAGTCACTAAAAGGGATGATTTGTTGGGATGAATGCTTGACCAGGTCCACAACGCAAAGACTAGAGCGGAAGTCTTGCCACTACCCCAGCCAGCACGAACGGCAATAAATGGATCATCTGAATAGATCAAGCGATCAATCAGATCAACTTGTAAAGGATTTAATTTAAGCTCTAGCTCAGTCTTGTTCGTCTGTGCCATCATCGTTCTCATTTGGGAGTTCGTGCTTGATTTGCACAACTTGCCCATGTTTCTCTTTTTGCACCTGCTGAATCACATTGATGATAACCTTGCTATCATCTCCCTTTGTGTTCATGTCAATGGTCTGCTTCTCTCCAAACTCTAAAGGAAACTTTCTAGCGAGTAGCCATTGGGATGCTCTAACATCACTTTCTGAATGCCTTTGAATATTCTGAAGGTGCTTTAGCTTGAGAGATATTTCAGCCCTCTTGACATCAGCCACCAGCTCAGCATCAGCCTTCATCCATGAATGAAAAGTGCTGTATGAGATGCCAACAACTGAAATCGCATCAGTTTGAGAAAGACCTTGAGAAATAAGCTCAAGTATCTGTTCAGTTGCCACAAGCCTCTTCTTTTTTGCGATCTCAGCTTTATCTTCTGAAGGCTTTTTTGCGATTGCTTTGGTCGTTTTAGAATCAACCGTATCGATTTTTGTGGTAGTTTTACTCTTTGCCATGATCAAGCTTTCTGATGATTTTAGTTGTGATTTTTTCAATAGCATCATCATCATCGCTTTCAAGTACTAAATCAATTTCATCTCTCTTCAAGCCGTCAAGCAACAGCTTTTCAGCCAGCTTTGAAATCTTGACTGCATGTCTATCGCTGATCGTATCTAGCAAGCTGATCAGTT